>Ga0207691_10003452_pt1 | contig 15374 bp, 12 predicted proteins | sample KBSM13metaG_FD_184327 | JGI IMG/M metagenome (GOLD analysis project Ga0207691, IMG submission 184327) | Miscanthus rhizosphere microbial communities from Kellogg Biological Station, Michigan, USA - KBS M1-3 metaG (SPAdes) (version 2) | ecosystem: Host-associated > Plants > Roots > Rhizosphere >... | reverse complement strand
CTTCTGGGACTGCAGGCGTCCTCGGCTGCCAGCGAGGAACTCTTAGCTGACACAGGCAGGCGAGGACGCCTGCGGTCCCAGAAGAGCGCCCCCGATTAGTCGAAGGGGGTTACTAAAGGGAACCGGGTGTGGCTGATCTTTCAACACCTGCGTCCGACTACGGCGCCGCAACCACGGGACTCAACCTCACGGATGCTCCATCGCGATTAGTCCTCAATCGAATCCTCGGTGATGCCGACACCGAATTTGACGCGTAAGTAATCGTGTAAGCCGTCCGCAGTTGCAGCACCACATCGTCATATGCCTTCTGCAAATCCTCAATTCTCCGAATCGGATAGTAGACTCCACCCGATGCTTGCGCGAGTTTGCGACCTTCATCGTCCGCGCGCGTCGTGAGGGTTAAATAGCGTGTCCGAAGCGGGTCGATTGTGATTTCAGGTTTGGGCACACTGCCCTCAGGTATCAGTCCCGAAGGAACATACAGCGGATAAACAAGCGTGCCCGACTCGGTCAGTGCTTCCAGGATCGCCGGAAACGGAATGAATGACTTGTTATCGTCGCCATCTGACATGACAACAATCGCCGAGCGCTCAGCACGCAGTTGCTTGATCATGCTGCTCAACACATAACCGAGAGCGTCGTAAAGCGCGGTGCCTCCACCAGCATCGATCTCGTCGAGCTTGCGCGAAAGCATTGCGCGGTCAGTACTGAAGTCGGAAATGAGCTGAATATCGTCGCGGAAGCTGATGATTGCGATTCGATCCTGGGGACTTACGGTCCGCAGGAAGTCGCGCGCGGCTTTGCGGATAAAGTCCATTCGTTCTTCGACGCTGCCTGACACGTCTAGCAGTAGAACTAGATTGAAAGGCTGATTAGTCGGCGTTACTTTTGTTACTTTCCGCTCAATGCCGTTCTCAAAAACAGTGAAGTCATTTTCGTGCATGCCGGAAATCGCGCGCCCATTACGATCCGTGATGCTTGCGTTGAAGTGCAGCAGTTGCGGCGCAACCGTACTGACAATTTGACCCGGCGGTGTTCCTCTTGTCAGCGTTGGTTCTTTCTCAGGAGGCGGCAGCGTCTTCGCGTAATCTCCAAACATCTTTGGCGAAACCTTGCGAATCGCTTCGACGAGTTGACTATCACCACCGCGAACGATTGCGCGAGCAGCTTCAGTAAGCGGTCTCTCATGCAGATCGCTCGGCGCCATTGTCGGATCAACGTTCAGGAGTACGACACCGCGTTGCGTGTGAAAGTTGAGCGCGACGCGTTCTTCTTTTGGCGAATCTTTCTCACCGAGTCTGCCTTCGAGTCGAAACCAGCCGCCCGCTTTCTCTTTCACTTCTTTCAACTCGACGTCGCTCATGTAGCGCGGTTTGCTGGCCTCCCAAACGAAGTCGTACTTCAACGCATCAAGCGGTACATCGGCGTGAATTGTTCCGGTGTCGGTTTTGACAATCGCTGACTCCAGATTGCCAATCACACTCACCGCGCCCGGCCCACTTTCAACTTCAACTTTGGATCGAATCGGAATTCTCACAACCACGTCGATCCGATCGCGCTCGCCTCTTTGCCGAACGTCAACTTCCAGCTTCCCACCACTGCCCTTCGTCGTAATGTCGCTTTCCGAGACCGCTGCGCCCGAAGATCGCGCCTCAATTATCGCCTTGCTCTTCAACTCTTCGCTGGCAATTACAGTCACGCGCCCATCCCGATTCTTGACAGACAAAGAGACAGTCTCCGCTGTAGCTAATTCCCGTTGATAGCTGGGAAGTTCTTGCGCTTTGAGTGAGAGGCAAAGCACACCCGCCAATAGCAACGAGGCTAAGTGACTTAGTGATATCGGGGATACAGGGCGCCGCAGAAACCGGGCGAGGTACTCACAAAAAAACATCGCGGGTGATCTTGCGCGAGAGAAGAGTGGGTGGTCAAGTTGCCCATGACTTGCAGTTGTTTGCCCTCGCCACCTTATCGGCTATCATATCCCGACTCGCAAATCAGCAACCCCCTCGTCCATAGCCGTCACGCATTCAGCAGGAGAGTGTCGTTTGGGACAATGTACTGTTCAGGAGCGGAGTCGAGAAGACAAGGAGCAGGAGCAACAACGGCGGGAGCAGGAAGAAAGCTCACGGCTTCTGATTCACAATCTCGTCAAACGAGATCCACGCACCGGGTTGGCGGAGGATGTGCGCAAAGGTCTCGAAGCGCACCCGAAACGCTTTCTTCCAAAATACTTCTACGATGAACTTGGCTCGCAGTTGTTTGAGGCGATCTGTCTGCTGCCTGAATATTATTTGACGCGAGCGGAGAACGAGATACTCAAGCACTATGCCGATGAGATCGCAGCAGCAGTCGAAGGTAAGAAGACGCTCGTGGAAATGGGCAGTGGCAGTGCGTCAAAGACACGACTCGTTATCGAAGCGCTGTTGAGAGAACAGGACGAGCTGCTGTTTATGCCGGTGGATATTTCCGCGACGGCGCTCGAGAGTAGTTCGCGCATCCTGTTGCAGTCGTATCCGCGTTTGAGAATCGAAGCATACGCTGCCGATTACTTTGCCGGGATGGCGGAACTTGCGAAGAAACCACGCGGTCGCACGCTCGCGCTTTTTCTCGGCTCAAACATAAGCAACTTCGATCCTGAAGAAGCGGTTCGTTTCTTACGGGCAATGCGCAGCGTGCTTCAGAAAGGCGACGCGCTGCTACTCGGCGCCGATCTCAGGAAAGACGCAGCCACTCTCGAAGCTGCATACAACGATGCGCTCGGTGTCACTTCCGCTTTCAATCTGAATGTGCTCGCTCGTATCAATCGCGAGTTAGGTGCCAACTTTGATCTGCACAAGTTCAAACATCACGCGTTCTACAACCAAGACCAGGGACGTATTGAGATTTATATACAGAGCCTGGCAGACCAGATTGTAAAGATTGAGAAGCTTGACCTCGAAGTTGAGTTCCACGCAGGTGAGTTGATCCATACAGAGAACTCACACAAGTATGACGAGGCAGGAATCAATCAACTGGCGAATGAGACTGGATTCCGGCGGTCGCGAACGTGGCTCGACTCGCAGGAGAGATTTAGTAGCAATTTGTTAATGGCTGAATAATTGGCCACAGATTGGACAGATCAAAACGGATAAGGACGAAACGATTAAGCGTCTCCCAAACATTTGAACAAATCAGGAAGGGTGGCTTGCCCCCGCCAATGAATCGGAAAAGGTTATTGACAACCAGCGGGGGCAAGCCACCCTTCCTGACTTGTTCTGAACTCTCCGGACTTGGCTCCGATTCGGTTCATTGCTGTTGAAAAAGCTCACCGATGACTAATTCTGCCGAGAACGCGCTTGTTGAGTTTCGCCACGTCAGCTATTCAATTCCTCCCAATCCAAATCCAATCATTTCCAACCTGAACCTGACTGTCGAACGCGGCGAGACGCTTGTCTTGCTCGGTGAATCAGGTTGCGGCAAGACGACTACGCTCAAACTCGTCAATCGCCTCTACACTCCAACATCCGGCAAAGTTGTTGTCGAAGGTAAGTCGACCACTGAGTGGGATGCGATCAATTTAAGAAGACGAATCGGTTACGTCATTCAGGAGGGCGGACTCTTTCCACACTTCACAATCGCGCGCAACGTTGGACTAGTGCCTTCGTTGTCTGGTTGGGATGAGCAGAAGACTAAATCACGTGTCGACGAGTTGTTGAAGTTGGTTGGACTTGAACCGTCGCGTTTTGCAGAGCGCTATCCACGCGAGCTGTCAGGAGGCCAGCGGCAGCGTGTTGGTGTGGCACGCGCACTCGCTGCTGATCCGGCTTTGCTGTTGTTGGATGAGCCTTTCGGTGCGCTGGATCCTTTAACGCGAGCTAGCTTGCAAAAGGAGTTTGGTGAACTGACTAAGAGACTGGGTAAAACGGCGATACTTGTTACGCATGATGTGCGCGAGGCGTTGTTACTCGGGAGTAGGATCGCGTTGATGCATGCAGGTGAGATTGTCTTGCTGGAGACACCGAAGGGATTTTTGGTTTCGGAGAACGCAAAAGCCCAAGCCTATCTCGATACGCTCGAGACGACGGGAACGAGTTAAAGCCACAGATGCCACAGATCGACACGGATAATTCTTAAGAATGCCATCTGACGTTTTCTGATCTGTTTCATCCGTGTAAATCTGTGGCCAACTTTATTTCCATGAACTTTTGGCGATTCATACAAACGAACTGGCCCGAGTTGCTGATGTTGATTCGGCAACACATCGTCCTTGTGTTTGCATCGATCGCCATCGCGGTTGTTATCGGTATGCCGACTGGAATTCTGCTGACTCGTTATCGATCTTTGCGAAGTCCGGTCCTTGGTCTGGCGAACATCATGCAGACCATCCCGAGCCTGGCCCTCTTTGGTTTTCTCATTCCTCTACCATTCATCGGTGGCATTGGCGCACGCACAGCGCTCGTCGCTCTCGTCCTCTATTCGTTGTTGCCGATTATTCGTAACACCGTTACCGGTGTTCTGGGGGTTGAACCGAGCGTTAGAGAGGCTGCCGTCGCCATGGGGATGACGGATGGACAAGTGCTTCGACAGGTCGAGTTGCCGCTGGCGATGGGAGTGATTGTCACGGGCATTCGCGTCGCCACCGTGATCGCTGTTGGTGTGACAACGATCGCAGCGGCAGTCGGCGCAGGTGGACTCGGTGTTTACATCTTTCGCGGCCTGCGTCAGTACGACAATAACTTGCTTCTTTCCGGTGCGCTGGCCGCGGCATTATTGGCATTGGTTGCCGACTTCCTGCTGGGACTGCTGGAGCAACGATTTAGTTTCGATGGCAAAGGGGAAGGAGTGTCGGCGATTCAGAGGTTGTTGCTGGTTCTGATTGGGATTGTTTTCGTTCTCGGAGTAGTTGCAAGTTTTAGGAGCGCGAAGACTGAAACGACGACGCAAGGCAATCGAGTCGTCATAGCGTCGAAGGATTTCACTGAATCGATCATTCTCGCTGAGATCGCGGCGCAGCTGCTTGAAGCGCGTGGTGTTTCGGTTGAGCGGCAATTCGAATTAGGAGGAAATCTTCCACACGAAGCGTTGTTGAGTGGCAAGGTCGATCTCTATCCGGAATACACAGGCACGGCCTACGCGGCGATATTGCACCACACGCCGATAAGCAATCCGCGCCAGGTTTACGAACAGGTGAAGCAGGAATACGCCACGCAATTCGGTCTCGACATAAGTCCGCCACTGGGTTTTGAGAATACGTTTGCGATGCTTGTGCGTGGAGAAGATGCGCGTCGCTTGAAACTCAAGACCATTTCAGATGCGACGCCTTATGCACCGGGATGGCGAGCGGGAATGGGCCAGGATTTTATGTCGCGCGCGGATGGGTTTCCTGGTTTCTCGAAAGCCTACGGTTTGAAGTTTCGCGAAGTACGGGAGATGGATCTGTCGTTGACCTACATTGCGCTGGCGTCAAAGCAGGTTGATTTGATCGCGGGAAATTCTACAGAAGGCCGGATAGCGACTTTGGATCTTGTGCAATTGGAAGACGACCGGCGTTACTTCCCGCCTTATGAAGCGGTGTACGTTGTTCGCAAGGCTGCGTTGACGCCAACGCTGAGCGAGGTGTTGTCGAAGTTGTCGAACGCGATAACGACTGACGAGATGCGAAAACTGAATTATGAAGTTGATGGGAACAAGCGGGATGTGAAAGAGGTGGTTCGGGAGTGGGCGGCTCGGAGAAGGTAGTAAGAAGGGGAGTATTTATCATTTGTCATTTGACATTTCTCAGTTGGTCATTTGGAAGATGAACTTCGCGCTTGGCCTTTGTTCGATGATTCGTTTTCCTCCGACCCAAGACCAAAGTCCAAAGACCATCCTTCAAATGACCCAGTGAGAAATGTCAAATGACAAATGGAAAATGATTGGTTCGGATTCTAGGAGGTGGAAATGGGACTATTCGACGTAATCGTACTTCTCATCGTCGCCGGTGTCTGCGGATCGCTGGGGCAGGCCATCAGTGGCTATTCGCGCGGCGGATGTCTGGTTTCAATTGCGCTGGGATTTGTTGGGGCGTTGTTGGGAATGTGGCTTGCGCGACAGCTGGGGCTACCGGAATTGTTTGCCGTGAATATTGGCGGGACAAAGTTTCCGATCATCTGGTCCATCATCGGATCGGCGTTGTTCGTGGCGGTGATCTCGCTGATTAGTAGAAGTAGAGCGTGAAAGAACCAGGGGCAGGAGGCAGATTGCAGGAGCACCCACGACTGGGTGCCCTGCTCCTGCCCACTGCCCCTGCTTGCTGCCTCGCGTCACCTGCGGGAACACACACTTCGTACTGTCCCTCAAGTGAACGCGCAGATTGTTTTGCTACCAACTGACTAACCTAGGAGGTGGAGCCGTTTGGTAGCGCGAAGGGCTTAAAGCTCTTTTTTATTACCGCCGTCGTTCGAAGGCGGATCAATTGCGGCTTTGTCTTCAGCCGGGGAGTCGAGATTCATGCTGCCACCACCCTGGTTCTCTGGTGGATCGATCATGTTTTCTTCATTTTCTCTATCTGACATTTTCGGGTCCTCCTTGTAGTCTGAGCTATCTTCTCTGGAGTCACTTCCAGTTGTACTAGAGACTTTCATCCTAGTTCCTTGTAATAAACCTGAATATCAGGCCGTAACACGTAAGTCTTGAACGCTTCCGTTCCCCATTGCTGCTCGAGCCTGGAACGCGCACTCTTCGCCTCGGTGAACTGTTCATCCGCCTTATTCTTATCGCCGAGCAACTGACTCGCCTGCGCAGCTATTAGCCAGGCCCGCCATTCTGATTCCAACTGGCCTCCCGTTGCAAACCTCTGCTGGGCCTGGAGTGCCAACGTGAGAGCCGTATAGGCGGAATTCGCTTTCAGCGCCGCTTCAGCTTGGGCCAACAGAGCCTGAGTTGGCAAGTTGGCGTCGCTCAAACCATTCGCCAGCTTAACAGCCTCTTCGCAGAGAGCTTGGCCATTCTTACCGTCGCCCGATAATGCCTTGGCTAACCCAACAACAAATTTTCCCTCGATGGCCACGTCTGGATAGTCGTGTCCAGCCGCCGCGATCGCAGCGTTACCCTTAGCCTGCGCCTCACTGAGTCGACGCTGGCTCAACAGGATTTCGCTATCGACTACTTGAAGCACCGGCAGCAACTGCTTGAAATCGTCTTTCGAATCATTGGCCGTAGCTAACACTTCGGACAACACCGCACGAGCCTCGTCGTAACGACCAAGCCGCCACAGAATGTTTCCCCGATTTGCTTTGTTGAAAACAGTCCGCAGCTTGTTTCCCACACCCTCGTAAATCTTCAGAGAGTTGTCGTACTGCTCGAGCGCAGCCGGATAGTTTTGCTGGTCAAAGAGGACCGCGCCAATCTCACCATAACAATCGGCAATCATAATTTGATTGCCCCCCTGCTTCGCAAGTTCCAGTTTTTGATTCAGTGCTTGTAATGCAAGTGCGTAACTACCCTTGCGACGGTAGGCGCGTCCTATTTGAGTCAAACAATACGAGACGTTGCGCGGGTAATTATTAGCCTGGAAAAACTCCAGTGCTCGCTGAACCAAGGGGAGTCCTTCGTCGACTCGCAACGTTTGGATATACAGGCCACCAAGATTTGAAAGCCCGCGGTTTTCACGAAGACGGCCCTTATTCGCTTGAGCAAACTGGATCGCTTGATTGAAGTAGTCTTCAGCTTTCTTGTACTCGCCCCTGCTGGAGAAGGAATTTCCGAGTTCTAACAGCCCGCCAGCGGTCAGGTTCTCAATATGGTTCAGCTGAGCTAGTGAGATCGCTTGTTTAGCATATTCTTCAGATTCGCCGGAGTCGCCCTTCATTGAAGCGAGATAACTGAGCTCGATCAAAGCTGTAATCTGTTGCGCCGCGTTACCCAGGGCACGCGCCGAAGTGAGCGACTGGCTAAACTGAGTACGCGCTTCGTCGTACTTACCCCGATCCCGATAGAGAATGCCGCGTTGGTGCAGTACTTCATTGAAGCCCTCGCTGTTACTAGCGGCAGTAAACAAACGTTCCGCCGTATTGAAGAGCTCAATAGCCTTGTCAGTTTTCTGCGTGCGATTGTAAACAACTCCACCGCGCAGATAGGCAGTCGCGTACTGACCGTTGTTCAAACTAATCGCCTTCTCGTAGTTCTCTAAAGCCTTGTCAGGATTACCATCGTTTTCATAAGCGTAACCGAGATCGACATAGACTTGTGCTTCGTTAGGCGACTGTTGCGCGATTTCCGAGTACGCCTTAACCGCCGAGGAGAAGTCACGCCGGACAGTCGCGGTAATCGCGTCGAGGTACAACACATCCTTCGGAGACATTTCAGCGCGGTGGGCTGTGGCTGCCAGGAGTTCGTCTTTGGCGCGATCGCTGTAGTCGAGCTCAGTCCAGGCCTGGGCCAGACGCGCACGCGCAAGCGGGTAATTGCCATCGATCTGAATGGCCTGCTCCAACATCTTGCTGGCTTGAAAGTAAGCGCCATTGCGCATCGCGTCAGTGCCACGCTCATACCAGCTAAGGGCAGCAGCCGAAGGTTGATAGTACCGACGAGGCCAGAAGTAATACACCGCCCAAATCACTAAACCCGTGAGCAGGATTGCCGCGACTATTGAACCTATTGAAAACCTTTCGCGCCGCAGCGACATGGTGAATGTGTGAAGTGCGCTCGGCGATGTTTTGGTGCCGTTGTTGCTCGACCTGCCCGCTTTGTTAACAATCGTGACACCGTCGTCGCTCAAAGTTCCGGCGACGGTTTTCAAGTCCACCAACATTTCCCCAGCTGTTTGATATCGCGTTTCTACCTTCTTCTCCAGAGCTTTCATTGTTATTCGATCAAGCTCCTGGGTGACACGTTTATTCTTGCGCGACGGCGGCTCAGGGTTGACGTGAATAATCTGGGCGCCAATTTCAAGCACGCTCGATCCCGAAAAGGCGGAATGTCCCGTCAGACATTCATAGAGCAACGCCCCAAGTGCAAAAAGATCACTGCGTCCGTCGATCGGTTTTCCAGTTGCTTGTTCGGGCGAGAGATAGAGTGGCGTCCCGACAATTACATCGCTGCGAGTTTGAGTTGAGTAAAGAGTGTCGGCATCAAGATCGACCCCGCTCGATGGTTGCTCAAATAAGTGTTTGACGAGACCAAAGTCGAGAACCTTCACCTGACCGCGCTCATTGATCACGACGTTCGAGGGTTTGATATCGCGGTGGACGATGCCGTGTTCATGAGCCTCACCCAGGGCCTCAGCAATCGACGAGACGATCTCAACCGAGCGAAGCATTGTCAGGCCGTCGTCCAGGACAGCGCTGAGAGTCATGCCCTTCACATATTCCATCACGATAAACGGCTGGCCTTCGTCAGTTTCGCCGTAGTCGTGAACGGTGGCAATGTTTGGATGACTTAGTGCGGAGACGGCGCGCGCTTCACGAATAAAACGCGCGCGGTAATGGTGGTCGGTTGAACTGAGAAACTTGATAGCAACACGCCGGGCAAGGTGCTTGTCCTCGGCCAGGTAGACCACACCCATCCCGCCTTCTCCCAGTTTTTCGGTAATTCGATAATGAGAAACTGTCTGACCGATCATGCTCAATGGAAATCCTTCGCGCGCGAGAAAGGAAGAAAAGTGGAATTCAGAGTGGCTCCAGGGAAACGGAACGTGCTCTGGGCTGCGTGTTTACATTGACGGCATTTTGCGCTAAAGGACAGACAAATTCAAGGAAGTACTAAAACCAGAAAAAGATATCGGTCATTGGTCATTTTCCATTTTTCATTTGTCATTGGTGTTCGCCGCTGAGAGAGAACAAGACCCTAAGGCGTAAAGCCAAAGACCGCTTTCAGCAACAGGAACCAAGACCGACTTCCCAGGACCCTTCCCAAAAGTGACAAATGAGAAATGGAAAATGACCGATGACCAATGATCTGTTTCTGGTTTAGACGAGCACCGTGGCGCGGATCTTTTCCTCCTGGACTGCGCGGAAACGGTGGAGTTTTTCGCGAAGTTCTGGACGACTATTCGCCAATATGGACACGGCGAAGAGTGCAGCGTTAACAGCGCCGGGCTTACCAATGGCAAGCGTCGCGACGGGAATTCCGCCGGGCATCTGGACTGTAGCCAGCAACGAGTCGAGACCATTTAACGCTTCACTTCGCATGGGAACGCCAAGTACCGGCAGCGTTGTGTGAGCAGCCAGAACGCCCGCCAGGTGTGCCGCACCTCCGGCCGCGCCAATGATGACTTCAAAGCCACGCGACTCGGCGGTCGAGGCAAACTCTGAAGCAAGGCTTGGTGATCGATGCGCAGAGATCACTCGACACTCATGCGCCACACCAAACTGTGTGAGTGTTTCACTCGCATTACGCATCGTGTCCCAGTCAGACTGGCTGCCCATGATGATGCCGACAAGGGATTTCGGATTTGGAATTTCGGATTTCGAATTTTGTGCTGATTTACTCCCTGAATTGAAACTGCCCTTCTTTTTAGCCATTGTCTATCTGCCGCTCCTTCGCTTAGTAGCCCCAATTGCTTTCACTGAAATTAAAACTCGAAACTCCCAATCTGCAATCTGCAATCTTCGATCTGAAATACTTTCATTCCCCTTGACTGAGCGTGAACCCAACTTGTCCATCGAAGGTGTATAGGTTCTCAGTTTTGATCGTGTCGTAGCCCGCTTCCGCAATTCGACCCTGCAAGGCAATTGTGGCTAACGGCGAAACTGCACCGCCGCCTTCGGCCATGAATCTACAGCGCCAGTGATCTGAGCAGAACGTCTCCGCGTGTCCGCCTGGCCATACTGCGACGCCACGATTACTAATCATCGTTAGCTTCAAACTGTCGTCGTTCACCTTGCTCAAACCCTCGCCCAGGTTCGTTGCTGAACCGGCGTTCCAGTCGAGGAAAACGTCCACTCCGACGAGTTCCTTCTTCGGCGCAGGTTTGGCAGCGGAGGCTCCCGCCCCTTCAGGATTACCGCCTTCGGCAGCCTGATATTTTGCAGCTTTGACAATCTGAGGAACTTGACCGAGTCGTTCGATCACAGCATCGGCAAACTCTTTGGTGCCCACCTTCTGCTTGCTGACGCTTTCATCGTAGATATCGTAGGTGTGAACGCCATCTTCAACCGTTCGCAACCACGCGTTGTGCACGCGTTCGGCGTGTTCGGTAAGTCCGATGTGAACCAACATCATGACCGCACCCAACAACAAGCCCGACGGGTTAGCGAGGTTCTGTCCTGCGCGTCGAGGAGCCGATCCGTGAATGGCTTCAAACATCGCAACGTGCTCGCCGATGTTTGCCGAACCAGCCAGGCCAACTGAACCGGCAATCTGGGCTGCGACGTCCGAGAGGATGTCGCCGTAAAGATTTGGCATCACGACGACGTCGAATGCTTCCGGCGTGTCTGCAAGTTTTGCAGCACCGATGTCGACGATCCAGTGTTCGTTTTCAATATTCGGATACTCTGCGGCGATCTCATCGAAGATCTTGTGGAAAAGACCGTCGGTCAGCTTCATGATGTTGTCTTTCGTGAAGCAGGTGACCTTCTTGCGGCTGTTGCGACGCGCATACTCGAAAGCGTAACGGATGATCTTTTCCGAACCAGGACGCGATATGAGTTTCAAACACTGCATGACGTCGGCGGTCTGTCGATACTCGATGCCGGCGTACAAATCTTCTTCGTTCTCGCGAACGATGACGACGTCCATCTTTGGGTGTTTGGTCTCAACAAACGGGTGATAGGAAACACACGGACGAACGTTGGCGTAGAGTCCCAGAACTTTTCGCACAGTGACATTGAGACTTTTGAAGCCGCCACCCTGTGGCGTTGTGATTGGTGCCTTGAGAAAGACTTTGGTGCGTCGCAGTGAATCCCATGAGCTCGGCTCAATCCCCGAAGAGTTTCCAGCAAGATAAACTTTCTCACCAATATCAATTCGCTCGATGTCGAGTGGGGCGCCGGCTGCTTCAAGAATGCGCAGCGTGGCTTCCATTATTTCCGGGCCAATGCCGTCGCCATTCGCGACAGTGATAGGGATACGTGTTGACATTATTTCCAAAGCCTTTCGGGGATTAATTTGTTGTTTTCGAGAAGCAGGGAATATAAGGCAAACCGCATTGACGGGCAATCGGGGGAAGCAGAGCTTTGTGCTTTGAACTTAGTGCTTTGTCAGTGTGTGTCACCGCCCCATCGTCCCGGGGGAGTCAACAAAGTACAAAGAACAAAGCACTAAGTTCCCGCTTTAGAAATTTACTTGACGCGTTTCGAAGCGGTTAGGCATACTTTTCTCAACAGATACCTGCTCTCGCGCATCAATGGTGACTGCGCCTGTCCGTGATCGTAAAGCGACGAGGTTCGGCTGATAGAGAGTGAGGCAGTTGTCAACTTAGTTAGAAGCCGCTCTCGAAGTTTTAGAGCACACGGGTGCGTCGCACTCGCCGAAAGTATCGGCTCTCTCCCCCCGAACTGTATCAGCGAACTCCAGCAAACCCGCGCTTCCCTTCAAAACAAGGATAGTAAGAAGAATGGCTACAAAACTATACGTAGGAAACCTCTCGTTTCGTACCACGAGCGAGGAACTGCGCGATGCTTTCGCCGCAGTAGGCACAGTAGAATCAGCTTCGGTCATTGAGGATCGGGAAACTGGTCGATCACGTGGCTTTGCTTTTGTGGAGATGGCAACACCCGAGGAAGCAACAGCAGCAATCGAAGCTTTCAATGGGAAGGACTTCGGCGGTCGCAATCTAACCGTCAATGAAGCAAAGCCCAGAACTGATCGCGCCGGCGGCGGTGGCGGCGGCCGTGGTGGTTATGGCGGCGGTCGTGGAGGTGGTGGCGGCGGCCGCGGTGGCTACGGTGGTGGCGGCGGACGCGATCGCGACAACGATCGCTTCGAACGCGAACCACGCTGGTAAAAGTTAAACTCACTCTAACTTGTTGGGGCGGCCCTCGTGGCCGCCCCTTTTGCATTATGGTCTTTGTCTCCCTTTAGTGGCGCCCTGTTATCACTTTCGCGCCTCGGGTTTGATCTTCAACGTGAGTTTCTCACCACCACGCATCACTTCAACCACATACTCTTCGCCGGCTTTCATTTCACCCAGAGCGTACGTGTAGTCGTAGACATTCTTGATGTCACGCGTGCCGATCTTGATGATCTTGTCACCAGCTTTCAGTCCCGCTTTTGCTGCAGGTGAATCGTCGCGAACCCCATCGATGAGCAGTCCATCGTTGCTATCGCTGTAGTTCGGGATCGTGCCCAGGTATACGCGAAAACCTGTGGAGCGTCCTTGTTGTGAATCGCTCTTTGCAACTGTGTAGGTCAGGCGTTTCTCGGACCTGTCTACATCGTTGACGATTCGAGCGACCAACATCAGGATTCGTACTTCGTCGGTGTAGTTGATCTTGTCGAACGTATCTGAAGGTTTGTGATAGTCGTTGTGGGTGCCGGTCCAGAAGAACAGGACGGGAATGTGTTTCAAGTAGAACGAAGAGTGATCACTTGGACCCAGGCCGTCTTCCTGGTACGTAACATCAAAAGTCTTATTTGAGTCGGACTTCGTCACCGGTGTGCTGGTAGCAGAGGTCGCTACAGTTACGGGCGGCGGATCGGAAGTACCGGGAGTAGCCGTCATGCTGCTGAGCACAGGAGCTTTGTTTCCCGAGAGGTTGTACGAATCGATAATACCGCGCCATTCCTTAGCCGTTCCCATGCCGCCGATGATCACCTTGCGATCTTTCATTCGTCCGATCATATCCATATTGATCATGGCCACCGTGTTTTCGAGTGGCAGCAATGGATGATTGACGTAATAGTTTGAGCCGAGCAGTCCTTCCTCTTCTCCACTGAATCCCATGAAGACAATCGTCCGCTTCGGTCTCGGACGTTGAGTGCTGACAATTCGTGCGAGTTCAAGCACACCGGCAGTTCCTGAGGCATTGTCGTCTGCACCGTGATGAATCTCGGTCGAGTTGGCCGCAAGACTTCCGTCGCCACCATGACCAAGATGATCGAAGTGCGCGCCGATAATGATCGTTTCATTTTTGAGTGCCGGGTCGGAACCTTCGAGAACTCCGATCACGTTGTAAGCAGTTACTTCGTTGCGCACTATGTCGGTCGTCAGGGATAGAGATCCGGTTAGAACTCGAGTACCGGCAGTCTTATTGGCGACTTCCTGTTCCGTCAACGAAAGAGTCGTGGCTGACAGTTGGAATATCTTGTCCGCGAGTTGCCGCGAAATGACGATGACTGGCAACCCCGCCTGGCCGCCACTATTGTCGTAAGTAAGTTTTGCAAGACGCTCGTTGGCAAAATTCTCCTCACGAGCGATCACGATCAGCGCCTTGGCTCCGGCATTGCGAGCAGCAACGGCCTTCCAGCGCACACCTTCGAATCTTGTGAACTGACCGTGCGGGTTCTCGCCGTCCGGAGTTCCCTGCAGCGCAATCGCGATTCTTCCCTTCGCTAAGCCGCTCCCGTAGTCGTCGTGCTTCAGTTCGGACGCGGTGATTCCGTATCCAACGAATACAAGTTCACCATTCACTTGTGCATTTGACGAAAAACCTAAAGGTGTCCAGTTGACACCTACAGTTACTTTTGACGGATCAGCACCAGCGATCGAGTTCTCTAAACCTTTGATGAGTTCGATTACGTCGCCTGTTCTAAAGCTGTTTCCTTTGCCCAACTCAACACCCGCCACGTATGGAAACGTCTGTTGAAACGCATTGAGCGGCGTAGTGCGTCTCCAGGAGTTTGCTTTGGCACCCGCCGGGCGCAACCCTAACTTGCCAAACTCGGCCGCGATGTACTTCGCTGCATCGGTTGATCCTTGTGTTCCAGTACGCCGGCCTTCCAATTTGTCTGAGGCGAGGTAAGAGATGTGTTTCTGGAGTTTCTCAGCGCTGGCGTCGAACGTCGCGACTTGTTGAGCGACGACACTGTTCGCGAGCAGGAATGAGATTAAAAGAATCGATATGTATCTTGGTTTCATAACTACACCTCATTGAGGGCTTGGGGTCGGCGGGGACAGGGTACACCCTCCTGACTTGTAAATTGGCTCACGGATCAAGTGTCTTTAGGTAAGCGACACGCTTATCGCTGATTTGCAGGTCAGAACGGTGGACCCTGTCCCCGCTCTTCAACCGTTTGAAATGCGAGTGATCAATTATCCAACTCACGACAAGCTAAAGCTTATCGGACACTACTCAACCCAATCTGCGATGAACACATTTGTGTCGCCCTGCTTCGCAGAATTTCTATTCGACGCAAAGACCAACTTCTTTCCATCTTTTGTAAACATCGGAAAGCCGTCGAAGGTCTCATTAAAGGTAAGTCTTTCCAAACCTGATCCATCGACATTGATCTTATACAGATCAAAATTCCTCCCC
>Ga0207691_10003449_pt1 | contig 15379 bp, 15 predicted proteins | sample KBSM13metaG_FD_184327 | JGI IMG/M metagenome (GOLD analysis project Ga0207691, IMG submission 184327) | Miscanthus rhizosphere microbial communities from Kellogg Biological Station, Michigan, USA - KBS M1-3 metaG (SPAdes) (version 2) | ecosystem: Host-associated > Plants > Roots > Rhizosphere >... | reverse complement strand
AGGACCGCCTCGAGGTCGCTCGGGTAGAGGTTGAAGCCGCCGCTGATGATCATGTCCTTGCGCCGGTCGACGAGCGCGAGGAAGCCGTCGTCGTCGAAGCGGCCGACGTCGCCGGTGCGGATGAAGCGCTTGCCGGTGGCGTCGAACCACTCGGCGTCGGCGGTCTTCTCGGGCTGGCCGTGGTAGCCGGCCATCATCCCGGCCGAGTGGCCGACGACCTCGCCGGTCGCGCCCTTCGGCAGCTCGCGGCCGTGCTCGTCGATGAGGCGGATGTCGTGGCCCTCGGCGGGCTGGCCGACGGTGTGCAGCTTGTCGGGGTGCTCGTGCGCGGCGAGGATGCACGTGCCGCCGCCTTCGGTCATGCCGTAGAACTCGACCAGGCCGCCGGGCCAGCGTGCCAGCACGTCGGCCTTCAGCGCCGCCGCGAACGGCGCGCTGGTGCAGAACTTCATCCGGAACGACGAAAGGTCGTGCTCGCCGAAGCGCGGGCTCGCCATCAGCCGCTGGTACTGCACCGGAACGAGCATCGTGTGCGTCGCGCGATGACGCTCGGCGAAGGCGAGGTAGCGATCGACGTCGAACTTGTCCATCAGCACGACCGTGCCGCCGAACGCGATCGTCGGGAAGAAGACGACGAGCGTCGTGTTCGAGTAGAGCGGCGTCGCCAGCAGCGTCACGACGTCGTTGCCGTAGCCGAAGACGCTGCCGCGCATGACGTGCGTCCAGCGCATGCCGTGCGGCTGCACGATACCCTTCGGCGTCCCCGTCGTGCCCGACGAGTAGATGATGTTGAACGGCATCTCCGGTCGGATCTCGACCGGCGCCGGCGTGCTGCCGGCGGGCGCGAGCCAGTCGTCGAACGGCGTCCCCGGCCCCTGGTCGTCGAGTGCGACGAGCGCCGGCGTGCTTGCGCCACCGCTGCCGGCGAGGAGCGCAGCGGCGCTGGCGTCGACGAACAGCAGCCGTGCTTGCGCGTCGGCGACCATCGAGCGAAAGCTCTCGGCCGTCACCGACGACGCGAGCGGCGCGACGACGACGCCGGCGCGCAGCGCGCCGAGGAAGAGCGCGGCGTAGGCCGTCGAGTTGCGCGCGCAGACCGCGATCGCCTGGCCGGGCGCGACACCGTCGCGCTGCAGGCTGGCGGCGACGCGGTCCATCAGGGCGTCGAGCGCGTCGTAGTCGATCGACGCGCCGTCGGCATCGACGATCGCTGGATGCAGCGGCGCCGCGATGGCGTGTTCGTGGACAAGCTCTGCGATCGGCCGGAACGGCGGCGGGTCGCCCGCATCGCCATCGTCGGCAAGCGGTTGCGAAACGGAGGTTGCGTTCATGGCGAGGGGGGCGTGAGGGGCCGCACCATGCGGTCGAGGAGATGGTCGAGCGCGCCGCCGAGGTCGTCGCAGCGACCGGTGTGCACGGCCGAGGTCTGGATGATCGTGCTGCGCGGCGCGACCAGCCAGTGGAAGCGCTCGCGCAGCGTGAGCCTGCCGATCGGCCCGGCGGCGGCGCCGCCGTCGCAGACCGCGGCGATCGCCGCGAGGGCGGTGCGGACCGCGGTCATGTCGATGCGTGGGTCGAGCGCGCGCAGCCGCGACTCGTCGACGGCGAAGCGCGCCGCCAGGTAGCTTTCGGCGTCGGAGGAGACGATCGCGCCGACGTTGACGAACTCGCCGCGCTCGACGCGCGGCACGACGCGGACGATCGCGTAGTCATACGTGCAGCGATCGGGCACGCTCGGCCTCCTCTGCAAAGGCGCGCGGCGACTCCAGGCGGCGCGCCAGATAGCGGGAATAGGCGGCGCGCTGGGCGGCCTGGTCGGCGTGCCCGGCGTCGTCGGCGAGCCACTCGCCGGGGATCAGCGCCACGATCGCCTCGATCCTCTGCGCGGTGAGCGCTGCGGCCAGTGCCGCGTCGGCGGCGCCGAGCCGGGTCGCGAACGGCAACAGGACGTGGTCCTTGATCGCCGCGAAGGGCATCGCCGCGCGCTCGACGAAGTCGGTCGTCGCATGGTGGAAGTAGAGCGCCGCGCCGTGGTCGATCAGCCAGAGGCGATCGTGCCAGACGAGCATGTTGGCGTTGCGCGGCGTGCGGTCGAGGTTGCTCAGGTAGGCGTCGAACCAGACGATGCGCGAGGCGAGCTCGGCGTCGGGCTGGTAGGCGACCGGATCGAAGGCGACCGCGCCCGGCAGATAGTCGAGCGCGAGGTTGACCGCCGTGCCGCCGTCGGCACGCGATGCGCTGGCGCGGATCAGGTCCTGGATCTCGGCGTCGGGCTCGGTGCGGGCGAGGTCGGCGTCGATCGTCGCGAAGACGATCTCCGGCACCGGCAGGCCGAGCGCGCGCCCGATCTCGCCGGCGACGAGCTCGGCGACGAGTGCGCGCGGACCCTGTCCGGCGCCGCGGAACTTGAGCACGTAGAGGCCGTCGTCGTCGCCCTCGACGATCGCCGGCAGCGAGCCGCCTTCGCGCAGTGGCGTCACGTAGCGCGTGGCGTGCACCGTCCTCATTGCGCGGCGGGCGAGATCAGTTCGTGCGTGCGGACCGACATGAACGCGAGGTACGCGGCCAGACCGAGGTACGCCGCGAGGATCTCGGCGCGGCGGCGCGGCGAGATCGCGTAATACGCCGCGTTCGCGGGCGCCTTCGGGTCGTGCCGCCATGCCTTGACGAGCTGGGGCGCCGCGAAGAGCGCGATCAGGAGCAGCATCGGGTTCGGCTGCCAGACGAAGAGCGCGACGAGGATCGGGACGCCGACCAGCCAGATGCGCGGCGACAGCACGGCGGTGATGCGGCCGCCGTCGAGCGGCGAGAGCGGCAGCAGGTTGAACAGGTTGAGAAAGTAGCCGGCGTACGCGACCGCGAGCAGCCAGCGCGGACCGTCGTCGCCGGCGGCGAGGTAGCACAGGATCGTCGCCACCGTTCCCACGACCGGCCCGGCGAGCGCGACGTAGGCTTCGGTCTCGACGTCCCGCGGCTGCTCCTTGAGGTCGATCCAGGCGCCGACGAAGGGGATGAAGGTCGGCATGCCGACCGCGAGCCCGCGCTGGCGCGCCGCGACGAAGTGGCCCATCTCGTGCGCGAAGAGCAGCGCGACGAAGCCGGCGGCGTAGCGCCAGCCGAAGACGAACGCGTAGACGACGAGCGAGACGAGCATCGTCCCGCCGCTCGCGAACAGCTTGCCGAGCTTGGCGCCCGACAGCAGCAGCAGGAGGAGCTTGATCACGCGCGATTCTAGGAGCGCCCCTTGAAACCGCGCGGTCGCGTCGCCATCTCCGGCGCGCCGACTGCGGCACCGCCCGATCGAGAACAATCCACCGATGGACAAGCAGACTCTTTCCTTCCAGGCCGAGGTCCAGCAGATCCTGCACCTCGTCACCCATTCGCTCTACTCGAACAAGGAGATCTTCCTCCGCGAGCTGATCTCGAACGCCTCGGATGCGTGCGACAAGCTGCGCTTCGAGGCGATCGACAAGCCCGAGCTCTACGAGGGCCGGACCGACCTCGCCGTGCGCGTCGCGTTCGACAAGGACGCCAAGACGATCACGATCACCGACAACGGCATCGGCATGTCCTCCGAGGAGGCGGTCGCCAACCTGGGCACGATCGCCAAGAGCGGAACGCGCGAGTTCATGTCGGCGCTGCAAGGCGACCAGAAGAAGGACGCGCAGCTGATCGGCCAGTTCGGCGTCGGCTTCTACTCGGCATTCATCGTCGCCGACCGGGTCACGGTCGAGTCGCGCCGCGCCGGGCTGCCGCTCGACCACGGCGTGCGCTGGACTTCCGAGGGAGCGGGCGCGTTCGACGTCGAGCCGATCACCCGCACCGACCGCGGCACCAGCGTCATCCTCCACCTGCGCGACGGCGAGGACGAGTTCCTTTCGGGCTGGAAGCTGCGCTCGATCATCTCGAAGTACTCGGACCACATCTCGCTGCCGATCCTGATGCAGAAGGAGGAGTGGGACGCCGAGGAGAAGAAGCAGGTCGTGCGCGACGAGTGGTCGGCAGTGAACAAGGCCGCCGCGCTCTGGACGCGGCCGAAGGGCGAGATCACGGCCGAGCAGTACGACGAGTTCTACCGGCAGATCAGCTACGACACCGACGCACCGCTCGCGTACACGCACAACCGGGTCGAGGGCAGGAGCGAATACACGCAGCTGCTCTACATCCCGTCGAAGGCGCCGTTCGACCTCTGGAACCGCGACAAGCGCGGCGGCGTCAAGCTCTACGTCAAGCGCGTCTTCATCATGGACGACGCGGAGGCGCTGATGCCGGTGTACCTGCGCTTCGTCAAGGGCGTGATCGATTCGAACGACCTGCCGCTCAACGTCAGCCGCGAGCTGCTGCAGGAAAGCCGCGACGTCAAGGCGATCCGCGAAGGCTCGACGAAGCGCGTGCTGTCGATGCTCGAGGGTCTCGCGGAGAGCGAGGACGCCGGCGAGCGCGACAAGTACGCGCGCTTCTGGAAGGACTTCGGCAACGTGCTGAAGGAGGGCATCGGCGAGGACTTCGCCAACCGCGACCGGCTGACCAAGCTCTACCGGTTCTCGTCGACGGCGGTCGACGACGGCGCGACGCAGAGCGTCTCGCTGCCCGAGTACGTCAAGCGGATGAAGGAAGGCCAGGACGCGATCTACTACGTCACCGCCGAGACGCTGGCGACGGCGAGGAACAGCCCGCAGCTCGAGATCTTCCGCAAGAAGGGGATCGAGGTGCTCCTGCTCACCGACCGCGTCGACGAGTATCTGCTCGCGCATCTCTACGAGCACGACGGCCACCCGCTGCAAAGCGTCGCCAAGGGCGCCGTCGACCTCGGCAGGCTCGCCGACGAGGAAGAGAAGAAGCATGCCGAGGAGGCCGCCGCCGCGTTCAAGCCGACGCTCGAGCGGCTCAAGGTCTCGCTCAAGGAGCGCGCCAAGGACGTGCGCGTGACGACACGGCTGGTCGATTCGCCGGCGTGCCTCGTCGTCGAGGAAGGCGACATGAGCGGCCACCTCGCGCGGCTCCTCAAGCAGTCGGGGCAGGGCGCGCCTGCCGTGCAGCCGATCCTCGAGGTCAACGCCGAGCATCCGCTGGTCAAGCGGCTGGAGACGAGCGAGCGCTTCGACGACCTCGCCGCGATCCTGTTCGACCAGGCGATGCTCGCCGAGGGCGGCCAGCTCGACGATCCGGCCGCGTACGTGCGGCGCGTCAACGCGCTCCTGCTCGCCTGACGCGGGCGCCGCTCAGTCCGGGCTGCCGAGCGGCGGCTCGGCCATCGCCTCGAGCTGCTCGGCGAGCCGCGTGCACTGGTCGGCCCAGTACGCGGGCGAAGCGAACCAGGGGAAGTTGATCGGAAAGGTCGGATCGCTCCAGCGTCGCGCGATCCATGCGCTGTGGTGCAGCATGCGCAGCGTCCTGAGCGGCTCGACGAGGCGAAGCTCGCGCCAGTCGAAGTCCGTGAACGACTCGTAGCCGTCGAGGACGTCGCCGAGCTGCCGCGTCATCGCGGCGCGGTCGCCCGACAGCAGCATCCACAGGTCCTGGACCGCGGGGCCGGTGACGGCGTCGTCGAGGTCGACGAAGTGCGGTCCGGCGGCGGTCCACAGCACGTTGCCCGGATGGCAGTCGCCGTGCAGGCGGATCGTGCGCGGCGCCGCGATCGCGAACGCTTCGCGGCAGACGTCGAGCGCGCGGTCGGCGAGCGCCTGCCAGCGCGCGGCGACGTCGGCGGAGACGAGGCCTTGCGCAAGGAGGAAGTCGCGGCTCGCGTCGCCGTAGCTCGCGACGTCGAGCGCGATGCGGTGCACGAACTGCCCCCGTGCGCCGACGCCATGGAGGCGGCCGATGTAGCGCCCGAGCCAGCGCAGCACCTCGGGATCCTCGAGCTCGGGCGCGCGCCCGCCGTGGCGTTCGGCGACGCCGAAGCGGTGCCTCGCGCCCGCAGCGGTCGTCGCGCGCGCCAGCGTCGCGCCCGCGGATTCGACCATCGTCGCGAACGGCGACTCGGTGTCGACCGCAAGCTCGATCGGCGCGGCGACCGGGATCTCGGCGCGCGCGAGCTCGGCGGCGAACGCGTGTTCCTCGAGGATCTGCGCGTCGCTCCAGCGCGCCGGCCGGTAGAACTTCGCGACGACGACGCGGCCGCCTTCGAGGAACGCCTGGTAGACGCGGTTCTCGTACGAGTTGAGCTGGATCAGCCGACCGTCGCCGCGCAAGCCGACGCCGTCGAGCGCGTCGAGGACGCCGCCGGGAGTCAGGTCGGAATAGGGCGCGAGCGCCGGACCGGTGGAGTCGTCGGGCATCGTTGCCGCGGTCAGCGGCGTGCGGCGTCAGTGGTGGGTGCGCGACTCGAGCGGCGCCGGCGTGTCGACGACGACGCCTGCCGGCTCGTCGCTGTCGTCGCGCGCCATCGACGTGGCGCGGCTGCTGGCGACCTCGTGGCCGTTGCCGTTGCGCATGCCCGAGCGCGGATTCGCGTACGTCAGCGACGCGAACTCGCTGTTGCCGAGCGTGTCCTGGCGGTTGTCCGGCGCGAAGAAGGAGTCCTGGAACGCGGTCGAGTCCTGCCACAGCGCGCTGCGCTGGGCGCGACGCGACGCGACGGTGTTCGCGAGCGAGTCGCGCGCGTCGTCGAGGTCGCGCGGCGGCACGATGCCGGGCTGCGGGCCGCGCGCGGTCGCTGCCGTGCTGCTCGGCACGAGCAGCTGCAACTCGGCCGCGGTCGGCAGGTTGTCGACGGGGCAGCGCAGGTAGCGAATGCGGCACGCGCCGAGCACCGATTGCTTGATCTGCAGGATGCGGCGCGAGTTGCCGCGGTCGGTGTCGAGGTCGATCGCGGCGAGGACACGGCCGTTCGCGCTGCACACCGCGAACGTCACGTTGATCGCGCCGAGCAGGTCGTACCAGTAGCGCACCTCGTCGGGGTTGGTCGGTTGCGAGAAGCGCACCAGCGGCAGCTTCGACAGCACGATGTGGTGCGGCAGCGCTTCGCGCAGCAGTTTGTAGACGCGACGTTCGTCGGTCGAGAAGACGGGGCGTGCCGACAGCGACCATTCGGTCGGCAGCGGCTGCTGGCGACGTGGCCGGCGCAGCAGCCAGATCGCGACGAAAGCGACGACCGCCGCCAGCGTCACCGCCAGCACTGCTGCGACCGACCAAAGCGTTCCCATCGTGCCGTTCACCTCAGAGCGCGCGGAGGCTCCCGGCGCCGGGTGCCGGGCGAAGATTGGCATGTTAGCGGCGACTTTGGCGCCGCGGCATCCCTCTTACGATTGCGGCCCGGCCGCGACTTCGTGCAACCCGACAAGCGGTCACCCGTCACGGTCGGTGTCCGCGCCGACCCGTTCGAGCGCCCCGCCGTCGCCATCCTCTGCGGCGCCGGCTGCGGCCGAGCCGATCGCCGGCGGCGGCGCCGGTGCAGCCCCGGCTTCGTCGGTCGGGCGCAGCGCGTGCTGCTTCCAGCGGTAGTCGATCTCCGCGGCGTGCTCGCCGATCGCCTCGTCGAGGTGCGAAGCGAACGAGTCCGGCGGCAGCTTCAGCCAGGCCTCGGACTCCGAGCCGGCACGCTCGACGATTGCGCCGGCGTCCTTGGCGATCTTTAGCATCGCCGTGTTCTCGCTCAGGGCATGGATGAAGATCGTCGCCACGCCGCGGTTGCGGGCGTGCAGCATCGCGTGCTCGAACAGGCGTCGGCCGAAGCCGCGGCGGCGCCCCTTGGGCAGCACCGAGACGCCGAACTCGGACGACGCGAGGCGGCCGCGCGACGGGTCGGCATCGAGGTGCGCGAGATGGGCGAGCGCGATCAGCTCGAGGCGACGGTTGAAGATGCCGAACACCTCGTCGTGGTCGAAGTCGATCATGTCGACGTAGCGATGGATCTGGGCGTCGGTGGCGGGGTAGCCGAAGCGCAGGTACCGCGAGTGCTCGTCGAGCGCGTGCAGGTGCCTCGCGATGCGCTCGCGATGGCGCGGGCCGAGCGAGCGGATCGGTATCCACGACCGGCCCGGGCGCCGTGGCGCGGCGGGCGTGTCGTCGACCGGCTCGACGGCTGACAGGAGCGGCGGGAGACTCATGAATGGCTCAGGGTTTTCCCGCAGTCTATGGAGGGTCGCTAGGGACTGCTCCCCAGCGCCCGGCAAGGCCCGGACCGTGCCGACGCCGCCGACTGCTACAATCAAAGGCTTTTCGCTCTTTGCCTCGGCGAGAAGGGCCGGTCGCGACCTGCGGCCGGGCGAGCGACCCCCGCGAGTGCCCACCGAACGAAGTGCGGCCGAGCATCCGTCGCGACAAGAGGCCCGACAACTCGCATGGAACCCATGAAAACCTTCAGCGCCAAGCCCGCCGAAGTGACGCATGAGTGGTTTGTGATCGACGCGACCGACAAGGTCCTGGGCAGGGTGGCCAGCGAAGTCGCCCTCCGCCTGCGCGGCAAGCACAAGGCCATCTACACGCCTCACGTCGACACCGGCGACTTCATCGTCGTCGTCAACGCCGAAAGGCTCCGCGTCACCGGCAACAAGGCCGAGGACAAGATCTATTACCGCCACTCGGGCTTTCCGGGCGGCATCCGCGGGGTCCGCTTCAAGGACCTGCAGGCGCGCCATCCGGGGCGCGCCCTCGAGAAGGCCGTCAAGGGCATGCTGCCCAAGGGCCCGCTCGGCTACGCGATGATCAAGAAGCTGAAGGTGTACGCGGGCGACACGCACCCGCACACCGCCCAGCAACCCAAGAAACTCGACATTCTTCAGGACGCCCGATGATCGGAAACTGGAACTACGGCACCGGCCGTCGCAAGTCGTCGGTGGCGCGCGTCTTCATGAAGAAGGGCAGCGGCCAGATCCTCGTCAACGGCCGCCCCGTCGAGCAGTACTTCGGCCGGCAGACGTCGATCATGGTCGTGCGCCAGCCGCTGGTGCTGACGGCCAACGACCAGGCGTTCGACGTCCGCGTCAACGTCCATGGCGGTGGCGAGACCGGTCAGGCGGGTGCTGTCCGCCACGGCATCACTCGCGCGCTGATCGACTACGACTCGGCGCTCAAGGGCGACCTCAGCCGCGCCGGCTTCGTCACCCGCGACGCACGCGAAGTCGAGCGGAAGAAGGTCGGCCTGCACGGCGCACGCCGCCGCAAGCAGTTCAGCAAGCGCTGAGCGGCAGCGCGGCGCCCTGCGCGGAGTCCGCTGCGACGCGGGCCTTGCCTTTTCGCGGCCGGACCGCACGTACCATTTGTCCCCGCGGCGACGCGGGGACCGTCGTTCGCCCATAATTCCGAGGTCCGCCGTCTAGGAGCGTCGCATGAGTGCAGTCGTCGATCCCGTCGTCCCGTCGCCAGAAGTCGATGCACCGCCGCCGCCGCTCGTCTTCACCGACAGCGCCGCGAACAAGGTCAAGGAGCTCGTCGACGAGGAGGGCAATCCCGATCTGAAGCTGCGCGTCTTCGTGCAGGGTGGCGGCTGTTCGGGCTTCCAGTACGGCTTCACGTTCGACGAGATCGTCAACGACGACGACACGTCGATGGAGAAGAACGGCGTCACGCTGCTGATCGACGCGATGAGCCTGCAATACCTCGCCGGCGCCGAGATCGACTACAAGGACGACCTCCAGGGCGCGCAGTTCGTCATCAAGAACCCGAACGCGACGACGACGTGCGGCTGCGGCTCGAGCTTCTCGGCCTGAGCGTTCCACACCCCGATCGAAAAAGCCGCCGCAAGGCGGCTTTTTCGTTGCCTGTGCCGGCGTCGCGGTCAGCGCGCCGGATAGAGCGCGCCGAGGACGCGCGGACCCGCTGCTCCGGTCGCTGCGGGAACGTTGGCCGCGAGGCGATGGACGAAGGCGCGCGCCAGCCACGCGAACGCTGCCGCTTCGACCTGGTCGGCCGGCAGGCCGCGCTCGTCGCTGGCGACGACGCGTGCCGGAGCGAGGGCGTGCGTCAGGCGTTCCATCAGATCGCCGTTGCGGGCGCCGCCGCCGCAGACGATCAGCTCGGCGGCCTTCGCGAGGTGGGCGCGGAAGGCGTCGGCGACGGTGCGCGCCGTCAGCTCGGCGAGCGTTGCCTGGATGTCCTCGGGGCACAACCGGGCACGTGCGCGCGTCGCGTCAAGGCGCACCTCGAGCCAGGCGGCGTTGAAGAGGTCGCGCCCGGTGCTCTTCGGCGGCGGCAGTGCGAAGTACGGCTCGGCGAGGCAGGCATCGAGCAGCATGGCGTCGACGCTGCCGCGGCCGCCCCACGACCCGTCGGGGTCGAAGGCGCGGCCGGTCGATCGTTCGCACCAGAGATCGAGGAGCACGTTGGCTGGCCCGCAATCGAAGCCCGCGATCGCGCCGTCGCGGTCGAGCGACGTCAGGTTGGCGATGCCGCCGAGATTCAGCACAGCGACCGAAGCGTCGCCGCGGCCGAACATGGCGTGGTGGAACGCAGGCACGAGCGGCGCGCCATGGCCGCCGGCCGCGACGTCGCGGCTGCGGAAGTCGGCGATGACGTCGATTCCGGTCCGCTCGGCGAGCAACGCCGGTGCGTTCAGCTGCACGGTGTAGCCGGTGCCGTCGAATTCGTGCGGGCGGTGGCGCACCGTCTGGCCATGCGAGCCGATCGCGACGACGCAGGCACGTTCGCAGCGCGCTGCGTCGACGAGCGCATCGACGACGGCTGCCGCCTCGATGGCCAGCGCGTTTGCCGCCAGCGCACCTCGGTGAAGCTCGTTCGCGCCGACGACGTTGAGCGCTGCGAACTCGGCGCGCAGCTCCGCCGGAAACGGCCGATGCGCGTGCGCGACGACGCGCGCCGCCGGCGGACCTCCGGGGAGGCCGAATTCGACGAGGACTCCGTCGATGCCGTCGAGCGAGGTGCCCGACATCAGGCCGATGAAGGCCTCGATCATCGCCGCGAAGGCGCCGCCGCGGCCGGCAGACGCGGGATGCGAGCCAAGGCAACCCGCGACGCGTTCGCGCCTACTCGCCGAGCAGCGGAGTGCGCGGCAGCGTCTCGGCGATGCCGAGCTGCGCGCGAACGCTCTGCGCCAGCTGGCCGAAGCGAGCGCGCGCTGCCGACGTGATCGTCACCGCCTCGGACGTCTGCGCGACCTGCAGCGGATCCTGCTGCAGGCCGTCGATCTTGACCTCGAAGTGCAGGTGCGGGCCGGTCGCCCAGCCGGTCTGGCCGACCGTGCCGATGACCGCGCCCTGCTCGACGCGCTGGCCCTTGACGACGTCGATGCGACTGAGGTGCGCGTAGACGGTCGAGCGCTCGCTGCCGTGCTGGATGTGGATGACGTTGCCGTAACCGTTCTGCCAACCGGCGAACTCGACGACGCCGTCGCCGACCGTGCGCACCGGCGTTCCGCTCGGCGCCCCGTAGTCGACGCCGTTGTGCTGCTTCCAGGCGTTGAAGATCGGATGCATGCGCATCGCGAACCCCGACGTCACGCGCGAGAACTCGAGCGGGCTGGCGAGGAACGAGCTCTGCTTGCTCTGGCCGTCGAGGCCGAAGTACGCGCCCTTGGCGTCGCCGTCCTTGAACCACATCGCCGAGAAGGTCTGGCCCTTGTTGACGAACTCGGCGGCGAGCACGCGGCCGCTCGCCGGCGCCCAGCTGATCGGCTCGCCGTCGGCGGTGAGCGTCTCGTAGACCACCGAGAACGTCGCGCCGCGCTGGAGCTCGCGGCGAAAGTCGATGTCGTTGGCGAAGATCTCGGCGAGCTGCGTCGCGACCGCATCCGGGATGCCGGCCTCGTCGGTGGCGCCAAACAGCGACGAGCGGATCGTGCCGCCCGCCATCAGCGTCTGCGACGCGAGCGGCGCGGTCGTCACGTCGGCGACGAGGCGGTCGGCGATCCGCTGGATGCGAAGCCGCGTGAACTGGGTCGGCAGCTTGTCGATCAGCGGCGCAGCGTAGCGCGCCACCAGCTCGACCAGGCTGCCGCGCGAGTCGACCCGTGCCTGGACGCGCTTGCCGGCGCGGCCTTCGAAGAGGCGCCGCGCGATCGGATCGCTGCGCAGGAACGCGGCGGCGCGGGCGTCGACGACGTTCAGCCGCGCAAGCAGCGAGTCGGTCGTGTCGCCGGCGCGCGTGATCTCGCTGCGGAAGAGATCGAGCTCGTGGTCGGCGAGCGCGTCGAGCTGCGCGTGCAGGTCGACGGTCGCAACGCTCTCGACGATCGTCCGTTGCGGCAGCGCGGCGGGGTCGGGAACCTGCGGTGCGACGCCGAACGCCGTGACGGCGGAGCCGGCGAGCGCCAGCGACACGGAGGCCGCGAGCGTGCGGGGATGTCGGGAAGCGAAGCTTGCGATGCGCGCCAAGGCTCGGTCCCGGGCGACATCCAGAGATGCCAGCGATTTCAATTGTCCAAGGAGCTCGGTGCTCGGTTCGGCGGTGCTCGCGCGGGCGCGCACCTCGGTTGATCGTCGCGAGCGGGGCGCCACTAGAATCGTGGCGAGCGTCCGCTCTCGTAGGGCACCATCCCACTGGCTTGTAGGACGCCGGCGCAGTATACCGGCCGTCGCTGGCCCTTCCCCGGTAACAGCCAGTGATGTCCCCCTCTGTTCCTCCGGATTCTCCCGACTACCCCGTCACCGATTCCGTCCGCCGCGCGCTCGCGACCTCGCTGCGCCGCTGCAGCGAGCTGATCCCGGAGGGCGAATGGCTGCGCAAGCTGGCGCGCTCCGAGGCGACCGGCGTCCCGCTTCGGATCAAGCTCGGGCTCGACCCGACCGCGCCGGACATCCACCTTGGGCACACGGTGGTCCTCAACAAGTTGCGCGATCTGCAGGACCTCGGACACACCGTGATCTTCCTGATCGGCGACTTCACGTCGATGATCGGTGACCCATCCGGACGCAACACAACGCGGCCACCTCTCACACGGGCGCAGATCGAGGCGAATGCGAGCACATACTACGATCAGGCAAAATTCGTCCTCGACCCGGCCCGGACCGAGATTCGCTACAACTCCGAATGGAGCGATCCCCTCGGCGCGCGCGGCCTGATCGAGCTGGCGGCGCGCTACACCGTGGCACGGATGATGGAGCGCGACGACTTCAGCCGTCGCTTCAAGGCCGGGACGCCGATCAGCGTCCACGAGTTCCTGTATCCGCTGATGCAGGGCTACGACTCGGTCGCCCTCAAGTCGGACCTCGAACTCGGCGGGACCGACCAGAAATTCAACCTCCTGGTCGGTCGGGCGCTGCAGGCCGAGTACGGGCAGGAGCCGCAATGCATCATGACGATGCCTCTGCTCGAAGGTCTGGACGGCGTCGAGAAGATGTCGAAATCGAAGGGCAACTACATCGCGATCGGCGACCCGCCGAACGACATGTTCGCCAAATTGATGTCGATCAGCGACGATCTGATGTGGAAGTACTTCGATCTTCTGAGTAGCCGTCCCGAGAGCGAGATCGCGCGATGGCGCGCGGAGACGGCTGCGGGGCGCAACCCGCGCGATGCCAAGGTCGCCCTCGCCAAGGAGATCACCGGCCGCTTCCACGGCCCTACCGCGGCGGAAAGGGCCGAGGCCGACTTCGACCTGCGCGCGCGCGGCGGCGTTCCCGGCGAGATCGACGCGGTGACGGTCGAAGGCGCGCCGCTCGGGATCGGCGCCGTCCTGAAGCAGGCCGGCCTCGCGCCGTCGACGAGCGAAGCCTTGCGGCTGGTGGACGGCGGTGGCGTCCGCGTCGACGGTGGCGTCGTCTCGGATCGCGGACTCAAGCTGCCCGCCGGCACCTTCGTCGTCCAGGTCGGCAAGCGCAAGTTCGCCCGCGTCACGCTGCGTTGAGGGCGTCCTGCCGTGCAGGTCACGACGCTGCTTCGCCTGTCGGTCGCGACTGCTGTCGCGACGATCGGCTTGAAGGCGGGCGCTTGGTGGCTGACGGGGTCGGTCGGCCTGCTCTCCGATGCGCTCGAATCGCTCGTCAACCTCGCCTCGGCGCTGTTCGCGCTGGCGATGGTGACGATCGCGGCGCGCCCCGCCGACGCCGACCATCCGTTCGGCCACACCAAGGCAGAGTATTTTTCGAGCGCCTTCGAGGGCCTGATGATCGCCGCCGCGGCGATCGCGATCGCCTGGGCGGCGATCGGCCGCTTCCTGGCACCGCGACCGCTGGAATCGGTCGGCGTCGGCCTCGCGCTCACCGTCGTGAGCTCGCTCCTGAACGGTCTGCTCGCGGCGAAGATGCTCGCCGAGTCCCGCCGCCACCGCTCGATCGCGCTCGAGGCCGACGCGCGCCACCTCTTCACCGACGTCTGGACATCCGCCGGCGTCGTCGTCGGCGTCCTGCTCGTCCAGCTGACCGGCTGGCTCTGGCTCGACCCCGCGGTCGCGATCGGCGTCGCCGCGAACATCATCCGCGAGGGCGCGCGCGTCGTCTGGGGCTCGATCGACGGCCTGATGGACAAGGCGCTCGAGCCCGACGTTCAGGCGCGGATCGACCGCACGCTCGCGCGCTTCGCCGCCGCCGAGCGCTCGGTGCGCTTCGACGACATGGTCACTCGCCGTGCCGGCAGTCGCCGCTTCCTCGACATGCACATGCACGTGCCGGCGGGCTGGACGCTCGGCCGCGCCGCGGCCCTCCGCGGCGAGGTGGAGAAGGCGCTGATGGGCGAAGTCGCGGGCCTGCGGGCATCGATCCAGCTGCTGCCGTCGAACGTCGAGGCGGAGTTCAACGCCGTGCAGCCGTCGCAGTGATCGGACTCGTCCAGCGCGTCGCCGAAGCGCGCGTCAGCGTGGCGGGCGAAGTCGTCGGCGCCATCGGCCGCGGCCTGCTGCTGTTCGTCTGCGCCGAGCCCGACGACAGCGACGCCATCGCCGACCGGCTCGTCGCGAAGGTGCTCGCGCTGCGCGTCTTCGCCGATGCAGCGGGCAAGATGAACCTCGATCTCGCCGCGGTCGGCGGCGGGCTGCTCGTCGTCAGCCAGTTCACGCTCGCCGCCGACACGTCGCGCGGCAACCGGCCGAGCTTCATCGGCGCGGCCGACGCGGCGCGCGGTCGCGTGCTTTACGAGCGCGTGCTCGCGACCGCGCGGCGGCTGCACGCCGGCGAAGTCGCCGCCGGCGAGTTCGCCGCCGACATGCAGGTTGCGCTCGTCAACGACGGCCCGGTGACGATTCCGATGGCCGTGCGCGGCTGACCACCGCCGCGCTATGCGGTCAGTCGGCGTACTGACCGGCAGCCTTGATGATCGGACCCCATTTCCCGATCTCGTGCTCGACGAACTTCTTGTGCTCGGCACCGGCGACGCGGCCATCCGAGACGACGACCGCGCCGAGCGCTTCCTCGCGCTTGATGAAGTCCGCGTCCTTGAGCGCAGCGCGCAGCGCCGTGTTGATCTTGTCGAGGATCGGCTTCGGCGTCCCCTTGGGCGCATAGAGGCCGTGCCAGATCGTGACGTTGAAGCCCTTCAGGCCGACCTC
>Ga0207691_10003448_pt1 | contig 15380 bp, 16 predicted proteins | sample KBSM13metaG_FD_184327 | JGI IMG/M metagenome (GOLD analysis project Ga0207691, IMG submission 184327) | Miscanthus rhizosphere microbial communities from Kellogg Biological Station, Michigan, USA - KBS M1-3 metaG (SPAdes) (version 2) | ecosystem: Host-associated > Plants > Roots > Rhizosphere >... | reverse complement strand
AGTGCGATGTGCCCGTTGTGCGGCGGGTTGAACGTGCCGCCGAGCAATCCAGTCACTGCACCTCCAGGACCTCACCGTCGACTTCGACCTCGTCGCCTTTGCGCGCTCCCGCCGCCTTCAGCGCAGCTGCGAGCTCTTCCTCGTCCTCCGGCACCTCGCCCGAGATCCGGAAACCCCTGTCGGTGCGCAAGATCCTGAAGCGGCGACCACTCGAACGCGGCCGGTAGACGAGGAAGTCGACGAGCCCATCCTGCGAGGGTTCCTGAGATTGTTGTGGCGGACAGAGCTCGAAGAGGGCACGCTTCAACTCGTCGATTCCTTCGCCCGTCGCGCACGAGACACGGAACACACGCACGATCCGGTCGTCCTCGAGCTCGAAGGACGGAGGCTCTGCACGGAGGTCGATCTTGTTCAGGACGACCGCCTGCGGCCGCTTCTCGAGCTCGGCGCCGTATGCGGCGAGCTCGTGATCGATGATCGCGAAACGCTCGACGGCATCGTCTTCCGAAGAGTCGATCACGTGCAGCAGAAGATTCGCGCGCTCGAGGTGCGCGAGGAATTCGTGACCGAGCCCGACTCCCTCGCTCGCACCCTCGATCAAGCCCGGCACGTCGGCAACGGTCAGCTGGCGGGTTCCGTCCGGGGCATCGACCGTGCCGAGGATCGGCGCGAGCGTCGTGAACGGGTAGTCGGCGACTTTCGGCTTCGCATTCGAGATGCGCGCGAGCAACGACGACTTGCCGGCGTTGGGCAGCCCGGCGAGTGCTGCATCGGCAACCAGCTTGAGCCGAAGATGGAGCGTCGTTTCTTCACCCGGGAGGCCCGTCTCCGCAAACCGCGGTGCCCGGCGTGTCGGCGATGCGAAGCGTTTGTTGCCGCGGCCCGGTCTCCCACCGCGCGCGGCGACTACCTTCTCACCCGGCGTCGCCAGATCTGCCACCACCTGCTCGTCCTCGTCTAGCACCTGCGTTCCGACGGGGACCCGTAGCTCGATCGTCTCTCCGGTCGCGCCGTGCTTCAGCGCACCCCGGCCCGGCTCGCCCCTACCCGCCTTGAACCGCTGCTTCGCGCGAAACGCGGACAGATCGCGCAGGTCCGGGTCCGCCACGAGGACGACGTCGCCGCCCGGCCCACCGTCACCGCCGTCCGGTCCGCCCCTCGGCACATGCTTTTCACGACGGAAGTGCAGACTGCCGTCACCACCGCGGCCGGCCTGCACGTGAATCTGCGCTCGGTCCTGGAACATGCGGGAACGCTAGCGCCCGAAGACTGCTGCGGTGAAGAACGGCCCGAGCGCACGCGTCGTCGGGGGACGTGATCCCGTTCGACTGGGAGCGGCGCGACGGCTAAGACTTCTGAGAGTCGCTGACCTCGACGAAGCGGCGCTCTCCGCTCTGGCGGAAAGCGACCGTGCCGGGGCGCTTGGCGAAGATCGTGTCGTCACGGCCGATGCCCGTGCCGTCGCCGGGGCGGAACTTCGTGCCGCGCTGGCGCAAGATGATCATTCCGGCCTTGACTTGCTGGCCGGAGAAGACCTTCACGCCGAGCATCTTCGGGTTCGAGTCGCGCCCGTTGCGCGACGAGCCGAGACCTTTCTTGTGAGCCATTAGTCCTTCTCCTGCTTCGCTGCGAGCGCGGACTCCAGTGCTGCGATCGCGCCCTTCCGGTTTGCGTTCTTCTTCTCGAACTTCAGTGCCGCCTCCAGCTGCTCGACCTTCCAGCGCTTGGACTTCTCGGAGATGTCGGCGACCGTGAAGTCCTCGTAGCCACGCGGCGGCGACGCCGGAGCGGGCGCTTCGGTAGTTGCCGCGGCAGGTCGAGGTGCGGGCGTCTCTGCTTTCGGCTTCGGCGCGGGGGTTTCCTTCTCCGCGGCCGGAGTCGCGGCGGCCGTCGTGCGCTTGGCGCCCCCGATCGACTGGATCTCGATCTGGGACAGAGACGCGCGAAAGCCCGTCTGCTTGCGATAGCCGCTCTTCGGGCGGCGCTTGCCGATCCGGATCTTGTCGCCGAGCACGTGGCCGACCACCTTCACGGTCACCTGCGTCTGCGGCGACAACGTGCCGTCTCCGTCGCCCCCGAGGAAGAGCACATCCGGGTTGAACGTCTTCCCCTCGTCCGTCTTGAGCCGGTCGACGAGTAGGCGCTCCCCCTCGCGGACGCGGTACTGCTTCCCCCCGAGCGAGATGATCGCGTATGAGTCTTTTGTGGCAGCCATGGCGTGAAAATGCGGGCCTTCAGCCCGCGAGCGCGTGAAGTGTAGCGGAGGCCGCGCTCCGAGCTAGGACTCGACGTCGTCCCATTGGGACATCGGGACGTACTCCCAATCCGAAGCTTTTTCCTCCTCCTGCGCGCTCGCCGGTTGGCTTGCTCCTTCGCCCGTGGAGACCGTCGCCGTAGCGGCGGCTGTGGTCTTCTTCTTTCGGCCACGCCCGCCCCTGCTGCCGCGGCGGGTCTTCTTCTTCGGTGGGGAGGCCGCCGATTCGGCGCCGTCCTCGGCCGGCTCGGCCTGGCTGTCTTCCTCCGCCTCGCCGAGGTCGGGCGCAGGAATGTGGATCTTCGGCGCCGGCGCCTCCGCCGACATTTCCGCGGGCGTGGGTAGCTCGACGTCCTCGGGCTCGCCCGTTCCGTTGTCGCCCCCTGCTGCCGCTGCCGGCGCCGCAGCCGTCTTCTTCTTGCGACCACGCCCGCCACGCGAGCCTCGGCGCGTCTTCTTCTTCGGTGTCGCGGTCGTCGGAGCACCGTCCGCGTCCGAAACTTCAGCCACTGCCTCGGTTTCTTCTTCAGGCTCGGCGTCGTCGTCTGCCGTGTCCTCGTCGACGTCCACGTCGGCCGGGCCGGCTTCGGCCTCTACCGCCTTCGCCGTCGGGCTGCCGGCTGCGCGCCGGGTCGGCTTCTCGGCCTCGCTCTCGGCCGTGATCGGCCCGTCGCCGTCGGCCGGGCGACCGACGAGCGTCGCGTAGGCCGAGTCGTCGAGCACGCGTTCGACCTGGACCTCGACCTTCTTGCCGACGAGCTTCGCCGCATCGGCGACGCAGATGTCGAGCCCGTCGACCTTGCCGACGCCCGCGCTGGAATCGTGCAAACCGACCTCGACGAGCTTCAGCTCCAGCTTGGCTCCCTCCTCGACCGGAGCCTGCGGTGCGAGCTCTTCACGCTTGCCCTCGGCGACGACGATGAAGTGATCGAGGTGCGTGTCCCCGTTCTTGCCCTGGAGGTAGAACCGGCGTCTGGTCTGCTTCTCGAGCTCGATCAGCCTCTCCGCGCCGGGCCCGGTGAGGATCGACGCGATCTTTGCTGCGACCTCGACGCGATACGCCTGGCTGCGCGAGCCCGCCGCCAGCGCGCGCAGGCGCCGCTCGATCTCGACGGCTGCAGACGTCTCCGAGAGAACGATCCCGTCGCCACCGCAGGTCGGGCACTTCTTGGTCATGATCTCCCGCGGCCCGTCGGTGACGTTCTGGCGCGTCATCTCGACGAGCCCGAGCGGCGAGATCTCGACGACGTAGGTCTTCGTCCGGTCCCGCTCGAGCTCCGTCCGCAGCGCCGATTCGACGGCCGCGCGGTTCTTCGGATTCGCCATGTCGATGAAGTCGATGACGATGATTCCGCCGATGTCGCGCAGTCGAAGCTGGCGCACGACCTCCTTCACTGCCTCGAGGTTGTTCTTCGTGATCGTGTCCTCGAGGCGAGCGCCGGACGAGCGCGAGCGCGAGCCGACGAATCGGCCGGTGTTGACGTCGATGACCGTGAACGCCTCCGCGTAGTCGAAGATCAGATAGCCGCCGGACGGCAGGTCGACACGACGGCTCAGAGTCGACTTGATTTGCGCGTCGACCCCGTAGGCCTCCATCAACGGCTGCTTCTCCTTGTAGCGCACGACTCGCTCGACCATGTGCGGCGACGTCTTCTTCAGATAGCCGACGATTCGCTTGTACGCCTGGTCCTGATCGACGAGCGCGCGCTCAAAGTTCTCGGTGAAGAGATCGCGCGTGACTCGGAGCGGTAGCTCCGCCTCCTGGTAGAGCAGGCTCGGCGGGTTCGCCTTCTTCGCGCTCGCGTCGATCGCCTTCCAGACCTTCTGGAGGAAGAGGAGGTCGCGTTCGATGTCCTCGGCCGACGCGCCTTCCGCGGCCGTGCGGACGATCACGCCTCCGCCCTTCAGGTCGAGACCCTTGAGGATGTCCTTGAGACGCGCGCGCTCCTCGTCGTCGAGCCGACGGGACACGCCGAAACCGTCTCCGTTCGGCTGGTAGACGACGAAGCGCCCGGGCAGCGAAATCTCGGTCGTGAGCCGCGCGCCTTTCGTCTTCATCGGATCCTTGACGGCCTGCACCATGATCGTCTGGCCGCGGCTGATCAGGTCCTGGATCTTCTTGCCGTGGCGCGCCTTGCCTTCTAGCTCGGGCGTCACGATCTCGTCGACGTACAGGAAGCCGTTCTTCTCGAGGCCGATCTCGATGAACGCGGCCTCCATTCCGGGCAGGACGTTGTCGACGGTGCCGAGATAGATGTTGCCCGCGATGGAGCGCCGCTCGGGGCGCTCGAGGTAGACCTCGGCGACCTGATCGTCCTCGAGGACTGCCACACGCTGTTCCCCGACGTCGACCGAGACGAGGAGCTCACGCTTCGCCTCGGGCAAAGGCGCACGCCTCGCGGGCTCGCGCCGTCGGCGCTGAGAAGCAGGACGCTCGCGCTCGCGACGGGGCGCCGCGGGCTTGCGGTCGGTCCTCGGCCTCGGAGCGGTCGTCGCCTTCGGCTGGGCTGTCTCGGTCTTGGCCTCGGCGGCCGTAGTCTTCTTCGATCGACCGCGGCCGCCACGGCTACCGCGACGACGTCTCGGCCTGGTGGTGCTCGATTGTCCCGCTTCGTCGGCGGGCTGAGTGCTTACAGGTTTAGGTGCTTGTGATGGAGCGGCAGCCTCGACAGGCGCCTGCTCGTCGGACTTTCGTCTGGATCGGAACCAGCGCAAGAAAAATCTCCTTCATGCGCGCGCGCTGCGGCAACGCCGGCCAGGGCGGCGGCGCGGAGCGTGCGCGGCAGGTCGTGATGGGCGATGGAAAACATCTCCGGACAGGGTACCAACCGAGCCAGTCGGCCCCTCCGTCCGGCCTGGGTCCTAGCCTTTCCGCTCATCGGCGAGTCGGGAGGTGGACATCAGATGACTGGACAACGCGAGGCGTACGAACTGCTGTTGATCGAGGAGGCGGACGCGTGGTTCGAGTATCTGGAGGCGACTCGAGGCCAGTCCGCCGTCCGCTACAAGGAGGTCGAGCCCTGGGCCTGGGCGCGGCTCTCCCAGCGCCTGCGGGCGATCAGGACGCGCCGGGCCAAGCTGAAGCCGGCGGCCGAAGCGGCGTAACCGACCTGGCGCTAGCGGCGCTGACCGCGCGCGCGGACGTGAATCGACAGCAGGATCCCGACCGCGATCAGATTCGCGATCATCGACGATCCGCCGACGCTGACGAACGGGAGCGGGATGCCCGTGATCGGAGCGATCCCCATCGTCATGCCGACGTTGACGAAGATCTGGAACAGCAACGCAAACACAAGCCCGCCCGCAACGATCGCCGAGAACGGGTCGCGCGCGATCGTGACGATTCGCAGGCCTCGCCAGACCACGAGCAGGTAGAGCATGAGCAAGATCGACGCGCCGAAGAAGCCACGCTCCTCGGCGAGCGAGGCGAAGACGAAGTCCGTGTGATGCTCGGGCAGGAAGTTGAGCGTGGTCTGCGTCGCATTGTCGACGCCGCGCCCTCGTAGCTCGCCTGCACCGATCGCGTTCTTCGACTGCGTGATGTTGTAGGTCGTGCCACCGGGGTCCTGGTCGGGATTCAGGAAGCTGGTCAGACGCTGCTGCTGGTAGTCCTTGAGAATCGGCAGCCCGGCGGCGGGGAGCACGCCGAGGACCAGAACGGCCAGGACCGCCACCCCGCCCGCGAGGGCGGCGATGTGCGTCCACGGCGTCCCGGCGACGAACAGGACGGCGAACACCGCCGCGCAGTACACGAGCGCCGAGCCGAAGTCTGGCTGGAGGAAGACGAGGAAGACCGGAATCGAAGCGAGCCCGAGAGCCGTGAGCGTCGTGCGGATGTCGTTGAGCCGTCTCGACCGCTCGGCCAGGAAGCCGGCGAGCGCGAGCACGAACAGCACCTTGCCGAACTCCGACGGCTGGAAGCGGAAGAAGCCGAGGTCGAGCCAGCGCTTCGAGCCGCGGATCGGTCCCGTCAGGAGGACGATCGCGATCAGAAAAGCCGTCGTGCCGAAGATCCAGCGCCACCGCGTGCGATACAGCTCGGGATCCACAAGGACCGCAACCACCAGGCAGACCACTCCGATGAAGACGTAGACGGCCTGGCGGGTGAGGTAGTAGCCGGGGTTGCCTGTGACGTCGTGGTGCGTGATCCCCGCGATCGCCCAGAGCCCGTAGCCGACGACCGCCGCGACGCTCCCGAGCAGCAGCCAGTCGAGACGACGGACGAAGGACGCGACCTCGACGGCCTCACGGCGGCGTGCCCTTGCGGCGGCTCTGGCGTTTGAGACGTAGTGGTCGACCATCAGTCGCTGTGGATGGGGCCGGTGACGGTCGCTTGCTTGCCGAAGAAGGATTCGAAGACCTTGAGTGCGGCCGGCGCAGCGGCGTCGCCGCCGTGGCCGCCGTTTTCGATCAGCGCGCAGACAACGAGATCGGGCGAGTCGGACGGGCCGTACCCGCACCACCAGGACTGGTTGAACAGTCGGGGGTACCCGTCGCCAGGGTCGATGCTCTTCTCCGCCGTTCCGGTCTTGCCAGAGATTGAGATCGGGAAGCTGCCGAAGATCGATGCGGACGTTCCGAACGAATAGTGCGTCGCCTGGTAGAGGCCTTCACGCACGACGGCGAGCGCCTGCGCGTCGACGTTCGTCGGCTCGGGCGCCGGCGGCAGCGTGCTGGGGACCGCGCGCCCGGGAGTCCCGTTGGAAGACGGCTGCTCGACGTCCTGGAGCAGGTGCGGCGTGACGAGCTTGCCGCCGTTCGCGATCATCGCGTAGAAGCGCGCCATCTGCATCGGCGTCACGAGCAGGTCCTTCTGACCGATCGCGAGCTGGATCGAGTCGCCCGGCTTCCAGAGACTGTCGATCGCCCAGTGACCCGGGTCGGTCTTCTTCGTATAGGTCTTCTTCCGCCAGTCCGGTGTCGGCAGTAGGCCGCTGCGCTCGGAGCCCAGATCGATTCCGGTCTTCTGGCCGAAGCCGAACCGGCTGGCCCATGCCTGCAGTCGCGGCCCGCGGTCGGACGGCATCCCGTAGAAGCGGTAACCGACTTGGTAGAAGTACGTGTCGCACGACTTGGCGAGAGCCGTCGGCAATGTCATCGCCTCGTTTACGAACGGATCCCAGTTCTTGAAGACCTGGCCGTTCTTCTTGTACGAGCCCGTGCAGGGGAGAGACTCGAACGGCTGCAGGATGTGCTCCTGCATCGCCGCGATCGCGGTCACCGGCTTGAAGGTCGAGCCCGGCGGATACGCGCCGTCGATCGCGCGGTCGAGTGCCGGGAAGTTCGCCCCCTCCGCCGTGCGCGGCGTCAGCCCCGCGACGTCGAGTGCCCGCTGGCGGACACGGCCGACGAAGAGCGAGGGCCGATAGGTCGGGTACGAGGCAAGCGCTCGGACCGCGCCGTCGTGTGGGTCGATGGCGACGATGGCGCCCCCGTTTGCGTTCCAGCAGCCGTAGCAACCGGAGTTCCGGGCGCGGTCGATCCCGTAGCGCAGCGCCTCCTCGGCGGCCTTCTGGAGCTTGACGTCGAGCGTCAGCCGCACCGCGTCGCCCGGATGGGCTGGAACCTTCGGGAGGACGAGGCTGATCGGCCTGCCGAGCGAATCGACGCGCAGCTGTGAAAGTCCCGCAGTCCCGCGCAGATACTTGTCGTAGTACGACTCGATGCCGGTCTGGCCAATCGTGTCGCCGCCCCGGTAGCCCTGATCGTGCAGCGCCTTGAGCTGCCCGGGCGAGATCTCGCTCACGTAGCCGAGCACGTGCGCGGCAAGCTCCTTGTGGGGGTAGTAGCGGAGGTACGTCGGCGCGATCTGCACGCCTGGAAAGTCCTCCGCGCGCTCCTTCAAATAGAAGACCTGCGCCTGGGTCGCACCGTCCTTCACCTTGACCGGCGTGAGCGGATCGCTGCGGTGCTTGCGGACGGCGGCGCCGATTTGATACGCGGGAACATCCAGCACCCGTGCGAGCTTCCGGATCTCGCGCAGCCGAACGCCGCGGCGCTTCGGAAGGTCCGAGCTCCAGATCTGGACGGCGGTCCCCGGGACGTTCGTGACGAGCACCTGGCCGTTCCGATCGAGGATCGGACCGCGCGGAGCCTGTACGCGGATGTCGCGGCGCTGGTTGTTCTGGGCGGCGCGGAGCAACTGCTGGCCGTTCAGGACCTGGAGTGACCAGAGTCGCAGGAAGAGCGTGGCAAAGACGGCGAGCGCCACCATCCCGAGCAGGCCGACCCGCAGCGCCAGTTTGGGCGTGAAGCGGTAGGGCTCTTCGACTCGCGGGTCAGGTGGGAGGAAGCGTCGTGATGGAACGCGGTTAGCCAAGGAGGCGTACCTCCCGTGTCAGCCGCTCGGGCGGCCGCAACAGGCGGCGCGTGAGCGCGTAGACCGGAACCGTCAGGATCAGATTGAGGAATACCGTCGGCAGGAGCGCAGCGAAGATGTCGCTTGCCGGGGCGGGCTCGCCGAGCATGTAGCGAAGGACGAGCGCGGCGACCTGATAGAGGATCGTGATGACGGCGATCGACAACAACGGCGCGTGTGCGCGATCGCGGCCCGTCGTCTCTCCGTAGCGTCCTGTCCAGTAGCCCGCAAGCGTGAGCAGAAGCGCTGTGAAGCCGAGCGTGCCGAAGACGCCCGTGTCGGCCAGCAACCCGGCGGAAAAGCCGGCGACCGCACCGAAGACGGCGCCGCGCAGAAGTGACACGCACACCACGGTCACGAGCAAGAGGTTGGGGTGGCCGCCGAGGATGTCGACGTTCGCCATCACCGACAGCTGCACGACGACGACCAGGAAGAGGAGGCCCGCGGCCTTCGCTGCGTCGGCCGGCATCAGGGTGCCTTCGGAGTCCGCTTGTGCGTGATCAGGGCGGTAACGGCGTCGAGCGAGGCGAAGTCCACGTACGGGGCGATCTGGATCTGTTTGTAGAGCGCCGTGTCGCTCTGGCCGACGCTCGTCACGACCCCGATCGGAATGCCTCCAGGGAAGAGGGATGGATACTGCTTCGACTGCGTCCCCGCGGTGACGATCACGTCGCCCTCCTGCACGTTCGCCTCCTTGCGGACGAAGTCGAGCAGAAGCGAGTCTTCCCCCTGGCCGTGACGAACGAGCCCTTTCGCGCCGGTCTTCGGATCGCGCGCAGGCACGGCGCTGTTCTCGTCCGTCAGCAGCGTGACCTGCGCACTGTTGCCGGTCACGTAGGTCACACGTCCGACGAGACCGTCGCGCGTGACGATCGGCGTGTCCTGCCTGATGCCGGCGTCGGAGCCGGCCGCGATCCCGACCCGTTGCTCGAACTCGGTCGCCCAGGAAATGATCCGCGTGTTCACCGGTCTGTAGTCGCTCGGGAAGAGCGGGCTGTCGATGAACCTCAGCTGCGCGCGAAGCTCGCGGTTCTGTTCGAGTGCCGAACGCCCCTGTAGCTCCTGCTCGCGGAGCTGGTTCACCTCTGCCCGCAATTGCGAGTTCTCGCGCTTGGCGTGCACGAGCCCGGCGAAGTACCCGTAGACGTCGCGGAACGGTCGCGCGACCCGCTCGGCGGCGACCTCGAAGGGCCTCAGGACAGTCGCGCCGGCGCTCTCGACGCCGTGCAAGGCTCCGCCGGTCGGCTCGCGGAAGGAGATCGTGATCAGGATGAGCGAGAGCAGCACGAGAACTCCCACCGCGGCCCGGCGCCGAATGGTGGAGCGGCTGCGGGAAGGGAAGGGCTGGGGTCTCGGTCTCGATGCGGACGAGCCCAGGACCGCGTTGACACTGCGGTTGCGAGGCACGAGAGAGGTCTAGGTTAGCGAGATCTCCGGGCGGGGCTCAGCGGCGGTGGTTATTTCGCCGGGCCTTGGCGCTGCGGTGGATCGCCTCGAACTCCTCGAGGCTCCGCCCCGAGCCGACGGCCACGCAGGTGAGGGGGCTTTCGGCGAGGTGCACCGGCATCTGGGTCTCGTGGCGCAGGCGCTCGTCGAAGTTCGAGAGGAGGGCGCCGCCGCCGGCCATGACGATCCCCCGGTCCATGATGTCCGCGGCCAGCTCCGGCGGCGTCTTGTCCAGGGTGGACTTGATCGCCTCGATGATCTGCTGTACCGGCTCGTCGAGTGCCCGGCGCACTTCCTCCGAGCTCAGGACGACGGTCTTCGGCAGCCCCGTGAGCATGTCGCGGCCGCGCACCTCGGCTTGCAGCTCTTCGCGCAGGTCGTAGGCCGAACCGATCTCGAGCTTGATCTCCTCTGCCGTTTGCTGGCCGATCAGAAGTTTGTACTCGCGCTTGATGTGATTGATGATCGCCTCGTCCATCTCGTCGCCGCCGACGCGGAGCGATTGCGAAACGACGATGCCGCCGAGCGAGATGACCGCGACTTCTGTCGTGCCGCCGCCGACGTCGACGATCATGTTCCCCGTCGGCTCGGCAACGGGAAGTCCCGCGCCGATCGCCGCGGCCATCGGCTCCTCGATCAGATACGCCTGACGCGCACCTGCGCTCAGCGTCGCCTCTTCGACTGCGCGCTTCTCGACACCGGTCACGCCAGAAGGGACGCACACGACGACGCGCGGATGCGCGAAGCGATGTTGATGGACCTTCTGGATGAAGTGCCGCAGCATCTGCTCCGTGACGTCGAAGTCGGCGATGACGCCGTCCTTGAGCGGACGGATCGCGGAGATCGTGCCAGGTGTGCGACCGAGCATCCGCTTCGCCTCGACTCCGACCGCGTGAACTTCACCTGTTCGTTGGTCGATCGCTACCACGGAGGGTTCGGAAAGGACGATGCCGCGGCCGCGAACGTAGACGAGCGTGTTCGCGGTGCCGAGATCGACCGCCATGTCGCGCCCGCCGAAACCGCCGAGATTGTCGAAGAGTCCCATCAAGCGTGCGAGTCTAGTCCAACGTGGCTCAACCGAAGCCGTAGACGCCGGCGAAGCGCTCCGCGAGCAACCGGACGAGCAGCGCCGCAGGCAGGCCCACGACGTTGAGGTAGTCGCCCTCGATGCAACGGACGAGCGCAGCGCCGCGGCCCTGGATCGCGTAGCCGCCGGCGCGCCCCTCCCACTCTCCGAGCCCGACATAGGTGCCGAGCTCCCGCGGGTTCAGCTCGCGGAACTCCACCCGGGTCGACTCGTGCTCGACGTCCTCCCAGCCGGGTGTGAGCAGACAGAGCCCCGAGACGACGAGATGGGTCTTGCCGCCGAGCTCTTCGAGCATCCGCTCGGCCTCGGTGGCGTTTGCGGGCTTGCCGAAGATCCGGCCGTCGAGCACGACGGCGGTGTCGACGCCGAGCACCGGACGGTGCTCCGCGATGTCGGCAACGGACCGCGCCTTCTCGCGCGCATGCGCGCGCACGACCTCAACTGCGTCGGCGAGCTCCGGATTGGTTTCTTCGTACTTCGGCGCGACGACGTCGAACGGGATGTGCAACTGCTCGAGGATGGCTTTGCGTTGCGGCGACGTCGACGCGAGGAGGAGGGGCGGGGACGGTGCCGCATCAGCCACGCTTGCGGGCGCTCCAGATCTCCTCGGGCGGCCACCGGCGCGCCCACTCCGCCGTGACGTACTTGTAGTAGGTGTGCGTCTCCGCCTGCGGCGGCGCAAAGAGCTCGACGAGACGATCAAGCTCGAAATCGTTCGCTCGGAGGAGATCGATCCATTCGCCGTGGCTGAGCTGAAACTCAACCTCGTGGGTATCCGGCCACTCGACCTTGTACAGACCGGCCTGCGGCCGAACGAGCTGCTCGCCTATGCCCTCGAGGGTCATGCAGAGAACCGAGATCGTCGAGTTGGTGAGGAAGACCAGACGTCCGCCGGGCCGAAGCAGACGGGCCGCCTCCGGAATCCAGCGGTACGGGTCGGCCCAAAGGGACGCTCCGTACTCCGAGAGAGCCAGATCGAAGGAGGAGTCCGGCAGCGGCACGTCCTCACCGATCGCCTCGATCAAAGAAAACTCGATCCCGGTCTCGTGCTGCAGCCGGCGCGCGGTCGCAAGCTGCGCCGGCGTGGGATCGACCCCGACGACACGCGCGCCGCGGCGAGCCAGCCAGGCTGAGAAGTATGCGGTCCCGCAGCCGAGCTCGACGGCATCGAGGCCATTGACGTCGCCGACGATGTTCAGCTGCGACTCGGGCGTCTCGAACACGCCCCACCGGATCTCCTCCTGCGCCCAGGCGCGGGCCGCGGCCGCGTCGGTGTATTCCGTGTTCGCGCGAGTCCAGTTCGCGACGTTTTGCTGAACGTAGTCGGGTCGGTCAGACGAGCTCATCGTCCGAGAACCAGAGCGCGACCTCGCGCTCCGCAGACTCCGGCGAGTCGGAGCCGTGTACCAGGTTGTCCGGCATCGAGTTCGCAAGATCGCCGCGGATCGATCCCGGCTCGGCATCCGCGGGATTCGTCGCGCCGATGGTCTTGCGCATCGTGGCGATGACGCCCTCGCCTTCGACGACCAACGCGAGTGTCGGGCCCGAGGTGATGAAGTCGACGAGCTCGCCGAAGAACGGTTTCTCCTTGTGCTCGGCGTAATGCGTCTCGCCGAGTGAGCGGTCGACATGGATGAGCTTGCCGGCCCGCAGCACGAAGCCGCGGCGCTCGATGCGCGCAAGGATGTCGCCGGCGAGCTTGCGCTGCACGGCGTCGGGCTTGATCAGAATGAGTGAGCGCTCGACCGCCATCGGCGGCGCAGTCTACTCGGAGCGTCGCCGCCGTCTGGGCGGTCGGACTTCGAACGTCGGGAAGTCGACCGCAACCGGCTCGACGGATGTCTCGCAGTACGGGCACACCTGCCAGAGCGCCTCGAGCGGCGCCTTGCAGTTCACGCACGCCTGCTTCAGCTTCGTCGTGCAGACAGGGCAGACGAGGAACTCGTTCGAGACCTCCGCCCGACAGACCGGGCAGTAGAGGTCGCGGCGTGCGAGCCGTTCCTCCATCGCCTTGATCTCGAGCTCCCGCTCGCGGACGTCCTCGAGGTACTCCGGCGGGCGGAAGAGCATGTACACGAGCGCCCCGAGATAGGGAATGACGAGCCCGATCGCGACCGCCGTGGCGATCAAGACCGGATCCTCGATCCGCCGCTTCGCGTCCTTGTAGACCCAGTAGCCGACCGCGAGCCAGAAGGCGATCAGGAAGAACACCACGAGGTTCCGGATCACCTGCCAGGTGCCGGAGGCGAAGAAGTCGTGGATTCCGCTGAAGGTACTGGCGATCACAAGAGGATTCTTCCTATTACGTACCCCACAAGAAAGGCGATCCCCACGATCGCGGCCAAAACGAGCGCCGCGAACGCGAAGACCGTCACCCTGTCGCCAACGTTCGCCATCGCAGGCTCTCATCCTTGGCGAGATCGGCCAGGAGGTAAAGGGAGCCCGTCACGAGGACCGGCGCGTCGAGGGTCCGGGCATACGCGAGGGCTTCGGCCGGATCCTCGATCGGCCTGATGTCGGGGAAGAACGGCCGCGCCCGCTCGGCCAGCTCCTCGGCCGTGAGCGAGCGGGCGTTGCTCGAGGACGTGGCCACCAGCCGGCTTCCGAGGACCGAAAGAGCGGCAAGCATTCCCTCGACGTCCTTGTCGGCGAGGATCGACGCGACGACGACATAGCTCGCGGTTGGCAGGCGGGGCAGCAGGTAGCCGAGGCCGGCGAGGTTGTGCGCGCCGTCCCAGATCTCCAGAGGATCCTCGCTGAGACGCTCGAGCCGCCCCGGCAGCTGGACCTGCACGTGCCCGTCGACGGGCCGGCCGAGGAACGCCTCCGCGGCGGCGATCGCGATCGCCAGGTTGCTGTGGCCGGCGACTACGACCTGCACGGCGCCGTTCTCGCGGGCGAGCCCCTCCCACTCGGGCTCGCCGACGACAACCGTTGCGCCCGGCTGGACGACCGCTAGCTTCTCCACTGCGATCGCCTCCCGCGTGGTGCCGAGCACCTCGGTGTGCTCGAGGGCGACGTTGGTCAGCACCTGGACCGGCGAGCGGAGGACGTTCGTCGCGTCGTAGCGGCCGCCGAGCCCCGCCTCGACGACGGCAACGTCGACCTCAGCCGACGCGAACTCGGCCAGGGCGGCGGCAGTGACGAGCTCGAACTGCGTCGCCTCGATCCGCTCGGCCTCGGCCCGCACTCGCCCGACGGCGGCTTCGAAATCGGCTTCCTCGCCCCTCACACGAATGCGCTCACTCCACCCGCGGACGTGCGGGGAGAGATACGCGCCGACGGTGAGCCCTGCATCCGCGAGCAGCGCTTCGATCGTTCGCGTGACGGTGGACTTCCCGTTCGTGCCGACGACGTGGATCGACGGATAGCGGAGCTGTGGGTCTCCGAGCGCTGAGAGCAGGGCCTTGATGCGGTCGAGACCGAAGCCGTCCTTCGGCCACGGGCTCAGGGACTCGACGTACTCAGCCTGAGATTGCATCGAGCTCCCGCCGGTAGCGCGCGAGCTTCTCGCGCTCGGCCTCGACGACCTCGGCCGGAGCGTTGCCGACGAAGTGTTCGTTCGCGAGCATTCCTTCGGCGCGGGCGATCTCTTGCTGCAGCCGGGCGATCTCTGCTGCGGCGTTGCCGTCGCCGGAACCTTCGGCCGGCTTCGGCTTCACGACGGCGTCGAAGATGCGCCGCTCCTCGCCTTCCAATTTGGGCAGCAAGCCGCTCCGGCGGTAGACGACCGCCGCTTCCTGCACTGCAGTAAGCGCACCGGCCTCCGCCTCGTCGCCCGCCTCGGGCCAGGGTGCCACGATCAGCCGCGTCTCCCGTGCCGGCAGGTTCGACCAGATCTCTTCCGTCACGTGCGGCATCGCGGGGTGCAGGAGCTTCAGCAACCGTTCGAGTGCCGCGACCGCCGTGGCGCGCGCGTCGGCGTCGCCGTCGTAGAGCCGCGGTTTCGCCGCCTCGGCGTACCAGTCGCAGAAGTCGTCGAAGGTGAGGTGATAGAGCTCGCTCACCATGTGTGAGAAGTCGAACTCCCCGAGGAGCCGCTCGACCTCGCGCTGTGTCTGCGACAGACGCGCGAGGATCCAGCGTTCCTCGAGCGTGCCGGGACGTTCGTCGGGCGCCGCGCCTTCCGAGGCTTGGAGAATCAGCCGTGCGACGTTCCAGAGCTTGTTCGCGAGCTTCCGTCCCTCCTCGATCGCGCCCTCCGAGAAGCGGACGTCCTGCGAGGACGCCATCTT
>Ga0207691_10003447_pt1 | contig 15382 bp, 15 predicted proteins | sample KBSM13metaG_FD_184327 | JGI IMG/M metagenome (GOLD analysis project Ga0207691, IMG submission 184327) | Miscanthus rhizosphere microbial communities from Kellogg Biological Station, Michigan, USA - KBS M1-3 metaG (SPAdes) (version 2) | ecosystem: Host-associated > Plants > Roots > Rhizosphere >... | reverse complement strand
GCCGAACCCGAGGACGGCCGCGACGATCGCGATGAGGAAGAAAACGAGGGCATAGTGCAACATGGCGGTCTCCCTGTAGTGGTGGTGTGCCTTCAGTGGCATGCCGACCTTGTCATTGTTCCGCTGAACGCCGTGTGTCCCAAGCACGCTTGAGCCGCCACAGGCCCTGTTCGAAGTTGATGCGCGGTTCATATCCGAAATCGCGTTTCGCCGCGGAAATGTCGTACCAGTGCGGCGTTGCGAGCTGTTCGGCGAGGAAGCGCGTCATGGGCGGCTCGCCGCGCAACGGCAGCACGCGCCACAGCGCCTCGAGCACCGCGCCGGCGCGATAGGCCACGCCGAAGGGAATCGTCTTGTCCACCAGCGGCGCGCCGACCGCTCCGAGCAGGCCGTTGACGGTCTCGCGCACGGTCCTGGGCTCGCCGTTGGAGATGAAGTACGCCTTGCCCGCGCAGCGCGTGCCGATACCCAGGTGGTCGAACGCATCGAGGTGCGCCTGCGCGGCGTTGTCGATGTAAGTGCTGTCGATGCGGTTCTCGCCGTCGCCCACGAAGCGCAGGCGCCCGGCCTTCGCGCGCTCGACAAGCCGCGGCAGCAGCTGGTTGTCGCCCGGTCCCCATATCAAGCGCGGGCGCAACGCGACGGTCGCGAGCCGCGGACCGTTCGCGGCGAGCACCGCCTTCTCGGCGATCGTCTTGGTGATCGGATAGGCGGCCTTGAACGACTCGCCGTACGGCGTGTTCGCCTCGTTGCCTCCTTCCACCGGATGCGTCGCGCGGTGGGTGACGCTCGGCGTCGAGGTGTAGACGAGCTGGCCGATCCCGTGCATGCGGCAGGCGGCGATGACGTTGTCGGTGCCGACCACGTTCGCAAGCCGGTAGCTTTCGTAGCTGCCCCACGCGCCGGCCTTGGCGGCGTTGTGGAAGACCGCGTCCATGCCCGCCGCCGCCGCGCGCACCGCGTCGGCGTCCGCGAGGTCGCCGCGCAGCTGGCGCACGCCGAGCGCATCGAGTTCGGGATAGTGGCCGCGGTTGAAGCTGGTGACCTCGATGTCGCGGCGGACCAGCAGCAGGCAGATCGCCTGGCCCAGAAATCCTCCCCCACCGGTCACCAGGATCTTCATCGACGATGCTCCGAACCATCCATGGTGCTGCCCTCCGGCCGCGCATCCCTGCGCGGCGCTCTCGACGGCGCGAGAGTCCACTGGACTCTCGCAAATGCCGTCGTTCGCCCTCCCCCACCGGTCACCAGGATCTTCATCGACGATGCTCCGAACCATCCATGGTGCTGCCCTCCGGCCGCGCATCCTTGCGCGGCGCTCCCGACGGCGCGAGAGTCCACTGGACTCTCGCAAGCGCCGTCGCTCGCCCTCCGCCACCCGTCACCAGAACCTTCATGGCGAAGCAACCCTTTGCGCGGCCCACGCCGCGAGCTTCTCGCGCCCGATCTTCGCATTGTGGCGGATGTCGACCGGGAACTTCGGATGGAACAGGAAGACCTCGATGCGCGCGGTGTGCGCGAAGCCGTCGGCGACGCGGCGCAGTTCGCCGGCGATGCGCGCGTGCTGGTCCGGACCGATGCCCGTTAGTGTCTCGACGCACAGCACCGGCGCCCGCCGGCCGCGTTCGCCGACGCCGACCAGCGCCGTGCGCCGCACGTCCGGATGGGTGTTGAAGACCGGCTCGACCTGTTCGGTGTAGAGGGGACCGAGCGCGGTCTCGACGCGGTGCGATTTGCGCCCGCAGAACCACAGGCGTCCTTGCGCGTCGAAATAGCCGAGGTCGCCCATGCGGTGCACGGTGCGCGCAGCGACGCCGTCCTCCCCGGCATCGATCGCCTCGACGATCTTGGCCAGGCGCGTCGCCTCGGCCCGGTTGAAATAGCTGTCGGTCGCGGTCGGGCCCGCGACGGTGATCTCGCCGACCTCGCCCGGCGCCACGAGCAGGTCGTCGGACCACGCCGCGATCGCGGCATCGTCGATGCGGATGATGCGCACCGCGTTCGGCGGCACCGGGCGGCCGACGCAGGTGCCCTGGCCCTGCTCGGTCGCCGCGCGCGTGGATTGCAGTTCGCGGCCTTCGATGACCGCGACCGGCAGGCATTCGGTGGCGCCGTACGGCGTCCACAGTTGCGCGTCGTCGGGCAGCAAGGCACGCATCGCCGTCACCACGTCCGGCGGCACCGGCGCGCCGGCCGACAGGACGCGGCGGACCGTCGGCAGCTTCGCGCCGAAGCGCGCGAGCACGTCGACGAGCGCGGGCGATCCGAACAGCTGGGTCACGCCGAAGCGCGCGATCGCCGCGTGCAGCTTGCGCGGGTCGGCGCGCGCCGGACGCGTCGGGTCCATGTCGGGGACGATCGAGGTGAGCCCGAGCGCGGGATCGAACAGCGCGAACGGCGGGAACGTCGGCAGGTCCACGCCGCCGGGCGCGATGCCGAACGCCTCGCGCAGCAGGGCGACCTGCGCGACGAAGTGCCGGTGGCGGTAGACCACGCCCTTGGGCACCCCGGTCGAGCCGGAGGTGAACAGGATGGCCGCCGTGTCGTCGGGCTGCGTGTCGGCGAGCTGCGGGCCGGCCTGCGCACCCAGGCGCTCGATCGCTCGCAGCGTGGGCCCGCGCCAGAACCAGCGCCGGCCGACCGTGACGTGGATACGCGCGGACCTGGCCCAGCCGAGCGCGAGCCGCGCCGCATGCGCCAGCGGAATGCCGATGAACGCTTCCGGCTGCGCCTCGTCGAGGCAGGCCTTCAACGCGCGCCGGTCGATGCCCGGATCGACCAGCACCGGCACCGCGCCGATCTTGAACAGCGCGAACATCAGCAGGAAGAACGCGGGCGACGGCCGCACCATCACCACCGCGCGGGTCCCCCGCGCGATGCCGGCCTGGCGCAGTCCGGCGCCGATCGCGTCGCTGCGCGCGTCGAGCTGCGCGTAGGTCAGCACGACGTCGTAGCGCGCCTGGCCGTCGGCACCCTTGCGGCCCGGGCAGCGCATCGCGACCTGGTCGCCGCGCTCTGCGGCCATGCGCGGGAGGGCGGCGGCGATGTTGCAGGGCGGCTTGTCCATGGCGGGAGCCCTACCCCCTGCCGGCTTCGCCCTGCAGGCAGGGGGCGGCACGGACGCCTTCGACCGGATGCGCGTCGAGGAACGCCCGGATCGCCGGAACCAGCACTGCGCGCTTGTCTTCGAGCACGTAATGGCCGGCGTCCTCGAAGGCCTGCACCTGCGCTTCCGGCAGGGCGCGGGTGAAGCCGTCGAGGAAGTGCCAGTCGAACACGAAATCCTTCAGTCCCCAGCCGATGAAGGCCGGCCGGTCGGCGAACGCGTGCAGGCGCCGTCCGGAGGCCTCGACGAACGGCCATGCACGGTCGCCCGGCCCCAGCGGGATGTCCTGCACGAAACGCAGGGTCGCGATGCGGTTCGCCCACGAGTCGTAGGGCGCGAGGTAGGCACGGCGCACGGCGCGCGGCAGCGAGGCGACGACGCCGTCGCGCGCGGCGCCCGCGGCAAAGGCGTTGAATCCGCGGATCAGGCCCGCGCCGAGGCGGCTGTCGCGGCCGAGCTTGAGCTGCCAGGGCAGCGGCTTGTCGGCCGGCAGCGGGAAGGCGCCGGTGTTGAGGATCACCAGCCGCTTCACGCGCGCCGCGTGTTCCAGCGCCCACCCGAAGCCGATCATGCCGCCCCAGTCGTGCACGGCCAGGGTTACGGCCTGCCCCGGACCCGATCCGGGGTCGCCGTCGACGCCCAGGTGGCGCAGCAGCGCGTCCATGTCGTCGATGCGCGAGGCCAGGGTGTAGTCGTAGCGCGGGTTCGCGTCGGCGGCGTCGGACGGCTTGTCCGACAGCCCCATGCCGACGTGGTCGGGCACGATGCAGCGGTAGCGATCGCGCAGCGCGAGCACGAGGTGCCGCCAGTAATAGCTCCACGACGGGTTGCCGTGCAGCATCACGACGATCTCGCCGTCGCGCGGGCCTTCGTCGAGGTAGGACATCGCGACGCCGGGACGGACCGCGAAGCGCTTCGGCGTGAACGGATAGTCGGGGTATTCCATGCGCGCTGCCTTTCCGCTGGCGGGCCGGCTCGCGCGGCGCGCCTCGAAACTGGAGGGGAAGAAGGCCGGGGCCCGCCTTGGGCGGCACGCTCCGGCCGGCTCGTCGCCGTCCGGTTCGCGACCGCGAGCCGGACGGAAACGGCTACCAGACCACCTCGGCCATCGAGCAATTCAGCCCCGAGCCGATGCCCAGCAGGGCGACGCGCGAGCCCTTGCGCAGGCGGCCCATCTCCTTGAGCTTCGAGAGCACGATCGGCACCGACGCCGGACCGATGTTGCCGTGCTCGGCGAAGATCGTGAGGACCTTCTCGGGGTCGATGCCGAAGGCCTTGATCAGGGCCTGGGTGTGGACCTGGCTGACCTGGTGGATCACGAACTCGTCGAGTTCCTCGACCACCCAACCCAGCGCCTGCTTGGCGGCGATGAAGGTCTTGTGTGCGAGCTTGAGGCCTTCGATCAGCAGGCTCTTGGTGTCGGTGACCATGCGGTCGAGGTTGCCGCGGCACAGCCGGTTCCACTCGGTCGCCGCGCGGGTCACGCCGCCCTTGTAGCGCGGCGCGTCCGGCGTGAGTTCGCTGCGCGAGAGCACCATCGCCGCTGCGCCGCAGCCGAGGGTCAGCGAGGCGAGTTCGTTGCGGAACTGTTCCTCGGTGACGTCGGGCTGGGACAGTCGCGCGAGCGTCTTCTCGTAGACGAGGTTGGCGGTCTCGCCGTCGACGATCAGGGCGTAATCGATCTCGCCGCGCTCGATCATCCGGCTGGCGATGTCCATGCCGCTGAGGAAGGCGAGGCAGGCGTTGGCGACGTCGAAGTTCTGGCAGTTGTCGCCCAGGCGCAGGTTGCCCGAGATGATGCTGGCGGTGGATGGCTCGAGGTAGTCGCGGCTGACCGAGGTGTTGACGAGCAGGCCGATCTTCTCGCGCGGCACGCCCGAATCGGTCAGCGCCTTCTCGGCGGCCAGCGTGGCGGCGTCGGAGGATTCCATGCCCAGGCCCCACATGCGGCGCGCGCGGATGCCGGCGACCTCGCCGAGCACGTCGGTCTTGATCCCGAGCCGGTCCATCGTCGGGCGCAGCCGCAGGTTGATCGCATCCGAGCTCAGCCGCTCGGGCGCGTCGACGTGCGCCAGTCCAGCAATGGAGACGTGTTCAAAGAGCATGGGGGAACCTGTGACCGTAACCGGGTTACGCTACTAGGTTCGGCCCCGTATGGCAAATGCAAGGGTGCCGCGCCGCCGCCGGGTCCGGCCTTTCAGCGGCCGTTCCCGCAACGCAGGGCCAGCCATCGCTGGCGCCCGTCGGCCGGCTCGGCGAGCGGCTGGACGCTGTCGGCGTGCAGGCTCAGGGCCTCGTTGCGCGCGAGGGTCTCGAGCTCGTCGCGCACGGTCAGGCTGTTGCGCTCGTACGGACCCACGCGGTCCTTGACCGACACCTCGACCTCGCCCAGGCGCTTGCACGCGCCCATGGCCCTTCCCATCGGCAGCACGTGGACATCGGTCGCGGCGGGCTCCAGCTGGACCCAGGCGCAGGCGGGCAGCAGGCATACCAGGACAAGCGGAAGCATCAGGCGCATGCGGAATCCTCGAAGACGTGCCAGCGGCCAGGGACCGCTGGCCATCGGTCATCCGGCGGCGCCGGGCCCGGTTGCCTTGGCTTCGCGGCGGTGGAAGCCAAGGCTACAGGGGTTTTCCTACTTCGCGGGCCTGGCGGGCTTGCCCGCGGCAACCGGGTGACCGTCGGCGTCCAGCACCGTGACCTCGCCCAGCTTCAGGGCGCGCACCGGTGCCTCGATCTTCGACAGGTCGCCGACCACCAGCCAGGTCAGCGCGTCCGGATGGATGTCCTTCGCGGCGTCGTGCACCGCCTCCAGCGAGATGGCCTCGATGCGCGCCTTCTTCGTCTGCACGTAATCATCGCCCCAGTGGAAGGTAACGATGCCGCTGACCACGCCGACCGCCGCCTGGCCGGTTTCGTATTGACCCGGCATGCGGCGGATCGCGTCGGCCTTCACCTTGGCAAGCTCCGCCGCGGTCGCCGGCGCCTTGCCATTGACGTAATCGCCGATTTCGCGGCGCATCTCGACCAGCGACTCGGCGGTCTTGTCGATCTGTACCTGCGCCTGCGCAAACCAGGTCTGCTGTCCGACGGCCAGCTGCGTGTAGCTGGACGAACCGTAGGCCCAGTGCTTGCCCTCGCGGAGGTTCATGTTCAGGCGCGCGGTGAACTGGCCGCCGAGCACGTCGTTGGCGAGCGTGAAATTCCAGAATGTCGGGTCGACCGCCGACCGAACGGGCTGTGCGGCGAAGATCGTGGCCTGGATCGCCCCCGGTTGATCGACGAGGAACACGCGCGGCCTGGGCTGGAGGGGGGCCTTCGGGACGGCGACCACCGGCAACGGCCCGGCGGGCGCCTTCCAGTCGCCGAACTGCTTCTCGAGGCGCGGCACGAGATCGCCGAGCGTGGTGTCGCCCACCACCACGAGGGTCGCATTGTCCGGACGCAGCATCCGCTGCTGGAAAGCGACGAGGTCGTCGCGCGTGAGCGAGGCGATCGACGCTTCGTCGCCGTCGCCGCTGGTCGGGGCTGCGTACGGATGACCGTTGCCGAACACCAGCGGCGGCAGCAGGCGCTGGGCGAGCCCGGCCGGCTGGTTCTTCTCCTGCGCGATCCCGGCAATCCAGCTCTTGCGCACGCGCTCGATTTCCTTCGGATTGAAGGTCGGGCGGCGCACCACGTCGGAATACAGCGCCAGCGAGTCGTCGAGGTTCACCTTCAATGCCGACAGGTAGATCGTGCTGGTGTCGAGGTCTGCGCCGCTGCTGATCTGCGCGCCGAGGACCTCCTTGCGGTCGCCGAGACCGAGCGAGTCGTACCGGCCGGCGCCTTCGTCGAGCATGCCCATCGTGAAGCTCGCGGTGCCCGGCTTGCCGCCGCGGTCGGACGCGAAGCCCCCGGGGAAGACCATGCTCATCTGCACGACCGGGATCTCGTGGCGCTCGGCGAGCACCACCTTCATGCCGTTGGAAAGCGTCGCGTGCTGGAGCTTCGGGAAATCCACGTCGGGGAACGTCGTCACCGACGGGACGCCGGCATGGCGATCAACGGTCGTCGGCGTGTTCCTGAACTTAGGATCGATCGGCGGCACCGGCCGGTCCTTGGTCGCGTAGGGGTCGTTGGCGGTCGAGTCGTCGCGCATCGGCGGCGGCGCGGTGCCTTCGGGAACCGGCTTCACGAGCAGGGTGTAATCGCCCTTGGCGAGCCATTGCGTACCGGCGGCGCGCAGCGCGCCGGGCGTGGCGGCGTCGATCGTGGCCTGGCGCTCGCGGAAGCAGCCGGCATCGCCGGTATACACCGCGCATTCCGCCAGGATGTCGGCCTTGCCGCCGAAACCGCCGATGCGCTCGATGCCGCGTATGAAACCGGCCTCGTAGACCGCGCGCACGCGGGCGACTTCGTCGGGCGTCGGACCGTCCTTCAGCAGCCGCGCGAGTTCCTCATCGACGATCGCTTCGATCTTCCCCGGATCTACGCCGCGCTTGATGTCGACCACGACCTGGAACTGGCCGCCCAGCTCGGAATCGTCGACACCGGCCGAAACGCCGTCGGCGAGCTTGTCCTCGTGCACCAGACGGCGGCTCAGGCGCGAGGATTTCCCGCCGCCGAGCACGTAGGACAGCATCTGCAGCCGCACTTCGTCGGCGTTGCCGAAACCCGGCACGTTCCAGATCTTGTAGAGGCGCGGCTGCGCGACGCGATCGAGCATCGTGTCACGACCCGATTCGGTACGAACTGCCGGCCAGGGCTGCGGCGTCGGAATCGTCGGGCTCGCCGGGATGTCGCCGAAGTAGCGCGTGACCTTTTCCCTGGCGGTCTTCAGGTCGATGTCGCCCGCGAGCACGAGGACCGTGTTGTTCGGCCCGTACCAGGTGCGGAACCAGGTCTTGACGTCGTCGAGCGAGGCGGCGTCGAGGTCGTGCTTGGAGCCGATCGTGGTGTGGTGGTACGGATGCGCGACGGGGTACATCGCGGCGTGCAGGGCGTCGTCGACGCGTCCGTAAGGCTGGTTCTCGCCCTGCCGCTTCTCGTTCTCGACCACGCCGCGCTGTTGGTCCAGCGATTCCTGGCTCATGCCGCCCAGCAGGTGGCCCATGCGGTCGGATTCCATCCACAGCGCCATGTCGAGCGCGGTGGTGGGCACGTTCTCGAAGAAATTCGTGCGATCGGAGTTGGTGGTGCCGTTCTGGTCGGTCGCGCCGACCTGTTCGAACGGCTCGAAGAAACCGCCTTTGTGGTTTTCCGAAGCCTCGAACATGAGGTGTTCGTACAGGTGCGCGAACCCTGTCCTTCCCGGACGCTCGTCCTTCGAACCGACGTGGTACCAGAGGTTGACCGCCACGATGGGCGCCTTGTGGTCCTCGTGCACGATCACCCGCAGGCCGTTGGGCAGGGTGAATTCCGAATACGGGATGTCGGCCTTGGCGGCGAAGGCCGGCGCGGCCAGCGCGGCGGAGAGGCTCAGGGCCAGCAGCCCGGCACGCGGCCGGCGGAAGGGGTTCGTCATGGGATTCCTCGGAAGGTCGGGCACGGGGACGGCGCCCCGCGCGGCGGAACGGCCATGGTAGCGGCTGGCGCCGCGCGGGTCAGCACGACCTACGGCACGGGCAGCGCACGGCCGGCCCAGCTCCTACACTGCGGGTTTCCGCCAGGAGTTCCCTTCCATGCGCACCGTCCTCGTCACCGGATCCAATCGCGGCCTGGGCCTCGAGTTCGTCCGTCAGCTGCTGGCACGCGGCGACCGGGTGATCGCGGCGTGCCGGCAGCCCGAAACGGCGGCTGCACTGCAGTCCCTGCGCCAGGCCGGGCCGGACCGGCTGGGCATACTGCCGCTCGAGCTGGCCGACCCGGATGCGATCGCGGCGTTCGCCCGCGACCTGGCAAGCCGCACCGGCGCACTGGACCTGCTCGTCAACAACGCCGGCATGACCGTGCGCGGCGAGCGCTTCGGGACGGTCACCGCCGAGGCGATGACCGCGGCCCTGCGCACCAACGCGGTTGGACCCTTCCTGCTCGCCCAGGCGCTCGCACCCCTGCTCGCGAAGGGCAGCAGCCCGGTGGTCGTGAACATCTCCTCCCAGCTGGGCTCGATCGCGCGCACCGACAGCTTCTACACACCCAGCTACGCGACCAGCAAGGCCGCCCTCAACATGGCCGGCGTGCTGCTCGCGCACGGCTTTGCGCCGAGCGGCGTGAAGGTCGTGATGCTGCATCCGGGCTGGGTCCGCACCGACATGGGCGGGGCCGGAGCACCGCTGGAGGCGCCCGAGGCGGTAGCCGGGATGTTGCAGGTGATTTCCGGACTGAAGCCCGAAGATAGCGGGCGTTTCATGGATTATCAGGGCCATTCGATGCCGTGGTGATGGCGTGCACGTGATCCTCTACCAGCCCGAGATCCCTCCCAATACCGGCAATGTGATCCGGCTGTGCGCGAACACCGGCGCTCGCCTGCACCTGATCGAACCGCTCGGCTTCGCGATCGACGACGCCCGCCTGCGGCGCGCCGGCCTCGATTACCACGAATACGCCGATCTGACCGTGCACGCCGACTGGGCCGCCTGTCTTGCGGCGATCGGTCCGGCGCGCCTGTTCGCGCTGTCGACGCGCGGAACCGTCCGCTATGACACGCCGCGTTACGAACCCGGCGATGCCTTCCTGTTCGGACCGGAAACCCGCGGGCTGCCGGCGGACGTCCTTGCGCAGATTCCCGAAGGCCGCCGCCTCCGGCTGCCGATGCGCCCGCACAACCGCAGCCTCAACCTTTCGAACGCGGTCGCGGTGACCGTGTTCGAAGCATGGCGCCAGTCGGAATTTGCCGGCGGGGACTAGGCCTTGCCGCGAGGCCTCGGACGCCGTGTCAACCGATTCATCGGCGGCCGCCTGGAAGTTCCCCTGAACCGCCTATTCATTTAGATTGCGCTAAGTCCTTGCTCTCTATGGTTTTTCGCGCCGATCCCCCGGCGGCTGACCCAAGAGAAGAGGTGTTCCATGAAGCGTGTCTTTCTGGCTTTCGCGGCGCTCGCCGCTCTTCCGCTCGCCGCGCAGGCGGGCGACCTGAGCTACAACTACCTGCAGGCCGGCTACGGCTATTCGCACGGCGACAACGGGCGCAACGCGCACGGCTGGCACGGCACGGCGTCGGCCGCCCTCGGCGACCATTTCCAGGTCTTCGGCGGCGGCGGCACGACCGACCGGGACATCCCCGCCGGCTCGACCTCGGGCGAAGGGTGGAACCTCGGCGCGGGCTTCCACACCGGGATCAGCGACCGTACGGACTTCGTCGGCGACGTCGACTACCTCCGTTCGCACCTCGACGGCGTGAGCGGCAGCGTGAAGACGTGGGCGGGCGAAGTCGGCGTGCGCAGCGCGATGGCGCCGAAGTTCGAGGGCTGGGTGATGGCCGGCTACGCGCGCGGCCACAACGAGATCGGCGACGTCGACCGCGGCACCCATGGGAGGGCGTTCGGCAGGCTCGGTGGCCAGTACAAGTTCACGAAGAACTGGGGGCTGGTGGCCGAGGGCCGCGTGACCAGCGAAGGCCAGGGCATCTTTCTCGGGCCGCGCGTGAGCTTCTGATCGCAAACGCAGTGCGGCGGAAACGGAAAGCCCGGCGGGAGCCGGGCTTTCTCCTGCGGGATGCACGCCCCGGCGGTCACGCAAGCTTCGGGATGCGCAGCACCTGCCCAGGGTAGATCTTGTCCGGGTCGGTGAGCATCGGCTTGTTCGCCTCGAAGATCACGCTGTAGCGGTTCGCGGCGCCATAGGCGTGTTGTGCGATCTTCGAGAGGGTGTCGCCGCTCTTCACCGTGTAGTAGTCCGAGGCATCGCCGGCCTGGGTCACCTTGAGCTGGTCGTCCACCTGGCGAACGCCCGCGACGTTCCCGCAGCACAGGACGATCTTTTCCTTCGTGGCCTGGTCCGGCACGGTGCCCGATACCGAGACCGTCCTGCTGGCGCCGTCGAAGGCCACGGTGATGGCGCTGGCCGGCAAGCCCTGGCTCGCGACATAGTTCTTGATCGCATCGGCTGCGGTGCGGTTCAACGCCGCCACGTCCGGCGCAGGCGCCGCGGCGGGAGTGGGCGCATGCGCGGTCGCGGCAGCGCCGCTGGCAGCGGCGGGCGAAGGCGTGGGGTCATGATGGAACAGCCGCTGTCCGGCTTCTTGCAGGAAAGAGATGAGGCTCATGGCGCAAGTCCTTTTGCGGGAGGGTGCCCTCGCAGACACGAGGTGCGGGCAACCTACCAGCCGGGGGTGAAACCCGCCCTGAAGTCGTCCCCGTGACCTGCCGCGCGACGCGCCGCGGCGGCGACGCCTCGCTCAGGACAGGTCGCCCGTGTATTCGGGCTTCTGCTGGCGAGCGAGCAATTCGCGCAGTCCGTCCGCGGGGGTGAGCTCGGCGTGCAGCACGCGCCGCACCAGTGCGGAGATCGGCAATTCGACGCCGAGGCGATCGGCGAGCCGCATCACCTCGTCCGCGGTGTCCACCGATTCGACGACCTGGCCGATTTCCTTCACGGCTTCCGGGATCGACTGGCCCCTGCCGAGCGCTAGGCCCAGCCGCCGGTTGCGCGAGAGATCGCCGGTGCAGGTCAGCACGAGGTCCCCGAGCCCGGCCAGCCCCATCAGGGTTTCGGGACGGCCGCCGAGCGCGGCGTTGAGTCGCAGCATCTCGTTGAGGCCGCGCGTGATCAGTCCGGCACGCGCGTTGAGTCCGAGGTTCATGCCGTCGGCGACGCCGGTCGCGACGGCCAGCACGTTCTTCATCGCGCCGCCGAGTTCGGCGCCGCGCACGTCGCTGCCGGTATAGGCGCGGAACGTCGCGCCGTGGAGCACGTCGGCGACTTCCTTCGCGAAGCCGGCATCGTCCGAGTGCACCGTCACCGCGGTCGGCAGGCCCTGCGCGACTTCGCGCGCGAACGACGGGCCCGTCACGATCGCGAGCGGCACGTCCGGGCCGAGCACTTCTTCGGCGACCTCGTGCAGAAAGCGGCCGGATCCGGGCTCGAAGCCCTTGGTCGCCCACGCCAGGCCCGCGCCCGAGGGCCGCAGCGGCGCGATCGCGCGCAGGGTCGCGGTGAACGCGTGGCTGGGGACGACGACCAGGATCAGGCGCGCATCGGCGAGCGCCGCGGCGAGGTCGGTCGTCGCGCGCAGCGAGGGCGGCAACGCGACGCCCGGCAGGTAGCGGTGGTTGCGATGCTCGCGGTCGATCGCCGCGACCTGCTCGGGGTTGCGGCCCCAGATCGTCGTGGGCACGCCGTTGCGCGCCGCGAGCGACGCGAGCGCGGTGCCCCAGGAGCCCGCGCCGACGACGGCCAGCCGCGGCGGCGCGTCCGTCATCGCCGTGCTCAGGCGTTACCGGAGGGCGGCTGCTGCGCCTGCTCCATGCGGCGGCGCATCTGGTCGGCGTAGATCGCCTCGAAGTTCAGCGGCTGCAGCAGGAACGGCGGGAAGCCGCCGTGCGCGATCAGGTCGCCGAGCGCCTGGCGCGCGTACGGGAAGAGCACGTTCGGGCAATGCGTGCCGAGCATCATGTCGACGCCGGCCTGGTCGAAGCCGGTGAGGCCGAAGATGCCGGCCTGCTCGACTTCCGCGAGGTAGGCGGTCTTGTCGTTGATCGTGCAGGTGAGGGTGATGCTCAGCGCGACCTCGTACATGTCGGTCTCGAAGCGCCCGACCTTCTGGTTGAGGTTGAGCTGGAGCTGCGGCATCGCCTGCTCCTGGAACACTCCCGGCGCGCCGGGGGCTTCGAACGAGACGTTCTTGAGGTACAGCTTGTGCACCATGAACTGCGCGGCGCCGGCGGGCACCTCGACATCAGCGGCGCCGTTGTTGGCTTCATCGGCCATGGAATGGACACTCCGGGTAGGTACAGCGGACAGGATCAGGGATTATCCCACAGCATGGCGCGTGGGGATGGCAGGAAGATTTCGGGGAATCAGGACTTGCCGCGCGCCAGCGGCAGGTCCGCCGACTGCCACGCCGCGATGCCGCCGTCGAGCCAGTAGACGTCCTTGAAGCCCGCCTTCACCAGGCGCTTGGCCGCCAGCGCCGAGGTCTGGCCGCTGCGGCAGACCAGCGCGACCTTCAGCTCGCGGACCTTGGCGAGGTCCTTGTTCTCGGGATCGAACTGGCTCATCACGACGTTGCGCGAACCGATCACGTGGCCCTTCTCGAAGTCGGAGGTCGCGCTCACGTCCACGACCAGCACGTTCTCGTGATTGATCAGGCCCGTCAGCTGGGCCGGGCCGATCGCCCGGTAACCGCGCGTGAAGCGCGTGAGCTCGTTGCCGATCAGCAGGACGGTGACGACGACCAGCCCGAGGCACAGCAGGGTGTGGTTCGCGAAGAAGGCTTGCAGTTGGTCGAGGGGCACGACGGTCCGGGCACGGCGGTGGGCCCGCGATTATAGTCGTTCGACCGCGGCGGCGAATTGCCGCGGCCCGGCGGGCCGGTGCCCGGGCCGGATCAATCCTGGGAGGTGATGTCCGGCAGCCCGGTTTCGAGCCACCACTTCTTCTTTTCCTGGTCGTAGGTCCAGTGCTCGAGGTAGTTGACCGTGCGCGGGATCTGGGTGTGCCGGTTGATGATCTCGATCTTGACCTGCTGGTCGATCACCGCGCCGTGGTCGTTCTTGGCGATGACCTCGTAGTTGGCGATCTCGACCTGCTTGAAGCGCTCGCGGTCGATGCTCGTCAGCGGGTGGTCCTTCTTGAACTTGGGGTCGACGAAATCGTAGGCCGCGTCCCAGTCGCCCCAGCGGATCGCGCTCGAGTAGTCGTAGAGCGCGTATTCCTTCGACCGCTCCATCGTCGGCTTCACCGCGTCGCAGGCCGTGAGCGAGCCGGCGAGCGCAAGCGCGGCAAGGACCAGGCGCCCGGGACGGGCGAGGCGATTCAGGGAACTCGACATGCGTTGGCTCCGGCGTGCGCGGGGAGCCAAAGACTACCGCATCGGGCGCAGGGCGACGAAGCGGCCCGTGAACACCGCGGCTTCGCCGCCGGCCGGCATCGGCACGCGCGCCTGCATCGCGATGCGGGCCTTGCCGTAGCGATCGAGCGTTTCGAGGAAGGTTTCCCAGGACTCCCCGGCCGCGGGCATGGCCTCGGCGACGAGGTCCTCGTAGAGCGGCGCGATGAATTTCACCTGGCTGTCGGCGACGTACACCTCGGCCTCCAGGCCCTGCAGCTGCAGCCGCAGCGTGACCCATCCCCAGCCGGCCAGGGTCATCAGGCCGCCGAGACTGCCGCCGAAGGCGCAGCCCTTGTCGTTGACGTTCGCCGCCAGCGGCGCGCCGAGGCGCAGGCTGCGGCCGTCGTAACCCAGCGGACGCACGCCGAGCGCGGCGACCGGCGGCATCTTGCGGCAGTGCGCGGCCAGGTGCGCGAGCGCGGCCTGGACCGGGTCGGCGGGGACGGCGACGGATTCGGCATGGCCGCGCTGGGGCGTGGCGCGCGGGCGGGTTGTGCGAAGCTGTTCGAATGCCGTCGTCGATGCCACCGTCGTCTCCGCCGTTGTCGGGTTGGTATGTCGTGTCGCTGCGGCCGGCCGGCCAGCATCGCCGCCTGCTGTCCGCGGCGGCCGCTGCCGGTGCCGGTACCGTGAGCCTGCCCGGCCTGCGGTTGGCGGCGCGTGAGGATACGCCGACTCGCACCGCATTGGACACCGCTTTGCGCTGCAGGAACGTGATCTTCACCAGCCCTTCGGCGGTGCGATTTGCCGTACGCCTGCGCACGTTGCGCCCCGATCCCGCGTCCCTGCGTTCAGGTCAACGCTGTTTCGCGATGGGCGAGGCCACGCGCAGGGCCCTGCGGCGCAGCGGGGTCGCGTCGGTGCACGTGGCCGACCCGGCAACCACCGAGGGCCTGCTCGCGTTGCCCGCCCTGCGCGCATTGCGCCAGCAGCCGGTCGGCCTGGTGACCGCGCCCGGCGGTCGCGGCCTGCTGGCGGCGAGCCTGCGCGAGCGCGGCGCGGAACTGGCGATCGCCGAGGTCTACGAACGCGCACCGGCGCGCCTGAACCGGTCGCATGCCGGCAAGCTGCTCGCGGCGCGCGGGCGCGGCGCGGTCTGCGTGACGAGCGCCGAAGCGCTGCGCAACGTGCTCGCGGTCCTGCCCGCGCCGGCGCGCGAGCGCCTGCTCGAGGCCGTCGCGGTGACCCCCAGCGCGCGGCTCGAGGCCGTCGCGCGCGCAGCCGGATTCGGCACCGTCGTCCGTGCGCCGGGGCCCACGCCGCGCGCGCTGATCGCGGCCCTGCTCGCGCATGCCTCCGGGCAG
>Ga0207691_10003444_pt1 | contig 15388 bp, 14 predicted proteins | sample KBSM13metaG_FD_184327 | JGI IMG/M metagenome (GOLD analysis project Ga0207691, IMG submission 184327) | Miscanthus rhizosphere microbial communities from Kellogg Biological Station, Michigan, USA - KBS M1-3 metaG (SPAdes) (version 2) | ecosystem: Host-associated > Plants > Roots > Rhizosphere >... | reverse complement strand
CGTTCCCGATCACCCGTGGTACCACGACACGGCGCGCCCGACGCTTCTCTGCTCGGTGGCGAACCTCGTGCCACGCAAGGGACAGGAGACCCTCGTCGATGCGTTGCCGCGCATTCGGGCCGCCGCGGGTGACGTCAGACTCGTGCTCGTCGGTCGGCATGACGACGAGCGCTTCGTCGCCCACCTGAACGCCCGTGCCGCGGAGCTCGGAGTGCAGGATCACGTCTGGCTCGCGGGATATCGTGACAACCCGTTTCCCTTCCTCGCGCGGTCGGACGTCTTCGTGCACGCCTCACACACCGAGGGTTGCCCAACGGTCGTCGGCGAGGCACAGGCTTGCGGCGTGCCCGTGGTCGCCTGCGACTGCCCGGGTGGCGTCGCCGAAGCGGTGGAGCACGGGCAGAGCGGCGTCCTCGTTCCGCTGCAGCGTCCCGATGCCTTGGCGGACGCAGTGGTGCGAGTGCTCAGCGACTCGGCGCTGCGGGACGCGTTGATCGCGAACGGGCGCGCGCGCGCGCGCGCGACCACGCCGCGGCGGGTCGCGGAGGCTCACCTGGCTCTCGCCATGACCTGCATCGCCGAGCGCCGGCTTGGGCGGCAGCGGGCCAGCTGACGACACGATGTCCGACCTGAGTCACGATCGAAGCTCAGAGCGGCGATCTTCTCTCCACCGAGAGTCCGCCGCGGTCGAGCACGGGCCGGTCGACGCACGCCCACCACTCCGGGTCGGCGTCGTGCTGGATTCGATCGAACCGCCTCGCTGGGTTCACTGGCTCCTCGAGGAGTTGGCGCACGCCCCGTTCGCGGCACTTGAGATGTTCATCGTGGCGGCGCCGCCACCGTCTCGTGCGCAGCCAGCGGCGCGCGCGCGCGGCGGTCTGCTCTATTCACTCTACGCGCACCTCGACCGTCGGCTCTTCGCGCTGCACCCCGATCCGCTGGAGCCGCTGTCCCTCGATCGTCGCGACGGCGATGCCGTACCGTTGATGTATGTCACCGGCGGGACCGATACGCCGCCCGCGCCGAAGGAGACGACGGAGATCCGCCGCCGTCGGCTCGACGTGCTCCTCTGTCTCGGCGCCTTGGTCCGTCCGCAGGCCGCCGCCGGACTGGCGCGCCTCGGAGCACTGTATCTCCAGGCGGGCGAGGGCGAGCTCCCTGCTGGCGTGCGCGAGGTGTTCGACAGCGCGCCCGCCACGCGCTCGGCCGTCTACGCGTTGCCCGACGACGCGGGTCCGCCACGCCTCGCGGCGGAGGCGTACCACAAGACGCACAAGCGCTCGGCTTATCGCACTCGGGCGGAGCTCTATCGGAAAGCGCCGAGTCTCCTGCTCGGCGCACTCCGCGACCTGCATGACTTCGGCGGCGTTGGCAGCGACAACGGCGTCGGGCCCGGCGGCGAACGCACGAGAGGGCGAAAAGCCGCCGCGACGACGGCCGAAGCACCACGGCCGCGCCTTCCTTCGGACGTGGAGATGAGCCGCGGCCTTCTGCGTGTCGGCGGCCGGCTGCTCGAGCACGTGCGGCACGAGGGGGTGACCTTCGATCAGTGGATCGTCGGGCTCCACGTGCACGCTCCCGGCACGCACGTCGCGTACGACCGCCTCGCGTCGCTCCCCTGGCGAACCGTGATACCGCCGCGCGACCGGTTCTGGGCGGATCCATTTCCGGTGCGCGTTCCGGGCGGCCACGTCGTGTTCGTCGAGGAGTATCTGTACGAGCGCGGCCGCGCGCACATCTCCGCTCTGGAAGTGTCCGAGAGCGGCGCCACCTCAGCGCCGGTGCCGGTCCTCGAGCGGGAGTACCACCTGTCGTATCCCTTCATCCTCGAGTGGCACGGCGAGCGCTTCATGATTCCCGAGAGCAGCGGCGGGCGCACGGTGGACGCATACCGTGCGACTTCGTTCCCCGACTCGTGGACGCTCGAGGCCCGACTGCTCGGTGACGTGCGCGCCGTGGACGCCACGCCGATCGAGGTCGAGGGCCGCTGGTGGATGTTCGCGGGGGTCGCGTCCGATCGGCGCTCGCATTCGTCCGACCTGCAGGAGGATCTGCATCTCTTTCACGCCTCGTCGCCGCTCGGTCCGTGGACGCCGCACCGGCGCAACCCCGTGAAGAGCGACGTGCGAAGTGCGCGGCCCGCCGGCGCGCTCTTCTGGTGGAACGGTGAGCTCCTGCGGCCGGCGCAGGACTGCTCGGTGCGGTATGGCTACGCCATCACCCTGCATCGAGTCCTCCGGCTGAACGCCAGCGAGTACCGCGAGGAGCCTGTCGCGCGGATCGATCCCTGCTGGACCGACGGACTTCGCGGTACGCACACGCTCAACGCGGTGCCCGGGCTCGTCGTGCTGGACGGACGTCTCGTCCGTCGCAAAGGCCGCGACGTGTTCGACCGTCCAGCGGCGCCGCCATCACCTGCATCGAGCACACGCTCGCCCCGCCACGCCGACGCGCCGCTCGATCACGCGTCGGCCGCAGCGGCGGCGCAGCGAGTACCGGAGGTCCGATGACCATCACCGCGCCCGGCGCACGCACTGAGCTCTGGCTGCCGCTCCTCCGCACGCTCACCGAGAAGTGTCCGGGGTGGCTCCTGTGGAAGAACGCCGAGTCGGCATTCACGGGCGTGGGTGACATCGATGCCGCGGCGCCGGTCGGCGAGTGGCCCGTCGTCGAGCGCTGCTTTCGCGAGTGGGCGGAGGAGCAGGGCGTCGGTCCGGTGATCGTGTGCCATCACATTCCCGGCGGTCTCAATCTCGTCGCGGTCCCCGCTGATTCGGCGACGCTGCTCGAGATGGGTGTGAAGAACGACAAGATCTGGCGCGGGTCGCCGCTGTTCGAGTACGACGACCTCCGGCCGCTCGCGGGAATGGATCCGCGCGGATTCCGGCGGCTCCGTCCCGGCGCCGAGGGGTTCTTCAAGCTGATGCTGAACGGCAGCCGCTGGGACGGGAGCGCTCACGACGAAGGGCTGCGCGCGAAGAACGTCGCGGAGCTGCTGCGGCGGGATCCCGAGGGTGCGCGCATGGCGGCGAAGACCTTCGGTCCCGCGGCGCCGGCCGCGGTCGCGGCCGCTGAGAGCGTGGCGTCGGGCGACTGGAATCGAGGCGCGATGCTCGCCGTCACCGCGTGGGCGCTGTTGCGTAGCCTGTGGCAGCCGGCGGTGCTCGCGAAGCGGTTGCAGTTCCGTCTCACGGCGAAGCAGCGGTGCCCCGTCGTCGCCGCTCTGCTCGGCGACGAGCGCCGGATCCCGGCCGACCGCGACGCGTGGCTTCGCCGGGTCGCGCAAACCCACGTGGTGTACTCGAACACGGCAGTGCAGACATGACGAGCTCAGTGGAATCGATGCGGCAGGCGGAACGAACGGGACGGGCGCCGGAGCCGACGCGGCGTGGGCGGCGTGTGTTGATCACCGAAGGTGCCGGCAGCCAGTCGCGCGCCGCGGTCGCGGCGGTGCGCGCGCTCGCGCAGGAGGGTTACGAGCCGATCGTCACGGTGACGGGCGACTTGTGTCTCGCGGCGTCGTCGCGCTACTGCGCCGGTCAGGTGCCCGTGCCCTCGGCGCTCGACGAGCCGGAAGCGTACGCCGAGGCGGTGCGGGCCGAGCTCGCCGCGCGCGACTACGTGGCCGTGCTGCCGGCGAGCGACGCCGCGATCCTCGCCCTCGACATGCCGCTCCGCCACCTGCTCGACAAGGCCGCGTGCGCCGAAGCCGCGCAGCGAGTGGGACTGTCGGTGCCACCTACCACGGTCTTCACGTCGCTGGACGAGGTGCGCGAGCGTGCCGCTGGGCTGGAGTATCCAGTCGTCGTGAAGCCGGACCTCAAGCGCCTGATGGCCGCGCGCGCGGATTCGCCGGCGGAGCTCGTCGCTGCCGCGGCCGCCATCCTCGACGCCGGCGCACGAATCCTCGTGCAACCGTACCTGGCGGACGTCCTTCACGGTGTGGTGGGCACCGCGTGGAAGGGTCGCATCGTCGTCGCGATGCACATGCGCTATCGCGCCATCTGGCCGCAACCGTGCGGCACGGTCGCCTCGGCGGAGACGATCGCGCCCGACGAGGAGCTCGAAGGCCGCCTCGCCGCGCTGCTGCGCGACTACGACGGCGTCTTTCACGCGGACCTCGCCGGCCCCCATCTGCTCGACCTCAACCCGCGCATTCACGCGACCCTCCCGCTCGCCGTCGCGACGGGAGTGAATCCCGTCGCGCGCTACTGCGATCTTGTGCTCGGAGCGGAAGTGGCGACGGCGCGCGCTCGCCCGGGCGTCTTCTTCCGTTGGATCGGCGGGGACCTGCGGAGCATCATCTACCGCGTCGGACGCGGGCAGCTCGGCTGGGGCGAGGCGCTGCGCCTCGCCGCGCCACGGCGGGGCGCGGTGCACAGCTTCGAGTCGTGGAGTGACCCCGGCCCCATGCTCGCCCACGCGCGCGGCCTCGCGCGGCGCCTCGCGCACCCCGACGCGATCCGGTGGTGACGTTGGCGAAGCTCGACGGCTGCGAAGCGGCGCGTCGGTTGCGCGCGGAGGCTTGCCCAAGCATCCAGCGCTCAGGACACCGCCACCTTCCCCGTCGAAAGATCGTAGATGCCCGACGTGACCTTGAGCGTGCGCGCCGAGATGGCTTGTCGAATCACGGCCGACGACGTGCGCAGCAGGTTGGCCTGTATCCGTGCGTTGGCTTCGATCGCCTTGCCGACGTTGCCCGCGGACTGACCGACGGCCGGCTGGATGCGGGAGCCCAGGGAGCTGATCTGCCCGGCGACGGCCTCCGTCTTCATCGCCGCCCTCACGGCGCCACAGTCCGTGTGGCCGAGCACGAGCAGGGCGCGGATTCCGAGCGAGGCGACCGCGTACTCGAGGCTCGCCACGATCTCCGGCGTCACGATGTTGCCGGCCGCCCTGACGACGAAGATCTGGCCGATCACCTGATCGAACACGAGCTCCACCGGAACTCGTGAATCGGCGCATGCGAGCACGGCGGCGAACGGCTCCTGCTTGTCGGCCGTGCGCTTCTTCAGTAGAGCCACATCCACGTCCATCGTCGTCGACCGGCTGGCGACGAAGCGCCGGTTGCCGGTCATCAGCTCCTGGAGCGCCTCGTCGGGTGTGAGCGCGGCGCGCGTCGTGAGCCCGCGCGCGGCGGACCACCAGGGCGCGGCAGGCGCGACCAATCCAGCCGCCACACCGGCGACGGCGGCCTGAAGAAACTGCCGCCGATCCACGCCCGCGATCGTATCTCTTGGCATCACTCGAGCTCCGTATGACGAGTCCACGCGGAGTCAAAGCTCTCAGACGATGTTCAGTTGGGGCATACGACCTTGGACGCGGTCTGCGCGCGCGAATCGCTCCGTCCGCCAGACCTGGTCGATCGCGGACATGCCCGTCGACCCCCCGCCCGCGCGCACCTCCGTGCCTCTGCGTGAAAGTCCCGCGCGAAGCAGCGTGCTCGTCGCTCCGCGTGAGCCTCCACCGCGACCTCATCTCAGCGCCCGAGCGTCTTGACGCGTCAGCCGCTGCTCCCTAAGCTCTGTTCAAGTTTCAATTCGTGATTGAATAGATATTCACCAGCCCGGATCATCACCGTCATGAGCTCGCGACAGGATCTCACTTTCGGCGCCGGACTCTGGATGTTCGGCCAGTTCGTCGACCGCTACGCGACCGACGCCTACGGACCCGTCGTCGGCGTGCTCGAGGCGATCGACCGCGCCGGCGCCGTCGGCGACCTCGTCGCCCTCGACATCAACTTCCCGTTCGACGAAGGCGTCTCCGTCGACCAGATCCGCGACGCGCTCGCACGCAACGGGCTGCGCTGCCACGCCATCACTCCCGCCAGCTACAGCCGCAAGTATCAGAAGGGCGCGCTGACCAATCCCGACCCGGCCCTGCGCCGCGACGCGATCGCGCTCTACAAGGACGCCGTCGTCGCCGCGCGCGCGCTGGGCGCGAAGTACGTCAAGTTCTGGCCCGGCCAGGACGGCTACGACTATCCCTTCCAGGTCGACTATGCCGACCTCTGGAAGTGCTCCGTCGACGGCGTGCGCGAGGTCGCCGAGAGCGCGCCAGACATGCAGTTCGCCATCGAGTGCAAGTTCAAGGAGCCGAGATCGCACATGTTCTTCAGCAACGTGGCCACCACGCTGCTCGCGATCCAGGCGATGAACGTCGACAACGTCGGTATCGTGTACGACCTCGGCCACTCGCTGTTCGCCAAGGAGACTCCCGCCGAAGCGGTGCAGCTCGCGGCGCGGCTCGGACGGCTCACCAGCGTCGAGCTCAACGACAACTGGCGCGACTGGGACGACGACATGGCCGTCGGCTCCGTCCACCTCATCGAGACGCTCGAGTTCCTCCTCGCATTGCGCACCATCGGGTGGAAGGAGGTGCTCCTCCTCGACCAGTTCCCCTTCCGCGAAGATCCGGTCGTTGCGGCGCGTGAGAGCATCCGCACGGTGCGGCAGCTGAACGCGCTGCTCGATCGCATCGATCTCGACGCGCTCCGCGACGTGCAGCGGAAGCACGACGCGCTCGGCGCGCAGCGTCTCGTCCTCGACCTCTTCCTCGGCGGGCGTTGACCACGACGGCGTCTGCGGGACCAGAGGTCGCGGCGGAGCTGCGCCGGCGAGCGACCCGGATTCGGCGACGCGACCTCCAGATGGTCGTCGACGCCGGGAACGGTCACATCGGTGGCGACCTCTCGGCGACCGACATCCTCGCCACGCTCTACTTCGGCGTGCTGCGCGTCGATCCCGCGCGCCCCGACGATCCCGAGCGTGACCGGTTCATCCTCAGCAAGGGCCACTGCGCGGGAGCGCTGTACACGACGCTCGCGCATCGTGGCTTCATCCCGCTCGACGAGCTGCGCACGTTCATGGCGCCGCTCTCGCGGCTGAACGGCCATCCCGATCGCAACAAGGTGCCGGGCGTCGAGACCAACACCGGTCCGCTCGGTCACGGGCTCCCGGTCGGCGTCGGCGCGGCGATCGGCGCGCAGATCGACGGCGCGCGCTGGCGCACGTTCGTCCTCACCGGCGACGGCGAGCTCCAGGAGGGCAGCAACTGGGAAGCGGCGATGACCGCGGGGCACCGCGGCCTCGATCGTCTCACGGTCATCGTGGACCGGAACCGCTTCCAGCAGGGCGACGCCACCGAGAGCACGGTGCGCCTCGATCCGCTCGCCGACCGCTGGCGTGCCTTCGGCTGGGCCGTGGCCGAGGTGGACGGTCACGATCACGCGGCACTGCTCGAGCTGTTCAATCGGCTTCCACTGGAGCAGGGCAGGCCGACGTGCATCATCGCGCACACGACGAAGGGGAAGGGCGTGTCGTTCATGGAGGACCGTGCCGAGTGGCATCACAAGGTGCCGTCGCGCGATCAGCTCGCGCGCGCGCTCGAGGAGTTGAAGGATGAGTGAGTCTCCGCTTCACGATTGCCGCCACGCGTTCTCCGACATGCTGCTCGAGCTGGGCGAGGAGGACGAGCGCATCGTCGTCGTCAACAACGACTCGGTGGGCTCGAGCAACACGGGCCCGTTCCGCAAGCGCTTCCCGCACCGTCTCGTGAACGTCGGCATCGCCGAGCAGAACCTCGTCGGCGTCGGCGCCGGCCTCGCGAACGCCGGGAAGATCCCCTTCGTCTGCTCGGCGTCTTGCTTCCTCACCGGTCGCGCGCTGGAGCAGATCAAGGCCGACGTCGCATACTCCAACGCGAACGTCAAGCTGGTCGGCATCAGCAGCGGCATGGCCTACGGTGCGCTCGGCCCGACGCACCACTCGATCGAGGACTTCGCCTGGACGCGCGCGATCGCGAACCTCACCGTGGTTGCGCCGGCCGATCCCGAGGAGACGCGGCAGGCAGTGCACCTCGCGGCGCACACGCACGGGCCGATCTTCCTCCGACTGAGCCGCATGGGCGTGCCGGAGATCTACGCCCGCGACTATCGATTCGAGATCGGCAAGGCGAGCGTGCTGCGCGACGGATCCGATCTGACGATCATCGCGAACGGCGTCATGGTGGCGCGCGCCCTCGCCGCCGCCGACCTGCTCGCCGCCGCCGGCGTCAGCGCGCGCGTGCTGAACATGGCAACCGTCCGTCCGCTCGACCGCGACGCGATCGTCGCCGCAGCGCGGGAGACGGGCGCGATCGTGACCGTGGAGGAGCACACGGTCTTCGGTGGACTCGGCGGCGCCGTGGCCGAAGTCGTGGTGCAGACCGTGCCGGTGCCGATGCGCATCCTCGGCGTCCCCGGCGTCTTCGCGCCCACCGGTGGAGCGGAATGGCTGCTCGAGCATTTCGGGCTCACCGCCGATGGGATTCGCGAGGCCGCGCTGGAGCTGACGCGGTCGCCGGGGGCCGCGGCATGAGCGGCCCGATCCTCGCCATCGACCAGGGCACGACGAACACGAAGGCGTTGCTCGTCGACCACGAGGGTCGCATCGTACGGCGGGCATCGCGCTCCGTGCAGCTCTCCTACCCGCGCGCCGGCTGGGTGGAGCAGGATCCGCTCGCGCTCTGGCAGAGCGTGCGCGACGCGGCCGACGACTGCATCGGCGGTGCAGGCGGAGTGCTCCCGTCCGGAGTCGCGATCTCCAACCAACGCGAATCGGTCGCGGTGTGGGAGCGCGCCACGGGACGCCCCGCGGGACCGGTGGTGATCTGGCAGTGTCGCCGCACCAGCGAGCGATGCGACCGGCTCCGGCTCGATGGAGCGGAGGCGACGGTGCGCGACCGCACCGGCCTGCCGATCGACCCGCTCTTCTCCGCAACCAAGCTCGCCTGGCTCCTCGACGAGATTCCCGACGGCCGCCGCCGCGCCGAGGACGGCGAGCTGTGCGTGGGCACGATCGACAGCTGGCTGCTCTGGAATCTCACCGGCGGCGCCGCGCATCGCTGCGACGTGAGCAACGCGTCGCGCACGCAGCTCCTGAACCTGCGAACGCTGGCATGGGACGACACACTGCTCGACCTGTTCGGTGTTCCCACTGCCGCGCTGCCCGAGATCCGTCCCTCGAGCGGAGTCGTCGGCGAGACGGTGGCGTCGGGCGCGATTCGCGCTGGACTTCCGATCGCGAGCATGATCGGCGACTCGCACGCCGCGCTGTTCGGCCAGGGCGGGTTCCGACCGGGATCGGTGAAGGCGACGTACGGCACCGGCAGCTCCCTCATGACGACGACGCCGAAGCTGGTGTCGTCGAGCCGGGGTCTCTGCTCCACCGTCGCGTGGGGGATCGGTCAGGAGGCGACGTACGCGCTGGAGGGGAACATCTCGGCCACGGGTGCCGCGCTCCAGTGGGTCGCGGAGCTGCTCGGCCTCGCCGACCCCGCGGCGGCGGCGGATCTGGCGGCGAGCGTGCAGAGTGCCGACGGTGTGTCGCTCGTGCCGGCGTTCGTCGGACTCGGCGCGCCGTACTGGGCGGAGCGTGCGCGCGGCCTGATGACGGGGATCACGCGAGGCACGAAGGGGGCGCATCTCGCCCGTGCCGCGCTCGACGCCATCGCCTTCCAGGTGCGCGACGTCTTCGTCGCGATGGAATGCGATGCGCGGGTCGCCGCCGCCGTGCTGCTCGCCGACGGAGGCGCGAGCCGCAGCGACCATCTCATGCAGTTCCAGGCCGACGTGATCGGCCGTCCCGTCGTGCGCAACAACGCCACCGACATCTCGGCGCTCGGCGCGGCCTACCTCGCCGGACTCGCGCTCGGAACCTGGCGATCGCTCGACGACATCGATGCGCTGCCGAAGTCGCTCCAGCGCTTCGAGCCGCGACTGGGCGAGAGCGAGCGACAGGCGGCGCTCCTCGAATGGCAGGGAGCCGTGGCTCGCTGTCTCTTCGAGCCCGACGTGTCGGGCACGAGTCGCTGAGCGCCGAGGATCGCATGGGAAGACTCGAGGAGCTCCGTCTCATCACCAAGGTCGCCACGCTCTACCACCGGCATGGACTCCGCCAGTCGGAGATCGCCGAGCGGCTCGATCTGTCGCAGGCCTCCGTCTCGCGTCTGCTCAAGCGTGGAGAGTCGGAAGGGATCGTCCGCATCACGGTCGCCGCGCCGATGGGTGTGTACCCGCAGCTCGAGGACGCGCTCAAGGACCGGTACGGGCTCAAGGAAGTCATCGTCGTCGACGGCTCCGACCAACCGGCCGAGCTGCTGCACCATCTCGGCGCCGCCGCGGCGTACTACATGGAGACCACGCTGCAACCCGACGAGCAGATCGGGATCTCGTCGTGGAGCGAGACGCTGCTCGCCATGACGCGGTCGATGCGGCCGATCCGCCGCACGACGGGCGCACGCGTCGTCCAGATCCTCGGTGGCGTCGGCGATCCCGCCGCGGCCGTTCACGCGACGCAGCTCACGCGCGGGCTCGCGAGCCTCGTCAACGGCGAGTTCAGCATGCTGCCGGCGCCAGGCGTGGTCGGCGCGGCGAGGGCGCGAAAGGTTCTCCTCGACGACCCCTACGTGCAGGAGGCCGTGCGACGCTTCGACACGATCACCCTCGCGCTGGTCGGCATCGGCACGGTGGAGCCGTCACCGATGCTGGCGCGAAGCGGCAACGTCTTCACCGAGGCCGAGCTCGCGGCGCTGACCGATGCGGGAGCGGTGGGCGACATCTGCCTGCGCTTCTTCGACGCGGAGGGAGAGCCGGTCGAGCACCCTCTCGGGAACCGTGTGATCGGGATCGGGCTCCATCAGCTTCGCGGGTGCCGCCGCAGCGTCGGCATCGCCGGGGGAACGCGGAAGCTCGCCGCGATCCGCGGCGCGCTGCGCGGGCGCTGGATCAACGTCCTGATCACCGACGAACGCGTCGCGGAGGGCCTGCTCTCCGAGGCGGATGCGACGAAGGCCGCGCGGACGAAGCGTGGGAGGCTCAGTGCGGCGCGCTGAGACCGTGTCGCGCCGTGCGGCGCCGCTCGTCGCCCTGCTCGGCGTCGTCGCGCTCGCGGCGTGCGACCTCGGGACCGTGCGCAAGCTCGATCCGGTGACGGGCAAGGCGATCATCGAGGAGGAGCGACAGGCGTTCGACGCGCGCACCTTCGTCGCGAAGAGCTGGGACTCGCGCGTGCTGCCGACGGTGCGCGAGCACGCGGTGCCGCTCGCCGAGCTGCAACGGGCGATGGCGACGGATCGCGCCGCTGCGGTCGCGCGCTACGGGAGCAGGAGTGGCAGCGGTCGCGCCAGCTTCCTCGTCACCGGCACGGCGCGCGTGCTCGACGTCGATACGACGTCGCGCTCCGGCGTGGCGCGGATCGACCTGGAACCGTACGACGGCGCACCCGACGCCGAGCTCCAGATCGGACCCGTCTTCCGCGGTACCGCGCTTCGCGATGCGCTGCCGTTCATCCACTTCGACGACTTCACCAACCAGCTGGAGTACGCGAGCGTGTCGCGCGTGCTGCACGAGCGGATCGCCGATTCGGTGCTGGCGAAGGTGGACCGCGCGAAGCTCGCCGGTCGCGTGATCCAGTTCACCGGGGCGTTTGCGGAGGGCACCGGCACGCCGCTGGTGACGCCCGTGATCCTGCGGATCGGGGGCTGACGCGTGAACGCACCAGCCGCGACCACCGAGCGGTCGCCAGTGCCCATCCTGCGCGCCGAGCGTGTGACGAAGCGCTATCCCGGCACGCTCGCACTCGACGGCGTGGACTTCAACGTGTATCCCGGCGCCGTGAACGTGCTGATCGGGGAGAACGGAGCGGGGAAGTCCACGCTGATGAAGATCCTGGCCGGCGTGGAGCGGCCCACGAGTGGCCGGCTCGTGCTGAACGGCGAATCCGTCGTGCTCGACTCGCCGCGCGACGCGCTGCGTCGCGGCATCGCGATCATCTACCAGGAGCTCAACCTCTTTCCCAACCTGAGCGTCGCCGAGAACGTCTTCATGGCGCGCGAGCGGACCTCGCGCGCCGGGATCGTTCGGCACGCGGAGCAGGAAGGCGTGGTGCGCTCGCTGATGGCGCGCCTGGAGCAGGACATCCATCCCGGCACGCTCGTCGAAGATCTCCGCATCGGCCAGCAGCAGCTCGTCGAGATCGCGCGCGCGCTGGCGCAGGACGTCTCGGTGCTCATCATGGACGAGCCCACTTCCGCGCTCAGCACCGCGGAAGCGGAGGTCCTGCTGCGATTGGTCGGGGACCTGACCGCGCACGGCGTGGCGGTGATCTACATCTCGCACAAGCTCGACGAGTGTCTCCGCATCGGGGACCACTTCACCGTGCTGCGCGATGGGAAGCTCGTGGCGGAGGCGCCCGCCGCCGACGTCACGCTCGACTGGATCGTCGAGACGATGGCGGGTCGCAGCACGGCGTCGCTCTTCCCGCGGTCGGAACACGAGGTCGGCGCGCCGCTGCTGGAAGTCGACGATCTCTCCCTTCCGCGCGCCCACGGGGGCGGCTGGCTCGTCGACCACGTGTCGTTCACGCTGCGCGCCGGCGAGATCGTCGGAATCTATGGCTTGATGGGCGCCGGCCGGACGGAGCTTCTCGAGTGCCTGTTCGGGATGCAGCCGATCGCGTCGGGCAAGGTGCGCATCGCCGGTCGCGAGCTGCGCACGGAGCCGATCGCGGAGCGGATCCGGGCCGGGTTGGCCTTCGTCACCGAGGACCGGCAGAAGCTCGGCCTCGTCCAGTCGCTCTCGGTCGCGAAGAACATCACACTCGCCAGTCTGCGGTCGGTGCGCCGCGGTCCCGTCCTGTCGCGCCCGAAGGAGCGGGAGAAGGTGGCGGCGATGATCCAGGGGCTCGCCATCAAGGTATCGCGCCCCGAGCAGGACGTGTCGGCGCTCAGCGGCGGCAACCAGCAGAAGGTCGTGATCGCGCGCAGCCTCCTCACCAGTCCGCGCGTGCTCATGATGGACGAGCCCACGCGAGGGATCGACATCGGCGCGAAGTCCGACGTGTTCCGCATCATGTGCGACCTCGCCCGCGAGGGGATGGCGGTCCTCTTCGTCTCGTCGGAGCTCAAGGAGGTCGTCGCGATGGCCGACCGCGCGCTCGTCATGGCCCGCGGGTGCATCACCGCCGATCTGCCGCGCGAGCGGATCACGGAGGCCGCGCTCGCGGCGGCCGCGGTCGCGCCATGCTGATCCTGCGGCTGCGCGCGTACGTCGCGCTCATCGTGCTCGTCGTCGTCTTCGCGTTGCTCAGCCCCGCGTTCCTCACCACGGGCAATCTGATCATCCTCACGAAGCAGGTCGCGATCAACGCGATCCTCGGCATCGGAATGACGTTCGTGATCCTCGGCGGCGGCATCGACCTCTCCGTCGGCTCCATCGTCGGACTGTGCGGGATGGTGGCGGGGTGGCTGATCAGCGAAGGGCTCATCCTCCCGATGTTCGGCGTCGCCGTGTTCCTCAAGGTGTGGATCGTGATGCTGCTGACCGCGCTCGTCGGCGTCGGGGTCGGCGCGGTCAATGGCCTGATCGTCACGCGATGTGGCGTGACCCCGTTCATCGCGACGCTCGGCACACTGTATGTCGCACGCGGTGCGGCGCTCCTCCTCTCGGGCGGCGCGACCTTTCCGAACCTCGTCGGACATCCATCGCTGCGGAACACCGGCTTCCCCGCGCTCGGCGCGGGCGGCTTCGTCGGGCTTCCGTATCCGATCTGGGTGATGATCGTGCTCGCCGCGGCGAGCGCGTTCGTGGCGCGCATGACGCCATTCGGCCGGCAGGTCTACGCGATCGGGGGCAACGAGAAGGCCGCCGCGCTCGCCGGCGTGCGCGTCCCGCGGGTGAAGCTCGTGACGTATTTGATCTCGGGCTTCTGCGCTGCCGTCGTCGGGCTGATCATCACGTCGCAGCTCGTCGCCGCGCATCCCGCGACGGGGGGCACCTTCGAGCTGAACGCGATCGCCGTCGTCGTGCTGGGCGGCACCTCGCTGACGGGCGGACGGGGCACCATCGGCGGCACGATCATCGGCGCGTTCGTCATCGGCGTGCTGTTCAACGGGATGGTGCTGCTCGGCGTGTCGGAGTTCTGGCAGACCGTCATCAAGGGCGCCGTCATCGTCGTCGCCGTCATCGTCGACCAGCTTCAGCAGCGGATGCAGCAGGCCGCCCTCGCGCGATCACCCTCCTGAGCCTCACACCGGACATCCGATCCCCATGTCAATCGCTCGCACCACTCGCTCGCAGATCGCCCTGCTCGCCGCGCTGCCCATCGTGGCCGCGTGCGGCCGCGGCGACGCCAAAGCCGGCGCGGTGGACAAGAACGCGCCCGGCGGCCCGATCGCGATCATCACGCCGTCCCCGGCGAACGTCTTCTTCAAGGCCGAATCGGACGCGGCCGCGGCGAGAGCGCGAGAGCTCGGATTCGAGCCGATCGTGCTCAGCCACGACGACGACGCGGCGAAGCAGGACCAGCTCGTCGATCTGGCGATCTCGCGCGGCGCCAAGGCGATCGTGCTCGACAACGCCGGCGCCGACGCCTCGGTCGCGGCGGTGCGCAAGGCGAAGACCGCCGGTGTCCCCACCTTCCTGATCGATCGAGAGATCAACGCCACTGGCGTCGCGACCGCGCAGATCGTGTCGAACAACTACCAGTGCGCCACGCTCGGCGCGCAGGAGTTCGTCCGACTCATGGGCGAGAAGGGGAGCTACGTCGAGCTGGTGGGCAAGGAGTCGGACACCAACGCGCAGGTGCGCTCGCAGGCGTACAACGAGGTGCTCGGCCAGTACCCGAAGCTGGTGCAAGTCGCGCGTCAGAGCGCCAACTGGAGTCAGACCGAGGCGTTCGACAAGATGGAGACCCTTCTCCAGGCGCACCCCGACGTCACCGGTGTGATCTCGGGCAACGACACGATGGCCAAGGGTGCGGCCGCGGCGCTCAAGGCGGCGGGGAAGGACGTCGTCGTCGTCGGCCTCGACGGAAGCCCCGAGGCGATCGACGCGATCAAGTCCGGCGAGATGGACGCCACCGTGCTGCAGCCCGCGGTGCAGATGGCGCGGACCGCGGTGGACCAGGCGCACGCGTTCATCCGCGACGGCAAGAGCGATCACCCCGAGAAGCAGGCACTCGATTGCGAGCTGGTGACGCGCGACAACGCGAATCAGTTCGGCGTGTTCGCGCGGAAGTGATGAGCTCCCACATGCCCATGCGGACGACCGCGGCGTCTGGTCCGCTCGAGCCGGAGCGGTTCGTGTGGCGGCGGTATCTGAGCGACTTCGCGCCCCAACTCTTCCGCTAATCACACGAGAGGACTTGTCCGATGAGATCCATCCCGTTCTGGTCGCTGGCGCTCCTCGGGGCGTCGCTCGGTTGCGCGACGTCCGCCGCTCGGTCGAGCAGCGAGCCCGCGCCTCAGGCGTCGAAGCCGCGCGTCGTCGTCACCACCGATCCGGAGCTCGACGACTCGAACTCCCTGCTGCGCTACCTGCTGTACAGCACGGACTTCAAGACCGAAGGCC
>Ga0207691_10003443_pt1 | contig 15394 bp, 10 predicted proteins | sample KBSM13metaG_FD_184327 | JGI IMG/M metagenome (GOLD analysis project Ga0207691, IMG submission 184327) | Miscanthus rhizosphere microbial communities from Kellogg Biological Station, Michigan, USA - KBS M1-3 metaG (SPAdes) (version 2) | ecosystem: Host-associated > Plants > Roots > Rhizosphere >... | reverse complement strand
CAGCGGCATCATGACGCAGCACGTGATGGAATCGGTGAGCAAGCAGATGTTTGGCGGTGCGCAGGGCCGGGCGATGGTGGAGCGGACACTGCCGCAGATTCAGGGCGCGCAGATGCCCGACGATGAAAAGCGCGCGCTCATCAACATGCTGAGCTCGGTGCAGCAGTTCTACAACCGGCAGCCGTCTGGCGGCGGCCAGGCCGCCGGCACGCGACAGGGCATCACGATGCCGTACACGGTTCACGAAGAAGCGATGACCGCCGGCTCGAACATCGCCTACAACGGCTACGCGCATTCCTTCGGCGGGATGGCGATCCAGTTCCTGCTGTTTGCCATGGCCAATATCGGGATCGAGATGCTGCTGGAGCGTCAGCGCGGGTTGTGGAAGCGCCTGCGCAGCGCTCCCGTTTCCAGGTTCACGCTCCTCACCGGCAAGATGGTGAGCGGGGCGGTCATTTCCTTGATGATTCTTCTGGTCTGTTTCGGCTTCGCGATGGCGGTCTTCGGTGTGCGGATTCAAGGCAGCGTCCTCGGGTTCCTGGGCATCGCCGTGGCCTCCGCCGTCATGGCGTCGACGTTCGGACTGCTGGTGGCGGCGCTGGGGAACTCTCCGGCGACCGCCCGCGGCATCACGACCCTCGCGGTGCTGATGATGGTGATGCTCGGCGGCGCCTGGGTGCCGGCGTTCATCTTTCCGGCGTGGCTCCAGCAGTTCACCCTCGCGGTGCCCGTCCGCTGGGCGGTCGACGGCCTGGACGCCATGACGTGGCGCGGCATCGGGTTGCGCGGCGCCATCGCGCCCGTCGCCGTACTGTTCGGTTTCGCTGCCGCGTTCAGCGCGATTGCGGCCTCGCGGTTCCGCTGGGAGGAAGCGTAAAGAGCGGGGTCCCGCCACTGCGCATTTTTCACACAACCAACCACCGTCGGCGGCCGTCGAACGTCGCATGGGAACGCTGCTCTCGGACGCCCGCTATGCGTGCCGGCTGCTGATCAAACGGCCGGGCTTCGCGACGGTCGCGATTCTCACGCTCGCCCTGGGCATCGGCGCGACGACCGCGATCTTCACGGTCGTCTACGCTGTTCTGCTGAGACCGCTGCCATTTCGCGACGCCGATCGACTCGCGCACGTCCGTATCGTCGGACCCGACAGCGGCGGGCTGGTGCTTCCGGACATGGATTTCCTGGCCTGGCGCGCGCAAAACCAAACTGCCGACGCCATTGCCGCCTTCGACAACTCGTCGGCTACGCTCACCGGCGGCGACGGCCCCCCCGAACGCGTTCCGGGTTCCAAGGTGACCGATCGATTCTTTGACGTGTTGGGAGCCCGGCCACTGCTCGGCCGGGTCTTTCAGGACGGCGACGACAAACCTGGCGCCCCGAAGACGGCCGTCCTCAGCCACGCGCTCTGGATACGCCGTTACCATGCCGACCCGTCGATCGTCGGTCGTACGGTTCCGGTCAGCGCGGAGCCGCATATCGTCATCGGCGTGATGCCGGCTGACTTCACCGATCCGCGCGGCAATAAGGAAATCTGGCGCATCCTGACAACGCAACAGCCGCAGCGCCGCGGGCCGTTCTACCTGTCGGCTATCGCGCGGCTGAAGCCGGGCGTGTCGCTCCCCGAACTGCGGGCGAATCTCGCGGTCGTCACCGCCGGCTTGAAGCGGCAACACCCCGGGCCGGAGCACTGGACACTCGACGCGGTTCCGCTTCAGGACGCCGTCGTCGGCGACGTGCGTCGGATTCTGTATGTGCTGCTCGGCGCGGTCGGTTGTCTGCTGCTGATCGCGACGGCGAACGTCGCGAACCTGCTGCTGGCGCGCGCGGCGAGTCGCGAGCGCGAGATGGCGGTCCGCGGCGCGCTCGGCGCGGCACGCGGCCGGATCATCAGGCAGCTGATGACCGAGAGCGTCGTGCTCGGCATCGTCTCGGGCATCGCTGGTGTCGGCTTTTCCTTCTGGGGTACACGCGCGCTGATTGCGCTGGCGCCGGAAGGGATTCCGAGACTCGCGGAAGTCGGCATGAGTACGCCGATCTTCCTGTTCGCTCTGACGGTCGCGACGATCTGCGGCGTGATCTTCAGTGTCGCGCCGGCGATTCGCGCGTCGCGAACGCCGCTCGTCGAGACGCTGAAAGAAGGCGGACGCGCCGCCGGCGCGAGTCACCGACGCGTCCAGCGGTCGCTGGTCGTAGCCGAAATCGCGCTGGCGCTGATGCTATCGGTCGGTGCCGGCCTGATGGTCCGGAGCTTCGTCGCGCTGCAACGCGTCAGTCCCGGATTCGAGCCGTCGCATCTGCTGACGTTCCGGCTGTCGCTGCCGCCGACGCAGTATGCGAACGGCGACGCGCAGCGCGGTTTCTTCTCGCGGCTGCTGCAACGGCTCGAAGCGCTGCCCGGCGTGCAGGCCGCCGGCCTGACGATCAGTCTGCCGCCGTACCTGCTGGCGATGACCGACAACTTCACGGTGGAGGGGCAGGTCGTCCCACCGAACCAGAGCGCGCCGCTCGGTCCGCTGGTGTTTGTGAACGAGACCTACTTCTCGACGCTCGGCGCACCGCTCTTGAGAGGACGGTTCTTCACCGAGCGCGACGATGACAAAGCGCCCGAAGTCGTGATGATCAACGAAACCCTGGCGAACCAGTACTTTCCCGGCGTCGACCCCGTGGGTCGGCGGTTGAAAAACGGTGGACCCGAGCGACCGATCGGACCGAACAACAAATGGCAAACCATCGTCGGTGTCGTCGGCGACATCAACTACTCGGGGTTGGATGCCCCGCCGGAGCCGGTGGTCTACTACGCGTTCCGTCAGGCGACGACCAACAACCAGTACGTCGCGATCAGAACGTCGATGAATCCGCGATCGCTCGAGCCCGCGGTCAAGTCGGTGGTCGCGGACCTGGACAAGGATCTGCCGATCGTGAATCTGCGCACGATGGACGAGTTGATGACGGAAGCTGTGGCGCCGCCGCGATTCCGCACGATTCTGGTGTCGATGTTCGCCGTGGTGGGTCTGCTGCTCGCGGCCATTGGCATCTACGGAGTCATGGCGTACGCGGTGACCGAGCGGACGCACGAGCTCGGCGTGCGCATCGCGCTCGGCGCCGATCGCGGCGACGTGCTCCGCATCGTTCTCGGGGAGGCCGCGTGGCTGGCGGCGTGTGGCGTTGGCCTCGGCGTCGCCGGCGCGCTCGGGGCGACGCGGCTGATTCAGGGCCTGTTGTTCGGTGTGACGCCGACCGACGCGCTGACGTTTACCGCCATCGCCGTGCTGCTGACGGCCACGGCGCTCGTCGCCAGCTACATCCCGGCGCGGCGCGCCACGCAGGTGGATCCGATGGTGGCTCTCCGATACGAGTAGGGGCTGGGGGCTAGGGGCTAGCTGCGAGCAGGGGCTCGGGGCTCGGGGCTCGGGGCTGGCTGCGCTGCGATAAGATCGCGGCATGAGACATTTTCTCGTGCGCGCGATCGGCGCCGGCGCGGTCCTGCTGCCAGCCCTGGTCTTTACACAGGCTCCCGCAGGCGATCAGCTGTCCGCGCGGGCGAAACAGCTGCACGATCGCGCGATCGTCATCGACTCGCACGACGACACCACGCAACGGCTGGTCTTCGACAAGACCTTCAATCTCGCCGCGAGGAACAGGAACGGGAACATCGACATCCCGCGCATGCGCGAGGGTGGCCTCGATGCGCTGTTCTTCTCGATCTGGGTGCCCAGCGACGTGACCGGTCCGCCGGCGGTCAAGCGCGCGCTCGATCAGATCGACGCGGTGCGCGAGGCCGTGCGGGCGAACCCGAAGGACCTCGTGCTGGCGACGACCGCCGCGGAGGTGCGCAAGGCGGCGGCCGAGCACCGGATCGCGGCGCTGATGGGCATGGAGGGCGGCCACATGATCGACGACGATCTGCGGCTGCTGCGGGTCTATGCGGCGCTCGGCGTCCGCTACATGACGCTGACCCATTTCAAGAACAACAACTGGGCCGATGCGTCGACCGACCAGGCCGCGCACAACGGCCTGACCGCGTTCGGCAAGGATGTCGTGCGCGAAATGAACCGCCTGGGCGTCGTGGTCGACATCTCGCACGTCGCGGACAAGACCTTCTACGACGCGCTCGAAGTGTCGAAGGCGCCGGTGATGGCCTCGCACTCGTCAGTGCGCGCGATTGCCAATCACCCCCGCAACATGACCGACGATATGATGCGCGCGCTCGCGAGAAACGGCGGCGTGATGATGATCAACTACCACGCCGGCTTCCTCAGCGAGGAGTTCCGTGTTGCCAGCGAGAAGAAGTCCGGCACCGTCGTTGAGGCGATGGCGGCGATGTCGAAGAAATGCGGCGGCGACGAGGCGTGCTCGACGCTGGAGAGCGAGCGAATCGATCACGAGGCGATGGCCAAGGGCGAGCTGCCGAAGGTGACGTGGGAAAAGATTGTCGAGCACATCGACCATGCGGTGAAGGTCGCCGGCGCCGATCACGTCGGCCTCGGCTCGGACTTCGACGGCGCGACGATGCCGCTGGGAATGGAAGACGCGTCGAAGCTGCCGAAGCTCACTGACGCGCTGCTCAAGAAGGGCTATTCCGAAGCGGACATTCTGAAGATTCTCGGCGGCAATATTCTCCGCGTCATGGAGGCGGTGGAGCGGGTGAAAGGATCGTGAGCGGGTTCGGGGTTCCAGGTTCCGGGTTCAGCGTTCGTTCTCGGTTCGCAGGTATTGCTGCAGCCTAGTCGTTGCCCCGATCGCGCGATTCGCGAGCTTGAACAGGTCGTGATGCAGATCGGTTGTGATGTAGTCGGCGTCTAGAGCATCGTCGAGATGATTCTGGGTTTCGATCAACGACGCGCGAGCGAATTCCAGATAGCGGGCGAATTCCGGCGGTCGAAATCGGCCAAATCCTTCGGAAATCGTTCGAGGCGCACCGCGAGCTGAGCCTCGGATTTGTTTGCAGAATTCGAAATCCTTCGAAGCCGGTGGTTTGGCAATAAACGCATATACGCGTCGTTTCAACTCGTTGGACAACTGCCAGCAAACCAGTTCTCGATAGTGTCGTGCGACCATGAACGTGACGCAGGCATTTCACGTGCCGAACCCCGAACCCCGAACCCAGAACCCAGAACCCCGAACCCAGAACTCCGAACCCAGAACTCCGAACCAAGAACCAAGAACCAAGAACGAACCCTGAACCCGGAACCATGAACCCTGAACCCGGTCTGCGTGAGCGACATGAAACGCACCGCTGACGTCGTCATCGTCGGCGGCGGCTGCATGGGCGCGAGCGTCGCCTATCATCTTGCGCGGCACGGCGTCACCAATGTCGTCCTCGTCGAGCGCGAGCAGATGCTCGGCACCGGATCCACCGGCAGAAACGCCGGCGGGGTGCGTCATCAGTTCTCGAACGAAGCCAACATTCGCCTGTCGCTCGAATCGATCGCCCTGCTCGAACGCTTCGCCGACGAAGTCGGCCAGCCGATCGACTTCCACCAGGACGGCTACTTGTTCCTGTTGGCCAGTGACTCGAGCGTCGACACCTTCCGGCGCAACGTGGCGCTGCAACGCAGTCTGGGTGTCGAGGTGCAATGGCTCGACGCGGGTGAGGCCGAGCGGCTGGCGCCGGGTCTCGACGCCGCCGGCGTCGCGGGCGCCACGTTCTGCGCGCGCGACGGCATCGCCGATCCGAACGGTGTCACCATGGGTTTTGTGAAAGCTGCCCAGACGGCGGGTGTGGAAGTCGCGCGCGACACGGAGGTCACCGGCGTGCGCGTCGAGCGCGGCCGCATCGCTGGTGTCGAGACCACGCGCGGTACCATCGAGACGCGCAAGGTGGTGAACGCCGCCGGACCGCACGCGCGGCAGATTGGGCGGATGGCTGGTGTCGACGTGCCGGTCGAGCCCTACCGCCGTCACATCTTCATCGCCGCCGCGCCGGGTGAAGCGGCCTGGCGCGTGCCCGCATCGCGGATCATGGTCATCGACTTCGACACCACGTTTTATTTCCACCGCGAAGGCGCCGGCCTGTTGTTCGGGATGGGCGACCCGGACGAAACACCGACGTTCGACACCACCGTGCAGTGGGATTTCTTGCCGCAGGTGATCGACATCGCGGTGCAGCGCTTGCCGGCGCTGGCGGACGCGTCCATCTCGCACGCGTGGGCTGGCCTCTACGAGGTGACGCCCGATGCGAACCCGATCATCGGGTCGGCGCCTGGTGTGGAAGGCTTGTTCTTGATCAACGGCTTCAGCGGGCACGGATTCCAGCATTCGCCCGCCGCCGGACGCATCCTCGCCGACGTGATCGCGGAACGCGATCCACGCTTCGATCTGGCACCGTTCGACCTGCGCCGCTTTGCCACCAGCGACGTGACCGGGGAACGCTACTTCGTGTAGTCAGATGCGCCACGCCATCCGATCCCTGTGGAAGACGAAAGGATTCACGGCCATCGCCGTCGCGACCGTCGCCTTGGGAGTTGGCGCCAACACGGCGGTGTTCAGCGTCGTGGAAGCCGTGCTCCTGCGGCCGCTGCCGTTCAAGGACGCGGACCGCATCTTCACACTCACCGGATCGAACCCGAAGCGCGACATGCTCGACGCGACGATCTCGTATCCGCAGTTCGTCGAGCTGTCCACGCGCGATCGGATGTTTGCCCGGCTCTCCGCCTACACCTACGACAGCTTCAACCTGACCGGCGACGAACGGCCCGAACAGCTGCCCGGGGTGCGCGTGACCGCGAGTTTCTTCGACGTGCTCGGCGTGCCGATGGCGGTTGGCCCGGGCTTTACCGCGGCCGATGACGTGCGCGGAGGGCCGTCAGTCGTCGTGCTGGCGAGACGTTTCTGGTCGCGCCGGTTCGCGATGCGCCGCGATGTCGTCGGGGCCCATTTCACACTGAACGGCGTGCCGCACACCGTGGTCGGGGCGCTTGGCATCGACCTGCCGCCGCCGTTCGACGACGTCGATGTGTGGACGACGCGCGTGGACGCGTTGAACGGCTTCACGCCCCAGCAGATCGCCGCGGGTCTGGGGTACTTGTGGGCGATCGGGCGTCTTCCGCCAGGTGTGCGCGCGGAGCAGGTGCAGCCGGAGGTGGACGCGATCGCCCACGGTTACGCGCGTGCTCATGTAGGCAACACGGACGCCGACCCCGAAGAGACCTTGCGGCTGCAGCCGATTCGGGAGCGGACCGTCGGCAACACCCGATCGCCGCTGCTCGTGCTCACGGCTGTGGTTGGCTTCGTACTGCTGATCGCTTGCGCCAACGTCGCCAACCTCCTGCTGGTGCGGGCGACCACCCGCGCGCACGAGACGGCGATTCGCGCCGCGCTCGGCGCCAGCCGGCTGCAGCTGGTGAAGTGGCTCGGTGCGGAAAGCGCCCTGCTCGCGCTTGCCGGCGGCGCATTGGGCACCGTCCTCGCGATCTGGCTGGTCGAACTCGCATCGGCCGTCGTTCACGGGCTCCCGCGGGGCGCCGATGTCGAGATCAATGCCTCGGTGATGGCGTTTTCGCTCGCGGCCTCCGCAGCGGCCGGCATGTTGTTCGGCGTGGCACCGGCACTGCGCGCCGCCAGGCAGGCGCCGGTGGAGGCGCTGCACGCGAGCAGCCGCACCGCGACCTCTCACCGCAGTCGGCTCGGCGCCGGGCTGGTGGTGGGCGAAGTGGCACTATCGTTGATGCTCCTCGTGGGTGCCGGTCTATTGCTCCGAAGCTTCGTGAAGCTCCTGCATGCGCCCGCCGGGTTCAGGGTCGCGGGCCTGGTCTCGATGCGCATCTCGTTGCCGACCGTGAAGTATGCCGACCAGGCGGCAATGCGCGCGTTCGTCGACCGCGTCGTGCCGGCGATCGAGGCGGTGCCCGGCGTCGCCAGCGCGTCGGCGTCGATGCTGCTCCCACCGTTTGTATCGATCGTGGCCCCGTACCAGACCGCCGACGGTCCGCAGCGGCCGATCGCGGAGCGGCCGTTCGCGGCATGGACCGGCATCACTCCTGCCTATTTCGCGACGATGGGCATGCCGATCCTGGCGGGCCGGGCTTTTACGGCGGCGGACGACGAACGGGCGCCGCTCGTCACGGTGATCAGCGAAGGCCTGGCGCGGCGGGCGTGGCCCACGGCATCCGCGATCGGCAAGCGCATTCTGATCGGACGCTTTTCTGGATTCGCCGAAGTCGTCGGCGTCGTCGGCGATGTGAAGAACGCCGGACTGGCGCAGCCGCCGCAACCGCAGGCCTACACGCCCTACGCGCAGCGGCCGTGGTCGACGATGGGCCTCGTCGTGCGCGCGGCGGCCGGCGATCCGCTCGCACTCGTGCCGTCGATTCGAGCCGCGGTCCTGTCGGTCGATCGCGATCAGCCGATCACGGAGGTCACGACGCTGGAATCGTCGCTGTCCGATTCGCTCGCGACCGCGCGCTTCACGACCATCCTTCTGCTGGTGTTCGCGACGATGGCGCTGGTGATGGCGGCGGCCGGGCTCTACGGTGTGATTGCGTACACGGTCGAACGGCGGACGCGGGAAGTCGGGATTCGCGTCGCGCTCGGCGCCGACGCCCGATCGGTTCTCACGATGGTGGTGGCACAAGGACTTCGACTCGTGGCTGCCGGAATGGCGATTGGGCTGGTGCTCGCGATGCTCTGCGCGGGTGTGATGCGAAGCCTGGCGTTCGATATCGCGCCAGCGGACCCGCTCTCGTATGCCGGTGCGATCGTCCTGTTCGCGGTCACTGCGCTCGCGGCGACGTTCGTGCCGGCGCGCCGAGCGCTGCGTGTCGATCCGATCGTCGCGCTTCGAGCGGACTGAACCGCCTTTGCGGTGGTTGACGGCGTGAGCTTCGGCGAGGCAGGCTCCTGACTTGATATGAATTTGAAGCTACGAACCTGCGTGGTGCGGTCCTGGAGGAGGTCGGACGCGGCGCCGATCAGCCGGCACGCCAACAACCACAAGATCTGGCTGAACCTGCGCGATGCGTTTCCGCACCCCTATACGACGAGAGATGCGCGCGAGTGGATCCGCGGCGTGCATCGGCGGACGCCGGAAACCAGCTTTGCGATCGCGGTCGACGACGAGCCGATCGGTGGCATCGGATTCGTGTTGCGGCAGGACGTCGAGCGCGTGTCGGCGGAGATCGGCTATTGGCTCGGGGAGTCGTACTGGGGGCGCGGCATCGCCAGCGAGGCGTTGTCGGCGGTGACGGCCTATGCGATCGAGGAGCACCACCTGACGCGCGTCTTCGCGGTCCCGTTCGCGTGGAATACCGCGTCGTGCCGGGTGCTGGAAAAGGCGGGCTACGTCCTCGAGGCGCGGCTGCGCCGCAGCGCCGTCAAGGACGGCAAGCTGACGGACCAATTCCAATACGCGTTCATCGTTCCCGAGGGTACGGAGTAGACGGAGGGAACGGGATCACCACAGAGAAACGGAGCAACAGAGGTTGAACGGGAGTCCCGCGCGTTCGTTCTTCTCCGCTGAACCTGCGTTCCTCCGTTGCTCCGTGTGATTCCGTTCGCTCCGTAAGCGCCGTTTTCTCAGCGGCGGCGGTCGGCGGCGAGCCGCAACCCGAGGCTGAAACCCTTGTCCTGCGGTGAGTGCGTGTAGCGAAGACCGCACCGCGCGCTGTTCGCGTCGAAGAACCAGCTGCCGCCGCGGATGACGCGCTTGGTGCCTTGCGCGGGGCCAGGCGGATCGATGTTGGCCGCGTCGCCCTCTGGATACGGTCCATACCAGTCCGCGGTCCATTCCCAGACGTTGCCGTGCATGTCGAACAAACCCCACGGGTTGGCGGGGAATGCGCCAACCGCGGTCGTGCGTTGGCGGAATTCGCCGGCTGGAAACGACGCGTACGGCATCGCCCCCCGGTAGTTCGCCTGGGCGGTGGTCAGGTTCTCTCCCGTGGAGAACGGACCGGTCGTGCCGGCGCGGCAGGCGTATTCCCACTCGGCCTCGGTCGGCAGCCGATAGCGCAGTGTGGCCCCCGGCTGATCGTTGAGCTTCGCGACGAACTGAAGCGCGTCGAAGAACGTGACGTTCTCGACGGGGCACTTCGATCCGCAGTCACCGAAGCGGCTCGGCGACGTGCCCATCACCGCCCGCCATTCCTGCTGCGTCACTTCGTGTTGGGCCAGCAAGAACGGACGGCTGATGACCACGTCGTGCAGCGTCTCGTCCTCGTTGCGGCCTGCCTCTCCCGTCGCGCTGCCCATCGTGAAGCGGCCAGGCACCAGCTCGACGAACGTCATCCCGGTCTGCGGATCGACGTAGGTCGGGCGCGGCGAGTGAATCTCTTCTTCGGCGCGCACATCGAACCGGCGGAAACGGCCGTAGCTGGCGACGGTGGTGATGTTGTTGCCGTTGGCGAACGCGTAATTTTCCCGCATCTCGAGCGGTACGCCGATGTCGAATCGATCGTCAGGCCGGAACGTCGTGGTCACGACCGCGCGGATCGAAGGCTGTTCGACGCGCAGCTCCGTCTTCACGACGCGGCCGCTGATGGCATCGATCCACAGCCGGCCATGAGCGAAGAGATTCGTGCCGGCCTCGCCGCGGACCATCGCCGGCGCTGTTTCCTCCTTGTAGTCCACGATCCAGACGTTGGCGCCCATGCCGCGATCTTCCTTCCCGAGCGAAAAGTGGAAGCGCGGCTGGTAGCTTCGCTGGAGAACGGCGAGCGCCATCACCGGATTGCCGATCGTGCTGCGCATGTTGCCCAGGTTGTAGCGCGCGCCTTCGTCGCGAATCTGTTCGGCCTGCGCGATCGCGTCGGCGGCCGGATTCAGGAACAGCTTGGACAGACGCGCTTCCCGGTCGCGAACGACAACGCCGTCGACGGCGATGACGTCGCGGAACGGTACGAGCGCTTCGGTCTGCGGCGACTTGACGAGGAGAAAGTCGGACCGCAAATCGCGGTGACGCGCGCGCGTCGACTCGGCGGCCGAGGGCGGCTGCGCGACGCCGCCGCGGCCGGTGAACGGACTGTAGGTCGGCAGCGGCGACGCGGCGTTCTGGGCGTACTGCTCCTCGGCGACGACGTTCTCGAACCGATCGATGAAGTAATCGAGATACCACGCGGCCCGGTTGAGCAGGCCTTCGAGCGTGACCGGATCGGCCGCGCGCGGATGGGCTGCGCCGGCGGCAATCGCGCCGACGATCAGCGCAAATGTGAAGCCTGAGACCGCCGACGGAGGCAGCCGGTTTCGCATGGGAAACCTGCACTATACTGCAGCTTCGCAAGGAGATACGCCATGTTGCGCCGCACACTTCCGCTCGTTTTTGCCGCGTTCGTCATCGTGCCGGCTCTCGCGCAAGACCGTGCCGTTCCGTATTTTCAGCAGTCGCGGGCTGCCGCGCAGGCGGTGGCGTCACAGACCCCGTACTTTCCCGAGCGCTTCGACTGGCAGCACAAGAAGCCCGAAGAAGCCGGCATGAACGCTGCGGCGGTGAACGAAGCCGTGCAGTTGGCGATTGCGGCCGACACGCCGGGACCGCACGACATGACACAGTTCTTGACGAACAGCTTCGGCAAGGAGCCGTTCTTCAGCCTGATCGGGCCGGTCAAGGATCGCGGCCCGGCCAGCGGCCTGATCACGCGCCACGGCTACATCGTCGCCGAGTGGGGCGATCCGAATCGCGCCGACATCAGCAACAGCGTGACGAAGACGTTCCTGACCACGGTGGTCGGCCTCGCGGTTCAGCGCGGGTTGATCAAGGACGTGAACGACTACGCGCGCGACTACATGCCGCCGCACGTCGAGCTGTTCGACGCGCCGCACAACCAGAAGATCAAATGGGATCACCTGCTGCGTCAGACGAGCGACTGGCAGGGAACGTTGTGGGACCGGCCGGACTGGGCGGATCGTCCGGTTGGCGCGACGCTCGAGGAGCAGAAGAACCGCAAGCTGTGGGAGCCGGGGACGCATTTCAAGTACAACGACGTCCGCGTGAACGTGATGGCGCTGGCCGCGCTGCAGGTGTGGCGGCGGCCGCTGCCGGACGTGCTGCGCGAGGAAGTGATGAATCCGATCGGCGCGTCGTCGACATGGCGGTGGTACGGCTACGAGAATTCGTGGGTCGATCTCGACGGCCACAAGGTGCAGTCGGTGAGCGGCGGCGGTCACTGGGGCGGCGGCATGTTCATCAACTCGTACGACATGGCGCGCTTTGGCTATCTGTTCCTGCGCAACGGCAAGTGGAAGGATCGGTCGATCGTGTCGGAGAAATGGATCCAGATGGCGCGGACGCCGGGGCCGGACAACAAGACCTACGGCTACGCCAACTGGTATTTGAACACCGACCGTAAACCGTTGCCGTCGGCGCCGGCCACCGTGGTGCGGTTCGTAGGCAACGGCTCGAACATCATCTACATCGACTGGGAGAACGACATCGTCGCGGTGTTCCGGTGGATTCGCAACGACAAGGCGCTGGACCAGGTGGTCGGGAAGATGATGGAGTCGCTGAAGACGACCGCCACGGCGGCGGCGGCGCGGTAGGGTCGAGGGTTTTGAGAGCCGGGCTCGGGCCCGGCTTTCTTTTCGGCTCATTTGACAAACTGATTTGTCTAATAGATACTTGCCGCCCGTGCAGGTCGTCACCGACTCCGCCCAGCTCGCGACGCTGCTGTCGCCGCTGCGCATGCGGGTGCTCGAGGAGATGCACGAGCCCCAGTCCGCCACGAGCCTGGCGCCGCGCCTCGGTCTTTCGCGGCAGAAGCTGAACTACCACCTGCGTGAGCTCGAGCGGGAGGGGTTTCTCGAGCTGGTCGAGCAGCGACAGCGGCGCGGCTGCGTCGAACGCCGGCTGCAGGTCACCTCCCGCGCCTTCGTCGTCAATCCGGCGATGCTCGGTGCGCTCGCCGCCGATCCGGCGCAGGCGCGCGATCGCTTCTCCAGCGCATATCTGATTGCCGCCGCCACCTCGCTGATGCGCGACGTCGCGCTGCTTCGCGAGCGCGCCGCGGCCGTCGATCAGAAGCTCGCCACGTTCACGATGGAGTCCGAGATCCGGTTCGCGTCTCCCGCATCGTTTCGCGAGTTCACGGAAGACCTGGCGTCGGCAGTGGCGGCGTTGGCCGTCAAGTACGACCGGCCGTCGTCGCCGGGAAGCCGAGGCTTCCGCGTCGCGATTGGCTCCTATCCCACCGTCACCAAGAGCGCCCGCCAGGCCACCGCGGAAGCGGCGCGTCACCAGCGGAAACACCGGAGAAACCGAGCGAGGAGATCATGAAGGACCGTACCGCACCGACCAGATCACAGACGCACGAGATTGCGATCGACGCGTCAGAGGAAGCCGTGTGGAAAGCGATCGTCGACGGCGAGGAGCTGACGCGATGGTTCGTCGACGCCGCAAAGGTCGAACCGGGAGTCGGCGGATCGTTCCGGCTGTCATGGGACGGGGCCGAAGCTGGATACAGCCGGATCGACGTGTGGGAACCGAACAAGCAGCTCCGCGTCACGCTACAGCCGTTCGAGATGGGACCGGCCAAATACGATGGCCAGACGCCAATCGTCGAGGAGTACACCATCGAGCGCCGCGGCGGCAAGACAGTGCTGCGGCTCGTTGAATCCGGCGTCCCGAACACGCCCGAATGGGACGGGTTCTACGACGGCACCAATTCCGGATGGGAGCAGTTCTTCCGCACGATGCGTCACTATCTCGAACGCCACGCCGGCAAACCGCGGACGACCATCAAGGTCATCGGCAAACTCCCCGGATCGCTGGACGAAGCATGGACGCGTCTGACCGGACCCGCGGGGCTTGGATTCGAGCCGGTCGCTGGCAAGGCCTTCTCTACGCGCACCGGCGCCGGCGACACGTTCAGCGGAGAGGTGGTGTTTGCCAGCGGGCCGAAGACGTTGGAATTGACGCTTCGCGAATTGGACGACGCGTTTCTGGCCCACTCGATGTCGGGTGGCGGCGGCGCTCAGTTCGTCTACAGTCAGCTCTCGGTATTCGGCAAGAACCCGGCGGAAGCCGAGGCGATTCGCGCGAAGTGGCAGACGTTCCTGACGACGGTTCTGAGGGTCGAAGCGGGCCCGGACGGCAGCGCCGCGACCTGCTGAGACAGCGACGCGTGGTAAAAGTAGCAGCATGCCGCGTCAGACCGGGCGGGCGTCGCTGCCACTTCACGGAGGGAAGGCGCCGGCCTGGTTATTCGGTCGAATGGTGCGCCTGTCGCGCGAGATCGTCGTCTATCTCGCCAGCGAAAACGGGACCGCGGACGTGCTGCGCCGTCTCTCGGATCCGTTCTGGTTCCAGGCCTTCGGCTGCGTGCTCGGATTCGATTGGCATTCGAGCGGCGTGACGACGACCGTGTGCGGCGCGGTCAAAGAGGGATTGAAGGATCTCGATCGCGAGCTGGGATTCTTTGCCGCGGGCGGCAAGGGCGGCGCCTCGCGCAAGGCGCCGCAGCAGATCGTCGATGCGTGCGAGCGGCTGGGACGCGATCCGCAGCCGCTCGTCTACGCGAGCAGGACCGCCGCGAAAGTCGACAGCGCGGCGGTCCAGGATGGCTATCAGCTCTACCATCACGTCTTCTTCTTCAACGCGGCGGGCGAATGGTGCGTCGTGCAGCAGGGGATGAGCGACGCGACGCGCACCGCGCGCCGTTATCACTGGCTGTCCGAGCACGTCGCCAGTTTCGTCGACGAACCGCATGAGGCCGTCTGCTGCGATGCGCGCGGCAAGACGCTGAACCTCGTGGCGCACAAGAACAAGCTTATCCGCCGCGCATCAGCCGATCTGGCCGCGCGACCTCCCGACGCCACGCTGAAAGCGCTCGAGAAGCTCCCGCCGACGCTCGTCATGCCGCGCCGGCACGAGCTGCTGCCGGAGTTGGACGTCGCGAGCCCCTATCTCGAAAAGATTCTGCTCAGGACCTACGAACGCGCGCCGAAGGATTTCGAGTCGCTGCTCGGCATCGAAGGCGTGGGCCCCAGGACGCTGCGCGCGCTCGCCCTGGCTTCAGAACTCGTGCACGGCGCGCCGGCGGCGATGCGCGACCCCGCCAGGTTCGCATTCGCGCACGGCGGCAAGGACGGGATTCCGTTCCCGGTCGATCGGGTGACGTACGACCGGACGATCGAGATTCTCAGCAAGGCGATCAACCGCTCGACGATCGATCGGTCGGAGAAGGTGAAGGCGTTCAAGCGGCTCGCGTCCTTCGGTGATGAAACGAGCCGTCGGGATTCGGGTCTGGGGGCTCGCGGCTAGCACTTGCGCGGTGAGACAGTGAAGCGGGTTAGCCTTATCGGGCGCAAATTCTGGCGGCCCGTTGTGCCGAAGTCAGCGAGTCAGAGGAAACCTTCCATGGATTTGATCAAGAAGGTGTGGTTGCCTGGAGCAGCATCCTGTCTGTTGTTTTTCGGATTCTATTGGGTGCTCATCTGGTTGCCTTTTGACAAGACCAGATTCCAG
>Ga0207691_10003438_pt1 | contig 15405 bp, 14 predicted proteins | sample KBSM13metaG_FD_184327 | JGI IMG/M metagenome (GOLD analysis project Ga0207691, IMG submission 184327) | Miscanthus rhizosphere microbial communities from Kellogg Biological Station, Michigan, USA - KBS M1-3 metaG (SPAdes) (version 2) | ecosystem: Host-associated > Plants > Roots > Rhizosphere >... | reverse complement strand
TACCGGCGAGGTTTATCCGCGCTTTATCGGCATGGCGGAAAGATTGATTGCCGCCGAGCCGGACGTTCTTGCGCTGCCGTGGGGCAGTGTCGTTGCCGAGCTGACGGCCCCCTAGGGTCTGATCCAACTTCGTTTGATCAGACCCGTCGTGCTCTCTTGTTTGAGCATGGTCTTTTCGGAAAACCGGTATCCACTTTTCCGGACCATGCTTTAATCCGGCAGTTCGAGTTCGACCAGCGGCGCGTGCTGCTGTCCGCCATAGGCGTCGCCGTCTTCCCGGGCGCCCTGAATATAAGGCCGGGGGATCGAAATCTTGATCGCCTTTGCGGCCTCGTGCTCGAAGAAGAGCACATCCTCTTCCGGCACCTGGTAGATCTTTGCAAACCGCTCCTTGGTCAGCACCCTGGACTCGAGCACGCGCTGGTAGGTCGCGTCGTCGTCGAACATGACGTCGAATGTCAGCATGAAAGCGCCGGCATTCTTCGAACGGATCAGCCGCGCCAGATCGCCCAGTTTCGCCACGGTCAGACCTCCACGAATTCAGTGCGGAACATCTCCAGCGGATCTTCCGGCGCCACGATGTGGTTCAGATTGAAACGATAGACCGGCCCGCGATTCACGTGGGAGGGCGCCATCGGAAACGCGATGCCGCTGATAAGCCCGCGCCATTCGGGAATCGGGTAGTGCAGCGCGAAGTGCGCGAAGGTTTTCGCGATCGCGTCGGTCGACGCCTCTTCGGCGGTCGTGATGGTAAAAAGCAGCGCGACTTCATGGCCGACCTGGTCGGCGAGAGGCTCCAACTTGCCCATGACGCCATCGCGGCCATAAACGCGAACGTGGATGTCGTAGTCGTTCGGCCCCAGCCGTCCGCCGAACATCTCCTGCACGCGGGCGGAAAATTTCTCCCGCATCGCGTCAAGCCAGGAATCAAGCTGCCGGATGATGAACGGTTCGCGCACCCCCCCGATGATGATGGCCTGATAGCCGGCCATTTCGGCGCCTTCCAGCTTGATCGTGACCCGATCGGCCTTGCGGAACTGCGAGCCATGGACGCGCACCGCGCGGTCATTGAGCGCTTCATAGCGCGAGCCATGCGAGTCCAGCGTGCCGTCGGGCTCGGTAATGAGAAACGGATCGGCGTTCTCGTAGAGGGTGTGCGAAGCCACGCTCTGCGCGCTGCAGCGCACGTCCATGTCCATCGGCTCGACGTCGAAATGATCGTCGCGAATCCAGGCCATGATGCTGTCGGGGCGCTTGCGCTGCACGACGCAGGCGGTGCCGCACTCCAGGATTTTTGCCGCGTGCCATGCCGGACCGGCACCTGCGCCCATCATCAGCGGGACGGTCGAGAACAGCGCTGTGTCCGATGCGCGCCCCGCCAGTACGACCTGCGCGCCCTGCTCGATCGCGGCCGCGATCGGCTCGTGTCCCATCATGCCGACGATATGTGCGCTCTTGTCGATGATGTCTTCGCTGATCGGCGGCGCCGGGTTCAGCGGCGTGATGCGTCCTTCACGATAGCGGCGCTTGAGGTAGTCCTTGTCCTGCTCGCTGCGCACCAGCGCCATCTTGAACTTGAGGCCGTCCTCCTTCGCGATCTCCAGCGCGATGTCGCGCATCCAGGCGACGCCGGCATCGCCGCCGCCGAAGCCGCAGGAGCCGACGATGACCGGAACATCGAGTTTCGCACGGCCGCGCAGCATCAGGCGCAAGTCGCGCTTGGTGCCTTCGCGCGAGAAATGCGGCTTGCCGCTGCCGAGATGCGCGGGCCCGGCGTCGGTCGATCCGCCGTCGCAGGCGATGACATGCGGCTTGAGCGAGATTCCGCGCTCGAGCGAGGATTCAAGAAAGCCCGAGCCGATCTGGCCGGACGCCGACAACACCCGCACTTCCGTCATCACGCTTCTCCTGCTTCTTTCTTGCTTCTTTCCTGCTCGCGGCCGTTATCCGAGTTCCTGAAGCGCCTGCTCGACGAATCGCGTTTCGACGACGCGATTGAGATCGGGCGCGCCCTTGATGGCGCCGGCCTTGCGATAGACCGGCAGGAGGTCCTTGAAGTATTCGCGCTTGAAGCCGCCGTCGTTCGGCCAGGCCTTGATGGCGGTCGACAGTTTCTGCCAGATTGGCTTGAGCGTCTCGTCGGTCGCCTTCGCGGCGTCGGGAACGGTCGCATACTTGCGGAAGCCGTCCGCCCAATACCCGTAATCGGCGTTGGCCATTCGGAACGACTTGATCATCGCCTTGTTGAGATCGACCGCAGCGCGCAGATTGTCCTTGTTGTCCGCCCACGCGCCCGGAACGAGCCAGGGTTCGGACAGCCAGGTCTTGTATTCCTGCCACGGCTCGATCAGGACCTTGAAGTTACCCTGCTTGACCACCTCTGCGGCCTGATCGAAATGAACCGGGACGGCCGCGACCCGGCCCGCGAGCAACGCGCGCATGCGCGAGCCCGACCCGCCCATCTCGACGATCGTCGTGTCCTCGATGTCGATATCGTGCTTCGACAGCACGCCGCTGAGCAGGACATAGATGAAGTCCCCGCGCGAGTTCAGCGCAATGGCGTTGCTGCCGTTCTTGAAGTCCGCATACGACTTGATCTTGTCGGCATTCACGACGAAGACCTGGCTCGTGCTGTTGTAGACCATGCCAATCATCCTGACGTTCGCGCCGACCTCGGAGGCGCGCATCGCGGAGACGACGTCGGCGTCGCCGACTTCGGCTGAGCCAGCGACGATCGATTGCGTGATTGCCTGCATCGACTCGAGGCGATCGACCTTCGGGGCCGCATAGCCGAGCGCCGGCAGGCCTTCGCGCAGGGCGATGACTTGCGGAATATGGATGGCAAGGCTGAAGCCCTGGATGATGATATTCAGCGCGCGGCCTTGCTGTGCGACCGCGTGTGATCCGCAGGGCAGGATTGCGGCGGCACCCGCGCCGGCCGCCGTCCCGAGGAATTGCCTGCGTGTGGTTCTCATCTCGTGTTCCTTCCTCAACCTTGTTGCCTTCGCGCGCGTTCAGACGTGCGCGCCCTTTTTCAGGGTTTGCCAAATGTCGCGCCGCAGATCGAGAAACTGCGGCGTACTTTTGAGTTCGTCGCGTCGCGGCCGCGCGAACGGCACCTCGATGACCCGCTCGATGCGGCCGGGACGCGGCGACATCACGACGATACGGTCGGCGAGATAGAGCGCCTCCTCGATCGAATGGGTTACGAAGATCACCGTCTTGCGCTGCTTCTCCCAGATGTTGAGCAGCTCATCCTGCAACAGTTCGCGCGTCTGCACGTCGAGCGCGCCGTAGGGCTCATCCATCAGCAGAATCGTAGGATTGATCGCGAGTGCGCGCGCGATGCCGACGCGCTGCTGCATCCCGCCGGACAATTCATGCGGATAGGAATTCGCAAACCCGTTCAGCCCGACCAGGTTGACGTATTCGCGCGCGACCTCGAGCCGCTCCTTGCTCCCGATGCCCGCGACTTCCAGCCCGAAGGCGACGTTTCCCATCACAGTGCGCCAGGGAAACAGCTCGAAGCCCTGAAACACCATCCCGCGTCCGGCGCCGGTCGTGCCGGTCACATCCTTGCCGTCGAGAATGATCTGTCCGGCATCGCACGGCTCGATGCCGTCGACGATGCGCAGTAATGTCGACTTCCCGCAGCCGGACGGGCCGAGCAGCACCAGAAACTCGAGCTCGGCGACCGAGAGGGAAAAGTCTTCCAGCACCGGCAGCTTGCTGCCGTCGCGCTGATAGAACTTGGTGATGCGGCGTGCTTCGAGCTTCGCTGCGGCTTCCAGCCGGTGCGGCGCCGGCATGCTTTCCGCGCTCGCGGTGCTCATGCGGTGACCCGTTGCTGGTCGTACCAGGGGGCCAGCCAGCGGCCCGTCGCGCCGAGCAGCCAGTTGAAGAACAGGCTGACGAGCATCAGCGTGATCAGCAGGCCCAGCAGTTGCCCGGTATCGAGCGAAAGGCCCGACCGGTGCATCAGCGCACCGTAGCCGATGATGACGAACATTTCAGCCAGCACCATCGCGCGGATGGCGTGGACGATGCCGATGCGCGCGCCGGTGAGCAGATACGGATAGAGCGCGGGCAGGATGACCTTCCAGAATATCTGCAGGGGACTGGCCGAGAACGAGCGCGCGACCGCGATCTGCTGCGGACTGATCCCGCGCGCGCCGTTGTAGGTGGTGAGCGTGATGTACCACACGCTGGCGAGGAAAACGATCGTGACGCGCAGCATCAGGCCGGTGCCGAGGAAAAGAATGAACAGCGGGATCAACGCGGCCGTCGAGGTCACGACGAACATGCTCACCCACGGGCGGAAGATTGCATCCGCGACGGCCGAGCGGCCCATGACGGCGCCGAGCGGCATGCCGACGACGCAGGCCGCGATAAATCCGACCGCCATCTGCCGCAGCGACGAGGAGAGTTCGCGCAGCATGTCGCCTTGCCGCAACAGACCGACATAATCGACCGCCACGCTGGACGGCGGAGCGAACAGGGCTGGACCGGCGATGCGGCCGGCGATTTCCCAGACGAGGAGAAGCGAGGCGAAGCCGAGAGCCGGCAAGGCAAGCCGTTGCAGTGTGGCCTTCATGCTGACCTCACATGCCAGTGCAGTACGCGGCGCTCCAGCCAAGCGATTCCCGACTGGGCGATAAGCCCCAGGACGCAGATCAGGAGGACGACGGACAGAACGGTCGCGCTGTCGAAATTCTGTGTCGCACGCTTCATGATCGCGCCGAGATTGACCGCCGCGAAGAAGAGTTCCGCCGTGATCATGCCGTTGATCGCGCGTGCGGATCCGACGCGCAGCGCGGCGAAGAAAAACGGCAACAGCGCCGGGAGGACGATGAGGCGGAGTCGCTGCTGATGCGAGGCGCCGAATGAGCGCCCGACATCGACCAGGGCGCTGCGCACGTCGCGCGCGCCGGCGATCACGATCACCAGCATGTCGAAGACGCTCATGAGAAAAACCAGCGCGACTCGCGCTTCCAGAAACAGGCCGAACCAGACGATGAGAAACGGAATGAAGGCGACTGGCGGAATGGCATAGATCGCGTTGATGACCGGCTCGAACATCCGTGTGAGGATGACCGACCGCCCGATGAGAACGCCAAGCGGGACCGCGATCAGCAAGGTCAGCCCGAACCCGAGGCCGAGCTGGATCAGCGACTGGCCGAGCGCTCCAAGGAGACGCGAGAGCCACTTCGGATCGAGAAAGCGGCTCAACACCTCCGCGGGCGGCGGTAGAAGAAATCCCGACACATGTCCGGCGCCCCATTGCCACAGCGCGATGACAAACAGCACGGAAGCGATCGAGAGCAAACGCTTGTCGCGAACCGCGCGCGACAGGATCGAATCTCCTCGAGCCGGCAAACCGCCGGCCACGGCCGCGTCACCGCCCAGAGAAAGGCCCGCAGTGGAGGGGTCTGGTTTTGAAATCAACGTCGGACCTCGGGACGTTTCCTCAGTCAAAGCCGCTGGCTTTTTGTCGTGCGCTTGTCTTGGCGACTGCGCTTTGTTAGTTGTCTAGTCAACTAGACCAGATAGGAAAAGCGTGTCAACGCTCTCTCTTATTCCCGCTCTCGGCGACGACCGCTTCGTCCCGATCTATGTGCGGATCCAGGAGCGAATCCGGACCGCGATCGCCGAAGGCACGCTCGCGCCCGGCGACCGGGTGTGGTCGGAAGCCGAGCTGGCAGCCGAGTTCCGCACCACCCGATCGACTGTGCGCCATGCGCTCGACCGTCTGGTTTTTGAAGGGCTGATCATCCGCCATATCGGGCGTGGCAGCTTCGTCGCCGAGCGCCGGATCTTCCATTCGCCGATCGATTCGCGGCGCTGCCTGTCGTTCGAAGAGCAGGCCGCGCTCGCGGGCCATGTCGTCAGCTATCGCTCGCCGAGCTTCGAGCGCGTGCCCGCGCCGCAGCGCGTCGCGCAGCAGCTGGGACTGGGAGAGGGCGAGCAGGTTTTCAAGCTCGAGCGCATCCGCGTCATCGCCGGCAGGCCGGTGTGCCTGGAGATCCGCTATATGTCCCACGGGATCGGGTGCCGCGTGACCGGGGACATGCTCTCGAGCCGGCCCGCGCACACGTTCGTCGGAGAGATTTTGGGTGAGCGCATTCCGACGATCGTCGTCTCGATCACCGCCGAGATCGCCGGTCCTCGCATCGCCAATTTGCTCGACATCCCCGAAAGCGCGGCCGTCATCGTGCGCAGCAACACGCATCATTCAAGTGCCGGCACCGTCGTTCTGTGCGGTCGCTCGATCTATGCCGGCGATGTCAGCACCGATTACGTGCTCGGGCGCGAGCCGTCGCGCGCCAAAGACTAGAAACGTTGGGAGAGTGCCGTTGTCTTTTCAACCGGTTCAACGGGTCGAAACCCGTGTCTTCGCGCGGCTTCCGGATCGGTTGCGCATCAAGGATCGCCGCTCCGGCTGGGCTTTCGGGAAGGGCAGCGACCAGCTGCATTCCTTCCTTGAAGGTCCTGCCTTCGATCGCGCCGGCAATCTCTACGTCACCGACATTCCATACGGGCGCGTGCTGCGCGTTTCGCCGGCCGCGGAATGGACGGTCGTCGCCGAATACGACGGATGGCCGAACGGTCTCGCCATTCACAAGGACGGCCGTATCTTCATCGCGGACCACAAGCGCGGCATCATGGCGCTCGATGCCGCGAGCGGACGGGTCGAGCCCATGCTCGAGCAGGTGCGGCGCGAAGGCTTCAAGGGGACGAACGATCTCACCTTTGCCGGCAATGGCGATCTCTATTTCACTGATCAGGGGCAGACAGGCCTGCAGGATCCGAGCGGGCGCGTGTTTCGGTTGCGCGCGGACGGCAATGTCGATTGTCTGCTCGAAAGGATCCCCAGCCCCAACGGGCTTGTGCTGTCGAAAGACGAGAAAACGCTTTTCGTTGCGGTGACTCGCGCAAATCAGATCTGGAGATTGCCGCTGCACCCGGACGGGACGACCTCCAAGGTCGGAGCCTTCATCAACATGTCCGGAGGCTCCGGACCGGACGGCATGGCGCTCGCCGATGACGGATCGCTCGCCGTTGCGCATGTCGGCCTGGGAGCAGTCTGGGTCTTCGACAGGTTGGGTGAGCCGATCTATCGGCTCGTCTCCTGCGAAGAGCTGTCGACGACGAACGTCGCTTTCGGCGGATCAAAGCAAGCCGCGCTCTTCATCACCGAATCGGACAGCGGAACGATTCTGGCGGCAGACGTCGGCATTGCCGGTCGCACGCTCTATTCGCACACGTGAGCGGGCTGGACATTCGGGACAATCCGGGCGCACCCCGGTTGCGCGGCCGCCGCGATATGCGAAGCTGTGGGGCGTGTGGATGGCGCACCGGAGGGGCACCGCGAAAGTGGCGCAGCATACAACCGTAATCAAAGATACGACAGTCGTGACGATCGACCGCGACGACACGATCCTTTACGACGCCGCCATTGCGATAAAGGACGGCAGGGTTGCCTCCGTGGGACCCTCACGCGAAATCGTCGCGCGATTTCCCGGCGCGCATGCCGTCGACGGCAGCGGCAAGGTGGTGATGCCGGGCTTCGCCAACATCCATACGCATTTCACACTCATCATAGCCAAGGGCATCTACGAAGACCTGTCGCCGCCGCACAAACCGCCGTTCACCAGCGGGCTTGCGCCGCTGCCGGTGCCGGAGCTCTCCCGGGATGAAATGATCGCGATGGTGCGGCTCGCCGCGCTGGAAGCGATCCGCAGCGGCACGACGGCGGCGCTCGAAGATGGCAGCAACGTCGAGAATTATGCGCAAAGTATCGCCGATACGGGATTGCGTTTGCTGCTGTGCGAGAAAGCCTGGGACAAGGCCAAGGGCAATATCGGTGACCCCGGACCTTTCGATGTCGATGCAGCGCTCGGTGACGAGTGCATCGCCAGGACCGAAGCGTTGCACGCGAAGTGGCATGGCGCCTGCAACGGCCGCATCACCGTCGGCGTGTCGGCCTGGGCGCCTGACATGTGTTCGCCGGACCTGCTGCGCAAACTGCGCGCCCTGCAGCATAAGCTCGATACGGTCGCGACCATCCACCTCAATCAGGTCTGGGGCGAGGTTTCGGCGGTCGAAAAAATACGCAACCGCAAACCGACCGAATATCTCGCCGATATCGGGTTTCTGAACGATCGCCTCATCTGCGCCCACTGCCGATGCATGGTGCGGGAAGAGGAACGGCTGCTCGGCGAGGCGCGGACCAATGTCGCCTTCAACGCCTGTATCGCGGCGCGCCGCGGCTTGAGCCCGCGGGTCCATGATCTGCAGGAATTCGGCTGCAATATCGGCATGGGCTCGGACAACATGGCGGAGGACATGGTCGAGGTCATGCGCACCGGGATGTTCATGGAGCGCCTCCGCCGGGAAGACGGCCGCCAACCCGCCCCCGAAGAGGCGATGCGCTGGGCGACGGTGAACGGCTATCGCGCGATGGGAATTCCAGATGGGGGCTCGCTGGAGGCAGGCAAGAAGGCCGATCTGATCATGATCGACTTCCGTCGCGCCCATCTCGTGCCGCGGCTGCGCGTGGTCTCGACGTTCGTGCACCAGGGGCAGGGGCGCGACGTGACCGACGTGATGGTCGACGGCGCGTGGCTGATGCGCGAGGGCAAGGTGCTGACGATGGACGAGGACGCAACGGTCGCGGAGGCGCAACGGGTCTCGGAGACCGCCTGGGGGCGGCTGTTCGCGAAGCGCCCGGACCTGAAGCCGATCGCCGGCTGGCAACCGATGCCTGCGGCGGCCGGCTGATGGCATGCTCGTTGCTGACAGTTTCTCGCGTTGCTCACCGTATGTTCCGCGGGCGCGAAAGATGAGGAGAGAAGCCATGAAATGCAGCAGGCTGCTGAGTCTTGCGGCCATGGCCGCGCTGTTCGTAATCGGTTGCGGCGAGGCCGCGCTGGCGCAGAAGAAAACCGTGATCCGATCGGTTCCGATCGGAAATCTGCGTACGCTCGATCCGATCTGGACCACCGCCTACATCACCCGCAACCACGCCTACATGATCTGGGACACGCTGTTCGCGCTCGATGCGGACAACAAGCCCCAGCCGCAGATGGTCGATAAATGGTCGGTGAGCGAGGACAAGCTCACCTACACCTTCACGCTGCGCGAAGGCCTCAAATGGCACGATGGTCCGCCGGTGACGGCCGCGGATTGCGTCGCATCACTGCGTCGCTGGGGTGCCAAGGACGGCATGGGTCAGGCGCTCATGAGCTACACCGCCTCGCTCGACCCCGTGGACGCCAAGACCATTCGGCTGGTGCTCAAGCAGCCGATCGGCTTCGTCATCGACGCGCTGGCGAAGATCGACAGCAACGTGCCTTTCATGATGCCGGAACGCATCGCCAAAACCGATCCGAACACGGCCATTACCGAAATGATCGGCTCGGGGCCATTTCGTTTCATCGCGTCGGAATGGGTTCCGGGGAGCAAAGTCGTCTACGAAAAGTTCACCGACTATGTGCCGCGCAAGGAGCCGGCGAGCCAGGCGGCTGGTGGCAAGGTCGTCTATGTGGATCGCGTCGAGTCGATCTACATCCCGGACCACGGGGTCGCCATGGCGGCGCTCGCTAGCGGTGAGCTCGATCTGCACGAGTCGCCGGCGACCGATCTGCTGGCGATGGTCGAGAGCAATCCGGACGTCGTGACCGTGCCGAATGACAAGCTCGGCTGGCAGCTTTTCATGTCGCTCAATCATCTGCATCCGCCGTTCGACAACAAGGCGGTGCGGCAGGCGGTGCTTTGGGGCATCAAGCAGCAGGACTTCCTGGTCGCCATGGCGGGGGACGCCAAGCGCTATCAGGTGTGCGCGGCGATTTTTGCCTGCGGTCTGCCGAACGAGTCGAAGGCGGGCATCGAACCGCTGCTCAGCGGCAATCCCGAGAAGACCAAGAGCCTGCTGCAGGCGGCGGGCGCGCTGGGCGCGCGCGTCGCCCTGATGGATCAGACCGACAACACGGTGCATCGTGCCGTGCTCATCGCCGCGCAGGCGCTGCGTCAGATGGGCTTCACGGTGGACGTCGTGGCGATGGACTGGTCGACGCTGATCCAGCGCCGCGCCTCCAAGGCGCCGCCCGCGCAGGGCGGATGGAATGTGTTCCTCACCAACGCGACCGCGACCGGCGTCGAAAATCCGCTGGTCAACAACTTTGTGAAGAATTGCGCCGAAGCCTGGTATCACTGGGCGTGCGATCAGCGGATCGTCGACCTCAATCGGCAGTGGGCGCTCGAGGCCGATCCGGCCAAGCGCAAGCAGATCACCGACGAATTGCAGCGCGTGCATCTCGAGAACGTCACACTGGTGCCGCTCGGCATGTATCGGCCCACGATCATCTATCGCAAGGAACTCGTCGACATCATTCCGGCACCGGCCATCTTCTACTGGAATATCAAGAAGCGAGGCGGCGCGTGATCGCGCCGATCGCGGCAGCGGGCTAGCCCGATGTGGGCCTATGCGGTCCGCCGCATCCTGGCAACCATCCCGGTGCTCGCCATCGTGGCACTGGTGGTCTTCTCCATTCTGCATATCGCGCCCGGCGATCCCGCCGGCGTGATCGCGGGCGATCAGGCGACCGAGGAGCAGGTCCAGGCGATCCGCAGCAAGCTCCGCCTCGATCTACCGTTTCACGAGCAGTTCATCCTGTGGCTGACCAGCGCGCTGCAGGGCGATCTCGGCATCTCGATCTTCAGCAATCGCCCGGTCATGGCGCTGTTCGTCCAGCGCCTTGAGCCGACCATCGCGCTCGCGGTTCTCACCACGATCATCGCGGTCACGCTCGCGGTGCCGATCGGCGTGCTTGCCGCATGGCGCGCCGGCACCGCGGTCGATCGTGGCGTGATGAGCTTTGCGGTGCTGGGCTTCTCGTTCCCGGTGTTCGTGATCGGATACGTGCTCATCTACATCTTTGCGATCAAGCTGAAGCTGCTGCCGATCCAGGGCTACCGTCCGCTTGCCGACGGCTTCTGGCCGTTCCTGCGCCATCTTGTCCTGCCGAGCTTCGCGCTCGGCTTGAGCTTCATGGCGTTGATCGCCCGCATCACGCGCGCCAGCATGCTAGAGGTGCTGAGCCAGGATCACATCAGGACGGTGCGCGCCAAGGGGCTTCCGGCGTGGCGGCTCCTCTTCTGCCACGCCTTGCCGAACGCCGCCGTACCGATCGTGACGATCATCGGGGTTGGCGTCGCGCTGCTGCTGGGAGGCGTCGTGGTGACCGAAAGCGTGTTTGCCATCCCGGGGGTCGGCCGGCTTGTCGTCGACGCGATCCTGCACCGCGATTATCCCGTCATCCAGGGCGTGCTGCTGATCTTCTCCGCCACCTACGTCATGGTGAACCTGATCATCGATCTGCTCTACGTCGTGATCGATCCTCGCATCCGGTACTGAGCCGCGCATGACCGATCTCGCTCCCCAGACTGCGACGGAGACCGAGGCGCCGGCCAGAAGGCGCCGCGGTCTCGCCTGGAATGCACGGCGCCATCCGACCGTCGCGCTCGGCGCCGCCATTCTCCTGGTGATGATCGTCGCCACGCTGTTCGCGCCGTTTCTGACGGGCTACGACCCGCTGTTTCTCGACCCACTCAAGCGCATGCAGCCGCCATCGTGGACCCATCTGTCGGGCACCGACGGCATTGGCCGCGATGTCTGGAGCCGCACGATCCATGGTGGCCGTGTTTCGCTCGTCGTCGGGCTGGTGGTCGCCGTGCTGTCGACCGTCATCGGGTTGCTGATCGGGCTGGTCAGCGGCTATAGCCGCATTGCCGACGCCATCCTGATGCGCTTCATGGACGGCCTGATGTCGATCCCGGCAATTCTCCTTGCCATCGCGTTGATGGCCGTGGTCAAGGCCAGCATCACGACCGTCATCGTCGCCATCACGATTGTGGAGGTACCGCGGGTGGTGCGCCTGGTGCGCAGCGTCGTGCTGTCGATCCGCGACCAGGCTTATGTCGAAGCCGCCGTCATCGTCGGTAGCCGCTTCGGCAAGATCCTGTTCCGCCATATCCTGCCTAACACACTCGCGCCGCTGACCGTGCAGGCGACCTATATCTGCGCCGCCGCGATCCTGATCGAGTCGCTGCTGTCGTTCCTGGGAGCCGGTACGCCGCCGGAGGTGCCGAGCTGGGGCAACATCATGGCCGAAGGGCGTTCCTACTTTCTGCTCGCGCCCTGGATCATCTTCACGCCCGGCGTGGTCCTCGCCGTGACCGTGCTAGCCATCAACCTGATGGGCGACGGCCTGCGCGACATGCTCGATCCGCGCTTCGCAAAGCGGTTGTGAGGCGCGATGCCGTCGCCCGCGTCGCCTGTCGGTTCGACGGCTTTGGCCGCACACGTGCTCGCGGTCGAACACCTGCGCACGGCATTCCACACGACCGACGGCGTCGTGCGCGCGGTCGACGATGTGAGCTGGACTCTCGAGCGCGGCGAAATTCTTGGAGTTGTCGGTGAATCCGGCTGCGGCAAGAGCGTGACGGCGCTCTCCGTGATGGGTCTTGTGCCGGAGCCGCCCGGGCGGGTCGAAGGCAGCATAAGATTGAACGGCCGCGAGCTGATCGGGCTTGGCGAAGCCGAGATGCGCCGCATCCGGGGAAACGCCATATCGATGGTATTCCAGGAACCGATGACGTCGCTCGATCCGGTCATGCGCATTGGAAAGCAGATCGCCGAGCCGCTCATTCAGCATCAAGGCCTCGGGCGTGGCGACGCGAAGGCGCGCGCGATCGAGCTGCTGCTGCGCGTGCGCATTCCCGAGGCCGAACGCCGCGCGGACGAGTATCCGCACCAGCTCTCCGGCGGCATGCGCCAGCGCGTGATGATCGCGATGGCACTCGCCTGTCGGCCGGCCGTCCTGCTCGCCGACGAGCCGACCACCGCGCTCGACGTGACCATCCAGGCGCAGATCCTGCGACTGATCCTGGACCTTCGAGGCGAATTCGGAACCGCGATCGTCCTCATCACTCACGATCTCGGCGTGATCGCCGAGGTCGCCGATCGGGTGGTGGTCATGTATGCGGGCCGCAAGGTGGAGGAGGCGCCGGTCGCCGCTTTGTTCGCACAGCCACAGCATCCCTATACGGTCGGGCTGCTCGGGTCGGTGCCGAAGGTGGACCGGACAGGGACGCACCGGCACAAGCGTCTGGCCGAGATTCCCGGCATGGTGCCGGCGCTCGATCGCCACATCACCGGCTGTCGCTTCGCGCCGCGCTGCCGGCTCGCGACCGACCTCTGCCGTCGCGAAGATCCGCCGCTGGAAATGAAGCTCCCCGGTCACAGCGCGGCTTGCTGGTATGCCGCGCGCGCGCGGGAGGCGATCGATGCATGACGCACCCGCGCAAGACGCTCGGGCAGACCACGCGCCGCTGCTTTCGGTCGAAAATCTGATCAAGCATTTTCCCGTGCGCGGCGGAATATTTGGCCGTGCGATCGCTCAGGTCCACGCGGTGGACGGTGTGTCGTTCACATTGCGCGAGCACGAGACGCTTGGGATCGTGGGCGAGTCCGGCTGCGGCAAGTCCACGCTCGCCCGCATGATCGTGCGGCTGACCTACCCGACCGGCGGGATCATTCGTCTGCGCGGTACCGATATCTCGACGCTCTCGGCCGGCGCCATGCGGCGGTACCGACGCGACATCCAGTTCGTGTTCCAGGACCCTTATGCGTCGCTCAATCCGCGTCTGCGCGCCGGCGCGATCGTAGGTGAGGCGATCGAGAATTTCGAAACCGCAACGGACGCGGATGTCGGCCGGCGAGTGGCGGCGCTGTTCGCCCGCGTCGGCCTGCGGCCGGCGCAGATGCATAACTATCCGCACGAATTCTCCGGCGGCCAGCGTCAGCGGCTCGGCATCGCGCGGGCGCTTGCCCTCAACCCCAACATCATCGTGGCGGACGAGCCGGTCTCGGCGCTCGATGTGTCGGTTCAGGCGCAGGTGATCAACCTGATGATCGACCTGCAGCAGGAATTCGGCATTGCCTACCTTTTCATCGCGCACGATCTCGCCGTCGTGCAGCACATCAGCCATCGCGTCGCCGTCATGTATCTCGGACGCATTGTGGAGATCGCGCCGCGCGATGCGCTGTTCGCCGCGCCGCTGCACCCCTATACCGAAGCGCTGCTCGACTCCATTCCGATCCCCGATCCTGCGCTGCGCCGCGAAAAGGACGTGCTCTCAGGCGAAGTGCCGAGCCCGATGCGCCCGCCGCCCGGCTGCCACTTCCATACGCGCTGCCCGCTGGCGCAAGCGCGCTGCCGGATCGAGGTGCCCGCGATGGTCCAGACCGCGCCGGATCACTTCGTCGCCTGCCACGTGCGCGCACCCGCGCCGTCTGCTCCCCCCATCACCAACGAGGACGGACCATGAGCACAACGCTGATCCGGCATGCCGACTGGGCGATCACCTGGGACGCAGGCGAAAATCGTCATGTTTATCGAAAGGGCATCGACGTCGCCTTCGACAATGACGGCATCACGCATGTCGGGCCCGGCTTTGCCGGAATGGCTGCCACGACCGTGGACGGGCGCGGCCTGATGGTGATGCCGGGCCTGGTCAACGTGCATTCGCACCTCGGCCACGAGCCGGCCTACCGCGGCATCCGCGAGGAGCACGGCGTCGCCAACATGTACATGTCGAGTCTCTACGAGCGGAGCCAGGCGTTCGACGTGTCCGATCCCGAGTTGCGCCGCGCCAGCCTGGAAGTCGCGTTGTGCGAGGTGCTCAAGAGCGGCGTTACGACGGTGTGTGACATCTCGCCGATCTACGAGGGGTGGACCGACATCGTCGGCAAGAGCGGCATTCGCGGCTTTATGGCGCCGGGTTTCGCGAGCGCACGATGGAAGTTGTCCGACGATCATTCGCTCGGGTTCGACTGGGACGAAGCACGCGGCCGCAAGGGTTTCGAGGCTGCGCTCGCGCTCGTCGACGGGCTGCCGAAACATCCGTCCGCCATGCTGTCCGGCGTGATATCGCCGATGCAGATCGAGAATTGTTCGGACGATCTGCTGCGCGACAGCCTCGATGCCGCGAAGGATCGCCGCATCCCGTTCACCCTGCACGTCGCGCAAGGCGTGCTCGAACATCTGGAGATGGTCAAGCGCCACGGCACGACTCCGATCCGCCACGCCAAGGACATCGGCATCCTGGGGCCAACGACCGTCATCGGTCACGCCATCCTTCCCGACACGCATTCGTGGATCCGCTGGCACACCAAGGACGACATCCGCCTGCTCGCCGAGAGCGGGTGCTCGGTGGCGCATTGCCCGACGCCGTTCGCGCGCTACGGCATCCTGATGGAGAGTTTCGGCGACTATGTGCACGCCGGCATCAACATGGGGATCGGCACTGACACGACACCGCACAATATGCTCGAAGAGATGA
>Ga0207691_10003436_pt1 | contig 15408 bp, 16 predicted proteins | sample KBSM13metaG_FD_184327 | JGI IMG/M metagenome (GOLD analysis project Ga0207691, IMG submission 184327) | Miscanthus rhizosphere microbial communities from Kellogg Biological Station, Michigan, USA - KBS M1-3 metaG (SPAdes) (version 2) | ecosystem: Host-associated > Plants > Roots > Rhizosphere >... | reverse complement strand
GCCCGGACGCGACGATCACGCTCGATTTCGCGCTCGCAAGTCTGACGAGCGTTGTCGACAAGCTGCTCGTCTATCCCGAGCGCATGCAAAAGAACCTCGACCGTATGGGTGGACTCGTCCACTCGCAGCGCGTGTTGCTCGCACTTACGCAGGCGGGTCTCAGCCGAGAGGATGCCTATGCGCTCGTGCAGCGCAATGCGATGAAGGTGTGGGAATCGGACGGTCAGCTTTCGCTGCTCGATCTGCTAAGGAACGATCCCGAGGTGACCGGCCGGCTCAGCGGCGACGAGCTCGAAGCTTTGTTCAACCTCGATTACCATTTCAAGGAAGTCGACACGATCTTCGACCGGGTGTTCGGAGCGGCCTAGCCGCCCAGCATGTCCCTTACGCGGCCAAAGAAGCTCTTTGCCGCCGGACATTCGTCGCCGGTCTCGGTCTCGCGAAACTCTTCGAGAATCTTCTTCTGCTTCGAGTTCAGCCTGGTCGGCGTTTCGACCAGCACGCGGGCGACCAAATCGCCGCGTCCGCGCCCGTTGAGCACGCTCATTCCGGCACCTCGCTGACGAAGCTGCTCGCCCGACTGGATTCCGGCGGGAATCTTCAGCTCAACTTGCTGCCCATCGATACCCGGCAGGTCGATATTGCCGCCGAGCGCCGCAGTCGTGAAGGTCACCGGGCATTCGGCGATAAGGGTTGTGCCTTCACGCGAATAGACCGGGTGCCGCTTCATGTGGACGAAGATGTAGAGATCGCCGCTCGGCCCGTTGCGAACGCCCGCTTCGCCTTCGCCGGCAACGCGGATGCGCGTTCCTTCGTCGACACCGGCCGGAATCTTCACCGACAGTTTGCGCCGCTTAAGCGCGCGTCCTTCGCCCTCGCAGGCACGGCATGGGTCGGCGATGACCTCGCCGCTGCCGCGGCATGTCGCGCAACCGCGTTCGACGACGAAGAAGCCCTGTTGGGCCCTGACCCGTCCGGCGCCTCCGCACGTGCCGCATGTCCGTGCACAATCCGTGGTGCTCGTGCAGCCGCGACCGTGGCAGGTCTCGCACTGTGAGAGTGCCTCGACCTGAATGCTCGCCTCCTCGCCGGAGAAGGCTTCCTCCAGGCTTAGCTCGAGGTCGTAGCGAAGGTCGGCGCCGCGGGCGGGGTTGGCGCGGCCCTGCTGCCGGTCCGCGAACTCGCCGAAAATGGACGAGAAGATGTCCGAGAAGCTCTCGAACCCAGCGCCGCCACCGAACGGATCGCCTCCGCCGCCATTTTGGAAGGCCGCTTTGCCGAAGCGGTCATAGGCGGCGCGCTTCTGCGGGTCTTTCAGGCAGTCGTAGGCTTCGTTGATGGCCTTGAACTGGGCCTCGCGCTCGCTGCAGCCGTTGTGGCGGTCAGGATGGTGCTCTTTCGCGAGCTTGCGGTAGGCGGCCTTGATCGTCTCAGGGTCGGCCGTGCGCTGCACGCCAAGAACGTTGTAATAATCCTGTTCCACCACTCACACGCCCCCGGTACGCGCGGCTGACGCCGACTGATCTGCAGCCGGCGTCACACCTTAACCCTTGTTCTCGTCATCGACCTCGGAGAATTCCGCGTCGACGACTTCTTCGTCAGGCTGCGCGGCAGAAGCATCCGCGGCAGTCTCGCCGCCGGGAGCAGCTTGCTCCTGCTGCGCTTTGTACATGGCTTCGCCGAGCTTCATCGCCGCCTGCGCAAGCGCATTGGTCTTTTCAGTCATCTGCTCGGGATCGTTGCTCTCGACCGCGGTCTTGGCTTCAGCGAGCGCCGTCTCGATCTCGGACTTCACCGACGCATCGACCTTGTCGCCATGCTCCTTGAGCTGCTGCTCGGTCGTGTGGATGAGGCTTTCGGCCTGGTTCTTGGCCTCGGCCGCCGCACGCCGCTTCTTGTCGTCCTCGGCGAACTGCTCGGCTTCCTGCACCATCTTGTCGATGTCGGAATCCGAAAGACCACCGGAGGCCTGGATGCGGATCTGCTGCTCCTTGCCGGTTCCCTTGTCCTTGGCGGTCACGTGCACGATGCCGTTGGCATCGATGTCGAACGTGACCTCGATCTGAGGCACGCCGCGTGGGGCAGGGGGGATGCCCACCAGGTCGAACTGGCCCAGCATCTTGTTGTCCGCAGCCATCTCTCGCTCACCCTGGAAGACGCGAATCGTCACTGCGTTCTGATTGTCTTCCGCGGTCGAGAAGACCTGCCCCTTCTTCGTCGGGATGGTCGTGTTGCGATCGATCATGCGGGTGAACACGCCGCCCAGAGTCTCGATCCCGAGCGAAAGCGGAGTGACGTCGAGCAAGAGGACGTCCTTGACGTCGCCCTGAAGGACACCCGCCTGGATCGCCGCACCCATGGCGACCACTTCGTCCGGGTTGACGCCGGTATGCGGTTCGCGGCCGAAGAACTCCTTCACCTTCTCACGCACGCGCGGCATGCGGGTCATGCCGCCAACGAGGACGACGTCCGCAATATCCTTTGCGTCGAGCCCGGCGTCCTTCAACGCCTTCTTGCACGGCTCGATGGTGCGCTGGATCAGATCGTCGACCAGCTTCTCGAGGTCGGCGCGGGTAATCGTCTCCACCAGGTGGAGCGGGGTGGTCGCGCCACCTTCCATGCGGGCCGTGATGAAGGGCTGGTTGATCTCGGTCGTCTGGGCCGACGACAGCTCGATCTTCGCCTTTTCCGCGGCTTCCTTGAGGCGCTGCAATGCAAGGCGGTCGGTGCGGAGGTCGATATTCTCCTTCGCTTTGAACTTGTCCGCGAGGAAATTGACGATGCGGGCGTCGAAGTCCTCACCGCCGAGGAAGGTGTCGCCGTTGGTCGACTTCACCTCGAACACGCCGTCGCCAATCTCGAGGACGGAGATGTCGAACGTGCCGCCGCCAAGATCGTAGACGGCGATCGTCTTGCCGTCCTCCTTCTCAAGGCCGTAGGCGAGTGCGGCCGCAGTCGGCTCGTTGATGATGCGCAGGACCTCGAGGCCAGCGATCTGGCCGGCGTCCTTGGTCGCCTGGCGCTGCGCGTCATTAAAGTAAGCGGGAACGGTGATGACCGCCTGGGTGACGGTCTCGCCGAGATAAGCCTCGGCCGTTTCCTTCATCTTCTGGAGAATGAAGGCCGAAATCTGCGAGGGCGAATAGTCCTTGTCGCCCGCATTGACCCAAGCATCCCCGTTCGATCCCTTCACGATCTTGTACGGGACCAGCTCGGTGTCCTTCTTGGTAATCGGGTCGTCATAGCGGCGCCCGATAAGACGCTTCACGGCGAAGATCGTGTTGTCGGGATTGGTAACTGCCTGGCGCTTCGCGGGCTGGCCAACCAGACGCTCTCCGTCCTTTGTAAATGCGACAACCGAAGGCGTCGTACGCGCGCCTTCGCTGTTCTCGATGACCTTGGGCTTGCCGCCTTCCATTACGGCAACGCAGCTGTTGGTCGTGCCCAAGTCGATGCCGATGACCTTGGCCATTATCTAAGTCCCTCTCTTCAAAGCCCCTCTCGGCCCCGTGGAAGGCAGCCGAAATGTTGATTTCGGTGGCGATATAGGTGCCGTTTAAGGAACGACAAGGATTGCTGGGCTAGGTCTTCGCGCATCGTTTTTCACTCTGTTCGATCGAAGGAGTGCGCGTGAGAAGCCTGGTCACTGGGGAATGGCTGAGCCGCGAGCGGATCGTCCGCATCGCCTCGCTATGCGCCGTGGCCACGGTCCTTTGCCTTGGGATGCTGTTCGCGACGTCCAACGGGACCCTCGATCAATGGGGCCGGCCGCTCGGCACCGACTTTTCGAATGTCTGGGCGGCGGGGCACATGGCACTGGAAGATCAGGCAGCCAAGGCCTGGTCCTGGCCCGATCATTTTGCGGTCCAGCAGTGGGTGCACCACAAGAAGGATGTCGACTTTTTCGGGTGGCACTATCCGCCGCCCTTCCTTCTTGTCGCAAGCCTCCTCGCGCTCTTCGCGTACGTGCCAGCTCTCATCGTCTGGCAGGTCGCGACTTTCGCGCCATTTATCTGGCTGATGTGGCGCCTTGTACCGCGGCGGGAGACGATCCTACTGACGCTTGCTGCACCGGTTACTCTCATCTGCCTTATGTCGGGTCACAACGGCTTCCTGACGGCGCTGCTGCTTGGGGGCGGTCTAGCGCTGATGGACAAAAGGCCCCTTCTGGCCGGAGTGATGTTCGGGTGCCTCATCTACAAGCCGCAGTTCGCACTGATCATCCCGCCCTTGCTCCTGGCCTCAAAGAATTGGCGCGCGGTGCTCGGTGCTGCAGCGTCCTCGGGAGCTCTGATCGGGCTGACGCTCGAGCTCTGGGGCTGGCCGGTATGGCAGGCGTTCATCGATAGCCTGCCACTCACTCGTGACGTTGTGATCGAGCAAGGCTCGACCGGCTTTCACAAGATTATGAGCCCATTTGCGGCGATCCGCATGTGGGGCGGCCCGATCCCTCTGGCATATGCGGTACAAGCCGCGGCCACAGCCTTCTGTATTGCGGCGGTGGCCTGGATCGGCTGGTTCGGGAAGTCAGCCAACGTTCGCAACGCACTCGTGTGCGCCGCTGTGCTGGTCTCGACGCCCTATGTGCTCGACTATGATTATGTCGTGCTGTTGCCGGCCATCGCCTTCCTCTGGCTCGAAGCCGAGGAGAACGGCTGGCTCGATTGGGACAAGAGCCTGCTGGCGTTCGTCTGGCTCGTCCCCCTCGCTGCCCGACAGATCGCCGAGTTCACCTGTTTGCCGGTCGGACTTGCGTCAGCCGTAGCCATTTTGGCAATTTCGCTTCGCCGAGCCGTCCGGAGCGGCGCTTTAGTCAGAAGCGCGCCGGCCTTAGCTTAGTACATCGCCATTCCGCCATTCACGTGCAGGGTCTGGCCTGTAACGTAACCGGCTTCGCGGCTGGCGAGGTAGACGACCGCCGCGCCGATGTCCTCACCGCTGCCCATCGATCCGAGCGGGATTCGAGCAAGGATGCCCGCGCGCTGCTGCTCGTTGAGCGCGTCGGTCATGGCGGACGTCATGAAGCCGGGTGCGACCGCGTTCGCGGTTATGCCGCGACTGGCCAGTTCCTGAGCGACCGACTTCGTCAGGCCAATGAGGGCCGCTTTCGATGCGACATAATTTGCCTGGCCCGGATTGCCGGTTACGCCGACGACCGACGTGATCGAGATAATCCGTCCGAAGCGCGCCTTCATCATCGGCTTGGCGGCGGCGCGGATGAGGCGGAACGCGGCTTCGAGATTGATGCGGATGACATCCTCGAACTCCTCGTCCTTCATGCGCATCAGGAGATTGTCCTTAGTCACCCCCGCATTGTTGACGAGAATGTCTAGCTTTCCGCCGAGAGCCTCCACGGCCTGTGGGACGAGCTGATCTACGGCTGCGCCGTCCGACAGGTTGCAGGGAAGCGCGACGTGGTCGCCACCGAGCGAGGAGCGGAAGACTTCCAGTTTTTCCACATTGCTGCCCGACACTGCGAGGCGCGCGCCCTGCGACGCCAGCGATTGGGCAATGGCACTTCCGAGACCGCCGGAAGCGCCCGTCACGAGCGCGGTCATGCCGGTCAAATCGAACATCATGCGATCTCCTTTGCGAGCGCCTCGACATCCTCGATTGTGACGACACTGGTCACTTTGGCGTCTGGCGCGATGCGCTTGACCATTGGCCCCAGCACTTTGCCGCCGATCTCGACGAATTCCTCGACGCCTGCGTCGTACATGTTGCCGACACTCTCGCGCCAGCGGACCATTCCGGTCACCTGCTCGACAAGAAGGTTGCGGATCGTGTCGGGGTCGCTTTCCGGTTGTGCGGTAACGTTGGCGAATACCGGTACTTTCGGATCGTCGACGACGATGTAGCTAAGGGCGTCCTGCATTGCGTCAGCGGCCGGCTGCATGAGTGGGCAGTGGAATGGTGCGGAGACGGGGAGGGGTACGGCTCGCTTGGCGCCCATCTGTTTCGCCATCTCGATCGCCCGGTCGATCGCACCTTTGTGCCCCGACAGGACAACCTGGCTCGGGTCATTGTCGTTGGCGACGGTGCAGACTTCTCCCTGCGCGGCAGCCTCGGCGATCCGTCGGGCGAGCGCGAGATCGGCGCCGAGCAGTGCGGCCATGGCACCTTCGCCCACGGGCACTGCCCGTTGCATCGCCTGGCCGCGCAGCTTCAGCAGCTTTGCAGTGGTGGCAAGGTCGAACGATCCTGCCGCACACAGAGCTGAATATTCGCCGAGGCTGTGGCCCGCCACGAAGTTGGCGGCTTTGGCGAGATCGACGCCACCTTCTTTCGTCAGGGCACGGAACACCGCAAGTGAATGCGCCATGATCGCGGGCTGGGCATTTTCAGTAAGCTTCAGCTGGTCGTCAGGCCCTTCGCGCATCAGCCGGAAGAGGCTCTGCCCGAGCGCTTCGTCGACCTCGTCGAAGGTGTCACGCGCCGCGCGGCTCGCTTCGGCCAGCGCAGCGCCCATGCCGACCGCTTGGCTGCCCTGTCCCGGAAAAAGGAATGCGCGCATTGGAACCCCTGCTATGGATTGCCGGGGCGACTAGGCCGACGCGGCGGGATTGCCAAGGCCGTTGGGGGGCACATGGACAAGACCGATAGGCCGCAGATGATCGGGATCTGGATGACTAGCGCGCTGGTCATCGGGACGATCATTGGATCGGGTATCTTCATGCTCCCGGTCAGCCTCGCGCCGCTAGGCCGCAACGTTCTCATCGGCTGGGTGATCAGCGGTGTCGGAGTGCTGTGCATCGCCTTTGCGATGGCCCGGCTCTCGCGGCTTAGCGGCGACGGCATTCAGGCCAATGTCGAGCGGGAGTTCGGTCCGACCGTGGGCTTCCTCGTCGCCTGGTCGTTCTGGGTGTCCAACTGGGTCGCGCAAGCCTCGGTCGCGGTTGCTGCGGCCTCGGCCCTGTCTTTCGCAGGACCGCAATTCGGCGGACAAGATGCGATTCTTATAGGTGCGATCGGCTGGCTCGTCGTGCTCACCGCCATCAATGCGATGGGAGTTCGGGCGGCGGGCGGATTTTCGCTGGTGACTGTAGCCATCAAGCTGCTTCCGCTACTGGCAGTGATCTGGCTGTTCGTTGAACGCGGAGCGAGCGGGGAGGCTTATGAGCCATTTCCGGCTTTGCCGATCAGCTTTCCGAATATTGCCGCAGCGACCGCCCTCACATTTTTTGCGTTTACCGGTTTCGAAGGTGCGACGACGCCGGTCGGCAAGGTCCGAGATCCTGGTAGAACCATCCCGCGAGCGCTGATCGGTGGTACGGCGTTCGTCGTATTTCTCTATCTAGTCGCCGGAACCGCGATTCAGCTCCTGTTGCCCGCCGACGTCGTCGCTGCATCGCCGGCTCCGTTCGCGGACGCTCTGGTCTCGCGGTGGGGCCAAGGTGCCGCGACCTTCGCCGCTTTGACCATCGCAGTAGCAGCCATTGGCTGTCTCAATGGGCTGATTCTTGCCACCGGCGAGCTCGGCTATGCGATGGCACTTAGGGGCGACCTTCCCGCCGTCATGGCGAAGGCCCGCGGCATCAATACACCGGTAGTGGCACAAGTCTTCGGAGCCGCCCTCAGCATCCTTTTGCTGCTCGCAAACAGCAGCCGCGCCACCGCCAGCTTGTTCACTTTCATCATCCTGCTTTCAACCGCGACCGTCGTCGTCGTTTATCTAGTCGCTGCGCTCGCCGCCTGGAAGCTCAGTCCTACAGCCGGAACTCGCACAATCATTGCGATTGGCCTCCTGTTCCTAGCTTTTGCCACTTATGGAATAGGGTTGGAAGCGGATCTCTGGAGCCTGGTTCTGCTCGCTATCGGACTGCTAATTCGTGCTTTGATGCGGAAACTCAATTCCCGAGGCGACTCCATCCCGCCGGAGGAGGTGAATCCAGTCGTGCCTCCGGTATCGCCTGCCTGAGCTTGGCCGCGAAGCTGCGCAGGCAGACTTCGCTCGTTCCAAGTGGTCCGGCGACATAAGTCGAAGACTGCATTCCCAGTTGAACGCGAGTGATCAGTTCCGTGTCCTCCGCATTCACCTTCCGGTTGATACGCCAGTTAAGGTAGCGAGCCGCCCTCATCTGACGGCGATCGTCCGGCAAGGCATAGCTGATCTCGCGGATCACCGTCTCCGTGGCACTCACGGGAAGGAATTGCATGAAATCGACCTGGTCCGGGTAGATGTCGAACGCGACATTCGGGAACAGCTTGTAATAGAGCCATTTGCGCCGGTGGCTCGGCGGCAGGTGATCGACGTCCGGCAACAGGTTCTGATACGCGCGTTCCGAGGGATTTTCGGAAGTCTTTTCGACGAGGTCGCCCTCCATGCGGTCGACGTGCCGCTGAGCCTCAATCTTGTAGTTGCGCGCGAAGAGGCGGGTCAGGCCCGGGTGGCCGACCGGGATATGCAGATGGTCGGAGTAATTGTCCGCGATCGTTTTCCAGTTCAGCGGCCGCGGGCGCTTCGTTACGCGGCCGATCGCGCGCAGTTCGTTGAAGCGATACGGTTCTACCTCATGCTCGTAGGGCGCCATCATCTCCGCCACGGAAGGTGCGCCAGGTTCGAGCGTGACGAAGAGGAAGCCGTGCCAATTCTCGATTGGGACCGGGAAAAGGCCGAGCTTTTCCGTCTGGAGGCCGGGGTACTCGCTTCGGTGCGGAACGCCGACGAGCCCTCCATCACGGGCGTAGCTCCATGCGTGATACGGACAGGTCAGGACCTTTGCGCAGCCGCCATCGCCGTCGACCAGGCGCGATCCACGATGACGACAGACGTTTGAAAAGGCGCGGGTCTCACCATCGTCGCCACGGATAACCACGACGCTCTCGCCGAGATATTCGAGCGTTCGCCATTCTCCGGGTTCGGCAATCTCACTCTCATGGCAGACGACCTGCGGCGCCGCCCGCAAGAAAGCACGCTTCTCGGCGTCGAAAAACTCAGGATCGTGGTAGAGCCACCCGGGCAGGCTCATGCCCTCCAGCGGATCCTTCCCTGGAGTTATGCTGCGCAGCTGCGTCGCCATGCCGACCGTGTGCCACTCATCGCCCCAGGGTGCAATTCGCCCGCACAGCTGTTGGAACCGGAGGAGGGCACGACTGTTGGCCACGCTCTCAGGGAGATCAACAATGAAGACCGTCAAAATCGCAATGATCGCTTCGACTTGCCTGATCGCAGCCTGTCAAAAAAACGATGCTTCCAGTGAAGGCGCCGTCAACGATCAGACCGCGGGAGCGGAAAACATTGCCCTCGACAATGAAGCGGCGGACATGACGAACACAGCGGGAGCAGCCATCGACACCGCCTTCGTCACGGAAGCGCTCAAGGGCGACAATGGGGAGGTTGCCATCGGCAATCTGGCCGCGACCAAGGCGAGCAGTCAGGCGGCGAAGGATTTTGGAAAGATGCTGGCAACGGATCATGGAGCGCACAAGCAAAAGCTCGTCGAGTTGGCTTCCGGCGCCGGTATCCCAACCACCGATGACCCCTCAGACGAGGGCAAGGCCAATCTGGACAAGCTAAAGGGTCTTAGCGGCACTGCGTTCGACAAGGCATTCAAGCAGGCGATGATCGAGGACCATCAGAAGGACATCGCCAAGTATGAAGAGCAGGCTTCCAGCGGTGATCCACAGACTTCTGCTCTTGCAAAGGACACGCTACCGACCCTCCGGAAGCATCTGGAAACTGCCCAAAAGCTTTGAATTTCGGGTCTATGGAAAGATAGATAGCTTGTCGCTACGCGAAGGGCTCCTGTAGGCAGCTGAAGGTCATCCTCGACTTGCAATTTCAGGGGGCTTTCGTCATAGGGCGCGGCGATGGGGTGCGGGCTGGTCTCGCGCCCCAGTGCTTTTTGGAAGACAGCCGGAGGGGCGTCCGCATCGGGCGGCGTCAGCGATCGGCCAACAGTGAGACGAAGAAACATGCCGCTCTACGAGCATGTTTTCCTCGCGCGTCAGGACTTGGCTCAGGCCCAGGTCGATGCGCTGGCGGAAAACGCTACCAAAATTGTCACCGACAATGGCGGGAAGGTGGTCAAGACGGAGACCTGGGGTCTGCGCAACCTGACCTACCGTATCGCCAAGAACCGCAAGGCGCATTACGTCGCCCTCGACATTGACGCTCCCGCTCAGGCGATCGCGGAGCTCGAGCGCCAGACCAACATCAACGAGGACGTGATCCGCTTCCTCACGATTCGCGTCGACGAGCATGAGAGCGGCCCGTCCGCGATGATGCGTCGCGGCGAGCGCGACCGTGGTCCGCGTGGCGATGGCGATCGTGGCGATCGCGGCGGCTTCGGCCGTGACCGTGGCGACCGCGCTCCGCGTGGCGAAGAGTTGGAGGCCTAAAAGATGGCACGTGCATTCTTCCGCCGCCGCAAGAGCTGCCCCTTCTCCGGGAAGGACGCTCCCAAGATCGATTACAAGGACATCCGCCTGCTTCAGGGCTTCATGTCCGAGCGGGGCAAGATCGTCCCCAGCCGCATCACTGCGGTTTCATCCAAGAAGCAGCGCGAGCTGGCGAAGGCGATCAAGCGCGCCCGCCACCTTGGCCTTCTTCCCTATGTCGTGAAGTAGGAGGCAGGACCCATGGAAGTTATCCTGCTTGAGCGCGTCGAGAAGCTTGGCGGCATCGGCGATGTCGTGAAGGTCAAAAACGGTTTCGCGCGCAACTATCTGCTGCCGAACAAGAAGGCGCTTCGCGCGAACGAGTCGAACCGCAAGGTCTTCGAAGCCAATCGCGCGAAGATCGAGGCCGACAACGCCGAGCGCCGCACGGACGCCGAGAAGGCATCGAAGAGCGTCGACGGGAAGACCGTCCAGCTCATTCGTCAGGCTTCGAACACCGGACAGCTGTACGGCTCGGTTTCGGCGCGCGACATTGTCGAGGCGCTGGAAGGCGAGGGCTCAAAGGTCACCAAGAGCCAGATTGTGCTCGATCGCCCCATCAAGGCGATTGGCGTTCACGAGGTGAAGGTTGCACTCCACCCCGAGGTCGCAGTGACGGTGAAGGTCAACGTCGCGCGTTCGCCGGAAGAGGCCGACCTGCAGGCGCAAGGCGTCGACGTTCTCGCTCAGATGTTCGAGGAAGAGGCTGCTCCGCTTGCCGCGGTGGATCTCGCCGAGGGTTCGGCCGAGGAAACTGCGGCTCCCGCAGAAGCGGCTGCTCCTTCGGAGCCGACCGAAACGGCTGAGGAAGAGCAGTAAGTTCTTCTTACCGTTAGAGATTGGGGCCGTCGGAGCGATCCGGCGGCCCTTTTTCTTGCGTGCAAATCAATTCATCGCGGAAACAAAGTCCCACGCTTCGGCTCGTCGCAATCGGGCCCTGCCGGACGGAACGGCAGTGGCTTCATTCTTGTTCTACAGCCGAGCGCAACCGGGGCGTTGTCAGTGAGGAGTTCAGAGCATGGAAGGTGAACACGACAAAGGCCGCGATCAGACCGAGGGCAGCGGACAGCAGCAGCCGCTTGGGCAACAGCAGAATGAGAATCAGACAACCGGACAATCGGGCCAGCAGCCGCAGGGTCAACAGCAGGGCCAGCAGCCGCTAGACCAGCAAGGCAATTTCGAAACGCAGGAGCCGAATCTGGGCAAGCAACCGGATCAGGAGTCCAGCTCGTCCGGCGGTCAGTCAGCCAGCGGCCAGGCGCAGTCCGGCGATACATCGACGCTGAGCCAGGGTGAGAATGTTGGACCGGGCGGCTATTCGCCAGAGAGCGGCGGATCCGACCTCGGCGGCGGCGAAACTGGGCTGGGCGACAGCGGCGGTTCATCGAACCAAGGCGGTTTCGTTGGCAGCCAGGGTCAGGATTCCGGCGAATATCTGCAGCAAGGCGGAAACCCTGAATCAGGCTTTGCCGAGCAGGGCCGCGGCGCTTCCAATGAGGAAGACGACGACAGTGAAGGATCGAGCGGCAGCAATATCTAACGCTCGAGCCAACGCGAAAGGCGCTGGGTCCGTCGCCCCCGGACTCAGCGCCTTCTCTTATGCGGGCGTGGGTTGCGGTTGTGGCGCGGTTCTTTCGAGGAGAGCGGCTTCCTTCTCGACCAGCGGTTTGAAGCTCGCCCGCGAGAGGATCCGCTGAACATAAGCAACGGTCTTCGGATAACGACTTTGGTCGAGTTCGACTTCGAGATGCTTCAGGTTCACGAACGGGCTCGCCATGGCGATGTCCGCGAGAGTTAGTCGATTCCCCACGAGAAAACCCTCGCCATCGGGCACAACTGTTTCGACATAGTCGAGGATGGGTGGGAGTTCATCGCGTTCGGCGGCCTTCGCAACGGCTTCGTCGCCGGCCCGGCCCATGAAGCGCGGAGCGACGATGCGGTTGAAGAACATTTTCGCTCCGCATGCGGCCATGATTGTGTCGGAAAATTCGTCGAACCAGATCACCTTTCCGCGCGCCCTTGGTTCATCGGGGATAAGTGGCGGATCCGGATGTTTCGCTTCGATGTAGTGAATGATCGCGCTGGAATCGGAGAGGCAATAATCCCCGTCGACCAACGCCGGCATCTTCTTGAATGGGCTTGCCGCGCAGAATTCCGGCGACGGATTCGGAAAGCCGGTTGGTTCCAGATCGAATTCGATGCCCTTCTCGCGAAGGAAAGCCGCTGTCTTCCGCACGAACGGGGAAAGCGTCGAGCCGTAGAGAATCATCGCGGCGTCTCCTTCAAATGGTCCGAATGTTCGCACTGACGGGCCTGTTTTCGCAGCGTCAGCGGATCCGATAATAATCCGCGACGCGGTCGAGCGCGAGGGTTAGGACGACCTTCCCCGCCCGGGCGGGCCAGCCGAGCGCGTTTTCCGCCTCGCGCATTCCTTCGCCTGAGCAGACGACACGCCATAGGATGTCGGCGAGCCCTGGGCCTGCACTCTCGATCGCTTCATGAAAGCGCCGCTTGGCATCGATCTGGCTGCCGCTGAGGTCGATGCCGGCTGACGGACCACCGCGGCGTCCGCTGATCGGGGCCGCATCCCAGGCCATGGTTGTGCGGGATGCTAGCTGAGCGCGCTCCCAATCGGCGCGCAATCGCTCCCCGGCATCGAACTGTCGCTCTGTTATCAGTTGGCGCGAAAGCAGCCATCCGAGCGGAGACTCGGCGAGATTCACGGTGACGGAACGCGCTGGCTGCTTACGCTTCAAACGTCCCTTCGGCGCAGACACTGCATCGATTGAGCGCTCGACCAGCATTCTCCTGCTTTCATATTCACTCACTTCTGTCTCCCGACTCTCGATTCGGGCGGGGGCTTGCCACATGGGAGAAACTGTAGGACAGAGAGAAACCTTATTGGTTCGTGCGCGATGATCGGGGGCGATATGATTACGCGGATTCGGGAAGTAAGACGCGCTCGCGGAATGACGCTCGACGATGTCGCTCAAGCCTGCACACCGCCGACGACCCCGCAGACGATCGGACGGCTCGAAACGGGGACGCGGACCGTATCGATAGGATGGCTCAATCGCATCGCCGACGCTCTCGGTGCGGACGCAGCAGACCTGGTCGAAGGCCGAGGCGACAAGGCTGAATTGCCGGTTGTGGCGGTTTTGGGAGCGGGCGGAGCTACTGCTCCGAGACGCACCGGAGTCGTCGTCGCGCCGAGGCCGAAGGGTGGGCAAGTCGCTATCACCGTCTCCGCGAGCAATGGCGACTATCGCGCAGGCGACGAGATCTGGTGCGATACGGTTGACCCCGAGAGCTTTGGGAGTGCTCTAAACAAGGATGTATTGGTTCCGCGTCCTGCCGGACGGTTCCTCTTCGGTCGACTGATCGACCGCGACGGCGAGCGGCTGCAGCTGCTTCCGCCGGGCGCGGGCGGAAGGCAACAGATCGTTACCAATCCGCCCTGGATCGCCGTTGCGACCAAGTTGGTTCGCAGCTTGTAACTATTGTTGGTGCTGCCCTCCGGGCGCACTGACGCCCTCGAGCGCCTTGCCCGCGTCCTTTTCAGTCTCTCGTGCAAGGTCGCCGAGGCTGACGATACCGCATAGCCGCCCTTGCTCGTCGGTCACCGGCAGGCGGCGGATCTGTTCTTCGCTCATTTTTCGAGCAATGTCGGAAACATCGTCGTCTTCGCGTGCGCAGATGACGCCGCTGGTCATGAGCTCCCGCACTGGCGTGTCGGGGCCATGCCCCTTGGCGACACCGCGGACGGCAATGTCACGATCCGTAATCATCCCAACCAATCGGTCACCTTCCGTGACAGGCATCGAGCCCGCGTCCTCATTGAGCATGAAGGATGCCGCTTCACTTACGGGTTGGTCAGGTCGAACGGTCCGGACTTCCCGCGTCATCACATCGCTGATCTTCATCTTGAGGCTCCTTCTGGAAGGTTGCCTCTACGAACGAACGGACGAATAGCACCGTTCCTGCCTAGGGCACGTTCTCGGTCAGAAGGTCGTAGGTCGCGACCAGCTCATCACGCTGGTTGAAGATTTCCACCGCCCAGCGGACGACGCCCGTCTCTTCGCTCTTCGACGACTTCGACCGGACACTGAGCTCCACGCGCATTGAATCGCCCGGATAAAGCGGCGTCAGGAAGCGCAGATTTTCCAAACCGGTGTTTGCGAGAACAGGACCCGGATCGGGCCAGACGAAAAGACCCGCGGCGAAGCTCAGGATCAAATAGCCGTGCGCCACACGGCCCTCGAAGATGGGGGACGCTTTCGCGGCTTCTTCGTCCATGTGGGCGTAGAATTTGTCCCCGGTGAACTGAGCGAAATGCTCGATGTCCTCGATCGTCACCGTTCTGGAAGGCGTCTTCCACGTGTCGCCAATGGCCAATTCGGACATGGTCCGTTTGAATGGATGAACGTCCACGAAGTGCTTGGGAGCACCCGGGATGTATTGATCCGTGATCGCTGCAATCATCATCGGCGAGGACTGGATCGCGGTCCTTTGCATGTAATGCTTCACGCCGCGGATGCCGCCCATTTCCTCACCGCCTCCGGCGCGGCCGGGACCGCCATGGACGAGGACCGGCAAGGGTGAGCCGTGCCCGGTTGATTCCTTCGCATTGGTTCGGTCAATGACCAGCATCCGTCCATGAAAGGCGGCAGCCCCGCGGATGAAGTCGCGAGCAGCATCCGGCGAATGCGTGAACAGCGAGAGCGCGAGGCTTCCCTTGCCGCGGTTCGCGAGAGCGATCGCGTCGTCCATGTTGCGGTAAGGCATGATCGTGGAGACGGGCCCAAACGGCTCGACATCGTGAACGGCGGTCGTGGCCCATGGGTCGTCGGCGCGCAGCAGGACGGGAGACAGGAAGGCGCCGCCGGCGACCGGCGGGGCGGCGGAAGGGTCTCCAGCAACCACCTTCGCGCCCGCAGCTTCGAGTTCGGCGATCTTTTGTCGCACATCGTCGCGCTGGGCCATACTCACGAGCGCGCCCATGCGCGTGTCCTCGGAACGGGGATCGCC
>Ga0207691_10003435_pt1 | contig 15409 bp, 12 predicted proteins | sample KBSM13metaG_FD_184327 | JGI IMG/M metagenome (GOLD analysis project Ga0207691, IMG submission 184327) | Miscanthus rhizosphere microbial communities from Kellogg Biological Station, Michigan, USA - KBS M1-3 metaG (SPAdes) (version 2) | ecosystem: Host-associated > Plants > Roots > Rhizosphere >... | reverse complement strand
TTTTCAGGTTCTGCACTGCATCAGTAAATGATGCGCGGAGAACACAACGGTTTAGTGATACAGAAAAACTCGGGATTTGCTCACGGGCACGGGTTCAGTCGGTAGTTTAGTTATGGCTACTGGCGAGGGCGATCAAAGCGTGGACTGACACGCGGGCTTATATGTTTAGCCGGAGGTCGAAAGGCCGCCAACGTCCCAGCCGAAATTATTGCAGTCCGTGTAGTCGACGCGATCGACTGACAGCGATTACCTAAGTCGACGACGACCTACTAATAAGCCCCGCTCTGCGGGGCTTTTTTTCGGCCGCTGAAATGGGGACATTCCTCATTTCCCTTGTTCCACGACGCGTCTGCCGATACTCATGTAGTTAGCCATCTGTGCGCCGCTCGCCTGAAAACTATGGCAAGGTTCGCGCCCATGCCAACCTCACGATTCGCAATGCGCATTCTCCCGCTGTTCGCCGTCTGCGCCCTCGCGCAGGCTCAGCAGGTCATTCCATTGTGGGAAAAGGGCGCGCCCGGCTTCGAAGCGCGGCGCGCGGAGCCCGAGCAGCACCAGGACTGGTGGTACAAGAACATCCACAATCCCTCGCTCACCGTGTTCCTCCCTCCTCCGGGCAAGGCGAATGGAACCGCGGTCGTCGTCGCTGCCGGCGGCGGACATCGCGAGCTCGTATTCAATCCTGAAGGCGTCGAGCCGGCGCAATATCTCGCGAGCCTCGGTATCACCGCGTTCGCACTGAAATACCGCCTGTTCCGCGAGCCCGGCTCGAAGTACACCATCGACAACACCGCCGAGGACATTCGCCGCGCCATGCGCACAGTGCGCGCGCGCGCGGCGGAATGGCATGTGGACCCAACCCGCATCGGCGTCATGGGCTGGTCCGCGGGTGGTGAAGTCGCGGCCCTCGTCGCCTATCCACCCGTCCCGGGTGACGCGAAATCTCCGGACCCCATCGAGCGCGTCAGCGCGCGTCCCGATTTCCAGATCCTCATCTACCCGGGTCCGCTGGGCATTCCGCCCAAGGTGCCGACCGACGCGCCACCGGCCTTCCTGCTAGGTGCAGCCGACGACGAATATGTAGCGGCCGTGCTGTTCGACCTCTCGCGCAAATACCACGATGCCGGCGCATCCATCGAGACGCACATCTACGCCCAAGGCAAACATGCCTTCAACATGGGCCAGCGCTCGTCGTACGTGAGCATCCGCCGCTGGCCGCAGCGCCTGGCTGAATGGCTCGAGGACCGCGGATTGACCAAGGCTGCGAAAACCGCCGAATGATGAACTTCGACCGCACGCCCGCCTCGGTCCTGATCCTGGGCGCCATCCTGCTGATGAGCGCTCTGGCATTGTGGGTTGCGCCGGCCCTGCTCGACCGGAATCTGCTGCGGCCCTACTGGCTGGTCCGGCGACGGCAGTACGACACCATCATCACCAGCGGCTTCATCCACGGGGATTTCGGCCACCTGCTGTTCAATTCGTTGACCTTCTATTTCTTCGCGCCAGGGCTCGAGCGGCGCATCGGCACGCCGAAGTTTTTCGCACTGTATTTCCTGGGACTCGTATTCAGCAGTCTCGGCACCGTCTACAAGCAACGCAACAACCCTGACTACGCCGCGCTCGGCGCCTCCGGCGCCATCCTCGCGGTTTTGTTCGCGTATATCGTCTACTACCCGAAGCAGAATCTGTACCTGTACTTCGCCGTGCCCATCCCGGCGGTGGTATTCGCGTTCGGCTATGTCGCGTACAGCTGGTGGGCCTCGAAGCACAAGCGCGACAACATCAATCACGATGCGCATCTGGATGGCGCATTCACCGGCCTCGTGTTCGTGGGCCTCACCGATTTCCCGGCGTGGAGCCACGCGCTGCACCAGGTTTTTGGATAGCGGTCTAAAACCAGGAGTAGTTGAACGAGATCGAGATGCGCTCGGCATCGGAAGGATTCGGCGCCACCTCGTGCCGCAGCCAGCTCTCGAACAACACCAGATTCCCCTGCTCGGCTGGCAGCGTCACCCACACGCGGTTTTCCTGCCGGGCACGCGCCTTGCGCGGCGGAGCCGCCATGAAGCGATCCAGCCTGGGGTCTTCGAACTTCAAGCCCGAGCAGCCTCGCGGCGTGCGCACGTAGTAGGTGCCGCTCAAACTAGCCAGCGGATGCAGGTGCAGTCCATGCACGACCTGGCGGGTCATCACGTTCACCCAGCAGTCCGTCATCGCGAGCTTGCGGCCAGCGAGATCGAAATCGAGCGTGCGCGCGAACGTCCGCACATGCGCGTCGATCCGTTTTTCGAGCGCCGCGAATGTCGGCGACATCCTATGCATGCGCGGGAGCGAATTGTACGAGGTGTATCCGCCAGGATAGTTAGTCGCAGACCACCGGATGCCGGCGCCATCTTCCTGGCTGAGCTGGCGGCATTCGCGCAGCAGTCGTGCATTGAGGTTGTCAGCCCTGCCGCGCCTTAGACTTTTGGAGTAGACACGGGTGGCAAACAAAGTCGTGACGGGCATGGCCTCAGCATAGGCAATCTGTGGCGACCCGCAAAGCGTCGCGACTATACTTCGCACCTCTTCCACCCAAGGACGCGTGCCATGAAGAAAAATCTCTTATCCCTTGGTGCCCTCGCGGGTGCACTGCTGGCAGCGGCTACTGCCCAGGCCCAGGCACCGACGGCACACAAGCTCACCAAGGTGTGGGAGTCCGAGGCCGCACTGAAGGTGCCCGAGTCCGTGCGCTTCGATGCGAAACGCAAGGTGCTATACGTCTCCAACATCGACGGCGAGCCGTGGGTTGCCGACGGCAAGGGTTCGATCGCAAAACTGGGTCTCGATGGCAAAGTCATCGCCGCCGATTGGGTCACGGGGCTCGATTGCCCGAAGGGCCTCGCACTCTCTGCCGACGGCAAGTGGCTATATGCGGCCGATATCGGTGGCATCGTGGTCATCGACATCAAGAAGGGCAAGATCAAGCAGAAGATCGCCATTCCCGAAGGCGTGCAACTCAACGACCTGGTATCCGACGGCAAGGACACGCTGTACGTGTCCGACTCCAAGGGTAAAACGGTGTACGTCGTGAAAGACGGCAAGGCCAGTGTCTATCTCGACGAAACCGCGCTCAAGGGCCCGAACGGGTTGTTAGTCCACGACGGCGCGCTCTACGTGCTCGACAACAACAGCCTGAATCGCGTCGGCCCCGACAAGTCGCTGACAGTGATCGCCGATGGCATGCCGGGAGGCGTCGATGGCCTCGAGAACGTGAAGGGCAGCGATTTTCTGGTATCGGTCTGGAGCGGCGCCGTGTGGTATGTGAACGGCGACGGCTCGAAGGAATTGCTGTTCGATGGAAAAGCTGTGCAGACCAGCACCGCCGACATCGGCTGGGACCCGGCAACCGGTACGGCTTACGTGCCCACGTTTTTCAAGAACACCGTGATCGCGTTCAAGGTCGAGTGAACAGACGGGATTGCAGGGGCAGAGTTTCCCCTATGTGAGAGATCGCACAGCGCTGCAGGCTCAGTAATCGCCTTTCCTGCCGACATCTGATACAGGAGTGCAGCGTTCCCAAGGCCGCGCCGTGCGCGCATGAAACCAGTGAACCGTGACCTGAAACAACAGTTGGCGCAGGCTTTCGGCTTAGGCGCCGAGGGCGAGGTCGAGGCGTTGGTCGCGAAATTGCGCGCCGGTGACGTGGTCGATGCGGAACTGCTGCGCCAGGGTTGTCTTGCTCTCATCGACAACGCGCACACGGTCAGCGATGAACGCCTGAAGATGGCCCTTCAGGCTTCCAACATCGGACTCTGGGACTGGGACCTCACCACCGGCAACCTGTTCGTCGACCGCACGTATTTCGGATTCCTGGGTCTCGACAGGGAAGACCAGGTCATTCCGATCAACGATCTCGTAAGCCTCGTGCATCCCGATGATCTGACGACCTTCAGCGCGGCCACGCGCGAAGCGTTGCACGACAAGGCGCCACCGTTCCAGGCTCAGCATCGCATGCGTCACGCTGACGGCCGCTGGGTGTGGCTCGAGACCCGCGGCAACGTCACCGAGCGCAATGCCGACGGTCGCGCGACCCGCATGACCGGCACGCACGCCAACATCACCGAGCGCAAGCAGCTCGCGAGGGCATTATCGAACACCCTGCGCGCCATGCACGACTTGCTCGAGACACTGCCGTTACCAGTCATCCTGCGGGACACCGACCGGCGGGTGACGCTGGTCAATGCCGCGTGGGAAAAGATGTTAGGCATCGCGCGGCAGGACATCATGGGGATGCGCATCGAGGAATATCCGAACTGGGTCATATCCGACCATCAGCAGGAGTCGGACCTCGAAGTCATCGCGACCAAGCGCGCGGTGCGTTACGAAACCATCGTGCATGGCATGGACGGCACCAACTTCGATGTGATCGTGGCGAAGACCGCACTAGTCGCCGAAGACGGCACGGTGACCGGACTCGCCTCAGTGGTCACCGACATCTCCGAGCAGAAGCGCACCGCCGAAGTCCTCGAGAAGGCGCGTGTCTCGGCAGAGGCCGCGGTGCAGGCCAAGTCGCGCTTCCTCGCGAACATGAGCCACGAGTTGCGCACACCCCTGAATGGCGTGGTCGGCATGGCCTCGCTGCTCGAGAACACCGCCCTCGATGCCAAGCAGCGTCGCTTCGTGCGCACGCTCAAGTCATCAGCCGAAGCACTGATCACGCTCATCAATGACGTGCTCGATCTCTCCAAGGCCGAGGCCGGAAAACTCGAGCTCGCCGGCGGTCCCTTCGAGCTGCGTCGCGAGCTCGAGCAGGTGATCGGGTTGTTTGGCGCCCGCGCCTACGACAAAGGCATCGAGATCGCCGCTCACATCGCGCGCGGAGTCCCGACCACGATTCACGGCGATCCGATCCGCCTGCGCCAGGTGCTCGGCAACCTGGTCAACAATGCGGTCAAGTTCACCGAATCGGGCGCCGTGTTGTTAGCCGTGGCAGTCGTCCCGGGCGATGCGGCTGAAGCTATCCTGGAGTTCTCGGTCACCGATACCGGAGTCGGCGTCGCACCTGACGAGCAAGAGCGCATCTTCGACGCTTTCGAGCAGGCCGATGGCAGCGTGACACGCAAGTTCGGCGGGACTGGATTGGGACTCGCGATCTGCCGGCAGTTCGTCGAGCTCATGCGTGGCACCATGTCGCTCACCAGCGAGCCCGGCAGCGGCAGCCGCTTCTCCTTCCGTATTCCCGTGGGCGTGCCGCGGGTCGAACTGTCTGCCGTGAAGCCCGCTCACGATCTCGGCGCGATCGTGATCGGCCTGCATCCGGTCATTCGCAGTCCGGTCTGCGACGCCATCTCCGTCGAGTGCTCGCATGTCATCAGCGTGGACTCGTCCACCAGCGCCGTCGAGGCGCTGCAAGATTTCGGTCCGCGCATTTCGAGGATCCGCTTCGTCATCGATTCGAATGCCGCTGCGAAAATGGAACACACCGCCACCCTGTTGCGCGCTGCGGCTGCGCCGCGCCTGGTGGAGATCATTGCGTTCATGCCGCCGGATGCCGATGCCTCTCCGCCCGCTGGCGTGAATCGCGCCCTGGTCAAACCCCTCTGCATTCCGGATCTGATCGCGACGTCGGCCCCTGCAGATGCGTCGCAGAGCACGCGCGTGCGCGCATTGCCGCAAAGCGGTTCTCGCGGCCGCGCGCTCGTGGTGGAGGACAACGCGGTGAATCAGGAAATGGCGCGTGCCATGCTCGACATGCTCGGCTTCCACGTCACCACGGCATCGAACGGCCACGAAGGCGTGCTGGCGGCCGCCGCCGATCCCGATCTCAACCTGATCCTGATGGACTGCCAGATGCCGGTCATGGACGGCCTGGCCGCCGCACGCGCCATTCGCATCGCGGAAGCCGGAGTCTCCCGCGTTCCCATCGTGGCGTTGACGGGCAACGCCATGCCCGGCGACCGGGAAGCCTGCATGGCCGCGGGTATGGACGACTACCTGGCCAAGCCCTTCTCGCTCGCGGCCCTGCGCGCGATGATCGACCGCTGGGCCGGCGCCAGTAAGGTCGCCGACTCCGGAAGTTAGTGCAGGCCGCTCATCTGGCGCGCGTGCGCCGAGATGATCCGGATCGTCGAGGCATCCGAATCGAAGACGCAGTACAGGCCCTGTGGTTCCTGCGGCGGATCGCCGACGAAACTGTCACCCGCTTTCCACATGAAGTCCGCATTCTGCGTGCGGCCCGCGCCACCCCAGGCCCAGAAGTTGGATCCGGCGATGGCGTCGCCGGCTGCCGCACGCCGAGCCAACAGCCCATAGATCGCGGTGTAGAACCTGTCGCGGTAGCTGACGGTCGCGTCCGGGCGGAATGATCCCTGGTCGCGGTTGATGCCGAACTCCTCGAGCACGATGGGCTTCCCCATCTTGTTAGCCGTATCGATGTGCCAGTTGAGATAGTCCTGCATCTTCGTCCACGCGCCGTCGTACGTGGCGGCGGCATCCTTGGGGTTGAACCACTGCCAGTTCGGCGCCCACATGTGGAACGTCAGGTAATCCACATGCGTGCTGCCGTGGGATTTCACGAACAGCTCCCGGTTGCCGGCGGTTCCCATCCAGCCTTCGTTGCCCGTGCTCACGAGTTGCCTCGGCGCCAGCTTCTTGATGAATCCAGCGGTGCCGTCGATCCACTTCGAAAAAGCGTCGAAGTACCGGCTGTCACCGTCGACGCCCGGCCGCGGCTCGTTGGCGAGCTGCCAGGACATGATGGTCGGATCCTGGTTGTATGCGCGGCCCGTCACCGAGTTCCTGCGCCCGATGAGTTGCCGCACGGCGAATTCAAATGCTGCCTGTGCCTTTGCGTCCCGATAGAACGAGGCAGACGTGTTGATGTAGGTATTCCAGTCGCCCGTGACGTCGGGATCCGCTGCGACCTTGCCGGTCGACCAGCTCGTGTAGGTCGCCATGCCGCCGGACCACTGCCAGAAATTGTTGAGGTACAGCACCGCCTTCATGTCGCGCTTCGCCATCTCGGCGAGCATGAAATCGAGGCCTTGCCATAAAGTTTCATCGATCTGATTCGGCGCCTGGATCACCGCCGGTGTCACCGCGCGCTTGAGGGTGCTGGCCTCGGAGATGGCGAGCACGCGCAGATTCGTGATGCCCTGTGCTGCGAGCTGATCGAGCTCGCGCGTGAGGCGCGCGCGGTCGCCCGTGTTCCCGGGTGATCCGAGATACATGCCATACCAGAGATTGGCACCCGCATAGTAGTAAGGCTTGCCGTCCAGCAGGAAGTGACGGCCCTTGATCGTGACGAATCCGCTTTGAGCGATCTTGGGTTCTAGCTTGTTTGGTGCCGGACTCGCCGCGCTGCTCGCGCCCGAGAAGAACATCGCAAACGTGGTTACCACCAGCGCGGTCAAGTTTCGGCTTTTCATAGGAGCGCGAGTCTAGCCGTTCGATTGCGAACGTGTGCTCCCCGCATTCCGGAGTCGCGCTATTTGCGCGCGGAGCTCGATTGCTGGCGGGCCTGTTTGATGCGCGCGCGAAGCTGTTCGGTCCTGGGCCCATCGGGCTGCGTCTCGATCCAGCGCCATGCGGCTTCGGGATCCTCGACTGCCCAGAGCTGCACGAGATGCGCTAGGGATCCGTCATCGCCGCCGACACCAAGTTCGTCGGCGAGCGCGATGGCGCCGGCGGGATCGCGCGCCGCAATCGACGCCACGGCCGTATTCGCGGCGGACTTGCGCTCGGTCTCCTCCAGCGACTTCATCCATCCGATGGCCGCGCGCTTGTCGGTCTCGATCCAGACGCGCGCGACTTCGTCGCGCAGCAGGTCGCGTATCTCGCCCCGCTCCTGCCGGGCGACCATGGCGACGACGCGTGTCGGCTCGAGCTGGAGTAGTTCGGGCAGCAGGAACACGAAGGCCGTCTCGCGCTGCTGCGGGTCCCTGGCCACCAGCGAACGTTCGATCGCGAGTTCCAGCTGCTGGTTGTTAGAGCGCGCCGCCAGCTCGATTTCCTCGGCCGTGGGAGCGGGCTCTTTCGAGGGCACGAAAACGGGCGACGCCGGTGGCGGCGGAGTGGGTTTGGGCCAGGGCTTGCGTGGCTCGGTGGCGCTGAGCCAGAACGCCGTGCCCACGCCTGCCAGCGTGACCGCGATCAGAATAACGAGGGAAGTGGGCTTCATATAAAAAGAACGGGCAGCGATCGAACGCTGCCCGCAAGTTTACTCAGACCTCGGGTGGTGTCAGTGGTGACCGTACCGCCCAGACCTGACGGGGTATCGCATCTGCTCGTCAGAAAAGACCTATGAGGTAAATCCATCTTGGGCCGATGGGTGTTCCCCGCGTAATACGTAACTGCCGCAAAGCGGGCGGTGTTTGCACCGCCCGCCATTTGCCTGATAAAACCTCCGCTCAAGGCGACGTGCATGCGTAACCGCTGGCGAATTGAGTGTTGCCATCCGGCCGGCTCACCTGGAATCCGAACGTGGCGCTTCCGCCGGCGGCAATCGTTCCATTGTGCGACACGTTGCGCGCCGTGACGGTCTGGCCATTCACGGTCAGCACCGTGTTCCAGGATCCGACGATGGCGTGGCCCGCGGGCAGCGTGAAGGTCACCGTCCAGCCGTTGATCGTCGCCGTGCCGGTGTTGGTCACGCGCGCCGGCTCGATGACGTAACCCGTTTGCCACTGCGTCTGCACAGTGGGTGTCAGCGAGCAGGCACCGCCGCCACCACCTGCCTGAGTCATTGCAGTCACGGTGTTCGACACCGCCGACACATTTCCGGCCGCATCCGTCGCGCGCACCTGATAGCGGAAGCTGGTGTTCGCCGTGAGTCCGGAATTGACGAACGAAGTGGTCGCCGATGTGCCTATCTGCGTGAACGTGCCGCCGGTCGTGCCCGGCGCGCGCAGGATCTGATAGCCCGTCACACCCACATTGTCGGTCGATGCGCTCCATGCCAGCGAGATCGAACTGGCCGTCGTCGACGACGCGGTCAGATTCGCCGGCGTGCTCGGCGCTTGGGTATCGCCACCACCACTCTGTGTCGTCGCCGTGACGGTGTTCGATACCGCCGAGACGTTGCCCGCCGCGTCAGTCGCACGTACCTGGTAGCGGAACGTCGTACTGGCCGCGAGGCCGGAGTTGACGAACGACGCCGAAGTCGACGTGCCGACTTGCGCGAAACTCCCGCCGCTCGTGCCCGGCGCCCGCAGGATCTGGTAGCCCGTCACTGCCACGTTGTCCGTCGACGGCGTCCATGTGAGCGAGATCGAGTTCGACGTGGTCGACGGCGCCATGAGACCCGCTGGCACGCTTGGCGCCTGCGTATCTCCGCCACCCGAACCGCTGACGTAACTCTTCAACCACGTCATGGCGGGACGTTCCGCGCCGCCGGTCGTCACGAGCCCGGTGCCATCGCGCCAGGTCTGGCCCACGATGTAGCCCCAGATCGTCACGCCCTTGACCGCGTTGTGTTCCCAGAATCCCGGGAAGACATCCTGGTATTTCGCGAGCTGACCCGCGTCGCCACCGGGACCGACGATGTCGAGCTCCGACGCGAACACGTCGAGCCCGAGCGTGGCGTAGTCGTCCAGCATCGACGTCACCGCCGCGCGGTTCATGTTGTCGATGTTGAAGTAGTGCGCCTGGATGCCGATGCCATCGATGAGGTTGCGCGCTTTCAGCAGGTTGATGATGTTCTTGTAGGTGGCCCGAACCGGAGGATCGTTTTCCGTGCCGTACTCGTTGATGAGTAGTTTGGCGTTCGGACAGTTGTTGCGTGCAATCTGGAACGCGGTGATCACCCAGTCCCAGCCCGTCGAGCCATCACCGCCCAGCGCGGCCTTCCAGGGTAACGGCGTCTTGATCGGCTCGTTGACCACGTCGATGGCCCAGGTATTCGGATAGCGCAGACACGCCAGCCGGATCCACTCCTCGATCTCTGCGCGCTGCTGCGCCGTCGTGAGGCCCGTGCTCGTGAGCCAGCCCGGATACTGCGCACCCCACACGAAATTGTGGAACTTGAACTTGTAGCCGTTGGTCTGCGCCCAGTTGTAGGCCGCGTCCACTCCGGCCCAGTTCATCTGGTTGCGCGTGCCTTCGACTGAACCCCACTTCGAAGCGTTCTCCGGAGTCGCCTGGTTCCAATAGGTGCCGAAGTTCGACGGCACGCTGTTGCCCGTGACGTTACCGAGGAATTTCGACTTGCCGGCCGCGATCTGCGCGGATGCTGGTTGTCCGAGCAGCAGTGACACGAAAATCAGGGCAATAGATAGGAATCGGCCAGCCATGGCCGTGTACTTAGTCATTTGAGAATCCCCCTCGATGGATCGGTTGGTCGTGAGTCCCTGCGCCCGTCCCTCCGCGTCGTCCCGGACGCGGGGCAACCATACGACGCTTGTTAGCGTTAACGCAATTGCGGGAAACCGATTCCGAACTGCCAGGACATTTGCGCAGGACAACAACGCCAGCAGCTGCTATTCCAGCTGCGCGAGCGCCGCAGTGATGTTGGCGCGTGCCTGAGTCTCATAGCGGTCGTGGAAGTAGTCATGCTGGTAGATAGCCGTACGCGCGAGGAATTTCTTCAGCACCGCGCCGCGCCCGGCGACAAATTTACCGCGTGGCACCCACCAGAACTCGCGCCGGATCGCGCGCTCGAATTGCGCGTAGATCTCGGGTTGCTGACCGAGAATCGACAAGTCGATATCCACCACCAACGCTTCGTCGCCGGCCAAATCCTGCTCGCCATGCGTGGTGGCCAGCACCATCTGACGGATGCGCTCCAGGCTCTCGATGGAGGCGGCACACAGGGTGCGCGTTGCAAGCTCCGCACTCTGCTGTTCATTGTCGCGGCGCCAGGTCTTATAGACCGCATCGTGAAACCACAGCGCAAGCTCGACTTCGCCGGGACGGATGGCGAGCTGGCGTGCCCCATCGAGCTCGCGCAAGCAGGCGTCGAGATGCGAGAGCGTGTGATAGTGGCGACCCATGCCACCCCAGCAGCGCCGAACGCGCCGGTAATCGCCGTAGTCCGGCGCAACGCCGACGTCCTCGCAGGCGCGGCTCCAGCGTTCGAAATTGACCAGCGAAGTCATGCCCGGCAGCCTGCCACCGCGCAAACAGCAAGGAAACTCTGGTTACTGCATGTAGCCGAGCAGCAGGCTCGCGGCCAGGAAGAACAGCGTCGTGAACGTGGCGGGCAGGTAAGAGAACGAAGTCAACTGGACATCCCCGGATTTCTTGCGGCCCGGCGCTTCTTGCGAGCGCTTGGGGCCGCTTGTTCTTGATCGAGCCCGAGTGTGTGCGCACGCGCGCGGCGTCTGCAATCGACCTTCTGACGAGCCGCGTCGAAACCGAGACTTCTTACCGTTTCGCGATCAGGTACGCGTTCGGGGTACAGGTCACCGTCACATCGCGGATGTCAGCGCTTTTCACCGTACCCGAGCCGTTGGTGACCACGCAGATCTGGGAATCGGGGTGCACGGGCACTGTGACGTTGTAAATGGCGTTGGACACCATCTGCGTCTCGAAGGCGAATGAGCCGTCGCGGGCCAGCGTCAGCGTACGGCCATTGGAGTTCTGCAGCGTCAGCACCCCCGCCGCACCTTCCACCCTGCCGCCGATCGAAAATGTCGGGGCCGAGCGCCAGTCGTCGGCCGCCACCAGCGCTTCAGGGTCGTCGGCATGGAAAACGCAGGCGCCGAGACCTGGGTACAGCAGGCTCGTGGCGAGCAAGGTGATGATCCGATTACCCATATGGCGCTCCCGGTCGGGGAGCACACGCGACCCCGCTACTCCTATAAGCGGAATATCCGGGTGAAACGGCTCATCGCAGCGGCGCAGGCCGACAGATTTCCGATCCGCCCCTGCGGCAGGTTTCGCAAATGACCGGACGCATTGCCAGCATCACCCGCGGTTCGGGCGACCTGCCCGTCCTGTTCGCGCATTCGTTCGCGGGAAACCGCTCCCATTGGGCAGACACCCTGGCGCACCTGGGCAGCCGGCGCCGCGCCATCGCCTTCGATTTCAAAGGGCACGGTAATTCACCAGCAATTTCAGGACGCTATTCCTACGACAGTCTGTCGCAGGACATCGAGACGGTCGCTGACCTGCAGCAGCTCGACAACTTCGTGCTCGTGGGTCACAGCATGGGTGCCGCCGTCGCCATCGAGTACGCGGCTGCTCATGCCGAACGTGTAGCAGCGTTGGTACTCGTCGATCCGCCACCGGCGCCTGGCGCGGTTCCGCAGCAGCAGATTCAGCAGATTTTCGATTCGCTCGACCAGAATCCCTACCCGGTCATCGAACAGTTCTGGAATCAGCAGATGTTCATCGACACGCGCCCCGAAGTGAAACAGCGGCTGCTCGCCGGGCTGCACGACCTCGCACGGCATGCCGCCATCGAGCTCACGAAAGAAGCCTTCACGGTCGACGCAGCGAAATCACTGCGCCGATACCCCGGCCCGAAACACGCCATCGTCACGCCGCGAAACGACGCGGCGCTGAGTCTGCACAACGCGGTGCCCGGTGTGTCGCACGCGATCATTCACGGCACCGGCCACTGGATTCACCTCGACAAGCCGGCGGAGTTCAATAGTTCGCTGGATGAATTCCTGCGATAGCGCTGCTCCCCCATGCTATAGAAGCGCATCGAGGGGGAATTTCTTGAATCAACCAGAGCGCGCCACACGCGCCCGCTATGTCGTCATCGCGTTCATGGTGACGCTGGCCATGGTCACGTACCTGGATCGCGCCTGCATTGGCGCGATGAAGCAGCACATCGCCGGCGACTTCGGCCTCGACGACGCGCAGATGGGCTGGGTGTTCACCTCCTTCATCCTCGCCTACGCCCTTTTCGAGATTCCGACCGCACGCTGGGCGGACCGCAATGGCGCGGGAGCCGTGCTCACGCGCATCGTGAGCTGGTGGTCGGTATTCACGCTCATGACCGCCGGGGCGTTCAACTACGTTTCGCTGCTGGTGACCCGGTTCCTGTTTGGCGCGGGCGAAGCGGGCGCGTTTCCCTGCGTGGCGCGCGTCCTGTCGCGCTGGGTGCCGCTGCGCGAGCGCGGCACCGCCAAGGGCATCTTCTTCGCGGGAGCCTATGCCTCGGCGGCCCTCACGACCTTCGCCGTGAATGCACTGCTGCCGTTCATGAGCTGGCGCACGATCCTCATGGCCTTCGGCTGCGTTGGCTTCGTGTGGGTTTTTGCGTGGCGCCGCTGGTTTCGCGATGAACCCGGCGATCATCCGGCCGCGAACGAGGCCGAGCGCGCGCTGATTCTCGCCGACCGCGCACCCGTGGCGCCGCATCCACGCGGCTTCGCATTCTGGGCCGGGTTGCTTAAGCAGCGCAATGTACTGCTGCTGTGCCTCTCGTACATGCCGAACTGCGCCACGTTCTATTTCTGCATCACCTGGCTCCCTAGCTACCTGCGTGAACACCGCGGCTTCGAAAGCACGCAGCTCGGCCTGCTGGCCGCACTGCCGCTCGCGCTGGCGATCGGCACGCAGTTCTTCGGGGGCTACTGGTCGGACCGCATCGTGCTGCGGTTCGGGCTGCGCGCCGGCCGGCGAACGCCCGGCGTCTTTGGATACGGCACGGCCGCGCTGTTCGTAGTGGCTGCAACTCAGACCGCAGACCCGAAAACGGCCGCCGTGCTGTTCGCGCTGACCGTCGCCACCTGCATGCTGACCACGGCCGCTTCGTGGAGCACCTGCGTCGACATCGGTCTCGAGCACTCCGCCACCGTGAGCGCCATCATGAACACGTCGGGACAGATCGCCGCCATCATCATGCCGCCGGTGGTCGGCTACTCGCTCAAATGGTTCGGCAACTGGAACGTGCCGTTCTACGTGTTGGCAGGACTCTTCGTGATGGGCGCACTGTGCTGGTTGTTCATCGATCCGAAAAAACCGGTGTTCGAAGACGATGCACCAGGCAAGCTGATTCCCGTCACCGCCTGAACCCTAATCGAGCCGCTTCGCTTCGAAGCCTCCGTCTCCAGTGGCCGTGAACCCGGTGAGTTTTCCGGTCTCGTCACGCGAGAAGAACACGCGCACGTTGGCTGACGGCGCATAGAAGACGTCCTCGCCCTCAGGGATCATTTCCGCGGGACCGCGGGCGATGGCAATCAGCTTTCCGCCTTCCAGTTTCATCTCGACCAGCGGGCCATCGACGATCTGGTAGCGGCCGACATAGCCTGCGAGCACCTTCGGATCGATTGTCAGATTCGGATCAGGCCGCTTGAGATGGTGACTCTTTTCGCGAGCCGCAGCGTCGCCTGGAACCTGCAACGCGGTCGCGAAGCGCCAGTCGTGGTCGAACATGCCCGACACCACGCGCAAGCCTTCGGGCGACACCGCCTGCTTGAATGCCGCGGCACGTCCGTCGAGAACGGCGTAATCCCATGGCAGCATCCGCAGCGGATTTGGCTCGGTGAAATACATGCCCCCGGGTGATGTACCCGCCAGGATCCATACGTATCGTCCGGCATTCGCCGGGCTCGGATAGATCATCTGCACGGCTGCATCGCGCACCTTGAACTCCCGGCCGTCGATGCGCACTGAATCCGCGGTGACGCGCAGCGGCACCTTGGTCGCAAACTTCGCCGTCACGCGGTTGGCATCCGCGCCGCCAATGAGCATCAGTGAATACCGCGCGAGGTCGGCATCCTGGATCTCGGTGTCGAGGAACACGCGTGGCCCCTGCTTCTGCCAGTCCTTCCAGGCATCCACGAACATCTGCGCCTTCTGCCTGCATAGCGCGACCATGTCCGGATCCTTCGAGGAGGTCCCCACGACGATGGCGAATGGCGTCATGAAGAAGTCGCTGCTCCCGCCCGGTAGTTTGGGCGTCTTGTGCAATGGCGCGGGCTCGTAGCTCGAACTGACCAGGCGCAAAGCGCCATCGGTGACGCGCAGATCGCGCGCCACGCCGTTCCACACCACGCTGACCGACTGCGCCGGATCCACGAGCGCCGGGCCGGGAGTCAGCACGATGTCGAGCACGTTGTCAGTGTCGAGCCGGATGACATTGCGGTCGACGACTTCCGCGTCCACGCGCATGAAGTCGAGCGGGGTCTCCGCCTGCTGCACGCGCGCCCACCAGGCGGCGGCGTTGCGCAACTCCGCCGAGCGAATCCGCACCTTGCGCGGATTCGGATTGCGTCGATGCTGCAGGAACCAATCGATGCTCAACGCGGAATTGGTGACGATCAGGCCCTCGTGACCTTTGCCCGGATACTCGTGGTAGCGCACGTCGTAGCCCCACCGCTGCAGCAGTTTCACGCCCCAACGCGACCAGTCCACATTCACCGCCTGATCGGTGTCTCCGTGATGAACGTAGATCGGCGTATTGATGAGGCTGTCCGCCATCGACCAGGAGCTCTGCTTCTCCTGCAGGAAACGCTCGACGGGCGTGAGCTTC
>Ga0207691_10003434_pt1 | contig 15411 bp, 14 predicted proteins | sample KBSM13metaG_FD_184327 | JGI IMG/M metagenome (GOLD analysis project Ga0207691, IMG submission 184327) | Miscanthus rhizosphere microbial communities from Kellogg Biological Station, Michigan, USA - KBS M1-3 metaG (SPAdes) (version 2) | ecosystem: Host-associated > Plants > Roots > Rhizosphere >... | reverse complement strand
CGTAGCTCAACTGGATAGAGCACCAGCCTTTTAAGCTGGGGGTCGGGGGTTCGAGTCCCTCCGGGCAGGCCAAGACAGCGTCCAAAGACGTCCATCAACGTCCATCAACGTCCGCCAGGCAGAAGACGCAGGCGCGCACCGGTGAGCTTGGCCAGCCGAATTGCCTCGTCTAGGCCATGGCCTTGCGCGCGACGGCGAGGAGGTGCGCGTAGGTCAGCTCGACACTGGTCGGCGCACCGCTTGGCGCCCGAAGACGCCGTGAGCGGCGACCTCCTCCGCGCTGAGCACGTGTTCCCCTGGATGTGGGATGACTAAGCCGGGCTGCGGCCCCATCTGCAAGCGGCCGAGCTGCTTGCCGAGCATCGCTGACCGCTGCTCTACGACGTAGACCGTCTCGCCCGCAATGAGTTCCCGGTGGCCGCGACGGTGTATGTCGACGACGTTTTACGTCGAGCGGGGGTTTGCCTAAGACACGGCAAGGCGGATCCTCGGCATGCGGTCGTGGATAACCAGCGAATACGCCAACGACGGCCTGCGTGCCGATGGCGAACGCATCTTGGGCCGGGTGCTCGACATGGTCCGCGGTCGGGTTTAGCCAGCGCCCGGTAGTCGCCCCGGCCGCGGCGAGCGAAATTGTCGCAACTGGGCATTCAGTTTCATCCGCTATCAACGCTGGGCCGTGATCGACATCTCGCCCGCTGGTTCCGGCCAGGACAAGACCGTCACCAACGTCTGGTCGGCAGAAGCCCTGCGCCTAAACCCGTGCGCCATGTCAATGGACTTCGTGTGAGGCGGCGCGCACACTCAGCCCGCAATAGATGCCAGCGGACTGACAGTCACACTTTGACAATATCAGTTCTTCCGATGAACTGCAGAAACCTAAGCCGCTCGAGGCACAACCGCACCGGAGCGCTCCGTTTCACTCGACAATGTCGTCTGGCCGTCTACTGCTGGATAGATTTGCATATGCGTGGACTGTGGCTCATCTTGTTCGCGGCATTGCTGGGCGCTGGCGAGAGTGCGCTGGCCACAGAAGACGCTGTTCCCGCCTTCAAGGAGGTGGATTCCATGGAGGCCCGTGCCCAGGGTTGCGTCACCTGCCACGGGCAAAGCGGCCAAGGCACGCAGAACGGCGCCTACCCTCGGATCGCCGGGAAGCCTGCGGGCTACCTCTACAACCAGCTGGCCGCATTCCGCGACGGGACACGCAAGTACGCGCCGATGAACTATTTGGTTGCGTACTTGCCGGACCCGTATTTGCGCGAGCTGGCCGACTACTTTGCGAAACAGCGGCCACCCTACGGTGACAGGGAGACACGTCGTGCGGAAGCCACTGCGCTGGCCCGCGGAAAGGCGCTTGTCGCTCGCGGCGATCCGGCCAAGGGTGTCCCGGCCTGCAGCGCGTGTCACGGCAACGGCCTGACCGGCATGGAGCCCGGCATCCCGGGCTTGGTGGGACTGCGTGCGATCTACATCGTTGCGCAGCTGACGCGCTGGCGCGTCGGCGATCGCCATGCGATCGAGCCCGATTGCATGAAGCGGATCGCCACGCGGCTGTCCGACAGCGACGTTGCCGCCGTGGCGGCCTGGCTGTCGGCCCAGGACGCGCCCGCCGATCCATCGCCGGAACGATCCAACCTCGTACGCATGCCCATGGCTTGCGGGAGCCAGCGATGAACCGGCGCTCGCTGGCGTGGGGCGTCGTCGTCGGCTGCGTCGTCCTCGCCGCAGGTGGGCTCGCGGCGCTGTATTTGCTGCGGCCGGGCATGCTGCCCCAAACGCCGGGCGCCGATCCGGTCAATGCCACTACCCAAACCATCAATCTCGGCGAGTATCTGGCACGCGCCGGCGACTGTGTCGCTTGCCACACCGAGGTCAACGGCAAGCCGTTCGCCGGAGGACGGGCGATGGCGACACCGTTCGGCAATTTGTTCGTTCCGAACATCACGCCCGACGACGAGACCGGCATCGGCAAGTGGACCGCCGATGACTTCTACCGGATGATGCATACGGGGATATCGCGCGATGGCACCCTTCTCTATCCTGCAATGCCGTTCGCCTCGTACACCAAGGTCACGCGGGCCGATTCCGACGCCATCTACGCCTACCTGATGGCCGTGCCACCGGTGAAGCAAGCCAATCGGCCGCACGCGTTGCGGTTCCCGTTCAACAAGCGCGAGTTGCTCCTCGGCTGGCGCACGCTCTACTTCAAGGAGGGCGAATACATCGCAGATCCCAAGCAGAGCGCCGAGTGGAACCGAGGTGCCTACTTGGTCGAAGGGCTGGGCCACTGCACGATGTGCCACACCGCCATCAATGCGCTCGGCGGATCGAGCGAATCGAAGGAGTTCGAGGGCGGGATGATCCCTAACCAGAACTGGTACGCACCCTCGCTGACGTCGAATCGCGAAGCGGGACTCGGTAACTGGGACATCAAGGACATCGTCGACCTGCTGCAGGCCGGTGCGTCGAATCGCGGCACCGTCTACGGTCCGATGGCCGAGGTCGTCTACAACAGCCTGCAGTACATGAGCGACGACGACGTCAAGGCGATGGCCGTGTACCTCAAGGCCTTGCCGCAGCGCGAATCGGAGCCGCCGCCTACCAGCCAGGCGCGGCTCGTTGACCCGACCGTGATCGGACTCGGACGAAAGGTCTATGTCGCGCAGTGCGCCATGTGTCACGGCGACGAAGGCAAGGGCCATCCGCCGGCCTACCCGCCGCTCGCCGGCAACCAGTCGATCACGATGGCCTCGCCGGTCAATTCGATCCGCATGGTTCTCAACGGCGGATACGCGCCCGGGACGAAGAGAAATCCGAGGCCGCACGGCATGCCGCCGTTCTCGCACATCCTGAACGACGACGAAGTAGCCGCCGTGGTCACCTACATCCGTGTCGCGTGGGAGAACAGCGGGACGCCGATCACTCCCGCCCAGGCCAACGAGCTGCGCAAGCTGCTACCGGAATGAACGCAGACCGCGCGCCGACCGACACCATGGACGACCGTCGCGACGAGGACGCGGAGGTCGAGCGCATCGTCGAGCAAGGCCCGTCAGGTGCCTTCGCCGTCGCGGGGGTCGCGACGGCTCTGGTGGTGGCGATCTACCTCGCCTTCTACTTCTTCGCTTATCTGCCGCGGGGAATCGTCCAGTGAGCGACGCGACGCTGCCTGGCTCGCCCCATCACGACGCGGAAGGCGTCGCCGTCGCCGCCGAGCGCCGTTGGGCGCTCGTCGTTGCCGCCATCATCGCCTTGATCGTTTTGATGATGGTCGTGACCGGGCTGCACTGGGCCTCGATGCCGCCGTCGCGGGTCGAAACGGTCGACGTCAAGACCTTGCACGTCGCCGGCGAGTTCGTCGAAAGCAACCTCGGCACGACGCTCGGCCCCGACGGCAAGGTCACGGTCCGCCTGGTTGCGCAGCAGTATTCGTTCGTGCCGCAGTGCATCGTCGTGCCGGCCGAGATGCTGGTGACGTTTCGGGCCACCGCCACCGACACCATCCATGGCTTCGTCGTCGGCCGCACGAACGCCAACACGATGCTCGTTCCTGGCTTCGTGGCCACCTTTAGCACCACGTTTAAGAAGACCGGCGAGATGCTGATGCCGTGCCACGAGTATTGCGGTACCGGTCATGAAGCGATGTGGGCACGCGTTCAGGTGTTGGCACCGGACGAATTTCTCGCCAAGGCGCGCGGCGGGGAAAGGCTGAGCTGTGTTCCTCGCTAGGAAGCTCGTCCTCGCGCACTTCTGGGTCGCCTTCGTCGCCTTCCTCGGCGCGATCCTGCTCGGCGAATGGCAGATGTTCGTTCGCAGCCCGCTCGCCGCCTGGGTCAACAACCCCGAGCACTACTATCGCTCGGTCACCGCGCACGGCACCGTCATGGCGTACGTGCTGCCGACGCTGGTGGCGATGGGCTTCGGCTATGCGATCAGCGAGCTGGCGCTGAAGCGGCCGCTGATCGGCCTGCGCTGGGCCTGGGCCGGCTTCTGGCTCGTGATCCTCGGTACTGCCTTGGCGGCAGCGACCATGGCCGTCGGCAAGGCCTCGGTGCTGTACACCTTCTATCCGCCGATGATCGCCGCGCCGCTCTACTATTTCGGCGTTGTCCTGGTGGTGGTCGGCTCCTGGGTCTGGGTCGCACTGATGTCGATCAACCTGCGGGCCTGGAAGCGGGAGAACCCGGGCGTCTCGATTCCGCTCGCGATGTTCGGCAATGTCGCCGGCGCTTATCTATGGGCCTGGACGTCGGTCGGCGCTGCGGTAGAGGTGCTGGTGCTGATCCTCCCGGCGTCGCTCGGCCTCACCGACACGATCAACGCCGGGCTGGCGCGCGTGCTCTTCTCGTGGACGCTGCACGCCATCGTCTATTTCTGGCTCATGCCGACCTACATCGCCTTCTACACGCTGGTGCCGCGAGCCATCGGTGGTCGCCTCTACAGCGACACGATGGCGCGGGTCGCGTTCGTGCTGTTCCTGGTGTTCTCCATGCCGATCGGCATCCATCACCTGTTTGCCGATCCCCAGGTCGGCGCCGGCTTCAAGTTCGTGCACGCGGCAATGACGGCGATGGTGTCAGTGCCGACGCTGCTCACGGTCTTCACGATCGTCGCCTCGGCCGAGATCGCCGGACGTCTGCGCGGCGGAAAGGGGCCTTTCGGGTGGGTCAAGGCCCTGCCATGGGACAACCCGATGATGCTGGCGGTGACCTTTTCATTCGTCATGCTCGGCTTCGGTGGGGCGGGAGGAATCGTCAACATGAGCTTGCAGCTCAACGAGACGATCCACAACACGCAGTGGGTCACGGGCCACTTTCACCTGATCTTCGCCGGCGCGATCGTCATCATGTACTTCATGGTCGCCTACGAGCTCTGGCCGCAGCTCACGCGCTGCGCGCCACTGCCACAACGCCTCATCAGGATTCAGCTCTGGCTCTGGTTCGTGGGAATGATGGTGTTGTCGATGCCGTGGCATCTGGTCGGGTTGCTCGGCATGCCGCGGCGGATGGCCTATTACGACTACACCCACCCGGACATTCAGCCGCAAGCCTGGACGGTGGTCGCCTCGACTGCGGGCGGCCTGCTGCTGGTGCTCTCCGCCGTTCTGCTGGTCTGGATCTTGGGAGGCGCCCACCGCGGCGCCAAGACAGCGCCGACTGCCTTTACCTTCAGCCGTGCCGCCCATGCCGGCGCCTCCACGCCAGTGGCACTGAACGCTTTCGGTCTCTGGATTGCGATGATGATCGGCTTGACCATCGTCAACTACGGGTACCCGATCGTCCAGTTGGCAACACTCAAGGAGGCGTCGGTACCCATCGTGCCGATCGGCAGCCGATGAGCACCAAGGTGCACGGAGTCGCCGCCTGGTCCAATCCCTGGTTCCGATGGAGCGTCGTCTCGGTCCTCGCACTGACGATCGGCTCGATCCTGGTCGGCTTCGTGTGGCTGCCCTCGGTGCATCGAGACTTCACCGCGCAGGGGCTCTGGGCGAGCATCTGTCGCGCCGCCGGCGTGCCAAGCGCTTGGGGTAGCAGCGCCTCGACAGCCGCCGGCTTGCCATCCACCGACGTCGTGCTCGAACGAACGATGGCGCGAGCCGGCGGACAGTCCGCCGTCGGCCGGGGCGCAACGCTCGCGCTCAACTGCACCATGTGCCACGGTGCTCAAGGAATGAGCGCTTCGAATGCGCCCAATCTTGCCGGGCAGTACCCAGAGGTCGTGATCAAGCAATTGCTTGACTACCGAAGCGGCAAGCGCGCGAGCCCGATCATGGAAGCAGTCGCAAAGCAACTGTCTACCCAGGACATCGACGATCTCGCTGCCTATTACGCCTACCTGCCCAAGGCCAGGACCGCGCCAACGACCTATGACGAGACCTTGCCGGCGCTGGTCCGCGTCGGCGACCCCATGCGCAACATCGCTCCCTGTATTTCCTGCCACGGCGGCGTCGACCAGAAGATCGGCGCGCCCTGGCTCGAGGGCATGCCTCACGACTATCTCGTCGCGCAGCTGGTGGCGTTCCGCTCCGGCGCTCGCCGCAACGACGCCCAGGCACAAATGCGCAACATGGCTCGGGCCATGACCACGCGCGAAGTCGGCGAGGTCTCGGCGTTCTACGCGCGAAAGGCAGCGAGCGGAGAGAACCGCTAGAAGCCTACCGCGGAAGCGAAGTCGGTCTAACGAGGACGCGCGACGGCTTGGGCAAGCTGCCGCAGAGCGTCAAGATTGCCTAATTCCCAGACGCGGACCCGGCCGGCAAACGTAGCCCTCGTGCATCCATTGGGCCAAAGCGAGACAGGCCAATGACCGCAACGGGGTCCTCGAGGCTCGACGGCTGATCCGAGCAACTCACGAGACCAAACCGGACATCCCGGTCGACGCGCCCTTTCAGTTGACGTCGGGTGCCGCCGGTTGCGGCCAACTGCAGTCACTCGTGACTGGCGGGCGTCTGAACTCGGCTCGCCGTCCCAGCCTAGTTCGAATGCCTTCGAGACCAGGAAGTGGCAGACTGACGGTGTGCACGGGGGGGATGGCATGAATCCAGGAAGTGGTCGGTTCGCCCAAGACTTCCGAGTAGGCGAAGAGTTTGAACTCGGCTCCTACTCCGTCATGCGCGACGAGCTCGTTGATTTCGCGCGAAAGCACGATCCGTTTCCGTTCCATCTCGATGAGGAGTCAGCCAAAGCAACGCCCTTTGGCGGGATCATCGCCAGCGGCTGGATGACCGCCTTGATCTGGCTGAAGTTGATGCATGAGTCGCTCCTGGACCCCTCCACAGTCCTCGGCTCACCGGGGCACGAAGAAATGAACTGGCCGACTCCGGTGAAACCTGGCGACACATTGCACGGGCGAGTGGAGATCAAGGAAAGCCGCCTCTCCAAGACCAAGCCCGGAATTGGTTTTGTGCGTTACACCGCCAAGTTGTACAACCAGCGAGACGAATGCGTATTCGTCACAACGAGCACCCTCATCGTCCGAGCACGTGCGGAGGAGTGAGGCGGAGTCTCTCGCACCACTGGTGCATATGCAGGCCGGGGTATGGGCGCATAGCCGTCCTGGGCACGCGTGAGTGAGGCACACCTGACGGTAGGGAGCGCTGTGGTTTCGTCGGAAGGCGTATCCCTGTTCACGACCGGGCCCGCAATCGGGGCCTCGGACCTAACGCGTGGATTTGGAGGCCGGCTTGGCGTAATACAGGCCGTTCGGATCACATTGAACAAGGCCGCGCTGGAATCAACGGTCATAGCGGTCCGGCTCGAGGGCAAGACCCATAGGTACGTTGGCACGAAGGACGGCACGGGTGACCGCGAGGCGTGGAACGGTAGGGATGCGAACGGCTCGCCCCTTTGGGTAAGCTGCTCGAGGTCCGACGTGATCGGGCAGATCGGGATGGGAAGTCGAATGTTCCTCATCGTGGGCCACGGAAGCGAGCCGATCCTTGTCGAGATTGAATGACCCGGACCAAAGGATTCGAACGGCAGCTGCTTCGGGTCAGTCATCTTGGCACGCCTAGCTCCACTTAAGGTCGGAGCGCTCAGCCTTGGGATGACGGCAACGGCTCTTTTGAAGGGAGGGCGCCCTTCGGCCATCAGCGGGTACTCGCGACTGGCAGGTATGGAGCCTCCGCTCGCGAGGCGCGTTAACGTGGTGTGAATCTGCAACACTCACACTGGTTGCTTGCAAGCCCCTGTTTAAGCATGCTCCGCCGTGCAGCCAGCGCGCGAATCGCTCAGAGTCGCGTGGTTAGTCCCCGCTGCCCACAGCGCCGCGTGGGTGCGTGTCGAAACGCTCCACTACAGTCGCGCGTGGATGCCTTGGGTCTAGGGTGTTGCGAACCTTCCCGGGCGCAGAACCCAGTCTTGAGAAGCGCCATGAACGCAGGATTGCTGGAGCACGCAATGGCTGGCTGAGGTCGCGGATTCCCTGCGCCGCGAAAGGTCGGCACAGGTGGCCACAGCCAAAGCGTCGCGCAACGAGATAACGTACGTTCGAGTCAGGCGCTGAGAAGGAGGCCTTCATGGCACTGCTGCTGAACGAGATCGATTGGGCCGAGCCTATCTTGCCAGCTGCGCCAGACCCACAATGGGAGGCTGAGCTCAGGCGCCGTGGCGGTCGGCCCTTCGAGGTTGACCGGCGCATCGCGCCCAGCCGCTGGCTGCGTGAAGCGGCATTCGCCGTGACGAGCTACCAGCCCAGCGCACTGCCGGAGCGGCTGATGCGCATCGGCAGCATGGTGACCGCACAGGAAAACGCTTGCCGCTACTGTTATGGCGCGAACCGGGCCTATATGAAGGTGCTGGGCTATTCGGAGGCCTTCATCCAGAGTGTCGAACGCGACGTTCAGCTCGCCGAGACAGACCCGCGGGAACGCGCCTTCGTTGAGTTCTGTCGCAGCTTGGCGCGATCGCGGCCGCGCCCGTCTCGCAGTGCACGCGAAAGACTGCTGAGCCTGGGCTACTCGGCGCCGGAAATCGCCGAGATGGCGTTTCTCATCGCCATGGGCTGCTTCTACAACCGCGTCGCGACGTTGATTGCTTGCCCGCCCGAAGTCAAGTTCGAACGCATGGCCAATGGACCAGTGGGGCGCCTGATCGGACTGGCCATGCCACTGTTGCGCAAGCTGAGACGCAACGCACCGCAGAGCGGGCGCGACACCTCGGCCACTGATGCGCAATTGGCCACAGGGGCATTTGGTCCGATCTTGGCACCATTGGCGGGCCTGCCGGGAGGCAGGGTCATGAAGACCGCGCTCGACGGCGCCTTTGCGTCAGACGTGCTTGGACCAAAGACCAAGGGTCTGATGTTCGCGGTGATCGCGCGCACCCTGGCCTGCCCGCATTGCGAAAGCGAGGCGCGCAGGATGCTCACCGACGAAGGCTTGGTCAGCGCCGAAGTCGATGCAGCGCTCGCCACCTTGCATACCAATCGTCTGCCCAGCGACCAGTCCGGTCTGCTGCCCTGGTCTCGCGACACGGTGTCGTATGACACGCCGAGCATTCAACGCCAGACTCGCGCGCTGGCCGCATCGCTGGGTGACGCGAAGCTGCTGGAGGCGATCGGCGTGGCCTCGCTAGCGAATGCGACCGTGCGCGTGGCGATGCTGCTGGAGTGATAGGCCTGGCTTGGTCATTGGCAGGGCTGGCGACGCTGTTCGCGTTGGTGTTTGTGGCGCTGTGGTTGCGTAGCGCGCGCAGCGCACGCCAGTCCCACAAACTGCTGCTGGCAGCCGAGCAAAAGCTGGAACAGGTGCAGCGTCAATTCCAGCGTTTTGTGCCGGAAGACGTGGTGGAGCGGCTGACCGCCTCGGCCGACATCCTCGTGCCCGAGCGTCGCCATGTGACGATGCTGTTCGCCGACCTGCGCGGCTTCACCGCGCTGTGCGACCGGCTCGACCCCGTCGTGACGGTGAAGATGCTTAACGACTACTTCAGCCACATGCAACGGGCGATCGTCAGACACCACGGCCATGTCACCGAGTTCGTCGGCGACGGCCTGCTGGCGTTGTTCGGCGCGCTCGAGCCGAACCCCTGGCAGGCACGCGATGCCGTGCTGGCGGCGCTGGACATGCGCAGCGAACTGGCGCATTACAACGAGACCCTACGCGCGCAGGGCCTTCCCGAACTGCGCTTCGGCATCGGAATTCATGGCGGCGAGGTCGTTGCGGGTGTCATCGGCACAGCAGGCTTGGCGAAGTTCAGCGTCACCGGCGATCCGATCAATGTCGCGTCACGGATCGAGGGGCTGACCAGTAAATTGCAGGTGGACCTGCTGATCACCGATGACATCCGCCGTTTGATCGGTGACGAGTTTGATCTCCAGCCGATGCCACCGAGCATCGTCAAGGGCAAGGCCGAACCGATCCAGACCTACCGCGTCGAGTCCCTCTCGAATGTTGGGCGCCCAGCCACACCCCTCTCTGGCCCGCCATAGGCCCGGCGCGGAGACGGCTTATCGATCGGTTCGCGCTTGCGGTCTGCTTGCCTTGATCTCGACAAGATGGTGTCGGCGCTAAGCTGCATCACATTGATGCCCCGATGGCTGCGCAGTGCGTGGCGTCGGCAGTTGCTCGAACGCGGCCGTGGGCCAAAGCAGTTCAGCGGAGCATGGATGACCGCACTGTGGCTAACAGCCGTCCCTTCGTGCGCGGCCATCACCGACAGCAATCGCTCGGGTCCGGTGGGAACCTAAGGCATTCTTGAAGCGGTCGCTCGCACGGTCAGGGGGTCGCGCCCAACGGTTGCTCTCGAGCTTCAGGTCGGTCGGCTCGTTCCGGCCGAGGCTGTGTGAGAACACCGAGTCGTAGCATCGCGGGCGCACGCCGCCGCGGCTAGTGCACACCCCGACGTATCGAACGCGCGTGCACTACCTGTCGATGACTTCGTCGGCGCGCAGAAGGAACGCGGGCGGGAATGCAAGATTCAAATCGCGTGCTGCCCGCGCATTGAGAACGAACTCGAATCGCGTCGACTCCTGCACGGGAAGATCGGCGGGCCGCTCACCGCGGAGGATCCTCACCGCGTAGCCGACCACATCTTCCAGTCTATCCGCCTTTGTCGAATACGCGGCGAGGCCGCCAAGCTCCGTCACCATGTTGGCAAAGCTATAGACCGTCGGCATACGATGACGAGCGGCGAGCTCGACCAGAAGAGGCGGCCTGACATTGGTGTCTGGCAGCAGAAAAGCCTCGATGCCGTCGCGGCGCATGCGCGTAAAGAGCGCTTCGAGCTCGGCCGGCTCCCACCTCGCCAGAGGCAATGCGTATTCGCGTACTCTCACGCCTATTTTGGTGGCAGCCGCCTTGACGTCGGCGGCCTGGCGCACGTGGGACGGGATATCCTCGACAAAAATGAACGCGAACTCTCGCGCGGTCGGCACCATCTCATGTAGCAGCTCGAGCCGCTTCGCTGCAAGCTTCTCGGTGGCGCGCGAGAAACCGGTCAGATTGCCGCCTGGCCGCGCCAAGCTGGCGACGAATCCTAGGCCTACAGGATCAGACACGCGCCAGAAGACGATAGGTATGTTGATGCCGCTCTTCCTTGCGGCGGCGAGAGCCCGGGGTCCGGAGACGAGCACGACTTGCGGTCGTGTCGCGGGGATACTCGTTGCGAAGAACACGGCGTACGGGTTGGGGCCGAACTGGTCACCCGCCGAGGGCTGTGCCGGGTTGCGCGATTCCGCCGCGATTGCGCTCGCGACGTCGTAGGTCGTCAGCTCGAGATTTCTGCCGACCACATAGCCGAGACTCGCGAAGGCCTTCAACAGCGCGCTGCGTTCTTTCCGGGACAAGTCTGACGGGTAATCGGTGACGAGCACCACTCGAACGGGCGGGCCGCTCGAAGTCGCCTTGTTGGCGGCGAGGCTGGGCAGCCCGACAAGGAGCGCCACACTAGCGATCGCTCTTGTGAGCGCCCGGCGCCACATCGCTTTACTCGTTCAACCTCCAGAAGAGATTTTGCACCGACAACGGTTTGAGGGACGCAGGCGCCAGCATCCCCTGCGTTCGAGTGCCTAGTAGGCCAATGTACCGTCACGCCGACTTCATCGCACCCAAGCCTCGGTGGTTTCCGGGCGCGATGACTGAGCCGGTTCTGCTATGGCGGGTGTGACGACCAGCCAGACATGGTAAAGGAGACGTAAAGGGTGGGCTCCGCGAGTGCAAGAAGGGGACCCCACGCGTCGCGTCTGAATTGCCTAGCAAAGCAGAGTCTGTTCTCGGCCCAGGAGCCGACATCCGCGAGCGGCTGCTTCCAAAACTCTCCTGAACCGCCTCACTAGGCGGCTTGGCAGCGTCTGCGAAGGTTATCCGGCTATCGCTGACCGCCAAGAGCAGCCAAGTCGGGGGCTTGGTACAGCCGGGTCACTCCTGTTGGGGGGAGCAGTCGATCGTCAGCCCGCTCTCCGCGCTATGGGTTCGCGCGGTTCTCCACCGGTTGCACTGATGAAGCGGCCGAAACTCCGACGACTTTCAGCAGGTGCCTCACCATCGAGTTCGCGAGCTCGTGTTCTCCGACGAACACCGTTCCCGCTCCTTCCCGCTCGAGCAGTTTCGCCTCCTCGAAGTTGTGGCTGCGGACGAGGATCTGGATGTCGGGGTTGAGCGTTCTTGCGATCTCGACCATCCTGCGAACCTGGAGCGTTTCGGGCGTCGCGATGACCAGCGCCCGGGCATCCTTGATGTGCGCCTGGACGAGTACCGACGGCTCAGTGGCGTCGCCCCAGACGGCAGGGATCCCTCTCTCCCTGAGCGTCTCGACGAACTCGCGGTTCTCCTCGGCGACCACGAAAGGCACCTGATCGGCGACGAGCGCGTCGGTGATTCGCTTGCCGACGCGGCCCCAGCCCACCAGCACCACCTGCCGCGAGAGGTACTTGGCCTCGGTGGCCATCGGCAACTCGGCGAGCGGACTCTCTGCGGGGTCGAGCCGCCTCGCCCAGCCCGGCGTGCTCGAGAGCCACCTCTCGAGCGGCGCCAGCGCCCGGAAGACGATCGGGTTGAGCGCGATCGAGAAGAGCGCGCCGGCGAGGATCAGCCCCTGACCGTCCTTCGGCAACAGCCCGAGTGAGACGCCGAGGGCGGCCAGGATGAAGGAGAACTCGCCGATCTGCGCCAGGCTCGCCGCGATGACGAACGCGGTCTTGACGGGATAGCGGAAACCGATCACGAGCGTGAACGCGGCAAGCGGCTTGGCGAAGAGGATCGCGGCGACCGTCGCTAGCACGTGCCACGGTTGCGCGACGACGATGCCCGGGTCGAACAGCATCCCGACCGAGACGAAAAAGAGGACCGCGAAGGCGTCCTGCAGCGGTAGGGTTTGCTCGGCGGCCCGTTGGCTGAACTCGGATTCACGCAGGACCAGGCCTGCGAAGAACGCGCCGAGGGTGAACGAGACCCCGAACAAGGCCGCGGATCCATAGGCGATGCCGACGGCGGCGGCGACGACGCACAGCGTGAACAGCTCGCGCGAGCCGGTCTTCGCGACGTGCCAGAGAAGCCAGGGAAAAAAGCGGCGGCCGGCGATCAGCATGAAGGCGATGAAGCCCACCACCTGGGCCAACGTGAGGGCGACGGTCGCGGCGGTGCTGCCGAGCGATTCGTGCACCACTGGGCCGCCGAGCGCCGGCGAGACCGCGGGCAGCAGGACCAGAACGATGACCATCACCACGTCCTCGACGACGAGCCAGCCGATGGCGATGCGCCCATTGGCGGTGTCGGTGAGGCCGCGGCTTTCCAGCGCCTTGAGCAGCACGACCGTGCTGGCAACGGAGAGCGACAGTCCGAAGACCAGCGCCGCGCCCGTCGTCCAGCCCCAGAGGATGGCCAAACCCGCCCCCAGCGAGGTTGCCACCAGCATCCCAACGGCGGCGCCCGGAAGCGCCACCTTGCGAACGGCCAGCAAGTCGTCGATCGAGAAGCGCAGGCCGACGCCAAACATCAGGAGCATCACGCCGATATCCGCCAGCTGCGCGGCAATTTGCGCGTCGGCGACAAAGCCTGGGGTCGCGGGGCCAATGACTACTCCAGCAACCAGGTAACCAACAAGCGCAGGGAGGCCCAGCCGCGCCGCCATGAAGCCGAAGATCAGCGCCAATCCAAAACCAGCGGCGAGCGTCGTGATCAGACTTGCAGCATGGGACATCAGGGCAATTCACCGAGGGCGTTGGACAATCAACGCTTATAACCGGTGGAGTCACCGGCGCCTGCGGGTCTGCGCGCCGAACCGTCGCGATGTTCAGATGTCGCACCGGCAGCAAAGTTGTGTGTCGTATCCAGGGCGGTCGTGACCCTCGGTGCAGACTTGTCCCCCGGCGGTGTGGCGACCGCCACGCAAACGCCGACGGGGGGTAAGTCGTGTTCGGTGCCTCAGCGTCGCAGGGCACGAGCAGGTGAGGGCAGTTGGCTCAGGCGGCCTGTCTCCTGACCGCGTCGTTCATGTCGTCGAGCGTGAACTTGCTGGGTCTCTTCTTGCCGATTTCCGCGCGCTTGAGGCGCGGCTTCGCTCCGGAGTTCGTCCGCGACGGCATGCTTGCGCAGCGCCGGTCGTCACGCTGCGCCTGGATGAGCTGCGCCACCTTCAAGGCGTGGCCGAGCCGCTTGTTCTCGACGACAGCACCGGCGTCGATGCACGGCAGCTTGTCAAAGCGGGCGTACTCCAAGCTAGAGCCATCGGCGCGCAGCTCGATGCGGCCGTCCGGGTACTCGAAGACGTCGATGTAGCGATGGATCAGCTTCCTGGTCTCGGGAAGGTCCGGCAGCAGGTAGCGCACTCGGTCGTGCTGCAGGGTGAGCGACGATGACACCTTGCGCGCCACGCGCCAGGTGAAGATCAGATCCAGGTCCTCATCGGCTCGAACCGGGCGATGCGCATCGAAGTCGCTCTTGGGCGGCTTCCCGAAGCGTCTGTTGAAGTCGGCGACGAAGCGAGGCGCGTAGGCATTGGCCGCCTTGTTCGAGCTGATGCCGCGCAGACGTAGCTCCTTGACCAAGCGGTCCTGTAGCGTCAGGTTGGCGCGCTCGACGCGACCCTTGGCCTGGCTCGAGTTGGCGCACCAGCTGTCGATGTTGAGCTCATAGAGCACCCGGCCGAACTGGGTGACGCCGCGGCCGGCGTCCACCGATTCCTGTGGGCTGCGGAACACCGATGCCTTGTCGCTATAGAAGGCCACCGGCTTGCCATGACGCTCGAGATAAGCGCGGGTCGCCTCGAAGTAGGCGAAGGTCGACTCGGTGGGAACGAAGTGCAACTGCATCAGCCGGCTCGTCGCGTCATCGATATAGACCAGCAGCGTGCAGGCCTCGGCTCGGTCCTCGAACCAAGCGTGGTCGCTGCCGTCGATCTGGATCAGCTCGCCGAGGCAGGCTCGGCGGTTGCGCGGCTGGTGGATCTGGGCTGCTCGCTGCCGCCGGGGCTTCCACAGGCCTGCTTCGGTCATCAGCTTGCGGATCGTCTCCTTGCTGAGGGACAGGCCGTGCAGTTCACGCAGCTTCTCGCACGCCAGCGTCGGGCCGAAATCCGGGTAGCGCTGTCGGATCAGGGCAAGCGCACGCCTGGCCAAGCCCGCTTCGAGTTGGTTGTTGCTGGGCCTTCCATGCCTGGCAGAGACCAGCCCCGCGGGTCCTCGGGCTTCGTATCGCTTCACCAGCCGCTCGACCTGGCGGCAACTGATCCCGAGTCCTTCGGCGGCCTGGCCGACCCTCAGCATCCGGTCGACAACGCGCTGGATGGTCTTCAGCCGATCGAGCTCGCGCATGCTCATCGTGATGCTCGTTGCAATCCTCGACATCCTCGTCCCCGGTAGCTCCGGGAACGATCTTGGGCGACATCTCAACTTTGCCCAAAACCGACATTACAACTTTGCCTCTACACGAGCCGACCGCGCAAACCTCGATTATGTAAATCGGCGGTAAGCGTC
>Ga0207691_10003432_pt1 | contig 15415 bp, 14 predicted proteins | sample KBSM13metaG_FD_184327 | JGI IMG/M metagenome (GOLD analysis project Ga0207691, IMG submission 184327) | Miscanthus rhizosphere microbial communities from Kellogg Biological Station, Michigan, USA - KBS M1-3 metaG (SPAdes) (version 2) | ecosystem: Host-associated > Plants > Roots > Rhizosphere >... | reverse complement strand
TGCGATTGCGCGTGCCGGATCGGGTCGTCGCTTTTGACGATCGGAGCCTCGGTGCTGTTCGCACCAACGTCGCACGCGCGACCGGCCCGTTCGTGCTGCGCCGACGAGATGGCCTTCATGCCTATCAGCTTGCCGTCACGGTCGACGACGCCGCACAGGGCGTCACCGACGTGGTGCGCGGCGCGGATCTCCTCGCGTCGACCCCGCGACAAGTCCTGCTCCAGGAGGCCATGGGCCTTCCCCGACCCGGCTACCTCCACCTGCCACTTGCCGTAAACGCAGACGGGCATAAGCTTTCCAAGTCCGGCGATGCGCCGGCTCTGGATTCGGCTGCCGCGCCCGTCCAGTTGGTCGCGGTCCTCGAAGCGTTGCGACAGGCGCCCCCGGGCGGCCTCGGGGACGCACCGGCCGCCGAGGTGTGGGCCTGGGCGCTCGGGCACTGGCGTCCGGAGCGTTTTCGGAGTCTGATGAAAATAAATCCAAGCGCAGCGCATACCCGCGCCGGGTCAGGAACCAGTCGATGACGAGCAGACCTAGACACAAGCGTGCGCCCGCCAGCGCCTTGGAGGGCGACGGCGCACGGTCCAGTCCGCGCGTAATCCGCAAATATCCGAACCGCCGTCTGTACGACACGGTCGAGAGCCGCTACGTGACGCTGGCGGATGTGCGACGGCTGGTCGTCGAGCGGGTCGATTTCGTGGTCCTGGATCGCAAGACCCAGCAGGACATCACGCGCAGCATCCTGCTGCAGGTGATCGCCGAGCAGGAAGGCGGCGGGGAATCGCTGATGAGCCGTGACTTCCTGTCGCAGGTGATCCGCAGCTATGGCAATGGCCTGCAGGAATTCGTCGGCCGGTACCTCGACGAGAGCCTGCGGCTCTTCACGCGCGAGCAGCGCGACCTGCGGGAGCGGTTCCGCAGCGTCGTTGGTGTCGATCCCGTCGAAGCCGTGACCGTCGTGGCACAGAAGAACTACCAGCGCTGGAAAGCGGTGCAGGAGGAAGTCTTCAGCCGGCTGCCACGCCCGTTCGCACGCGACGAGAACGATTAGTCCTCCGACCCGCAGCCTTCGCCGCGCGACCGGATCCTTTCTCCGCCGCCCTCAGGCGTCGACGCTGCGCATCGAGAGCCGCACGCGGCCCTGGCGATCGACCTCGAGCACCTTGACGCGGATCAGGTCGCCTTCCTTGAGCTTGTCGCTGACACGCTCGACCCGCTCGTCGGAGATCTGCGAGATGTGCACCAAGCCGTCCTTGCCCGGGAGGATCTGCACAAAGGCGCCGAAGTCCATCAGGCGGACCACCTTGCCCTCGTAGACGCGCCCGACCTCGACGTCCGAGGTGATGAGCTCGATGCGTCGCTGAGCCTCGCGGCCGGCCGTGCCGATCACAGAGGCGATCTTCACCGTGCCGTCGTTCTCGATGTCGATGGTCGTGCCGGTCTCTTCCGTGATTGCGCGGATGACGGCACCACCCTTGCCGATGACCTCGCGGATCTTCTCCGGATCGATCTTCATCGTGATGATCGTCGGAGCCCACTCGGACATCGTCTCGCGTGGCTTTGACAGCACCTTGGCCATCTCGCCCAGGATGTGCAGGCGCGCCTCGAGCGCCTGGTCGAGCGCCACCTTCATGATCTCCTTGGTGATCCCCTCGATCTTGATGTCCATCTGCAGCGCGGTCACGCCATCGGCGGTTCCGGCCACCTTGAAGTCCATGTCGCCCAGGTGATCCTCGTCGCCCAGGATGTCCGTGAGGACCTGATACTTGTCCCCTTCGAGCACAAGGCCCATCGCGACGCCGGCGACCGGCGCCTTGACCGGCACGCCCGCGTCCATGAGCGCGAGGCTCGTACCGCAGACGCTCGCCATCGAGCTCGAGCCGTTCGATTCGAGGATCTCCGACACGACGCGTATCACGTAGGGGAAGGTGGTCATGTCGGGCATGACGGCGCTGATGCCGCGCCGGGCCAGGTTGCCGTGGCCGATCTCGCGGCGCTTCGGCGCGAGTTGCATGCTGACCTCGTTCACCGAGAACGGCGGGAAGTTGTAGTGCAGCATGAAGGGCTCTTTACGCTCGCCTGACAGCGCATCGATGATCTGCGCGTCGCGACCGGTGCCGAGCGTGGTCGTCACCAGGGCCTGTGTCTCGCCGCGGGTGAAGAGCGCCGAGCCGTGCGTTCGTGGCAGCACGCCGGTCTCGACGGTGATCGGGCGCACGGTGCGCATGTCGCGCCCGTCGATGCGACGCTCGCCAGCCAGCACCTTGCGGCGCACCAGGTTGTACTCGAGCCGGCCGAGCTCATCGCTCACTTTCTTTGCGTCGAATTTCGGCGTCTCGCCCGCGGCCAGGGCCGCGACGGCCGCCGCCTTTACTTCGGCGATGCGCGCGTAGCGAGTCTGCTTCTCGGTGAGGGCATACGCCTTCGTGAGTTCCGCCTCGGCCTGAGCCGCGACGGCCGCGGCGAGCTCAGCGTCGCCCGGGGCCTCGCTCCACGCCCACGCCGGCTTGCCGGCCTCGGCGGCCAGCTCCCGGATCGCGCGGATAGCGACCTGCATCTGCTCGTGACCGTACACCACGGCGCCCAGCATTACGGATTCGGGCAGCCGCTCCGCCTCGGACTCGACCATCAGGACCGCGTCCGCGGTGCCGGCAACCACGAGGTCGAGCGACGAGCTCTCCAAGTCCTTCGCGGTCGGGTTGAGCAGGTACTTGCCGTCGTGGTAGCCGACGCGCGCGCCGCCGATCGGCCCCTTGAACGGCATGCCGGAGAGACACAACGCTGCCGATGCGCCCAGCATCGCCGGCACGTCGGAGTCGATCTCCGGGTCGAGCGATATCACCGTCGCGATGACCTGCACTTCGTTATAGAAGCCCTCGGGGAAGAGCGGCCGGATCGGGCGATCGATCAGCCGCGAGGTGAGCGTTTCCTTCTCCGTGGGACGGCCTTCGCGCTTGAAGAAGCCGCCGGGGATGCGGCCTGCCGCGTAGGTCTTCTCCACGTAGTTGACGGTAAGCGGCAGGAAGTCCTTGCCTGGCGCGGCTTCCTTGCGGCCCACGGCCGTGACGAGGACGACAGTGTCGCCCATGGAAACGAGTGCGGCGCCGTCGGCCTGGCGTGCGAGACGCCCCGTCTCGAGGGTGACGCTGTGCGGGCCGTACTGAAAAGTTTTCTTGTGGACGTTCACGATAGGTGGTCCGGTGCTGGTTGACTGGTGGCTGGAGCGAAAACGAAACCGGCCCGCAATGCGGGCCGGAGCGGGCAGGTCAGCGGCGCAAGCCGAGCCGGCTGACGACTTCCTGGTAACGGGCCGCGTCCGAGTCCTTGAGGTAATCGAGGAGCTTGCGGCGCTGGGTCACCAGCTTGAGCAGTCCGCGTCGCGAGGAGTGATCGCGCTTGTGGGCAGTGAAGTGCTCGCCCAATTCGTTGATCCGGGCGGTGAGAAGCGCGATCTGGACTTCCGGCGAGCCGGTGTCCCTGGTGCTGCGGCGGTGCTCGCCGACGATCTCGCTCTTGCGCGAGGTGGACAGAGTCATCTTTGAGTGTCCTCGAACCTGGTCTTTCCCTTAATTGAGCCGCGCATTCTAGCCGTTGCGGCCCGATGGGCTCAAGTCGATCACTGCGAGGGGTCCACGAGGAGGCGGACAACCCGCAGCCGCCCGTCCTGCGCCACTTCGAGAAGACCCATCAACCGGCCGTCCACGTCGTACGCGCATACGGTGGTTCCCACGAGAAAACCCGCGTCGGCGGGGACGGTGCGGCCGTGCCGGACGGAATCGCTGTCGCCCGCACCCAGGTCGACCCGCGCCAATCCGGCAAGCGCCAGGTCGACGGGCCGCAGCCACGGGGGATCGCCCTGCCCGGCCTCGCCCGCATCCCGCCAAGTGGAGATCTCCTCCAGTGTCACCGTGGGCTCGAACTCGAACGGCGCCACCCAGAGCCGCCGCAGCGCTGCGAGGTGCCCGACCGTGCCGAGTCGCGCGGCCAGGTCCTCCGCCAACACGCGGACGTAAGTGCCCTTGGAGCATTCGACCTCGAACTCGATGTCTGGTCCCGCGAGGGCCACGAGCTCGAGGCGGTACAGCTCGATCCGGCGTGCGGCCCGCGGGACGCTCTCGCCGCGGCGCGCGAGCTCGTACAGCCGCTCGCCCTCGTGCTTGAGCGCGCTCACCATCGGCGGGATCTGGTCGCTCGCGCCTTCGAGGTCGGTGAATACGCGCGAAACCGTCTCGGCGTTGAGTACGGGCACCTCGGCACGGCTTACGACGGCGCCCTGCGCATCGCCGGTATCGGTCGCGGCACCGAGGCGCAGCCGGGCCCGATAGGCCTTGCGCGCCCCAAGGATGATCCCGCAGGTTTTGGTCGCCTGACCGAAGCATAGCGGAAGCATTCCGGTGGCCATCGGGTCAAGGGTGCCCGCATGGCCTGCCTTGGCGGCCGACAGGGCGTGTCGCACACGCTGCAGCGCGCGGTTCGAGGTGAGGCCGTCGGGCTTGTCGAGCAGTACTATCCCGTCGACCCTGCGCCACGCCGAGCGACCCCGGCCGGATGCGGCGCGCTCGGCAGGCTCGGTCAACCGTCCTCGCCTTCTTCCGGTACGTGCCGGGCGGCGTCCTCGCGCACGGCGCGCGTGATCAGATCGTCGAGCCTGTGGCCGCGCTCGAGCTCCTCGTCGGGCTGGAAATGCAGCTGCGGTGCGAGACGCAGCCGCAGCGCGCGCCCAAGCGGCCCACGCAGATACACGGCCGCTTCCTCGAGGATCTCGCGCTGCAGGGCGTCATGCGAATCCGCGGACAGCGGCGCGTAGTACACCCAGGCGTGCGACAGGTCCGGCGACAGCTTGACGTGCGTGATCGTGAGCGGCTTCAGGCGCGGGTCGCGCACGTCGCGCCGCAGCATCTCGCTCAGGATGCGCTGCACCTGCTCGGCGACGCGACGCGCGCGCGGAACCTCGCGTGGCACCGGCGTTCCTCAGGCGTTGCGCACGACCTCGACGCGGGCGAAGCACTCGATCTGGTCGCCCACGCGGATGTCGTTGTAGTTGCGCACGCCGATACCGCACTCGGTGCCAGCGCGCACTTCACCGACGTCGTCCTTGAAGCGCCGGAGCGAGTCGAGCTCGCCCTGGTGAATCACGACGTTGTCGCGCAGCACGCGGACCGGGTTGCCGCGCTTGATGTAGCCCTCGACCACGAGACAGCCGGCCACTGTGCCGAACTTGCTCGAGCGGAACACCTCCCGCACCTCGGCGAGACCGACGATCTGCTCCTTGATCTCGGGCTTTACCAGGCCCGCGATCGCGAGCTTAACGTCGTCGATCGCCTCGTAGATGATGCTGTAGTAGCGGACGTCGATACCCGAATCCTTGAGCGCCGCACGTGCCGCAGCGTCCGCGCGCACGTTGAAGCCGACGATGCGGGCGCGCGAAGCGATCGCGAGCGTGACATCGGACTCGGTGATGCCGCCGACGCCGCTCGCGATGACCCGCACCGTGACGTTGTCGTTGCCTAGCTGCGACAGCGCATCTCGCAGCGCCTCGGCGCTGCCCTGCACGTCCGCCTTGACCACGAGCTGCACCGTCTCGCCGGCTTCGCTGCCCATCTGCGAGAACACGTCGTCGCTCTTCTTGACGGCGCTCGCGAGCCGCACGTCGCGCACCTTGCCCTGACGATGCAGGGCAACCTCGCGCGCCTTGCGCTCGCTTTCCACGACGAGCAGCTCGTCGCCGGCGTTCGGAGCATCGGACAGACCCAGCACCTGGACCGGGACCGCCGGACCGGCCTCCGAGACCTGTTTGCCGGTGGCATCGAACAGGGCGCGGACCCGGCCGAACTCCTGCCCGGCGACCATGGGATCGCCGGCGCGCATCGTGCCGCGCTTCACCAGCACCGTGGCGACGGCGCCGCGGCCCTTCTCGATGCTCGATTCGAGCACCACGCCGACCGCTGCGCCGGTCTGCGGCGCCTTGAGATCGAGCACCTCGGCCTGGAGGAGAATCGTCTCGAGCAGCTGATCGATCCCCTGCCCGGTGCGGGCGGACACGTTGACGAACATCGTGTCGCCGCCCCATTCCTCGGGGATGACGTTCTGCTTGCCGAGATCGTTACGCACGCGGTCGGGGTCCGCGTCGCCCTTGTCGACCTTGTTGACTGCCACGACCATGGCGACGTTCGCGGCACGCGCGTGCTGGATCGCCTCTACGGTCTGCGGCATCACGCCGTCGTCGGCGGCGACCACGAGCACTACGATATCGGTGACGTGCGCGCCGCGGGCGCGCATCGCGGTGAACGCGGCGTGGCCCGGCGTGTCGATGAACGTGATCAGGCCCTTCGGCGTCTCCACCTGATAGGCGCCGATGTGCTGCGTGATGCCACCCGCCTCGCCAGCCGCCACCTTCGCGCGGCGAATGTAATCGAGAAGAGAGGTCTTGCCGTGGTCGACGTGACCCATGATGGTCACCACCGGCGGGCGCGGCAGCGCTTCGGCCGCGTCGTCATCGACCCGCAGCTGCTCCTCGAGCGTGTCCGCCTTGAGCCGCACGGCCGTGTGGCCGAACTCCTCGACCACGAGTTGTGCCGTGTCCTGGTCTATTGGCTGGTTGATCGTCGCCATGACGCCCATCTTCATCATGACCTTGATCACTTCGTTGGCCTTGACCGCCATTCGGTTGGCCAGCTCGCCGACCGTGATCGTCTCGGATACCTGAACGTCGCGCTTGACCGGCGCCGTCGGCAGTTCGAAGCCGTGCCGCGCATCGACGCTGACCTGGACGTGGCGGCGGCTGCGCTGCGCCTGCTTCTTCTTGAAGCGCGCGCTCGCATCGACGCCGACATGCAGCTCCTGGCGACCGTACTTCGTGCCACGACGCTCGTCGGCAGGCGCTTCGACGCGCGCCTTGGGCGCATGCGCCGGCGCGGGCGCCGGATGACGCGCCGGCTGCTCTGTCTTCTCGCGCTCTCGGACCTCCGCCTGACGGCGGGCCTCTTCCTCGGCGCGCAGCCGCGCCTCGTCGTCGACCTTGCGGCGCGACTCGGCCTCGAGCCGCTCGCGCTCGCGCTGCTCGGCCGCGCGCTTGTCCTGTTCGCGGCGCTCGGCCTCCATACGCACGGCTTCGTCCGCCTGCCGTTGACGGTCGAGCTCTTCCTGCCGGTGCCGCTGCTCTTCCTCGAGCACGGTGCGGTTGAGGTAGGTGCGCTTGCGCCGCACCTCGACGTTGACCGTCCGCGCCCGGCCCTGGGGAGAGGCGAGCTTGATCTCGGACTGCGACTTGCGCTGCAGCGTAATCCGGCGCGGGGCAGCCTGGTCCTCGACGCGGCCATGGGCGCGACGCAGGTGCGTCAGCAACTCCATTTTGGCCTCGTCGCTGATGATGTCGTCAGCACCGGTGACCTTGATGCCAGCCTCGTCGAGCTGGGTAATCAGGCGCTCGACCGGCACCTTGAGCACGTCCGCAAACTGAGTGACCGTCACTTCCGCCATGTGTGCTCTCCGGTCAGGCCAGCTGACCCTGCTCGAACCAGTGCTTGCGTGCCGCGAGAATCAGCTCGCCCGCGCGCTCCGGCGCGAGATTCGGAATCTCCGCCAGCTCGTCGATCGATTGCTCGGCGAGATCCTCGCGGGTCACGATGCCGTGCCGCGCGAGCTCGGAGGCGAGATCCTCATCCATACCCTCGACCTCGAGCAGGTCCACGGCGGGCTCCGCCGTTTCGATGCTCTCCTCAGATGCGATCGCCTGCGTGAGCAGCACGTCGCGCGCGCGGTTGCGCAGCTCCTGCACCATCTGCGCATCGAACTCCTCGATCGCCGCGAGTTCCGACTGCGGCACGTAGGCGATTTCCTCGATGCTCGAGAAGCCCGACTGCACCAGGATGCCCGCCACGTCCTCGTCCACGTCGAGCGCCTTCATGAAAAGCGCCCGCAGCTCGCGCTGCTCGGACTCGCTCTTCTCGTCCGCCGCCTGCTCGCTCATGATGTTGAGCTTCCAGCCAGTGAGCTCGCTGGCCAGGCGGATGTTCTGCCCGCCTCGGCCGATCGCCTGCGAGAGTTTGTCCTCGGCGACCGCGATGTCCATGCTGTGTGATTCCTCGTCGACGACGATCGAGCTCACCTCGGCGGGCGCCATTGCGTTGATGACGAATTGGGCGGAGGTCGCGTCCCACGGAATGATGTCGACGCGCTCGCCGGCGATCTCACTCGACACTGCCTGCACGCGCGAGCCGCGCATACCGACGCAGGCGCCGACCGGATCGATGCGCGGGTCGTTGCTCTTTACCGCGATCTTGGCGCGGGCGCCTGGGTCGCGCGCCGCACCAAGGATGTTGATCAGGCCCTGGCCGACCTCTGGGACCTCGAGCTTGAACAGCTCGATCAGGAAGTCCGGTGCCGTGCGCGACAGGAAGAGCTGCGGACCGCGCGGCTCGGAGCGCACCTCCTTGAGGAACGCCTTGATGCGGTCCTGCGTGCGCACCGGCTCGCGCGGGATCATCTGCTCGCGCGGTATGAAGCCCTCGGCATTGCCGCCGAGATCAACGTAGATTCCATTGCGGTCCACGCGCTTGACGATGCCCGATACGAGCTGGCCAACACGGTTTCCATACGCCTCGACGACCTGCGCGCGCTCGGCCTCGCGCACCTTCTGCACGATCACCTGCTTGGCTGTCTGAGCGGCGATGCGCCCGAACACGACCGAGGGATGCGACATTTCGACGTAGCCACCGGGCTCGGCGTCGCTCGAGAGATCGAGCGCGTCCTCCAGGCGCAGTTCTTTCTCGGGAAACTCGAGTTCCGTGGAGTCGTCGGCAAACACCTTCCAGCGCCGGAAGGTGTCGTAGTCGCCGGTCTTGCGATTGATCGAGACGCGGACGTCGATGTCCTCTCCGTCCTTCTTGCGCGTGGCGGACGCGAGCGCGGCTTCGAGCGCCTCGAAGATTATCTCCTTGTCGACACCCTTCTCGTTCGACACGTTCTCGACGACCGTCAGGATCTCTTTGTTCATCCTTCATCCTCCCGGAGCCCGGGAATGTTCAGTGCGGCGCCAGGTGCGCCTTGCGTATGCCCGCGATCGGCAGCACCCGCCGCCGTCCATCCACCTCGACCTCTACCGTCTCACCGCCAGCCGCGCGCAGCGGCCCCTTGTACCGACGCCGTCCATCGAGCGGCTGGGCGAGCTCCACGTAGACGTTCTCGCCCACGTACCGCGCAAACTGCCCCGCGGTACGGAGCGTCCGCTCGAGCCCCGGCGACGACACCTCGAGCGTGTAGTGACCCGGCACCGGGTCGCTCTCGTCGAGCACACCGCTTACCGCGCGGCTCGCCCGCTCGCAGTCGTCGAGCGTGACGCCGGCGGTGGCGTCGATGTAGACGCGCACTAGACCGTCGCCCCGTCCGGGCGCGTACTCGAGGTCCCAGAGCTCGTATCCGAGTCCCTCGATGACCGGCTGCACGAGCGCCATGAGCCTGTCTCTGAGCATCGACCGTCCTGCACCGCGCAGATACAAAAAATGGGCCGGCGGCCCATTCGTTCCCCTGCGCCACCGCGTCATGCGGCTTCGCAAAAGAAAAATCCCCGCGTTCGGGGATTTCTATGGCGAATCTCCCGCCGGACCGCGGCCCTTGGTCTGGCCGCATGGGCCAGGGGCGCCCGGATCCGACCGAACATGCACGCCGATCAAGCACTTACAACGGCGCGTCTGCTCAGACGCGGAATTCTATCGCATGGGTCATCGCTCGGCTAGTCCGCGCGCCGGCCAAGTGTGAGGCTCAGGCAGTGAGCGTGCCAATCGCGTCCGCTACCCGCTCGACGTTGTCGACGCTGATCCCCGCGACGTTGACCCGGCCGTCCGTGAGCGCATAGATGTGGTGCCGCTCGCGAAGCTCCATGAGTGCGGCTACGGGCAGGGGCAGCAGCGAGAACATGCCGCGATGGCGCGCGAGCCAGGAAAAATCGCGGTCCGGTCGGCAGGCCGCGAGCCTCTTGGCCAGCAGCTCGCGCAGGCCGTTGAGCCGAGCCGTCATCGCGCCAAGCTCCTCCGCCCAGCTTGCCCGCAGCTGCGGGTCGCCGAGCACCCGGGCCACGATGGCTGCACCGTGATCGGGCGGCATGGAGTACATGCGGCGCGCGGTGCGTGCCTGGTGCGTGGCGAGCGCGCCCGCCCCGCGCGCATCGCGCGCCAGCATGACCAGCGCTCCGACGCGCTCGCGATACAGACCAAAGTTCTTCGAGCAGGAGATGGCGAGCAGCATCTCGGGGACCCTCTCCGCGATCAGGCGCGGGCCTGCGACGTCGACCTCGAGATCGGTACCCAGCCCCTGGTACGCAAGATCGACGAAGGGAAGAAGCCCGCGCTTTTCGACCAGCTCGGCGATGTTGCGCCATTGATCCGGGCTCAGATCGGCACCGGTCGGGTTGTGGCAGCAGGCGTGCAGAAGCACCACCGCGCCGGCCGGCAGGCGCGCCAGGTGCGAGTGCATGCGATCGAAGTCGACGCCGCGCGTAGCGGGGTCGTAGTACGGATACCGCTCGAGCGCCAGACCTGAGCTGCCGACCAGTGGCTCGTGATTGGCCCAGGTCGGGGTGCTCACGTGGATGACGGTTTCGGGTGCGGAGACGTGCAGCAGCTCGGCGCCGACGCGCAACGCGCCGCAGCCACCGACGGTCTGGATCGCCGCGATGCGCGGCCGCAGCGTCCGGGCGAGCGGACCGAGTGCGAGCTCGGTGATCCGCTCGTTGAATTCGGGGTTGCCGAGCGGCCCGATATAGGTCTTCGTCGTCTGCGCGGCGATCATCGCCCGTTCGGCCTCGTGAACGGCGGCCGGCACGGGCGTGATCCCCGCCTGGTCGCGGTAGACGCCGATACCGAGATCGATCTTGTGCGGCGATTCGTCGCGGCGGAAGGCGGCGTTCACGCCCAGGATCGGATCGGGTGGCAGGCTCTCGATGGCGTCGAACATGCGGGACTCCGTATGCGCCGGGCCATCCATCATGCCGCAGCGTTCTGCGCCGCGACAGCGGGGCTGTGGCTACCGCTCAACCGCGCGGCGTCGCCGCGACGACGCGCTGGTCGATCGCACCGAAAATGCTCCGGCCTGCGCGGTCGAACATCTCGACGCGCACGCGGTCGCCGAAACGCAGGAACGGTGTGACGGGTTTCCCGCCTTCGATCTGCTCGAGCATGCGTCGCTCCGCCAGGCACGAGGAGCCGCGGGCGCGGTCATAGTTCGACACCGTGCCGGACCCGAGGATCGAACCCGCACCGAGCCGGCGCGTGCGTGCCGCGTGCGCGAGCAGTGTGGGGAAATCGAACGTCATGTCGATTCCCGCGTCCGGCCGCCCGAGCAGCTGGTCGTTGACGTGGCTTTCCAGCGGAAGGTGCACCCTGCTTCCATCCCAGGCGTCGCCGAGCTCGTCCGGAGTCGCCGCGACCGGAGAAAACGAGGTCGCCGGTTTCGACTGGTAGAAACCGAAACCCTTCTGCAGCTCGCCCGGGATCAGGTTGCGCAGCGACCAGTCGTTGACCAGGGTCAGCAGGAGAATGTGGGCGCGCGCCTCGGCCGATCCGGTTCCCATCGGCACGTCATCGGTAATGACGGCAACCTCGGCCTCGAGGTCGATGCCGTACTCCTCGCTCCCGACCGGCACGTCGTCGTGCGCACCGAGCAGATCGTCGGAGCCGCCCTGGTACATGAGCGGCTCCGTCCAGAACGACGGCGGCATCTCGGCGCCGCGCGCCTTGCGCACCAGCTCGACATGGTTGACGTATGCGGAGCCATCGGCCCAGTGATGGGCGCGGGGCAGCGGGGCCATCGCCTCGACCGGCTCGAAATCGAACACGTCGGCTGCGCGCCCGGCCTCCAGCGTGCGAAACAGCATCTGCAGCTGCGGCCCGCAGGTCATCCACTCATCGAGCGCGTCCTGCATGCAGCCGGCGATCGAGGTCGCGGCGACCGCGCGCGCGAGATCGCTGCTCACGACCACGAGCCGGCCGTCGCGCGTGCCGTCGCGCAGGGTGGCGAGCTTCATCCGGTGGAGCGTCCGGGCGCCGCGGCCGGCTTCCAGCTGTTGACGTAGTCCGCCCACTCGACGGCCGCGCCCGCTTCCGCCACGTCCAGCGGGTCGCGCGCATCGACCATCACGGCGTACTCGTCGGTGCCCGGCTTGGTCTGCTCGAACATCCGCGCCAGCGCCTTCGGATGCGGACCGTGCGTGAATCCGCCAGGATGAAAAGTCATCATGCCGGGACGGATGTTGTCGCGGCTGAAAAAGTCGCCAGCGTGATAGAAGATCACTTCGTCGTAGTCATCGTTGTTGTGGAAGAAGGGCACCTTGATCGCGCCGGGGTCGGTCTCGAACGGTCGCGGTGTGAAGGTGCAGACGACAAAGCGGCTGGATAGAAAAGTCGTGTGCACGGATGGGGGCAGATGGTAACGATGGCTCATCACTGGGCGCAGATCGCGCACGTTGATCCGGACCGGAGCGAGCTCGCCGTGCCAGCCGACCGCGTCGAGCGGGTTATACGGATAGGTGATCGTCGAGAGCTCGTTACGCCGCTTGACCTCGACCTGCCAAGTCTCGCGAGTGTTCTGCTGCGCGAGGAACTGTTCGTCGATGCGCGGCGTTTCGAGCATTGCCGGGTCGAAGATCGCATGCCCGCCGAGGAGACCCTTGTCGGGCAACATGTAGCTCGCGCCGCTTGCCTCGATCAGGAGTGCGTCGACGGGGGCGGCGGTCTCGAGGCGCCACATCGTGCCGCGAGGCAGGACGACGTAGTCGCCGGCCGTCACCGCGAGATGCCCGAAGTCGCAGTACAGATCAGCGGCGCCGGCGTGCACGAACAGCAGCTCGTCACCATCGGCGTTGCGCGCGAGGCGCGACATCCGGCCCGGTAGCCGCCAGTAGCGCAGCCGGCAGTTGGCATTCTCCAGGATCGGCGCCGCGGACCACGGCCCGGTCGCATCGGCCGCCACGTTGTTGAGGTCGAACGCGCGCGGCCGCAGCGGTCCGGTGAAGTCGGACCATCCGGTCGGCGGATGCCGGTGATAGAAGAAGGCCGCCGGACCGAAGAAGCCCTCCTTGCTCATCTCGCGCTCGTAGGTGCCCGCCGGCAGGTCGCAATGCGCCTGGCGCGACGCCTTGCCTTCGACCCTCGATACTGGGATGTAACGTTTCATCTTTTCCCACCTTCGGCGCGAGCGCGCGCTAGATCACGCCGCGTCGTTCCTGGTCGATCTCGATCGACTCGAACAGCGCGCGGAAGTTACCCTCGCCAAATCCCTGGTTGCCCTTGCGCTGGATGATCTCGAAGAAGATCGGACCGATGACGTTGCGCGTGAAGATCTGCAGCAGAATGCCCTCGTCGGCGCTGCCGTCGATGAGTATCCCGCGCTCCTTGAGCTCCTCGATGGGCTCCCGGTGCCCCGTCACGCGTGCGGGAATCCCCTCGTAATAGCTATCGGGCGTGTCCTGGAACTTGATGCCGTTACCACGCAGCACGTCGACCGTGGCGCGAATCTCGTCGGTCGCGAGCGCGATGTGCTGTATCCCCTCGCCCTGGTACTCGCGCAGGTACTCCTCGATCTGCGACTTGTCGTCCTGCGACTCGTTGATCGGGATACGTATGCGGCCGCACGGGCTGGTCATCGCGCGGCTCAGGAGCCCTGTCTTGCGGCCCTCGATGTCGAAGTAGCGGATCTCGCGGAAGTTGAACAGGCGCTCGTAGAATCCGGCCCACTTGTCCATGTTGCCGCGGTGCACGTTATGAGTCAGGTGATCGATGAACGTGAGTCCCGCCGAGCGCCCTGCGGCCGTGGGCGCGGAGGCAACGAAGTCCACGTCGTAGATCGTCGAGCCGCCGTATCGATCGACCAGGTAGATCAGGCTGCCGCCGATGCCCTCGATGGCGGGAATGTTGAGTTCCATCGGACCGACGGGATTGCGCACCGGCGTGGCGCCCTGCTCGACCGCGAGCTCGAAGGCCCGCGCGGCGTCACGGACACGAAACGCCATCGCGCATGCCGACGGTCCGTGCTGCTGGGCGAATCGTTGCCCGAAGCCGTCAGGCTCGGCGTTGATGATGAAGTTGATGTCACCCTGGCGGTGCAGGGTGACGTTCTTGCGGCGGTGACGTGCGACGGCCGGGAAACCCATCCGTTCGAACAGCGTGCGCAGCAGCTCCGGGTCTGGCGCGGTGTACTCGACGAACTCGAATCCGTCCGTGCCGATCGGGTTGTCGAAAAGATCGGGCATCGGCCCTCCGGTGGCGAATTAGTTTCAATTGAAACTGTAGACTTCGCATTCTAGTCCAGTAGCGATTACCGATCCACGGCGCGCCGCGTGCGGGTCCCACGTACAGCGCGTCGCAGCCGTCGGCTCAGCTCTTGAATCCGATCCTGCGATGACTGCCGTCGCAGTACGGCTTGTTGCCCGAGGCTCCGCAGCGGCAGAGCCAGGTCTCGGTGACACGATTGATGGTTCGCCCCGTGCCCGAGACCAGCTCGAGGGGGCCTTCAACCTTGAGCGGCCCGTCCACAGTGGGCGTAATCGTGATCGGTCCATCGCGCGATGCGAGCGGCTGGGATTGCTTGGTCGCGGGCTCCCCGGTGGCCTGGAATTCGATACCTGTATGGCTTCCGTCGCACCACGGCTTGTTTTGCGAAGCGCCGCAACGGCACAGCGTCGCACGCAGCGCCGGCGGCTGATCCGCGACGGCATGTGGCGCATGCAGCGCCAGCGGCCCGTTTTCGCGGACGTGGACGGTATTCACCTTTGGCGGGGCCTCCTGCGGGCCGCCGTCGAGTCGCTCGTAGGTGATCGCGCCGGAAGGACACACGAGCGCGAGATGAGCGACTTCGTCCGGCGTCGCGCGGTCCGGATGGATCCATTCGCCCTCGACGTTGGGTACGAACACATCGGGCCGGCCGAGCACGCAGTTTCGAGAATGAATGCACCTGCCGCCGTCGAAGCGGATCACGACCTGCCGGCCGCGCACTTCCTCAACTTTGCCCGTCATGCTGCCTCCCGCCACCGCGTTCGGTTGCGACGAAAAACATCGTCCTGCTCCGATCGAAGACATTCTCCTCGTCGCGCGCGATCCGCGCAGCATTCACGGGGTCGGCGAACGCCACCATGGCGGCGTCGAAAGCCTCCTGGTCGTCGAACCACAGTTCGGTAACCACGTCGAAGTCCGGCGGTCGCGCCCCTGTTGCGAGGATCGCGCCTTCGCGGCGCAGATAGTTGCGGCGGTAATCGCGTATCTGCGGTGAGATCGACAGGATGAGTGGTGCGTGGCGATTTTCGTAGTAGTCGACGAACTCCTGCTCACTGAGCCCGGGTTTGCGGGCCAGCATCGCGATTGCCTTGATGGTCATGGACTCGCCTCCGCATCGTTGTGGCCTTTCCGCAACAGCGCTTGTTGCGTCG
>Ga0207691_10003431_pt1 | contig 15416 bp, 18 predicted proteins | sample KBSM13metaG_FD_184327 | JGI IMG/M metagenome (GOLD analysis project Ga0207691, IMG submission 184327) | Miscanthus rhizosphere microbial communities from Kellogg Biological Station, Michigan, USA - KBS M1-3 metaG (SPAdes) (version 2) | ecosystem: Host-associated > Plants > Roots > Rhizosphere >... | reverse complement strand
GGCGCGGGTGCCCGCGACCTCGCCCTTGTAGATCCAGACCTTCACGCCGATCCGGCCGAAGGTGGTCTTGGCCTCGTAGAAGCCGTAGTCGATGTCGGCGCGGAGCGTGTGCAGGGGCACGCGGCCCTCGCGGTAGAACTCCGAGCGCGACATCTCGGCCCCGTTGAGGCGACCCGAGCACTGGATCCGGATGCCCTTGGCACCCGAGCGCATCGAGGTCTGCATGGCCTTCTTCATGGCACGGCGGAACTGCACACGACCGGCGAGCTGCTCCGCGACACCCTGGGCGACGAGCTGCGCGTCGATCTCGGGCTGCTTGACCTCGAGGATGTTCAGCTGCACCTGCTTGCCGGTGAGCTTCTCGAGCTCGCCGCGGATGCGGTCGGCCTCGGCGCCTCGGCGTCCGATCACGATGCCCGGCCGCGCGGTGTGGATGTCCACCCGCACCCGGTCACGGGTGCGCTCGATCTCGACCTTGGAGATACCGGCCCGCTCCATCCCCTTGGACAGGAGCTTGCGGATCGCGACGTCCTCACCGACGTAGGCCTTGTACAGCTTGTCGGCGTACCACCGGCTCTTGTGGTCGGTGGAGATGCCGAGACGGAACCCGTTCGGGTTGATCTTCTGGCCCATCAGGCGTTCCGCCCCTTCTTGGTCTGCGACGTGGTCGTCAGTGCCGCCGGCTCGACGACCAGCGTGATGTGGCTGGTGCGCTTGAGGATCCGGGTGGCCCGGCCCTGCGCGCGCGGACGCCACCGCTTCATCGTCGGACCCTGGTCGACCGTCGCCTTGGTGACGACCAGCGTCGCGCGGTCGAGGTCCTCGGTGCCCTCCGCGTTGGCCACGGCCGACTCGAGGACCTTGTACACGGTCTCGCTGGCGGCCTGCGGCGCGAACTGCAGCAGCGCCAGGGCGTCGTCCACCGGCAGGCCGCGGACCATGTCCACGACCCGTCGTGCCTTCATCGGGGTGATCCGGACGAAGCGCGCGGAGGCGAACGCCCCCGGCTGGTCGCCGAGCAGCGAATCGCGACGGGCGCTCGTGCGCCGGCGTTCGGTAACGCTCATTGCTCTCTCTCCTCTGCCACCGCGGTCAGCGGCGGCGGCTCTTCCGGTCGTCCTTGACGTGCCCGCGGTAGGTGCGGGTCGGCGCGAACTCGCCCAGCTTGTGTCCGACCATGGAGTCGGTCACGAACACCGGGACGTGCTTGCGGCCGTCGTGCACGGCGAGCGTGTGGCCGATCATGGCCGGCACGATCATCGAGCGGCGCGACCACGTCTTGATCACGTTGTGGGTCCCGGCGTCGTTCTGCGCGTCCACCTTCTTGATCAGGTGGTCGTCGACGAAGGGGCCCTTCTTCAGGCTGCGAGGCATCTGTCGTTACTTCCTGTTCTTGCCGGACTTGCGGCGGCGGACGATCAGGGCGTCGCTGGCCTTGCGCTTGCGCGTGCGGCCCTCGGGCTTGCCCCAGGGCGAGACCGGATGGCGACCACCGGAGGTCTTGCCCTCACCACCGCCGTGCGGGTGGTCCACCGGGTTCATGACGACACCGCGCACGGTCGGGCGCTTGCCCTTCCAGCGCATCCGGCCGGCCTTGCCCCAGTTGATGTTGGACTGCTCCGCGTTGCCGACCTCGCCGACCGTGGCACGGCAGCGGACGTCGACGTAGCGCATCTCGCCGGACGGCATCCGGAGCTGGGCCCGGGAGCCCTCCTTGGCGACCAGCTGCGCCGAGTTGCCTGCGGAGCGGGCGATCTTCGCGCCGCCACCGGGCCGGAGCTCGATGCAGTGGATGGTCGTGCCGACCGGGATGTTGCGCAGCGGAAGGTTGTTGCCGGGCTTGATGTCGGCGGTGACCCCGGCCTCGATCGCCGTGCCCTGGCCGATGCCGTGGGGCGCGACGATGTAGCGCTTCTCGCCGTCGGCATAGTGCAGCAGCGCGAGGCGCGCAGTGCGGTTGGGGTCGTACTCGATGTGGGCGACCTTCGCCGGGACGCCGTCCTTGTCGTAGCGACGGAAGTCGACCACGCGGTAGGCACGCTTGTGGCCACCGCCCTGGTGCCGGGTGGTGATCCGGCCCTGGTTGTTGCGGCCGCCCTTCTTGGGCAGCGGCCGCACCAGGGACTTCTCCGGCGTGGTGCGCGTGATCTCGACGAAGTCGGCCACGGACGAGCCGCGACGGCCCGGGGTGGTCGGCTTGTACTTACGGATAGCCATGTCTGATTCCTCTCGGCCCGGTCAGGAGACCGGACCCCCGAAGATGTCGATGCGGTGACCCGCGGCGAGGCTGACGATCGCGCGCTTGGTGTTGGCGCGACGCCCGACGCCCGAGCGGGTACGCCGGGTCTTGCCGGACCGGTTCATCGTGTTGACCGAGGTGACCTTGACGTCGAACACCTTCTCGACCGCGATCTTGATCTCGGTCTTGTTGGCGTCGGGGCGCACCAGGAAGGTGTACTTGTTGTTGTCGAGCAGGCCGTAGCTCTTCTCGCTGACGACCGGCGCGATCAGCACGTCGCGGTGGTCCTTGTGCAGGGTGCTCATTCCTGGTCCTCCTCGGCGTCAGAGTCCGGGGTGTACTCCTCGTAGCTGGCATCGGCGGTGGTGGCCGGACCGGTCGCGGAGACGGGCGCCGATCCGCTCACGAACGCCTCGTAGGCACCCTTGGTGAAGACAACGTCGTCGGAAAGCAGCACGTCGTAGGTGTTGAGCTGGTCGACAGCCAGGATGTGCGCGCCTGCGACGTTGCGCAGCGACAGCCAGGTCAGCGCGTCCTCACGCTCGAGGATGATCAGCTGGCGTCGCGTGCCCGACAGGTCGGTGAGGGCCTTGACCGCGGCCTTGGTGGAGGGCTTCGAACCCTCGACCAGCGCCTCGATCACGTGGACACGGCCGGCCCGGGCCCGGTCGGAGAGGGCGCCACGCAGGGCGGCGGCCTTCATCTTCTTGGGGGTGCGCTGGTCGTAGCTGCGCGGCTGCGGTCCGTGGACGGTGCCACCGCCGGCGAACTGCGGCGCCCGGGTCGAGCCCTGACGGGCGCGGCCGGTGCCCTTCTGCTTGTAGGGCTTGCGGCCACCGCCGCGGACCTCGCCGCGGGTCTTGGTGGACGCCGTGCCCTGGCGAGCAGCGGCCTGCTGGGCCACCACGACCTGGTGGATCAGCGGGATGTTGGTCGGCACGTCGAAGATCTCCGCGGGGAGGTCGACGTTGACAGTCTTCACGGCCATCAGGCGGAAGCCTCCTGACGCTTCGCGGCGGAGCGGATGACCACGAGGCCACCCTTGGGTCCGGGGACGGCACCCTTGAGCAGGATCAGGCCCCGCTCGGTGTCGATGCCGTGGACGGTGACGTTCTGGGTGGTGACGGTGTCGGTGCCCATCCGGCCCGCCATCCGCATGCCCTTGAACACGCGGCCGGGCGTGGCGCAGGCGCCGATCGAGCCCGGCTTGCGGTGGTTGCGGTGGGCACCGTGGGAGGCGCCGACGCCGTGGAATCCGTGGCGCTTCATGACTCCGGCGTAGCCCTTGCCCTTGCTGGTGCCGGTCACGTCGACCTCTTCACCCGCGGCGAACAACTCGGGGGCCAGCTCCTGGCCGACGGTGTACTCCGATGCGTCCGCGGTGCGGATCTCGGCGAGATGGCGACGCGGTGTCACACCGGCCTTGGCGAAGTGACCCGCCGAGGGCTTGGTGACCTTGCGGCCGTCGACCTCGCCGTACGCCAGCTGGATCGCGTTGTAGCCGTCGGACGCGGGGGTGCGGACCTGGGTGACCACGTTGGTCTGCGCGGAGACGATGGTCACCGGCACGATGCGGTTGTTCTCGTCCCACGTCTGGGTCATGCCGAGCTTGGTGCCCAGCAGACCCTTCACGTTGCGTTCAAAAGTGCTCATGACTCAGATCTCCTGGACTCAGAGCTTGATCTCGATGTCGACACCGGCCGGCAGGTCGAGTCGCATCAGGGAGTCGACGGTCTTCGGTGTGGGGTCGATGATGTCGATGAGGCGCTTGTGGGTGCGCATCTCGAAGTGCTCGCGGCTGTCCTTGTACTTGTGGGGCGAGCGGATCACGCAGTAGACGTTCTTCTCCGTCGGCAGCGGCACCGGGCCGGCCACCTTCGCGCCCGTCCGGGTCACGGTGTCCACGATCTTCCGCGCCGAGGTGTCGATCACCTCGTGGTCGTAGGCCTTGAGCCTGATGCGGATCTTCTGTCCCGCCATAGGTCCCGTTCGTCCTTTTCTTCATCGCGCACTCGGTCTGTTCCGGACGCTCTGGGTGAGTCCGTCCGCCTGCCCCGACCCGACCTGCAACAGCGACCCCCGAGGTCGGGCGTGTCGTGCCGTTCAGGCGCACGACAGACCGAAACAGATCTGGTCGGTGTTGTGGATGGTCACCCGACCCCGTCCTGCGGGTCGAGCTGAAACGGGATCTCCTGGTGCGGTGCGAGCACACGCGACAAACCCTCAGAGTTCGGGAGAACCTGTTCAGTAGTCAATGTGCCGCACCCCGGCAATCCCGCCGGAGCAACCGGAACAGTTTGGCAGAGATCGGCGCGTGCGCCAAATCTTTGCGCCCCCGCGTGAACGGGGCGCGGGTGCAAGGATGGCAGTCGCTGCCGGCAAGCGCCGGCTCCACACCTTCACCACACTCGTTCCGGGGGGCTGCCGCACAATGACCGACCACGATCCGCCACCTCCCGGCGCGGGGCAGACGCCCCCGGGTGGGCCGCCAGCCGGTCCACCACCGCCGGGCTGGCCGCCTCCCGGCGACGCCCCGGAGTACCGCGTCGGCCACGGGGCGGCACCCGGTGCCGCGGGCGGATCGGCCCTGGCCGGCGGGCTCGGGCAGCCGCCCCAGCGCGGCATTCCGTGGGGGCGCCCGCTGCACAAGCCGGGCACGGTGCCGCTGCGGCCGCTGACCCTCACCGACTTCTTCGACGGCGCGTTCACCACGATCCGTCGCAACCCGCGGGCCACGATCGGCGTCGCCGCCGTGGTCACCGCCAGCTTCATGGTGCTGCCGGCGCTGATCGCGATCGTGCTCGGCATCACCGGTCAGATGGCCGGGCTCGACACCAGCGGTGACTCCTCGCCGTTCGCCGATGCCGGGATCACCACCGCCAACTCGATCGCTTCGATCTTCAGCTTCCTGGCCGGCATCGTGGTCACCGGCCTGGTCACCCCCGTCGTGACCAGGGCCGTGATCGGTGACCGGCTCACCGCGGGCCAGGCCTGGCAGCAGGCCAAGGGCCGCCTGCTCCGGCTGCTCGGTCTCGCCCTGCTGGAGGGTCTGCTCTTCGTCGCCGTGGTCGGCGTGCCGGTCCTGCTGGTGATCCTGTTCGCGGTGGCCTTCTCCGACAGCGCCGCCGGCCTGGTGCTGGCTGTGCTGCTCGGCCTGTTCGTCGTGCTGCTGGCCCTGTGTGCCGCACTGGCGATCCACGTGCGGTGGTTCCAGCTCGCCGCCCCGATCGTGGTGGTCGAGCGCCGGGGCGTCTTCGAGGCCCTGGGCCGAAGCGGCCGGCTGGCCCAGGGCCAGTTCTGGCGGATCCTCGGCGTCTTCCTCCTCGCCTTCCTCGCGACCGTGATCGTCAACCAGGTGATCGCGGTGCCGTTCGCCCTGCTGGGCGCCGGCCTCGCGTTCGGCCTCGACAACGGCGGCGGCACGGTCGGCCTGCTGCTGAGCTCCAACGTCGCCTCCGTGCTCTCCGGCGCGATCATCGGTCCTTTCGCCGGCGCCATCGCGGTGCTGCAGTACGTCGACCAGCGCTTCCGCAAGGAGGGGTTCGACATCGAGCTCGTCAACCACGTCCAGTCCCGTCGGCAGTCCTGATGTCGTTCGTCCTCCTCCCGGGGGCAGCCCTGCGCGGCCCGTTGCATCCCGACGCCGACACCGCCCGCGAGTGGCTCCGTCAGGAGCTGCTGCGGCGCGAGTACCGGCCGAACCTCGTGCAGCGGATGCAGGAATGGTTCCAGGAGCTGCTCGGCAAGGCGCAGGGCGGCGCCGGCAGTCTCGGAGGGCTCGGCGACGCTGTGCTGCTCGGGCTGACGGTGGTCGTCGCGCTGCTCCTCGTGCTCGTGCTCTCGCGGCTGCGGCGCAACGCCGGCGCCGACCGCACCCCCGAGCCGGTGTTCGGCGACGTCCGGCGCACGGCCGCCGAGCACCGCCGGCTGGCACGGGCGGCGTACGACACCGGGGCCTGGGACGACGCCGTCGTCGAGGGCATGCGGGCGCTGGCCGCCGGGCTGGTCGAGCGGCAGCTGGTCGACGACGTGCCCGCCGCGACCGCCCACGAGGTCACCACGCTCGCCGCCCCCCGCTTTGCGTCGTACGCCGACCGGCTCGAGGTGGCCGCCCGGGTCTTCGACGAGACGCGGTACGGCGACCACCGTGCCACCCGCGAGCACGCCGGCGCGATGCTCGACCTCGAGTCCGCGCTCACGGGTGCCAACCCGACCAACGCAAGCGATGCCCGCGATCCGGTGGCGGCGGTCCCCCGATGAGCGGGCCGACGACCGAGGTCCTCCGGCGCAACCGCACCCCGCTCCTCCTCGGCCTCGCGCTGGTCGTCGCGATCGTGGGCCTGGCCGTGTTCAACCGCGACAACGCCCGCTTCGGCGGCAACCTCGACCCCCGCAACCCCGCCCCGGCGGGAGCCCAGGCGGTCGCCAAGGTGCTCGACGACCACGGGGTCGACGTCCGCATCGTGCGCAACGAGCGGGCGTTCCGCGACGAAGCGATCGACGAGAACACCACGGTGGTGGTGACCAATCCGGACCAGCTCGGCCGCAGCACGTTCGACGTGGTGCGCTCGCGGGCGCGGTCCGCGGGCGCCGTGGTCGTCGTCGGCGAGTCCATGATGCTCGAGGATGCGTTCGGGCTGCAGCCGCGCAGCCTCGGCACCGACAACCTGTCCGCCAACTGCGACGAGCCGGTTGCCGACGGGCTGACCATCCGGGCACCGTTCGCCGCCGCGGTGGCCGGCGCGGGCTGCTTCGGCGACGGCGGCGCTGTGGCCCTGCACCGGCCCGTCGCCGACCGGAAGTTCTGGCTGTTCCTGGCCCCGGACGTGCTCAGCAACGACCACGTGACCGAGGCGGACAACGCGGCCCTGTCGCTCCGGCTGCTCGGCCAGCACCCCAAGCTGGTCTGGTACGTCGCCGACCCGACCGACATCTCCGCGGCAGACGGTGTCTCCATCTCCTCGCTCCTCCCCCGCTGGCTCTACCCGGCACTGTGGCTGCTGCTCATCGGCACCCTGGCGGTCCTGCTCTGGCGCGGGCGACGGTTCGGGCCGCTGGTGCGCGAGCCGTTGCCCGTGGTGGTGCGCGCCGCCGAGTCGACGGAGAGCCGCGGCCGGCTCTACCACCGGGCCCGGGACCGCGGCCACGCGGCGACGATCCTGCGGCACGCGACGCGGCGCCGGCTCACCCAGCACCTCGCTCTCGGCTCCGAGGCGCCGATCCCCGAGATCGTGCACGCCGTGGCCGCCCGCACCGGTCGCCGTACCGACGAGGTCCACGACCTGCTCGCACCCGCCACAGTCGCGAACGACTCCGCGTTGGCCGACCTCGGCCGTCGGCTCCTGCAACTGGAAGACGAGGTACGCCCCCGATGACCGAGACCCTGCACGAGCACGAGCACGACTACGAGCACCGCGCCGGCGAGGCACGCGAGGCGCTCTCCGCCGTCCGGACCGAGGTGGCGAAGGCCGTCGTCGGCCAGGACGCCGCCGTCTCCGGTCTGCTGGTGGCGCTGCTCTCCGGCGGGCACGTGCTGATGGAGGGCGTCCCCGGTGTGGCGAAGACACTGCTGGTGCGCACATTGGCGACGGCGCTGGCGGTGGACACGAAGCGGGTGCAGTTCACGCCCGACCTGATGCCCGGTGACATCACCGGCTCGATGGTGATCGAGGGCGGCGGCGCCGACCTCACCTTCCGGGAGGGCCCGCTCTTCACCAACCTGCTGCTGGCGGACGAGATCAACCGCACGCCCCCGAAGACCCAGTCGGCGCTGCTGGAGGCGATGGAGGAGGGGCAGGTGTCGGCCGACGGCGTCACCCGCCCGCTGCCGACGCCGTTCCTGGTCGCGGCCACGCAGAACCCGGTCGAGTACGAGGGCACCTACCCGCTGCCAGAGGCCCAGCTCGACCGGTTCCTGCTCAAGCTGCAGATGCCGCTGCCGGGCAAGGACGACGAGGTGGCGATCGTGCGCCGGCACGCCGACGGCTTCGACCCGCGCGACATCGCCGGCGCGGGCGTGACCCGGGTGGCGACAGCGGAGCACGTCGCTGCCGGGCGGGCGGCCGTCGGGACGGTGCGGGTCTCGGACGAGATCGCGTCGTACATCGTCGACATCGCGCGCGCCACGCGCACCTCGCCCTCGCTGGGGCTGGGGGTCAGCCCGCGCGGTGCGACCGCGCTGCTGCGCACGTCGCGGGCCTGGGCGTGGCTGTCCGGACGCGACTTCGTGACGCCGGACGACGTGAAGTCGCTGGCGCAGGCGACGCTGGCGCACCGGCTGGCGCTGCGCCCGGAGGCCGAGCTCGAGGGAGTCGCCGTGAACCAGGTGCTGGCGACGGCCCTCGGGTCGGTCACGGTCCCCCGTTGACGGTGCCGCGGTCGTGATCACCTGGCGGGTACCGGTGCTGGTGCTGCTCGGCATCGGCGTGGTCATGGTGCGCCCGCAGGGCAGCACCGTGCTGTTCTGGCTGGCACTGGTGGGAGCCCTGGTGGTGGCCGACCTGCTCCTGGCGCCGACGACCCACCAGCTCTCCGTCGTACGGCGCGCGACCGGGCCAGTGCGGCAGGGCCAGCCGACCGCGACGGTGCTCGCCGTGCGCAACACGGGGAGCCGGGGCTTCGGGGGTGCCCTGCGCGACGCGTGGCAGCCGTCGGCGGGCGCGGTCGGCAACCGGCACCGGCTCCGGCTCACCAGCGGGGGCAGCACCGAGGTCTCGACCACGCTGGTGCCCACGCGGCGCGGCGACCGTCGTACCGATCGCGTCACCGTGCGCAGCCTGGGCCCGCTGGGGCTGGCCGCCCGGCAGGGCACGATGCAGGCGCCGGGCACGGTGCGCGTGCTGCCGCCGTTCCACTCCCGCAAGCACCTGCCCAGCCGGCTGGCCCGGCTGCGCGAGCTCGACGGGCGGTCTGCGGTGCGGGTGCGCGGGCAGGGCACGGAGTTCGACTCGCTGCGCGAGTACGTGCGCGGCGACGACGTCCGCAGCATCGACTGGCGGGCCAGCGCCCGCTCCAAGGACGTGGTGGTCCGCACCTGGCAGCCCGAACGCGACCGACGGGTGGTGATCGTGCTCGACACCGGGCGCACCTCCGCCGGCCGCGTCGGGGACATCCCGCGCCTGGACTCGGCGATGGACGCCGCGCTGCTGCTGGCCGCGCTCGCGGCGCGGGCCGGCGACCGGATCGACTTCGTCGCCGGCGACCGCACGGTGCGGGCGCGCACCAAGGGCCGCCACGGCAACGAGGTGCTGGCCGCCCTCCAGGACACCATGGTCGAGCTCGAGCCGGTGCTCGCCGAGACGAGCTGGCGCGCACTGGTCGGCGCCCTCGACGGGCTCGGCCGGCACCGCGCCCTGGTGGTGCTGCTCACCCCGCTCGAACCGTCCGCCGTCGAGCAGGGACTGCTGCCGCTGATCGGCCCGCTGACCGCGCGGCACAAGGTGGTCGTGGCGTCGGTGCGCGACCCCGCGCTGGCCCAGATCGCCGCCGCCCGCGGCGACGCCACGGCGACGTACCACGCGGCCGCCGCGGAGCAGGCGATCGCGCACCGCGACCGCACCGCCCGGCTCCTCGCCGCGCTCGGCGTCGACGTCCTCGACGAGGACGCCGACCGGCTTCCGGTGGTCCTCGCCGACCACTACCTGTCGCTGAAGGCGCGCGGGTTGTTGTAGGTGCGGCGGGGGCTTCGGGGTGGTTGCGGGGCTTCGGGGTGGTTGCGGGGCGCCGGGGTGGTTGGGGCCCCGCGGGCCTCGCATTTGCGAAGTTGTGGGGGCCGCGGGTCGGGTGCAGCCCCCCTTAACACCGCATTTGCGCGCTTGCCGGGCCGAACGACCGCGGCGGCCCGGAGATGTCGCATGTGCGGAGTTGTGGGGGCCCGCGGGTCGAGGCGGACCCCGACAACTTCGCAAATGCGGGCTCCCGGGGGCCAGCCGAGCGCCCCTACCCGACCGTCTCCACCCCATCCTCGAGCAGCGACTCGCCGAGGTCGCCGGTCCAGCCGGCGCGGACGGCACGACCGCCGAGGACGTAGACGTACGCCAGGAACAGCACCTCGGCGAGGATCCCGATGCCGACCCGGGCCCACGTCGGCAGGCCGGAGGGGGTCACGAAGCCCTCGATCAGGCCGGACACGAGGAGGACGACGACCAGGCCGAGCGCGACCCCGGCGGCGGACCTGCCCTCCGCCGCGAGCGAGCGGGCGCGGGTGTCCTCGGTGGGGCGGACCCACGCCCAGAACAGCCGCAGCCCTACTCCGGCCGCCACGAAGACAGCGGTCAGCTCGAGCAGCCCGTGCGGGAGGATCAGCCCGAAGAACAGCTCCCCTCGGTCGTGCCGGATCATGATCGACCCGACCACCGCCAGGTTCAGGATGTTCTGCCACAGCACGAACACGACCGGCACGCCGAGCACCCCGAGAGCGATGCAGAACGCCGCCACCCAGGCGTTGTTCGTCCAGACCTTCGCCGCGAAGTGCGAGGCGGCGGCCTGCTTGTAGTAGTCGGCGAAGTCGTTCTTCACCAGCTCGTCGACCTGCTTCGGGTCGAGCAGGGCCGACTCGGCCTGCGGGTGCGCCAGCAGCCACCAGATCATCACCGCGGCGATCGTGTAGCAGACCAGCATCGCTCCCAGCCACCAGCGGCGGGTGCGGTACAGCGCGGCCGGGAAGCGGCGTACGAAGAAGTCGGCGACCTCCGCCCAGCCCGTCGACCGGGTGCCCACCGACCGGATGCGCGCGCGGGCCAGCAGGCCGCTCAGATAGCTGACGGTCGCGGCGTCGGGGGCGCTGGACCGGATCACGCTCAGGTGCGTGGCGACCTCCTGGTACAGGTCGACCAGCTCGTCGGCCTCCGCACCGCTGGCCGGACGCCGCTGGCTGAGGTCCTCCAGCCGACGCCACGTCAGGTGGTGGGCGCCCACGTAGGCGTCGAGGTCCATGCGGGCAAGGGTATGCGGGCCTCACCGGCGAGCACCTAGGGTTCAGGGCGATGGCCGACATCTACGCAGGGCTCGACACCGACGACCTCGTCACCGGCGAGGCGGTCACCCTCGAGCTGCCCCCGGCCTCCCTCGGCACCCGGCTGCTCTCCGGACTGATCGACGTGACCATCGAGGCCGGGCTGCTCCTGGTCGGCGTCATCACCGTCGGGATGCTCGCGACCGACGAGGCGCTGTACGCCGTCGGCAGCATCGTCGCGTTCGCGGGCGCCCTGGTGGTCGTCCCGTGCACCCTCGAGACCTTCACCCGGGGGAAGAGCGTCGGGAAGTACGCCGTCGGCACCCGCACCGTGCGCGACGACGCCGGCCCGATCTCCTTCCACCACGCGTTCATCCGGGCACTGGTCGGGGTGGTGGAGATCTGGGTGTTCTGGGGCGTTCCCGCCCTGGTCACCTCGCTGGTGAACTCCCGCGGCAAGCGGCTGGGCGACCTGGTCGCGGGCACCTACGTGGTCCGGGACAAGATCGGGCTGGTACTGCCCGCGCCGGCGCCGATGCCCCCGCAGCTCGCGCACTGGGCCCATGCCGCCGACATCGCGCCGCTGCCCGAGGGCCTCGCGATCTCGATCCGGCAGCTGCTCGGACGGGGCGCCGACCTGAGCCCTGACGCGTGGCGGTCCCTGGTGGTCGACCTCGCCGACCGCACCCTGGCGTACGTCGCGCCGGCACCGCCGCTGGGCACGCCACCGGAGCAGTTCCTCGCCGCCGTCGCCGCCGAGCGCCGCGAGCGTGACCGCGTCCGCCTGCACACGGAGGCCGATCTGCGGCACCGGCTGGCCCAGCGCCGCACCCACCCCTAGATCTGCCCCTAGATCTGTGCCGTCTCCTGGCCCAGGCTCTCCAGCGCCGACCCGTCCGCCTCCCGCGCCCGCGCCGGGACCGAGAGGCACAGCACGGCGGCCAGCAGGCACAGCCCGCCCGCGGTCATCCAAGCGAGGTAGTAGTCGCCGAGGTGCTCCCGCACCAGACCGGCGTACGACGCCGCGACCCCAGCACCGACCATGTGCGCGGCGAACACCCAGCCGAACACGACCCCGGAACGTTCCAGCCCGAAGTGGGTGCGGCACAGCGCCACGGTCGGAGGCACCGTCGCCACCCAGTCGAGACCGTAGAACACGATGAACAGGAACAGGTTCGGGTGCACCTCGGGACCGAGCAGGCTCGGCACCACCAACAGCGACATACCCCGCAGCAGGTAGTAGACGAACAGCAGGAAACGCGGGTCCACCCGGTCCGACAGCCAGCCCGACGCGATCGTGCCGACGATGTCGAAGACCCCGATCAGCGCCAGCAGGTTGGCCGCGGTGGTCGCCGGCAGCCCGTGGTCGTGCGCGGCCGGGATGAAGTGGGTGCCGATCAGGCCGTTCGTCGACCAGCCGCAGATGCAGAACGACAGGAACAGCGCCCAGAACGTCCACCGTCGCGACACCTGGACCAGCGTGCGCACCGCCAGCCGGGCGGCCCCGGGTCCCCCGGCGACCGGCGGCGGTTCGACGTAGCCAGGCTCTGCGCCGTACGGCGTGGTGTGCGCGTCGGAGGGACGGTCGCGCATCACCAGCAGCACCACCGGCACCAGCGCCAGCGCGAACACCGCAACGACCCCGGCAGCCCAGCGCCAGCCGGGATCCTCGGCGAGACGAGCGATGGTGGGGAGGAACACCAGCTGTCCGGTGGAGCTCGCGGCCGAGAACACCCCGGTGACCAGTCCCCGCTGGCGCACGAACCAGCGGTTCGCCACGATCGCGCCGAAGACCAGCGCCATCGCCCCGGTGCCGACGCCGATCGGCACGCCCCAGAGGAACCAGAGCTGCCACGACGCGGTCATCACCAGGGTCAGCCCGGCGCCGGCCGCGACCAGCGCGAGCGCACCGGCCACCACGCGGCGGATGCCGAAGCGCTCCATCAGCGCCGCGGCGAACGGCGCGGTCAGTCCGTAGATCACCAGGTTGAGGCTCACCGCGCCGGACGTGGTGCCCCGCGACCAGCCGAACTCGCTCTCCAGCGGTTCCAGAAGGGCACCCGTGGACGACCGGAAACCGGCGGCCGCGACGAGCGCCAGCAGCGTGACCAGGGCGACCCACCAGGCGCGGTGGATCCGGAGCAGCCCCACCGGCGTCAGCTGCTCGAGCCGAGCGCTCCGAGCCCGACGAGTCCGAAGACCAGGCCCACGACGAGGAGGATCACGAGGCTGAACACGAGCAGGGCGGTGCCGATCATGCCCATGATCCGACCCGCGCTCGCGCTGCTCCGGCCACCCAGCTGACCCTGCGAGGCGTCGATCTCGCGCAGCACGCGGTTGCCCATCTGCCAGGCGAACGGCGCCAGCACGCCGCACAGGACGAGTCCGAGGATGCCGAGGACCAGCGCGGTGGTGGCTTGCGGGTGGTCCGGCGGCGTGTAGTACGCACCCTGGTACTGCTGGTACGGCGGCTGCCCGGGGGGACCCGGTGGCTGGTCGGGGTGGTCCGTCACGGTCACGAGTCTGGCACGATCCGCCCCGTCGGCCTTGCCCGTTCTGCGAGGCCGACTTACCGTCAGGTATGGGTCCGTGGGTGATCCTCCTCTTCCTGGCCACGCCGGTCGTGCTGACCGCGCGGCTGGTCCAGCTGCTCGCCGACCCCGAGGCCTCGTGGTCCCGGTCGATCTACCTCGCCTTCCGGCGCTACGTCAGGAACCTGCGCAGCTACGACCCCACGCTGCCGGTGGGGCGCCCGATCCAGGAGATAGCCTCCGACGTCCGCCGCCTCGGCCGCCAGGTGCGGCACCCCGACGACGGCCGCAGCGCCGCCCGGATCGCGGCCCTGCTCCGGTCGTACGACGCCGCGCTCGGCGAGGCCTGTGCGGCGCTCGGCTACACCCAGCTGCTGGGCGTGCTGCCGCCCGGGCCGGAGCTCGACCACGAGCGCGAGCGGGTCGAGCAGCTGCTGTCCCGCGCCGGCTTGGTGCTCGAGGAGACCCCCTGAGGGATCAGACCCGCCGGTAGGTCAGGTCGGTGACGACGCGCCCCTCCTCCAGGCCCCGACGCTCGAACCGGGTGAGCGGACGCTCCTCCCAGCGGTCCGTCACACCCCCGGCCAGCATCGGCTCGTCGTCGAGTGCCGCGCGCATCGCGTCGGCGTACTCCGCCCAGTCGGTGGCCAGCCGCCAGACGCCGCGATCGGACAGCGCAGTCGCGGCATCATGGACGAACGCCGGCCGCACCAGCCGCCGCTTGTGGTGCCGCGTCTTGGGCCACGGGTCGGGGAAGAACGTCCACAGCTCGGCGATCGACCCGGGTTCGAACAGGTGCCGCATCGACCACACCGCGTCGACCGAGATCAGGCGCACGTTGTCCACGCCAGCCTCCTCGAGCCGCCACAGCGCACCGGCCACCCCGGGCCGCCAGACCTCGAACGCCAGCACGTCGTACGACGGGCGCGCGCCCGCGAGGGCGACGAGGGACTCGCCTACCCCCGAACCGATCTCCACGACCAGCGGCGCCGAGCGCCCGAACCAGCCGGAAAGGTCGAACCCGGGGTCGTCCACGGCCTCGTCGGGGATCACCCACGTCGCTGCGCGGCGGTCCCACGCGGCCCGCTCCCGCTCACTGAACCGGCTCCCGCGGCGCGAGTAGGACACCACCTCCCGGACCCGATGCCCGTCCTCGGTGAACCGTAGGTGCGGCCGCGCCGGCCGTATGCCCTCACCCATCATCACGTTGAGTCGTGCCTCCGGCACCGTTGAGATGGGAGTCGGTCTCCGTTGAGATGTGCCTCCGGCGCGGTTGAGTTGTGTGTCCGGCGCCCTCGAGGTGCGCGGGGCACCCCGGCTGGCACGGTACGGCGCCGTGGACTCCTCGTTGAGATGGGCGTCACGCCTCCCCCGCTTCGCTCCTCCGGCCTGACGCCCATCTCAACTCCTCACAAGTGAAACGGAGGGGCCCCGCAAGTCGCTCTGCGACTTGCGGGGCCCCTCGGCGTTTCACTTGGTGATCTTGGTGACCCGGCCGGCGCCGACGGTGCGACCGCCCTCGCGGATCGCGAAGCGGAGGCCGTCCTCCATCGCGATCGGCTGGATGAGCTCCACCGTCATGTCGGTGTTGTCGCCCGGCATGACCATCTCGGTGCCCTCGGGGAGGGTCACCACGCCGGTCACGTCCGTGGTCCGGAAGTAGAACTGCGGACGGTAGTTGTTGAAGAACGGC
>Ga0207691_10003429_pt1 | contig 15418 bp, 13 predicted proteins | sample KBSM13metaG_FD_184327 | JGI IMG/M metagenome (GOLD analysis project Ga0207691, IMG submission 184327) | Miscanthus rhizosphere microbial communities from Kellogg Biological Station, Michigan, USA - KBS M1-3 metaG (SPAdes) (version 2) | ecosystem: Host-associated > Plants > Roots > Rhizosphere >... | reverse complement strand
TGAGTGTGAGATTGACCTTGTTGCCGGAGTGAAGCCCAATTCCGACGCAGGATATTTGGCGACGAATCGACCGCTGTGCGTCCATTAACCTCTCGAACAAAGGAGGACGTGCGGGGTACGGCTGAGCAAAGTCGATGCCCGTGGGTTCGGCTCGAAAAGTTCAGCTTGGAAGTTTTTGTGTATGAGCGAGTTGTGGGAAATGGACACGAGTCGGATCAAACGAGGCGTTACGATTCTGTGGTACTCAGACCACAGACGACTTAGCCGCAGGTGTGGCAATCCTACCACACAGCTCCGAGAGGAAACGGCCCGTCGCCGACGCGCCATTTCGCGACACTTCCTCCGGAGTCCCCGCCGCCACGATGCGCCCGCCCGCCGCGCCACCTTCCGGCCCGAGATCGATCACGTAGTCAGCCGACTTGATCACGTCGAGATTGTGCTCGATGACCACGATGGTATTGCCCTGATCGACCAGTCGCGTGAGGACGTCCAGCAGCTTCCGCGTATCCTCGAAATGCAAGCCGGTGGTCGGCTCGTCGAGGATGTACAGCGTGCGACCGGTGCCCCGCTTCGACAGTTCCTTCGCCAGCTTCACGCGCTGCGCTTCACCGCCTGACAGCGTCGTCGCCGACTGCCCGAGCTCGACGTAGCCGAGACCGACGTCCTGCAGCGTGCGCAGCTTGTTGGCGATGGCCGGAAAATTTTCCAGCAGCGGCACCGCCTGATCGACCGTCAGCTCGAGGACGTCGGCAATCGACTTCCCACGGTACTTGATGTCGAGCGTCTCGCGGTTGTAGCGGCGCCCCTTGCACTGCTCGCACGTCACGTAGACGTCGGGGAGGAAATGCATTTCGATGGCGATCACGCCGTCGCCCTGGCACGCCTCGCAGCGGCCGCCCTTGACGTTGAACGAAAAGCGGCCGGTCTTGAAACCGCGCGCTTTGGCGTCGGGCATCATCGCGAACAGGTCGCGGATGAACGTGAACAGGCCGGTGTAGGTCGCCGGATTCGAGCGCGGCGTGCGGCCGATCGGCGACTGATCGATTTCGATCACCTTGTCGATGAGCGCGATGCCTTCGATCCTGTCGTGCGCGCCGGGGTCGTCGCCGGCCTTGTACAGCGTCCGCGCCAGCGACTTGTACAGGATGTCGTTGACGAGCGTCGACTTTCCTGAACCGCTCACGCCGGTGACAGCCGTGAGGACACCGAGCGGAATCGCCACGTCGATGTTCTTCAGGTTGTTGGCGCGCGCACCGCGGATGACCAGCTCGCCCTTCAGAGCGGGCCGGCGGCTCTTCGGCGTCGGAATCTCGCGCGTCCCTGTCAGGTAGGCGCCGGTCATTGAAAACGGGTTGGATGCTGTATCCGACCCCTCTTCGGCGGCGGCGGCACTTTCCATCAGCGCCTTGGGCGTGCCTTGGAAAATCACGTGACCGCCCAGATCGCCGGCGCCCGGGCCGAGATCGATCACGTAGTCGGCGACGCGAATCGTTTCCTCGTCGTGCTCGACTACGATCACCGTGTTGCCGAGGTCGCGCAGCCGCGACAGCGTGCCGAGGAGCTTGCGGTTGTCGCGCTGGTGCAGCCCGATCGACGGCTCGTCGAGCACGTACAGCACGCCGGTGAGGTTGGCGCCAATCTGCGTCGCGAGCCTGATGCGCTGTCCTTCGCCGCCCGAGAGCGAGGCCGCGCTCCGCCCGAGCGTGAGATAGCCGACGCCGACATCGTTTAGGAATCGCAGCCGCTCCTGAATCTCCTTGAGGATCCGTTCGGCGATGATCGCCTCGCGATCCGTCAACTGCAGACTGTCGACCGCGTCGAGGGCCTCGGCAATCGGCAGATTCACATAGTCCGAGATCGTCCGGCCTTTCACCTTGACCGACAGGCTCTGCAGCTTCAGCCGCTGGCCGCCACACGTCGGACACGGCCGCAACGAGCGGTACGGTTCCAGTTCGTCCTGCTCCGACCAGCTGCCCTCGTCGAAGCGGCGGCGGAGATTCGGGACCAGCCCCTCGAACTGCTTACCGGAGCCGAACAGCAGAATCTCGCGCGATTTCCTGGGCAGACGCGAGAACGGCACGTTCAGATCGATCCCGAAGTCGCGCGACAGTCCCTGCAACGCGTCGCGCACCAGTTTCTTGTCGCCGCGCGCCCACGGGACAATCGCGCCGTCGGCGAGCGACTTGCTCTCGTCGGGCACGATCCGCTGCGGGTCGAAGTCGATCATCGATCCCAGCCCCTGGCATTCCGGGCACGCGCCATGCGGCGAGTTGAACGAGAAGGCGCGCGGCGTCATCTCCGGCATGCTCAAGCCGCAGTCGACGCAAGCCAGCCGCCGCGAGAACAGCCGATCGCCGCCCTCATAGGTGTTGATGACGACGATGTCTTCCGCGAGATTCAACGCGGCGTCGACCGATTCGGTGAGCCGGCGTTCGATACCGCCGCGGACGATCAAGCGATCGACCACGACCTCGATGGTGTGATTGCGCCGGCGATCGAGCTTGATGTCTTCCTCGAGCGAGCGGAACTGACCGTCGACGCGCGCCTTCATGTAGCCGCGCGAGCGCAGCGCCGCCAGTTCTTTCTTGAACTCGCCCTTGCGGCCGCGCACGACCGGGGCCAGCACGTTGATGCGCTCGTCCTGCGGATACAGCATCACCATGTCGACGATGCGCTCGAGCGACTGGCTGGTGATTTCCTTGCCGCAGTTCGGGCAGTGTGGGACGCCGATATTGGCGAACAGCAGGCGCAGGTAGTCGTAGATCTCGGTGACCGTGCCAACCGTCGACCGCGGATTGGAGCCGGTGGTCTTCTGCTCGATCGAGATGGCTGGCGAGAGGCCGTCGATCAGATCGACGTCCGGCTTCTCCATCTGTTCCAGGAACTGACGCGCGTACGCCGACAGCGATTCGACGTAGCGGCGCTGCCCTTCCGCGTAGATCGTGTCGAAGGCGAGCGACGACTTGCCTGAGCCGGACAGCCCGGTGATGACCACCAGTTTGTGGCGCGGGATGTCGACGTCGATGTTCTTCAGGTTGTGCACGCGGGCGCCGCGCACAGCAATCCAATCGTGGGCCATACAACCAGGTTCGGGTTAGAGATCAGGGACTCGGATTACCGATCCGTCAACCAAACATCGTAGCATGCGGAAGCGACCCAGCTGAGCGGTACACTCTCTTTGTGACACTCGACCCTGAGGCATTCCACGCGTTCGAACAGTCCGGGTGGGAGCGTGCGTCAGCGCATTACGAGGATGCGTTTGGCACGCTGACCCCGCAGGCCGCTGGTCCGCTCCTCGACGCGGCCAATGTTTCGGCGGGCTGCCGCGTCCTCGACGTCGCGACCGGTCCGGGTCCGATAGCCGCCGCCGCGGCCGCGCGTGGCGCCGTTGTGATCGGCCTCGACTTCTCGGCGGCGATGATTGCCGAGGCAACGTGGCGGCATCCCGCGATCGTGTTTCGCGAGGGCGATGCGGAAGCGCTGCCGTTCGACGCGTCCAGTTTCGACGCGGTCGTCATGAACTTCGGTCTGCTCCATCTCGCGCGGCCGGACACCGCGATTGCGGAAGCGCATCGTGTGCTGCGGGGCGGCGGCCGTTATGCGCTCACCGTCTGGGCGCCGCCGGAAGAGGCCATCGGCTTCGGACTGGTGCTCGCCGCAGTGCGGGAGTTCGGGAATCCCGACGTACCGCTCCCCGAAGGCCCACCGTTCTTCAGGTTCAGCGACCAGGCGGAGTTCCACCGCACGCTCGAGCACGCCGGTTTCTTCGACGTTCAGGTCCGCACGTTGACGCTGACCTGGCGGCTACCGGCGTCCGATTCGGTATTCGACGCCATCTCGCACGGCGGTGTTCGCACCGCGGCGGTTCTGCGCGCGCAGACCCCGGCGGCGCTCGAGTCGATTCGCGCGGCCGTCCGGCGGGGTGTCGAGCGTTACGAGACGGAGGGTGCGTTCCTCGTCCCGATGCCGGCGGTGCTCGCGTCGGGGAGAAAGCGCAGCTGACGCCGGACCGAGCGACGGGGTCGGATACCGTATCTGATACGAGGTCGGATACCGCATCCGATACGGGGTCGGACACCTATCCGATATGGGGTCGGATACCGTATCCGACCGCACTCAGATGACGCCGGCGGCGCGCAGCGACGCGCGCCTGTCGGCGGCAATCCCTGCTGTCTCGAGCACGGCGTCGGTATCGGCGCCGAGCGCCGGAGCGTCTGTGTGCGGTGAACGCCTGCCGGCGGCCGCAGCGACATGCGGATCGTGATGCACGTCCTCCGGTTCGTACACCGTGGTCAGGCACACATCGTCACCCGCAAACCGCTCGAGCCACTCGGCGCGAGTCCGCGTGCGAAAGACGGCGCGTAACGCATTCACGACCCGGGCCCGCTCCGGCTCCGGCGCGTGCTGCAGCGGTATCAGATCCGTCCGCTCGATCCGCTCGCAGAACCCCTTCCAGAACTTCGATTCGAGAGCGCCGAGCGCCAGCCACTGGCCATCCGCGGTTTCGTAGATGTTGTAACAACCACTAGCCAGGTCGGCGGTGGTCGGAAACATCGACCAGTCCAGCGCCGCTTCGTGAATCGACACGACGATAGTACTGCCCTCTCCGGTTCGCGAGCGCTCGAACAAGGCCGCCACGATGCGCGTCGCGGCCTGCATCGCCGCGCCGATGTCGCCGACCAGTGGCCCCGGCAGCGCCGGCGGCCGCAGCAGGCCGGCCAGCGCCTGATAGTTGATGTCGTGCGCGGCGCGCTCGACATACGGTCCGCTCGCGCCGAACCCGCTGATCGATCCGCAAACGAGGTGCGGGTGCCGGGAGCGCATCGCCGCCGGATCGATTCCCAGGCGGCGTGCGGTGGAAGGCCGGAAACTGTCGATCATCACGTCGGCATGCGTCGCGAGCGCATCGAGCACCGCGGCGGCCTCGGTCTTCCGGAGATCGAGCGTGACGCTTCGCTTGTTTCGATTGAGGCGCTCGAAGTACGGGTTGCGCCCGTCCGGCTGCGACCGCAGCGTCCGCATACCGTCCCCGCCGCGCGGATCCTCGATCTTGATGACTTCGGCGCCGAGGTCCGCAAGCAGCAGCGTCGCGTACGCCCCCGGGAGCAGGCGCGTGAGATCGAGGACCCGAACGCCGCTCAGGGAACCCATACCGGGTGCAGCGCCGTTCACGCCCGCAGCTTGCTGTGCTTGAAGCCGTACAAGAAGTACACGACGAGACCGATGGCCAGCCAGATGCCGAAGCGCTCCCACGCCGTGCCCGGCAATCCGTACATGATGAAGACGCACCCGGCGGCCGACAGCACGCACACCGGCCAGACGAGCGGCACCCTGAACGGCCGCGGCCGCTCCGGCTCCTTGTGGCGCAGCACGAGCACGCCGATGCTGACCAGCATGAAGGCGAACAACGTGCCGATGTTCGTCAGGTCGTAGGTTTCCGCCGCGTCGCCGATGAGCGCCCACAGAGCGACGAAGACACCGGTGATGATCGTGGTGGTTGCGGGAATTCTGGTCACCGGGTGGACGCGCGCCGCCCACGCCGGCAGCAGCCCATCGCGCCCCATCGCGAAGAAAATTCGCGGCTGCCCGTACTGGAAGACGAGCAGCACCGCCGACATCGAGATTGCCGCGCCGAGCGCGACGAACCAGCCGACCGTCTTGAATCCCGACAGTTCGAGCGCGCGCGAGAGCGGGTCGGCGACCGCGAGTTCCTTGTAGGGAACCATGCCGGTCAGCACGAACCCGACGATGACGTAGATCAAGGTGCAGATCGCTAAGCCGCCGAGTATGCCGATCGGCAGGTTCCGCTGCGGATTCTTTGTCTCTTCAGCAGCGGTCGAGATGGCGTCGAATCCGATGTAGGCGAAGAAGACGATGGCGGCGCCTTGATGAATGCCGGTGAAGCCATTGGGCGCAAACGGCGTGTAGTTTTCCGCATGAAGGTGCGTGGCGCCGACGAGAATGAAGATCGACAGCGCGACGAGCTTGATGACGACCATGATGTTGTTCGCGGTCGCGCTTTCTCGCGCGCCGCGCAGCAGCAGCCAGGTGATCACCATGACGATCGAGAACGCCGGCAGATGAATCAGGATCGGAATGCCGGCGACACGTGGCGCCGAGGCGAGAAGGCCGTGAATCTGCGGATCCGCGCTGAGCAGCGCCGTCCGGTAGCCCGTCGTCAACCAGACCGGCAGCTGGACGCCGAAGCCGCGCACGAGGGTGTTGAAGTAATCGCCCCACGAGATCGCAACAGCGACATTGCCGACGGCGTATTCCAGAATCAGGTCCCAGCCGATGATCCACGCGACCAGCTCGCCCAGCGTGGCGTAGGAATACGCGTACGCGCTGCCCGCCTGCGGAATCATCGCCGCCAGTTCCGCGTAGCAGAGACCCGCGAGCGCGCAGGCGCCGCCGAGGAGCAGGAACGAAAACACGAGCGCCGGCCCGGCGCCCATGCGAATGACCTCGCCGTTCGGACCGATCTGGCCGGCGGCCGCCGTGCCGATTGCGCCGAAGATTCCGGCGCCGATCACCGCGCCGATGGCGAGCATGATGAGGTCGCCGGCACCGAGCGAACGCTTCAGACCCTGGGCGCCCTCGGTATCCTCGACCAGCTTCGCAATCGGCTTGCGCTGAAAGAGCTGCGACATAGGGGCGGATTGTACTTGGGGTCCGGCTAAAGCCGACCACAACGTACGATGTCTCCGCCTTCAGGCGAACCCTTGGAGTCGATAGGCAGTGTCGTTGGACGAGACGACCAGGCCTCCGCGCCCATCGAACGCGACGCCGACCAGGCCAGGTCCGGTCAGGACCATCTCGGGTTCACCCTCCGGCGGCACGCGATAGAGACCGCTGGATCCCGCAAGCGCCTCGACGACGTGCAGCGCTCCGCGGCTGTCGAAGGCGAGACCCTGCGGCCGACCGAACGCGGCGTATCGCGTCGTCACCGTGCCGTCGGTCGCGACGCGGTACAGCGAGTCGTACGACGCCAGTGTGGGTCCCGTCACATACAAGGCAAGGTCGGGGCCGATCGCCAGGTGAAACGCCGCGACGCTCGCCGGCAGCGTCGCGAACATGACCGCGTGGCCGTCGCGGCCGACGCGAAAGATGGTGCCGGATCGATCGCCGACGTAGAGCGTGCCGTCGGGAGCAAACGTCAGCCCGCAGGCGACGCCGAGATCCGTCGCGAACGGCTCCGCCGATCCGTCAGCGGCGACGCGATAGACCGTACCCTCGAAACGGCTCGAGACGTGGAGCCGGCCTTGGGGATCGAACGCCATCGACGTCGGGTTGACGATGCCCGAGGAAAACGTCTCGCGGGTGCCGTCGGTCCGCACGCGAAAAATTGACACCGGCACCTGTTGCCCGCGCGTTCCGCTGTAGGTCACGTAGAGATTACCGTCGCGATCAAATACCGGGTTGTCCACCTGATGCAGGCCGGCGGCGAACGGCACGCCGATGTCGACGAAGGCGGTCACCCCCGATCCCTCGCCGACGCGTACGGTCACCCGCCCGCCCTCCAGGCCTGGCGGGACGATGGCGATGAGTCGCGTGGACGAAGCAAAGACCAGGCGCGCGCGCTGGGACCCGATGCGCACCTCGGGAAGGATCGGGCCGTCGATCGGAAATTCGGAACCCTCGATAGTGAGGCGGCCGCCTTCAATCGCGCTGAGCGGATGAATGGCGGTGACACGGCTGGGCGACATTGGAACGGGCAAGTCTGAAGTCGAAGTCAGAAGTCTGACGGTCGGAAGCTCAGACTTCAACTTCAGACTTTAGACTTCCAACGTCACACTACTATGTATCGTCGAGCTCCACGTTCCAGTAGAGGTAGTCACGCCAGCTGTCGGGTGCGTTGCGGATACCAACGGTAATGCGGATGGCCGGCGCCGAGTCGGGTCGCTTCGGCATCCGCATCAGATGCATGCCGGCTTCAGCCGGCGTGCGCCCACCTTTCTTGCGATTGCACGTCACGCAGCACGTGACTATATTCTCCCAATCTTTCCGGCCGCCCTGGGCGACCGGCACGACGTGGTCGAACGTCAAATCACTTGTGGGGAAGCCATCCCCGCAGTACTGGCATCGATGGTCGTCGCGCGCATAGATATTGGCGCGCGAGAACGGCACGTAGTCGAAGCGCCGCTTGATCTTGATGTAGCGTAGGAGTCGAATGACCGACGGCAGCTTGAACGTGATGGAGACGCCGTGGATTTCGCGGTCGTAGACATCGACCACCTCGACCTTCCCCTGGCACCAGAGCGTCACCGCTTTCTGCCAGTGGACGATCTTCAGCGGCTCATACGTCGCGTTGAGCAGCAAGGTCTGCTCCATCGAAGGAAATTTTGCCCGACGGCTGACGAGGTGTCAAGGCATCGGCGCCGTAAACGCCTTGAAAACTATTGGGTTAGCGCCGGTAATGCACGCATCTGCGTCGACCGATAATGCCTCAGATGTACGCGCGCGCCATCGCGTCCCTCATCCTCGCTGCCGCAACCGGCGCCTGCGCGTCGACCGGCGCGGTCCCGCATCCGTTCCCGATGCCCGGCGGCACTCAGAGCAGTGCTGCGCCTGGCACCACCGCACCTGGCACTGCGGATCCCGGCACCACAGCACCTCGCACCACAGCTCCTGGCACCGCTCCACCTGCCACCGCTGCACCTGTCACCAACGCACTTGGTACCCGAGCACCTAGCACCGTGGCACCGGGTGTCCTTTTCGACAGTTATGCGCTGACGGGCACTGCGCTGTCGCTGAGAGGTATCCCCTACCGGAACGGCGGCACCGACCCGCATGGATTCGACTGCAGCGGGTTCACCCAGTACGTGTTCGCGCAGTATGGAATCTCCATCCCGCGCGAAGTGCGCGAGCAATTCCGGGTGGGCAAATCGGTTGAACCAGATCAGCTCGTGGCGGGAGATCTCCTGTTCTTCACGACCACCGATCCAGGCGCGTCGCACGTCGGCATCTCGATTGGCGGCGACGAGTTCGTCCACGCCCCGAGCTCGACCGGCGTGGTTCGCGTGGAGCGCCTGGGATCGAGCTACTGGTCGCCGCGATTCCTCGGCGCCCGCCGCATCAATTGAACGGTCTTGAGACTTGAAACGTGAGAGTTGAGGGTTAGGCAGCCCTGAACTGACCCTTACGAATGACGCGCCGCGAGGTGTCCTTCGTAAACTGGCGGATATGCAGGTCGTCCTCGGCGTACACGGTGGGCTGCTGCGCGCGCCGCAGCGGTTCGATCGTCACGCCGTCGCTGTCGGCGTCGCACGGCAGCTGCTCCGCCAGCCGTTCGATGTAGCGCTGCGGGAACGACGGGAACGTGCGGAAGCTCGTCCCAACGACGCCGCCGTGCTTCGCCTCGAGCGTCTTGAAATCGTCGCGCAGGAAGTCGAACATGTCCGGCGCCGGTCCGCTCGCGACGTAGGTGTGGACCATGTCGGCGACCTGCTCGAAGAACGCATGGCCATGGCAGTTGGCTGAGTAGGTCCCGTCTTCTTTTTCGATCCGGCGGATGCCCGCCAGTTCGGGATCGATGTGGTACAGCTCGTGGACGACTGTGTCGAGCTTCGCCACCCACGGTTCGGCGCCGGGATAAAAACGCTCCTTCCGCGATCGATCCAGCGACTGATCGCAGAAACGCGGCAGCGAAAAGGAGAGCATGTACTTGATGCGGCGCGTCCCGACGGTAACGACCGGCGATTTGGTGACGAACCATTCCGACCGGCGCGTGATCCGGTGGGTTGTCCGATCGCGCCAGAAATAATAACCAGGCTCGCTGGCGGGAAGACTGAGGCAGTGGCAGGTGGCGAACGCGCCTTCGGCAGTCGATCGTCCTGCGCGGGCAAACACCAGCAGGTCCGCCGGATCGATGAACGACAGCGTCGGCACACGCGCGACGATGTCCTGCATCAGTAGTGTCAGGCGCTCGGTGTAGTTGATCATGCGCGCACACACGTCGCCGGGGAGCGAAGCGCGTGTTCGAGCCTTTCAATTGTCGCAGAGTTTTGAGCCGAAAGCTCGCAAACTATAGCGAACGCTTCACGTAATTGCAAGCTGAGGAAGCGCTCTTTTTGTTATCGAACCAGAGCGGCGGGCTCTTCAGGCGGCGTCACGATATTCATGCGGCGGAGGATGAGCTGTTGCCGGCGGATGAGCCGCGCCGATGGATGTGCAGGATTGAGCAAACGCGGGTTGACGATAGCCGCGGCGAGCAGCGCCGCTTGTTGAGGCGATACGTCAGCCGCGCTCACGCTGAAATACGCGCGCGAGGCGGACTCCGCGCCGTAAACACCATCGCCCCATTCGATGACGTTGAGATACAGCTCGAGAATCCGCGCCTTCTTCAGCTCGGCCTCCAGGCGCCGGGCGATCAGCAGTTCGCGGAGTTTGCGCAGCGGATTCTTCGATGGCGACAGGTACAGGTTCTTCGCGAGTTGCTGCGTGATCGTGCTGCCGCCGCGCGCGAGACGTCCGCGCGCCCAGTCCGTCGCCAGCGATTCCTGCAGCTGATCGATATCCAGTCCTTCGTGTTGCCAGAACAGATCGTCTTCGGCGACCAGCACCGCGCGCGTCAGGTTGGGAGAAATGTTCCGGTAGGCGACCCACCGCTGCGCACGGCGGGGCTGGTGGCCTTTGGCGCGCGCCTCCTCTGCCCTCAAGTCGATGAATGCCGTCGTCGATGGATTGTTCGTCTTCAGAGGCCGCACGTCCGGCAGCGTGAGATAGGCGTATGCGAGCACGGCGAAGATGCTCGCGACGACGGCGAGGCCGACCTTGAAAACCTTATGCACGAAAGGTAGTACTCGTAGCGCAGGGCTTCAGGCCTGCCGACTCAAGCACGGACCAGGTGACCCTGCTTCGCCAACGCACGCTCGAGCGCCCCGCGCAGCAGGACGACGAGCCGTGGCGACGAACTGGCGCCCATCAGCCCGACGCGCCAGATTTTTCCGGCGAGCGGACCCAGGCCGGCGCCGATTTCCATGTTGAATTCATCGAGCAGGTGGTTACGCACGGCTGCCTCGTCGATACCGTCGGGCACGCGGATCGCGTTGAGAGTCCACAGCCGCTCGCCGTCGCGCGGCAGCACGGAGAGTCCGAGCGCGCTCAGCTGTTCGAGCAGCGTCCGGTGGTTGCGTTCGTGCCGCTGCCAGCGCGCATTCAGGCCTTCCTCTTCGACGACCGCGAGCGCCTCATACAGGGCGTACACCATCGTCGACGACATCGTGTGGTGATACTTCCGGCGGATCCAGTAATCCTCGAGCAGCGTGAGGTCGAGGTAGAAGCTCCGACACTTCACGCGCTGCTGCAGCGCGCGCGGTCCGAAGACGATCGGCGCGAGACCGGCCGGACCGCCAAGACACTTCTGCGTGCAGCTGTAGCAGGCGTCGATGCCCCAGCCGCCGACGTCCAGCGGGTGGCCGCCGTACGAGGTGACCGCATCGACAATCGTCAGCGCACCATGTTCGCGCGCGATCGCCGCCAGCTGTTGAACCGGATTCAGGACGCCCGTTGAGGTTTCCGCGTGAACCATCGCCACGACGTCGGCCGGCGTCGCCTTCAGCTGTCGCCGCAGCGTATCGGGGTCGCACGCCCGGCCCCATTCCACATCCAGCCGGCTGACGGTCGCGCCGTAGCGCTCGCACATCTGCGCGAGTCGATCGCCGAAATAGCCGGTCACCACGACGAGCGCACGCGTGCCCTCGCGGACCAGGTTCGCCACCGCCGTTTCCATGCCGGAGGTGCCGGTGCCGGACACCGCGAATGCAAACGACCCGTCGGCGGCGCCGAACGTTCGCGTCAACCTCGCTCGCACGTCGTCGAGCAGCGCCAGCATCTGCGGATCGAGGTGGCTGAGCGTCGGGGCCGCCATGGCGCGCATCACGCGCGGCGACGTCAAGCTGGGACCGGGTCCGAGCAGAACGCGGTCGCTTTCCGGAAGCAAGCTCATGCGGGGATTTCCTCGAACTGGGCGAGCGCGTCGCGGATTGCCGCCACCGCCGCGTCGGGCAGAGGAGCCAGTGGCGGTCGGGGCACGCCGACGTCGTAGCCGATCAGTTTCAGTGCGGCCTTGAGGCCCGGCACGCCGTACTGCTGGCCGAGCAGCTTCGCCATCGGCATCAACCGGCGCTGCACCGCAATCGCCTCCTCGTGCCGGCCGGCCTTCGTGAGCATGAACAGCTTCATGCACGCGTCCGGCAGCACGTTTGCCAGTGCGAGGATGCCGCCCACGGCGCCGACGTTCAACGCCGGATAGAAGGTGCCCGCGGTTCCGGCAATCACGCTGAACGTCGCCGGCGTGGACGTCACGAGATCCGCGATCTGTCCGATGTCGCCGCCGGACTCCTTCATGCCGACGACGTTCGGATGGGTGGCGATGCGCGCCACGGCGGCCGGCAGCAGGTTGACGCCGGTGACCGCGGTGAAGTTGTAGAGCAGGACCGGCACCGGCGAGGCGTCCGCGACCGCCGTGTAATGACGGACGAACGCATCATTCGTCATCTGCGTCTTGAAGAATCCCGGCGTGCGGACGAGCACGGCGTCGGCGCCATGCTCGGCCGCGCGCTTCGACGCTCGGATCGCCGCCTGCGTCGATTCGCGGCCGGTGCCGACAATGAACCGGCGTGAAGGCGGCACGACATCGCGCGCCGCGACAATCGCCTGGTCCGACTCGAAGTCGTCCATCAGGGCCGCTTCCCCGTTCGACCCGAGCACGACGACGCCGTCGAGCGAAGTGGCCATCCATTTCTGCAGCGCCGTCTTCAGGCGCGCGGTGTCGATGCGATCGTGCTCGTCAAATGGCGTCGGAATGGGAGCGAAGACACCCGCGAAGTTCATGAGCGTTCATTGTAGACGACCGGCGCGCCGGCCTGCTGAAGGACCAGGTTGAGGCTGAAGACCACCAGGAACATCGCCACCGCCGGACTGAGCAGCCATGGAAAATCGGCGAACACGCGCAGGTTGGATGACGCGTCGTGCAGCATTGTTCCCCAGCTGGCAATCGGATCGGGAAAGCCGAGACCGACGTACGACAGCGTCGCCTCCGCGACGATGAAGGCGGGGACCAGCAGCGTGATTTGGACCACGACGAAGCCGCGCGTCGCCGGCAGCAGATGCCGCGTGAGCAGGCGCGCGTCGCTGGCGCCGAGCGCTTCCGCGGCCGACGCGTAGTCGAGCCGGCGCTCGGAACGGACAATCGCGCGCACGCCGCGTGCGATGAACGGCGCGCCGACCACCGCAAAGATGCCCGCGAGCATCGCGAACAGCGTGCGCGGCGGCAGCACCAGCGGCAGGACCGCGCGCAGCGCGAGCGCGACGTAAATCGCCGGCAGCACCATGACGAAGTCGGTCGTACGCATCAGCACATCGTCCCAGACGCCGCCGATGTAGCCAGCGGCGGCGCCGATCGCGGATCCGAGGAGCATCGCTCCGAGCGCGGCGACCGCGGCAAGCCCGAGCGACAGCCGCGCCCCGAACAGGACCCGACTGAAGACGTCGCGTCCAAAGCTGTCGGCCCCCAGAAGCATCAGCGGCGCCTGTGCGTCGTCAGACGACGCGACCAGCCGGCCGTTCGACAGCCACGCCAGCGGAACGCGTTTCGAGCGGTCCTGCTCGTACCGCTGTTCCAACTGGTTGACGAGCTGCCAGGGGTAGATGAACGGCGCGTGCCATGCGCCGGAGTCGTCGCGCAAGTGCGGTACCGTCGGCGGTGCGTTGAGCAGCCGATCCGCATGGTCGCCGGGAGCGTGCGGCGCAAGAAACGGCGCCGCCACAGCCGTCGCGATCGCGATGCCGAGCACCGCCGCGCCAATACGGCTACTCACGCGGCCTCCTGCACGCGCTCGCTGGCGCGTGGATCCACGACGCCGAGCGCCAGGTCCGAGAACAAGGTGCCGCACGCGAGAAACAGCGCCCCTGTCCCGGCGCAGCCGGTGACCAGATAAATGTCGCGCGCGCGCAGCGCGTCCAGCATCAGGCTGCCTAAGCCCGGCCACGCGGTGATCACTTCGACGACGAACGATCCGCTGAGCAGCGAACCGACAATCAGTCCGTAGACAGCCGCCACGTGCCGGAGCGACGGCTTGAGCGCGGAATGCCAGACGACGCGCGATCGCGTCACGCCGCGCGCGAGCGCCGCCAGCACGAAGGGCGCGCCGATCACCTCGCCCATCGCCTGCGCCTGCAACCGCTCCAGAACCGCGGCGAGCGGAAGACCGATCGCCATCGCCGGCACCACCAGATGGTGAAGCCGGTCCAGCACCGACTCGCCGATTCCGCCGATCGGGAACCATCCGGTCCGGGCCGCCACGAACACCAGGAACAACGAGGTCAGCAGCGGCGGCATCGACAACAGGACGAGCGAGATGAAGCGAATCGTGCCGGACAGCGGTCCGCGGCGGCTGCCGCTCACAACGCCCAGGGGCAGTCCGACAAGAGTCGCGACCGCCAGCGCCGTGAGCGCGAGAACCGCGGTATTCGCCGCCCGCCCGGGAATCAGCTCGCGCACCGGCCGGTCGTAGAGGAACGAGCGCCCGAAGTCGAGCCGGATGGCCGCGCCGAGCCACTCGAGGTATTGCGCGCCGATGGAGCGATCGAGGCCCAGCCGCGCGCGTGCCTGCGCTTTCGCTTCGGCGCTGGCCTCCGGGGGGAGCGAGAGGTCCACGTAGTCGCCGGGGGCCAGCCGCGCCAGAATCATCGACGCGGACGACACGACGATCACGAGGAGCGCCGCAAAGGCCAGCCGCCGGACGATGTAGCGGCTCAATGGGCACTCAATGTACGACGGCGACCGCCTCCGGCGCCCACAGCAGCTGCGGCCGCAACAGGGCAGGCGTCACGTTGATCATGCGGACCGAGGAAGCGACGAAGATGCGCGGCGCGGCGAAATAGACCATCGGCAGATGGTCGGCGAAGATCTCCTGAATCTGATCGTACAGGCGCTTGCGCTCGGCGGGATCGGGGGCGGCGATCTGCCGCACGATCAGCTCGTCGATGCGACGCTCCCACTCGGTGGCCGGCGTCTTCTGCGCGAAATTCCAGATGTGCGCGCCGCCGTAGCTCGCCCAGAAATCCAGGTTGACGGCCGGATCGGTGTCGGTCTTCGACACCGTGAAATAGACCGCCTCGTACTGGCGGGTCCGGGCAAAACGCTCGATCAGCGCCAGGCCTTCGAGTGTGACGACGTCCACCGTCACGCCAATCTTCTTCAGCTCGTCGCGGATGACCGCCACCGATCGTTCGAGGTTCGGCCGTCCCTTCTGCGTGAGCAGCGTGAACCGCGCCGGCCGGCCGCCGGCGTCTTCGAGCATCCCGTCGCCGTTGCGATCGGTGAGCCCGATGCTGGCCAGCAGTTGCCTGGCCGCTGCCGGGTCGTGCGCGGTGGGGCGGCCCCAGTACCATTGTTTGTTGGCGGGGGTCTCCG
>Ga0207691_10003428_pt1 | contig 15419 bp, 17 predicted proteins | sample KBSM13metaG_FD_184327 | JGI IMG/M metagenome (GOLD analysis project Ga0207691, IMG submission 184327) | Miscanthus rhizosphere microbial communities from Kellogg Biological Station, Michigan, USA - KBS M1-3 metaG (SPAdes) (version 2) | ecosystem: Host-associated > Plants > Roots > Rhizosphere >... | reverse complement strand
TCGTGTGTGTCATCCCGAGCGACAGCGAGGGATCTTCTCGAACGTGATCGTGGCCAGAATTGCTACGATGACATCACAGAAGCTCCCTCGTCATGCACCCGCCTGCGGCGGGTTCCCGCGCTCCTCGGAATGACAGCATTGCAGTTTTCTGCGTCGCGCGCGAAGCGCGCCTGCGCGCTCTGTGTTCCGCAGTTCGGCTTCGAAGATAGATCCGACCCTGGGGTGTCAGCGCGCCACCCACATCACGGTTTCTTCCGCAACGTGTCCAGCGACCGTTTAGACTGTCCATCGTTAGGGTTGAGCGTCAGCGCACGCTCGAGGCTCGCGATCGCGGCCACGGTGTCGCCTAACGCCAGCTGTGCCGCGGAGGCCTGACGGAGCGCGAATCCGGAAGTCGGAGACATCTCCGTGTTGAGCACGTGGATGCGGACGGCGTCCGCCAGCTTGCCGCGCTCGCCGATCGATGACGCGACGTCCGCGAGGGGGACCTCGCCAAAGTCGTACGCCGCGGCACCGTAGTAGCGCGCGCGAAGCGCACGGTACGCGTTGACGAGCGAATCCGTTCCTCCAGCGTCGTAGGCACCGAGCAGGACTTGCTGCAGTGGGCGGGGCTGCGCTATGCCGCGGTGACAGGTCGCGCACGTCACGGAAATCGGCGGCGTGCGTCGCATCGCGAGCTTCGCGAGATGATCGTCGTTGATCGCGGCGACCATACGCAGCATCGCGCGGGCCTTCTCCTTGGTCGCCTTCTCATCCTTCGCGAACTCGTACTGATCGAGTGACCCGCCTTCGGGGCCGACGTGGCAGTAGCCGCACCGCACACCGAGCGCGCGAGTGAAACCGGCCATCGTGTTGACGAGCGAATCCATGGAGATGCTCGTCGGCAGCACCTTGAGGTTCGTCGCGCGTTCCGGTGGGAACTGGGCGTGCGCCGCGTCCGCCGCGAGTGCGGTGGCCAACATCACGGCTGTGACGACGATCGATCGTTGCATGAGGGCCCGGACTGGAGCGTTCACATCGTAGCGGCAAATTGAACGTGAGGCACCGCGCGAACGTGAGGCACCGCGCGCGATCCCGGTAGAGTTCTGTGACGAACCGATCTTCATTTCGCGCGGCACCGGTGGCGTCCCGAGCCTCGGCATTGTCATCCCGAGCGGCAGCGAGGGACCTTCTCTGAAGAGATCGTGGCCGGACCAGCGACGATGAAATCACAGCCGGTTCCTGACGCACCTCGATTCGCTGCCGACGCGACAGGACAACAGCAACGGCAACGGCAACGGCAACGGCAACGGCAACGGCAAGAGACAGGATGGCCAGGATTGGCAGGATTGAAGAGACGTCTCGAGGGATGGTCGCGATCCGCCCGCCCGGAGTCCTGCCAATCCTGCAATCCTGTCGTTGTTGTTTTTGCTCGTCCCGAGCACCAGCGACGGACCTTTGTGGAGTACTCATGGCCAGGTCAGCTACGATGCCATCACGGAAGGTCCTCTCTTCGTCGCTGCGCTCCTCAGGGCAGGCTCTGGGCGCTCCTCGGAATGACACTCGCGTGCTCCGCCAGCGGGCCGGTCGTCTTCCGGAGCAGGATCTCCGAATGGCCGCGAACCATGTAGTCCAGTAGCTCGCCCACGACCTGGTACCCCAGCCGCTCGTAGAGACGCCGAGCGCCTGGGTTGAACGACGACACGCAGATGAACACGTTAGGCGTCTCGCGGAGGATCCGCCGCTCGGCGAACGCGATGAGGGCCGTGCCGAGGCCGCGACCTCGCCAGGCGTCGCGGACGGCGAGGGACTGGATGTAGCCGACGAAAGCGCCACCCATGACCAGGATCGCGAATCCCGCGACGCCCTCACGCGCGTCGAGCGCGACGTACACCTCGCGAGCGGGGTCGCGCAGGATCTCCAGCGACTGCTGGAAGGATCTACCGAACGTCAGCCATGGTTCGGTGGTCGACATGATCTCGGCGCAGACGCGAGCTTCGTCGTCGGTGGCGAGAGGGCGGATGACGAACGCGGACGCAGCCGAGGTGGGCGACGGCGGGACAGTCATCTCGGGAACATACCGGCGGCTCTCGTTTCAGATAGATTGCACCGCTCTCCGCCCGTCGACGTCTGCCCCGTTCGTGCCCATGGAAATCCGCCGCGCCATCGAGCGGGACGCCCCAGCGATCCGCGCGCTGATCGACCTCTACGTCGCTGACGGAACACTCCTTCCGCGGTCGGAGGACTTCATCGCCTCGCATGCCGACCATTTCGTCGTCGCGATCCGCCGCGGGCGCGTGGTCGGCTGTGCGCACCTCGACGAGTATGCGCCGAGTCTCGCCGAATTGCGTTCGCTGGCGGTGGCACCGGATGCGCAGGGGATGGGTGTCGGGCGTTCGCTGGTCGCGGCGGTCGAAGACCTCGCGCGTCGTCGTGGTTACCGCACGGTGTTCGCCGTCAGCAACGACGAGGAGTTCTTCGGCAAGTACGGCTTCCTCCCGCGCCACATCCCTGAGCTCGACCGTGAGCGGAGCGAGGTCAGTAAGTACAAAGGGGTGTACGCGAAGGACGTCAATCGGGACTCGGCCCTGGGGACTGGGGACTAGGAACAGGTCCCTCGCGCCAGGTTCTTCATCGCCGGTTCAGCGACCGTCGATGCACGATGGTGAGGAGCCACGCAGCGAACCGGGCGGGCTGACGGCAGGTGGCGAGCTGTTCGTAGGCGTGCACGAAGGCCTCCTGCGCAATGTCGTCAGCCTCGGCGGGGTCGCCGAGGATGGCGAGCGCCCGCGCGAGTGCGGCGCGCCGGTACCGGCGCACCAGGTCCGCAAACGCGTTCTGTTCCCCCGCCAACGTGCGGTGAACGAGGCCTTCGTCGCTCTGCTCGGTCGCCACGCCAGTAAAGGGACACCGGCCGGGGACGAAACGTGAGTGGCGGGCGTTGTCGGTCACTCACGAAGCATCTCAGACGAAGACGCGAACGGATGCGCCGGATCGGCCGGATTGACTCCGAGGAACGACAGTTCGGCGTACCGCACCACCATTAGCGGCTCGTTGCAGGAGCCTCCGTCCTGTTCACAGAATCAATCAGTTCGATTCCCGGCATCCGCTCGCCCTTCGTCTGAGATGCTTGCCGAGGCTGCCGGCGCACTCCACGTCCCGCGGTGATTTTCACGTTGGCCCGAGAGCGTCGCCAGCGTTAGGCGAGCGCGCCGAGCAGTCGGTCGACGTCACCCATGTCGTTGTAGACCGACGGCGACAGGCGGATGAAGTTCTGTCCGACGCGCACGTTGACGTTCGCCTTCCTCAGCTTCTCGACCACGGGCGCGCGGTCCTTGAACGTGAACGTGATGAGCGCCGAGCGTGTGCCTGCCGGCGTCATGGGAGTGAAGCCGAGCCGCGGCATCTCTTCACGCAGTCGCGCGAGCATCGGCTGACGCCACGCCTCGATATTCGCGACGCCGAGTTGCTCGATGTATGGCAACGACTGGCTCAGTGCCGAGATGGGGCCCCACGCGTTGCTGCCGACCTCGAAGTACGAGCTTGCATCGGTGCCGAGCTCCCACGTGAATGGCGTCGGGGCCGGCGGGTCGTACGGGAGGAAGTGCGTCACGATGTCGCGCGACGAGTGGTAGCCGCGCTGCGAGCGATGGATGACGCGGTCGAGCAACTCCTCCTTCGCGTACAGGAATCCCAGACCGAAGTCGGCCATCAACCACTTGAAGCTCGCGCAGGCGGCGAAGTCGACGCCGGTCGCCTTCACGTCGATCGGTGACGCGCCCGCGGCCTGGATGATGTCGGCGTAGACGTACGCGCCGTTCGCGTGCGCGAGATCGCACACGGCTTTGAGATCGTGCTGGAACCCGTTGTACATCGCGACGAGCGAGATCTCGACGAGCTTCGTCTTGCGGTCGATGACCTTCTCCATGTCGCGGATGTCGATGCGCGAGCCGTTGTCGCGCGGCATGACGATGCGCAGATCGAGCCCGCGATCGCGTTTCAGCAGCTGCAGGTTGAGGATGGATCCGTCGAAGTGCAGCGCGTCGGTCACGACGTTGATGCCGTTGCGCGCCTGCTCCGCGATCTCGAGCCCGTTCACGACGAGGTTCTCGCCGGTGCTCGTGTTCGGGACGTAGCTGATCTCCGACGGCTTCGCGTTGATGAGTCTCGCGAACGCGGCTTTGACGCCGGCGCTCACCGTACCCGCGGTCACGTCATCGGTCTGGAACGACGCGCGCGCGTCCGCATACCGGCGCATGGCGGCCGCCGCGGCGACGGGCATGGGATGCGTGTACGCACCGTTGATGTACGTGAGGCCGGCGGGGATGGCGAAGTCGGCCTTCCGCGGGAAATCCGGCGGACGAATAGCGGGCGCGTGTGGCATGATGCTCCCCGATGGCAACTGCGCGGTGAGGGCGCGGGCGGCGGCGGTACCGACGGCGGCCGCTGCACCAGCCAGAAGATCGCGACGAGTGATGGTCATCTGGGCCTTGGGAAGGAGGCCTTGGGAAGGAGGAGGGCGGTAGAAAAAGCGTGTCATCCCGAGCGTCAGCGAGGGACCTTCTTTAGGGTCGTCGTGACTGGACTGGCTACGATGACATCACAGAAGGTCCCTCGTCACTGCGTTCCTCGGGATGACAACGATGACAACTTGCTCGTCGTGAGCGCGCCCGCATGCGCCCACTCGGAATCCGTAATGCGCAGCGGCTCCCCCTCTGCCTCCGTTGCCTCTACCGGACGACCCGCCGCTCGCCACGCCGCCGTCCCGCCGGCGACCGAAGACACGTGATCGAACCCCTGCTGCAGGAGGAACTGCGCCGATCGGAGCGAGCGCATCCCCGTCTGACAGATCGTCAGGATGGGACGATCGCGCGGTATCTCCTCGAGCCGCGACGCAAGCTCCGCCTGCGGGATGTTCACGGCGCGTTGCACGTAACCACGCGCGAACTCCTCCGGCTCGCGCACGTCGAGCAGCACCGCGTTAGGCGCGGCGTCGACCGCATCAATGCCGACTTCCTCCACCTCGGGCGATGAGGTCAGCATCGCCCACGGCATGTCGGCGACGCCGCGATTCGTCGCCTCGATCGCCGTCATGTTCAGCGGACGGGCCGGGATGCCATTGTTGAGCGTGGCGACGAACGGGTCACGGTCCATGTGCAGCAACGGACTGTACAGCCGCTCGAAGCCGATCGTCGTGCTCGGGCGACCGCACATGCCCTTTCCGCACGGGCCCTCGAAGTGTCCCGGAAAGACCGCGACCCAGTCCGGCAGACGGAGCAGTTTGGACATGCTCTCGAATTGCGCGGACGCGTCACCGCCGCCGAAGTCGGGGCGGCCGACGTCGCCCACGAGGAGAGAATCGCCAGTCAGCACCATCGACGGCTCGGGGCTGCGCTGTGGATTCACAACGAGAACGGAGATGAGCTCCGGCCGGTGCCCGGGTGTGTGCAGGATGCGCAGCCTGAGCTGACCGAGGGGAAGCTCTTCGCCGTTGGCGAGCGGCCGGAACGGATACGTCACTCTGGCTGACTGGTGCAGACACAGCTCGGCGCCATAGTCGGCGACGAGCCGCCGTGCGCCGGACACGTGGTCCGCATGGACGTGCGTGTCGATCACATAGCGCAGCGTGAAGCCGCGCTCTCGCAGCAGCGGCTCGTACTGCGCGGTGTCGATGGACGGATCGACGATCGCGGCCTCGTGCGACTGCCGCGAGGCGATCAGGTATGAGGCGCAGCCGCAGCGCTCATCCAGGATTTGCTTGAAATACATGACGGACAGATTGAAGGGCGATGGGTCGTTCAGCCACCGCGGGTGCCTGACTCACAATCTATCCCCGGGCGGTGTCTGCTGGTGAGGCGTAGGCTCAAGCGCGCCGTGTACGCCCTACTTCCCTGTCACCCGCGGTCACTCGCCCAAGCCCATGCGACACTACGTCTTCGTTCCCTTCGCCGCCACACTGCTGGGCGGCGCGTCGTCACCCACCTCGGTCGAACGGCCCGCCTTGCTCTCCCCCGCGATCACCGCGCCCGCCGACACGCTCGGCGACCGGCTCCGCCGCGAGCTCGGGCCATGGCTCGACGAGCGTGCGCGTGCCGGCGCGTTCTCCGGCGTCGTGCTGGTAGCCAGGGACGGCCGGCCCGTCTACTTCGCCGCGTATCGGATGGCCGATCGTGCGCGGGCGGTGCCTAACGCTCCCGACCTGCCTAACAAATCGATTCGCGAGACCCCTCGGCGCGTGACGCTGTAGCGCCCAGCGTCACGAGTGTGAGCGGGGCGTCGGTCGAAACGTCGTTGCTTGATCCGTCGAAAGGCGCGGTCAGGAATTCCGTCCGGTTAGCGCTCGCTATCCGTTCGGCTGGCCCGACCGCGCCTTCGATCCTATCGGTGGTTCTCGAGGCAGTCTCAGAAGTTGATGCCGGTGTTGAACGCGAATCGGCCCGACTGCCCGATCGACCGGTCACCATTCCGATAACTCGCCCCAACCGAGAAGCGGCTGATGGAGGCCGTAGCGCCCATCGTCACGTACGAGTCGAAGCCGCGCTGACGTGCGCCGTTCTTGACGTTGTCGCTCTCGAACTGGTAGTACGCGAGCGTCGGAGCGGCAAATGGGGTGACCGTCATCTGACCGACATGCACATCGTACCCAATGCCGAGGCTCACGGGAACCGAGCCGAATGCGTCTGCGTCGTTCTTGCCCTCGCCCGGATAGTCGACCGCCTGTGCTTCGAAGCCGGCACCAGCGCACAACGAGAGAGCCGTCCCGGCGGGCTGCACGCTCGTCGACAACATGCCCGACACATGTATGGCGGACGTGTCGCCCTGCATCCCGCCGCCACCGCCGCCGATGCTGGCGATCACGCCGACACCGTTGCCGGCGTCGAAGCTGTGGGCATACCGACCGCCGTACACCGGCGTCTGGCGACCATGGCCCGTCCATGCCTCACGCTGTTCGGCGCCGAGGTAGTTCTTGCCCGGCATGGGGAGGCCGAGGCAGCTCTGGCCGTACGCGGTGGTCGCGGTCGCCAACGTGGCGGCAACCGTGAGGGACGATAGCACGAAAGTGCGGAGGGAGCGGAGCTTAGGCATGGAAGTCGTCCTGTAGGAGAGCGTGAACGCCGACGTGCGGCGTGAATAGAGTTGGATCTATGAGTGCTCATGGGCGCCGCGCGCTTCCGCCGACGTGCGCCTCACGTGAGAGCAATGGTATCAGCGCCCAAGCAGCGCGAACATCAGGCGATGAGTCGGATCCGTATCCACCGTTCGGTGGATAGCACGCTCCTCCGATCGACCGGCGGCCTGGAAGGTGGGGTCTCGCTATTCTGTCTCGAGCGTCGCGGCGGTAACGTGACTGCTCTCGAATGCGGGAGCGGGTCATGAGGCAGTCGTGGCGGCAGACGCCGTCCGGACATATCGGCACCGTGCTCGGGCCGACCGATCACGTGTGGCGCCGGTGGGTGGAGAACCCGTACGCGTTCTACTACACGCCGCTCGGCATCGCGACCGTGTTGCTGGTCGTCCTGCCCGGACACGGGTGGCGCGAGCAGGTGGCCGGCGTCGTCACCGCTCTTGCAACCGCGGTCTGGTTCCACCGGTGGATCGTTCACGTCAGAGCGGACGTCGGTCGTCACGCCCTGGCGCATCGATTGGTCCTCGCGCTCGTGGGCGTGGCGCTGACCTCGGCGCTCGCCGTGATTCACGACGCATATTTGGTCGTGCTGTTGATGCTCGTTATGCACTTCTTCGTCGCGCTGCCAGTCGGGTGGTCGGTGCTGCTGACGATTCTGATCGCGTTTCCAACGGGGCGGCTGTACGACACGCATGGTGCGATTCCCGACGCCGCGGCCGAGATCACGTCTGTACTGTTCCTGAGAGTTCCTGTCATGGTCATGTTCGGCATCGTCGTGCGCACTGCCGCGGCACAGAACGAGGAGCGGCGACGGCTTCTCGATACGCTTGCCGCCGCGGAGCGGCGGGCGGGCATTCTCGAGGAGCGCCAGCGACTCGCGGGTGAAATTCACGACACGCTCGCGCAGGGGTTCGCGGCCATCGTCGTGCATCTCGAACAGGCCGACGTCGCGTCCGGGAGCTCGATGAATGCAGCACGGCCGCATCTCGACTTCGCGCGGTCGATCGCGCGCGAGAATCTCGAGGAGGCGCGGAGAATGTTGACCGCACTTCGCCCGGAGGTTCTCGATCAGGAGGGCGGGCTGAGCGCCGCGCTCGCCCGCGTGACCACCGAGTGGGCTCGCCGCACCGGAGTGCCGTGCGTGTTGCATGTGACGGGTGACGTGTTGCTGCTGCATTCCGAAGCGGAGGTGATGTTGCTGCGCGCGACGCAGGAACTGCTCGCGAACGTTCGGAAGCACACCAAGGCGACGCACGTCACGGTGACGTTGTCGTACATCTCGGATGTCGTGGTGCTCGACGTGCGGGATGATGGCGCTGGCTTCGCGCCTAACGCCGCTCACGACGGGCCATCGAGTGACGAAAGCCCCGGAGAGGCTTCGCGTGGCGGTTTTGGCCTTCGCGGCTTGCGTGAGCGCGCGGAGCAGTTCGGCGGCAAGGTGGACATCGAGAGTGCGCCAGGCGATGGTACTACCGTGAGCGTCACTATCCCGGCGTTTCGAACGGAGACGTATCCAGTTCCAGTGTTGCCGTCAGGAGCACCGTTCGGTGGTACGACACCGCCGCGGACGGCGTCACCCGCGTGACACCTATTCGCATCGTCATCGCCGACGATCACCCGATCGTCCGCTCGGGCCTCCTCGGCCTCCTGGCATCGCAGCCCGACTTCGAGGTGGTAGGCGAAGCGGCGAATGGCCGAGAAGCGGTCGACGTCGTGCTGCGCACGCGGCCGGACGTCGTGCTCACGGACCTGCGCATGCCCGAGCTGGATGGCGTCGGCGCGATCCGCGAGATGTGCGCGCAGGTCCCAACGGTGCGCATCCTCGTGCTCACGACGTACGACACGGACGCCGACATTCTGCGTGCCGTCGAGGCGGGGGCGACCGGTTACCTGCTCAAGGAGACGCCGCGCGAGGAACTGTTCGCGGCGATTCGCGCGACGGCGGCAGGCAAGTCGGTGTTGTCGCCGAGTGTGGCGTCGCGGCTCGTGGGGCGAACGCGTGATCCGAGCGAGCGGTCGTTGAGTGCGCGCGAGATCGAGGTGCTGATGCTGGTGGCGAGGGGCACGAGCAACAAGCTCATCGCGCGAGACCTCGAGATCGGCGAGACGACGGTGAAGACGCATCTGCTGCACATCTTCTCGAAGCTCGGGGTCGATGATCGAACGGCGGCGGTGACCACAGCGGTCGAGCGCGGGATCATCAGGCTGTAGACCGCGTGAACTGACGTGGCATCGCGATTGATCCGGCGAGTAACACGTCGTGAGTGGTCAGTCGTCGGTGATCAGTTCTCAGTCCCGCCTGGCGAATGGCTCCGGTGCGAAGGCACCGAGCGCCGATCTGATCCTGCGGGCACGAGGCCGTTGCAGGTTTCGGATTACGCCAGCAGGCGTTTGCTCCCACGGGCTGACGCGCGCCGTATTACGCTGCGCCACATTCGTGACGGTGAATGGCGCATGATAACGCGGCGCGTTAATATCCAGATGATTCGTTCGTTCGCTGACCGTAGCACGGCACGTCTTTTTGGTCGCGAGCCTGTCCGGCGCTTTCCCGTGCTGCTCCAGCGAATGATGCTTCGCAAGCTCGTCGCGATCGATGCGGCCGATTCGCTCGCTGATCTGCGCGTACCGCCCGGTAACCGTTTGGAAAAGCTGACCGCCGAGCGCGCGGGGCAATACAGTATCCGTATCAACGACCAATGGCGCGTCTGCTTCACCTGGCGTGACGGCGACGCGTACGATGTCGAACTGGTCGACTACCATTGAGAGGATCCCGATGGCCGCGCGTAAGCTCGCTCCGATTCACCCCGGTGAAATTCTTCTCGCCGACTTCCTCGAGCCGCTTGGTCTATCGCAATACCGGGTGGCGCGCGACATCAGTGTTCCTCCGCGTCGCATCAACGAGATCGTGCACGGCACGCGATCGATATCGGCCGACACTGCGTTGAGACTCGCACGCTACTTCGGCACAAGCGAACACTTCTGGCTGAACCTTCAGGCCCGGTTCGACCTCGAGACGGAACGCGACCGACTGGGGAAGCGGCTGGAGAAAGAGGTGATCGTCTTTCGCGCCGCGAGTTGAATCGCCTCTGCCCCTGAGCCGTCGAGCGAGGAATCATTCGCTTGTAAGGCGGGCAGCCCCGGACGTAGTGCCTCGGCGGGCGTGTGACGGCTGCCACGTCGGTTGCATCTTCAAGAGCCGGCACGTCGTGCTCGAGCACCGGGCTCACCTCTACTGTCTTCCAACATGCTGTGTCCCACCATCCCGACTCGCGGCGGAGTCGTACCCGCATTCGTGTCCGTCGCGATTGCGTCTCTCATGTTCGCGTCCGCCGCCGCGGCACAGGGCACCAAGCCCGATACGACGAAACACCTCAAGGTGACGGCCGGTGTCGCCTACCTCAACTCCAGCGGCAACACCAACGTGACGTCGCTCGCCATGGACGAGCGCCTCGAATGGAAGCGCCCGCGCTTTCTCTGGGCGCAGTTCGTCAAGGTGATCAACAGCTCGACCGATGGAGAGCAGAGCGCGGACCTGCTCGCCGCGGGCCTTCGCGGCGACTGGAAGTCGCACGGGCGACTGTCCGTGTACGCGCTCACGAACTACGACCGCAACCGCTTCGCCAACATCAGCCGCCGCTTCGAGGAAGGCGCGGGACTCGGGTACCTGCTCATCGACCGGCCGATGCATCGCCTAACGACCGAGCTCGGAAGCCAGTTCGTGCAGCAGTGGAATCTCGACGACGTGAGCGACAGCTTCCTCTCAGGCCGCGCGGCGGAGGTGTACCGTTACACCTTCAGGGCGAACTCGTACTTCGAGGAGCGCCTCGAGTATCTCCCGAACCTCGAGGCAACCGAGGACTACCGCATGAATGCGGAGGCGAGTCTCGTCGCGCCGCTCTCCCGCCATCTGGCGCTCAAGCTCGGCTACGTGCTCCGCTTCGACAACCTGCCGGAGCCCGGCGTGGAGAAGACGGATCGCTTTCTCACCTCGGGGCTGCAGATCACGTTCTGACGAGAGCGGAAGGCAGATGGCGGAAGGCGGATGGCGGTGTCATCCCGAGGAGCGGCAGTGACGAGGGACCTCGTGTGATGACATCGCTAGCCACGATGACCGTCGAGAAGATCCCTCGCTGCCGCTCGGGATGACATCGCTGGCGCTCGGGATGACACGCTTTTTCTCCGCCATCCGCCGTCCGCCCTCCTCCTTCCTAAGGCCCCTTTCCTCCTTCCTCAAATTCAGTCGTCCACACCCGGAACCGGACGCGTCGTCGCGCCAGCCCAGAAGTAGTTCCGATTCTCGTCGCGATACCAGTGCGGATTCCCGTTCACGCTCATGCCGTTGCTCGTCCACCCCACGAACTCGAGTAGTTCGTTAGGTGGCGCCGCCCGCAGGACAGGCGCCGCCGTCGTCGGCGCGCCGCGACGCACGTTGAGGCCCGTCCGCGTCCGCACCTGACCCGGCTGCGCGATGAAGTTGAACCGGTCTGGTGACAGCGCCGCCTCACGCGCCAGCGTGATTAGCCGGTCGAGATCCACGATGTCATTGGGACACGTCTTCCTTCCATAGATCTCGCGGTGCCCCACGATGTGCTCGCGATCGATCGGAATCGACCACCGGTTACAGACGTCGGCAATGAGCTTCGAGCTCGAGGCATACATCGCGTCCGGCCAGTCGCTCGCGCCCTGCCCCTCGTGCTCGATGCCGATCGTGTAGAGGTTCGGGTTCACCTTCGCCTTGAGCTTCCCCCACTTCGGCTTCCACACGCGTCCCGCATGGAACGCCGTGTCCGCCTCGCCGACGTACTGATGGATCTCGCCGCTTCGCCCGATGCCGTAGTGCGCTGACACCTCGGACTCCGGCGCGCGAAACCAGCTGTCCGCCGCACCGAGCGTTCCTTCGATGATGTGGATGACGACAGCTTCTGGACGGAAGCCGCCACGACCCTTGTGTCGGTGGGGGCTACCCACCCACGTGACCGAGCTGCTCACGACGCTCCTCCTTCTTATAGACGCAGAGCTGACTGAACCGCGCTGCAGAATCTACGAATACGAAAGCGGATGGCGAATACGGACACGGCTCAGGACTCGAAGGTGGACATGGCGCGCGCGAAGCGCGGCGTTGACTGCGCGCGCAGCGCTCGTGAGCCACGACGTCGGGCGCGACGCGAAGCCAAAGCAACAGCGCGAGTTGCACGCGCTCACCCCGCAGCCGTGCGAGATAGGCTGATTGTCACCCGACCGAATTGACGCACAGGTGACTCGGGCTCGTTGTATTCCGCTCGCCGAACCGAGATGACCGCGCACTACTGCGCGACGCTGGCTCCGGCTGACCGATACAACATTGAGGATTCCGCCCATGTCCACCTCGTACTCGATGCCCTTCGCCCGCCGGAGTGCGCTCCGGCTCTCCTGCCTGGCTGTCGCGAGCATGGCGAGCGTCGCCTTCCTCGCGGCCTGCGACGACAATCAGCCCACCGCGCCAAAGCCGCCGTCCGCTCCCGTCACCGCCGCACCAATCGTGATCCCTATCAAGACCGGCTCCATCGTCATGAAGGTGTTCGACGAGAAGCAGGTCCTGATCACGTCGTCGTCTGCGACATACCAGATCATCAGGTCGAGCGGCGGCATCACGTCGACGTGGACGCTCAAGGACGGGCTCGTGAACGACAGCGAACCGGCGATGGGGGTCGCGCTGATGAAGGGACTCGTCCCGGGCACGTACCAGGTCTGCGAGACCGAGGCGCCCGTCGACTACGCGCTCGCCAAGCCCGCGTGCGGTGTCGTGACGGTCTACGCCGGAGCGACCGTCGGATTGTACCTCGTCAACCCGCATCTTCCGAAGATCACGTTCAAGGTCGTGGACTTCATTGGGAATCTGGTTCCGAACATGACGTTCACGATCAAGGATTCCGCGAACGTGTACTCGTCGCTGGTGGTCGACAACGGCCCGCTCGACTCCGACCCGGTCGGGGGCCAGGTCGCACTGACGCTGCCGTTCGAAAGCAAGTACACGTTGTGCGAGACGACGTTGCCCCCGGGATACGCCTTTCCGCTTGCGCAGATCAAGTTCTGCTTCGACTACACGGTAAAGAACGCGGAGTCGAAGCAGGCCGGGCCCTTCACGCTGTATCCGATCGCGAGTGCCTTGTGGCAGGTGACGGACGGAACGATCAGCCCCACGTTCTTCTACAACCTGATCGGACCGTCGTCGTTCAAGGTGATCGCGGCGAACCAGACGTGGACCGATGTGACGGACAATGGTGTGAACGACATCGATCCGAAGCTGGGCGCGGTCTCCGTGAAGCTTCCGGCCGCGGGCACCTATCAGATCTGCGAGACCGTACCACCGGTCAACCACTGGAACGCGACACCAGCGTGCAAGACCGTGGACGTAGTGACGGCCGCGCCGAAGTGGGCGGAGTTCTTCATCAACCCAGAAAAGCAGGTCATTAACCGCTAGGCGGACGTCATTCCGAGCGGGTGTCATTCCGAGCGAAGCGGGCGTCAGCCCGCGCAGTCGAGGAATCGCGATCGTGCGGATAGAGGGCTCTCTACTAGGCAGAGTCCCGATTCCTCGACTCGCTCCGCTCGCTCGGAATGACACGCACTCGGTATGACTGCCTCGGCGCTTATTCCCTTGCAGGGGCTTGAGCGCCGAGCGTAGTGTGAAAGCATGAGCGGTGACCGTGATGCGCGACGGTTGATGAGCGTCGAGGAGTATCTCCAGTTCGAGGAGAGCTCCCCGCTGAGACACGAGTACGTGGCGGGCGAAGTCTACGCGATGCCCGACGTGACGCTTCGACACAACACTGTCGCCCTAAACATCATCGGGCGCCTATCTGCGGTCGCTGGTAATGGTCCGTGTCAGGTGTTCTTCACTGAGGTGCGGCTTCGGGCTTCGGACACCACCTACTACTACCCCGACGTCATCGTCGTTTGCGGCGCGGTCGAGGAGCTGGATATCATAGTCCGTGAGCCATGCGTGGTCGTCGAGGTGACATTGCCCAGCACCGCGAGAATCGACCGGGGAGAAAAGCTGGCCGCATATCGAGACGTTCCGTCGCTACTCGCGTACCTCATCGTCGACCATCGTCGGCGTCGCGTCGAGCGTCACTGGCGGGATGATCTCGCGTCCCCCTGGAAGCGCGAGGACATCATGGGCGATGGAACCGTCGCTGTGCCGTGCCTCGAGGTGGAGCTGACGCTCGACGAGATCTATCGCGGCGTCGACCTGGCGACTATCGCGGAGCCGGACGCTGAGGAGTACGAGGTGGCGTGACCACACCCGCGAGCGCCTGCTCGAGCCTCGCCTCCACACTCTTCGCCTCGGCGTTACCAGCATCGAACTCGAGCCCGCGCTTCACCTCGTCCAGCGCACGTTGTAACTCACCGGTCCTGGCGTACGCATCCGCGAGATAGAAGTGCGCCTTCGCCAGCGACGGATCGAGCGCGGCCGCACGTTCATACTCGGGAATCGCGCTCGCGGCGTCGCCCTTCTTCAAGTGCACGTTGCCGAGGTCGAACCATGCCAGCGGCTCGTTGGGGTCGAGCGCCACCGCGCGCCGGTATGCCGCCTCGGCGCCCTGAGCGTCACCAGCTGCCTCGAGCGCGATCCCCATGTTCACGAGCACGAGCGGCTGGCTCGCGTCCAGCGCCAGGCTCCGCTGATAGCTCGCCACCGCCCCCTGCAGGTCTCCCGCCTGCGCCTGCGCCAACCCCAGGTTCTGATAGAAACGCGGCGCACTCGGCGTGACTTCCACGGCCTTTCGATACGTCGTCACTGCTGCAGACGCATCACCGCTGCCTAACGCCTTGTCAGCGAGATATCCGAGCACGAGCGCCCACCGCGCGCGGACGGCCGAGTCGTCCGCACCAAGACTTCGCAGACGCTCGGCCAGAAAGCGGCGTGTGCCCGCGTCTTCACCACGGGCGAAGTGAAGCGCCGCGAGCGCGCCGGCACTGACATCGATGTCGGAGCTGCGCGAGAGCGCTCGAAGCCGATCTTCAATTCCTGGTTCGAGGTCCGACGCATCGGCCGTGAGCCACTTCTCGACGAACCGCGCGAGACCCGCTGCCACCGCGGACGCGTGACCCGACGTCGTATCCAGCAGCAACCCCGCCGCCTCGGCTCTCGTCTTCGCTGTTGCTGCACGCGTGAGTCCCGCCACGGCTGCTTCGTGCGGCGCCGGCGCGCCGTACCACGCGCGCACCTGCGCATCGAGCGCGCTCTCCTCGCGATCAGCATGACACGTCTTGCACGCGCTTACCACTCCCTCGGCCGCATCAAACGCGGGGCGTGGGACTTCGTCAGCAA
>Ga0207691_10003427_pt1 | contig 15419 bp, 12 predicted proteins | sample KBSM13metaG_FD_184327 | JGI IMG/M metagenome (GOLD analysis project Ga0207691, IMG submission 184327) | Miscanthus rhizosphere microbial communities from Kellogg Biological Station, Michigan, USA - KBS M1-3 metaG (SPAdes) (version 2) | ecosystem: Host-associated > Plants > Roots > Rhizosphere >... | reverse complement strand
CGACCTCATCGTCTTCAACGCAAAGGTCTACACGATCGACGTCGCGCTCCCGCGCGTCGAGGCGTTCGCGATCGCCGGCTCGCGGTTCGCCGCCGTCGGCACGAGCGCCGACATGCGCGCGCTCGCGGGCAAGCGGACCCGGACGTTCGACGCGAAGGGGATGACCATCGTCCCCGGCTTCATCGACACGCACAATCATGCCGGCGGAACGACGCTGCTCTACGAGGTGCTGGTCGGGAACCCCTTCGAGGTCGAGTTCGTCACCATCCAGAGCGTCATCGACAAGCTCAAGGCGCGCGCGCGCGCGCTGCCGCCCGGTACCTGGGTCGAGGGCTACTTCCACGACGACACCAAGTTGAAGGACAAGCGGCCGCTCAACGTGCGGGATCTCGATCAGGCCTCGACCGAGCATCCCGTCGTCGTCCGTCACCGCGGCGGGCACACGTCGTTCTACAACTCGCGCGCCTTTGCGCTCGCCAAAGTGACGAAGGACACGCCGAACCCGCCGGGCGGCACGTTCGACAAGGACGCCGGCGGTGAACTCAACGGCCGCGTCACCGACCTGGCGCGCGGCGTCTTCAACAACGTCGGAACCCGCCCGAGCTACACCCCGGAGCAGCGCGCGACACGCGAGCGGGATGGCGTCGCGCACATCTCGAAGCAGTTCGCGCGCTACGGGCTGACCACCGTCCACCACCAGGGGGGCGACCTGGCGGCGATCCAGGACGTGCGGGCGCGCGGGGATCTGCGGCACCGGGTCAGCTACGAAGCCGGCGGCCGCGTGCTCGAGAACATGATCACGAGCGGCATCGCCACCGGCTTCGGCGACGAGTGGATCAAGTTCGGCGCGACCAGCGAGCACACGCTCGACGGATCGTTCTCCGAGCGGACGATGGCGCTGAGCGTCCCCTATCCAGGGCAGAACGGCTACAAGGGAAACGTCACCGAGTCACAGGACGAGTGCAACGCGTGGGTCGAGCGCGTCCACCGCGCCGGCATCCAGGTGAACTGCCACGCCAACGGCGACGTGGCCATCGCCGAGTACCTCACCGCCTTCGAACGGGCGCAGCAGCTGTTCCCCCGCCGCGACGTGCGGCCGAAGATCACGCACTGCACGTTGATCAACGACGATCTCGTCCGCCGCATCAAGGCGGCCGGCGCGGTGCCGGCGCTGTTCTCGACCTACGCTTACTACAACACCGACAAGTTCCCGTTCTACGGCGAAGCGTTGATGACGCACGCCATGGCCTACCGCACGCTGCTCGACGCCGGCGTTCCCTGCACCGCGGGGAGCGACTTCAGCCCCGGCCCCTTCGCGCCGCTGATGGGCATCCAGGGCATGGTGACGCGTACCGGCTGGGACAACACGACGTGGGGCGCGAACCAGCGGATCTCGGTGGACGAAGCGCTGAAGGTGAACACGCTGAACGGCGCCTACGCTTCGCACGAGGAAGACATCAAGGGCTCGATTGCCGTCGGCAAGCTCGCCGACTTCGTGGTGCTCGCCGACGATCCGCATACCGTCGACCCGGCGAAGATCAAGGACATCCAGATCGTGCAGACCGTCGTCGGCGGGGCCGCGGCGTATCAGGCCTGATCGCGGCATGCGGATGAGCCGACGTGATCTGCTCCGGACGGTGGCCGCAGCGCCGGCCCTGATCGCGGGCGGGTGCTGCACGCGGTCATATCCCCGGGCGGCGAGTCTCGCGCCGACGCCGCGATCCCGCGGGTTCTTTGCGGTGCCGGCAGCCACACGCACGGCCGCCCGGACGTATCCGGTCATCGACGTACACGCGCATTTTTTCAACGGCTCCGACGTGCCAGTCCGGGGTTTCGTCGGCGACTGTCTGGGCCACGCCGCAGGGCCGGCGCAACCACTGTTCAAGCTGCTCGCGCTGCTTGCAGAGCGCATCGCGGATGCCGCACCCACCGCGGTCGACGAACTGCACCGGCTGGACGAGCTCGAGTCGCTCCCCGGGATGACCGCCGCGACCATTCGCGACAAGGCAGAGGCCGAGCGCAGCGCGGCCGCACAACGAACGGCCGATGTCGTTCGCAATTCCGCCTTCGAGCGTGAATACCTGCGAATGACCACTCGAGGACAACGCGCGGCGCGGGCCGGCGGAACACACCTGCAGGCGCACGACGTCATGCGTGCCGTCGACGCCGGGGAGCGACCGTCGCGAGCGCCGGCGGCGGTCGCGGCGGCGGCGAGCCAGGCGGACGTTGCCGACGGGCTGCTCGCGTTCCTCTACTACATGGTGTCGTATCGATGGGTGAATCTCGACTCGTACCGAAGAGTCTTCACGCTGGGTGAAGACGCCTTCGGGTTCGATGCGACGCTGGGCGCCCTGGTGGATTTCGATTACTGGCTCGATTGTGCGCCGCCGTCGACTCACGACGATCAGGTCCGCCTGCACCAGCGGCTCTACGAGATGCACGCGCCGAGGACGCGCGATTCGAACCAGCGTCCCTACTTCTATCCGGTCGTGGCTTACAATCCGTGGACCGACATCGCCCAGGACGGCGCGGCCCTGAAGCGCCTCGTCGACGCCTGCACCCGCGGGAATTTCGTCGCCGCGAAGATCTATCCGCCGATCGGCTTCCGGCCGGCGGGTAATGCGGCGAGCGACGAGGGCACGCGCAAGCGGCGGCCCGATCGGCAGAAGCTCGACGCCACCCTGAAGCGTTTCTTCGACACGTGCGCGGAACGGCGGATCCCCGTGCTCGCCCATACGTCGCGATCGAACGGACGCGACAGCGTGCATGACGAGTTCGGCGGACCGGACGGATGGAGCCGGCTCCTGATTCAGTACGCCGCGGCGCCGAACACTCCGATACTGGACTTCGGACATTTCGGCGGTTCGGCGTGGACGACGACCTTCGCGGCGCTGATTGGCGGCAATCCGAAGATGGCCCTCTACGGTGACCTGGGATACTGGGACGAACTGATGTGCGCACCGGCTGACTCGGAGGCCTGCGTCGGATCGCGAGCGCGCCTGAAGGCCGCGCTGCGCGTGCCGATCGGCGAGAGCGGTGAGACGGTGCTCGATCGCACCATGTTCGCGACCGACTGGCTGATGCTGTCACAGGTGAAACGCTGGGCCGAGTATCCGGAGAGACTGCATGATTCGTTGCGCGCCGTGCTCGACGGCACGGGCGCGGACGAGGGAGTGGCCAGGATTTTCGGCGGCAACGCTCTGAACTGCTTTCGTCTGGACCGTTAGGATAATCGCCATGACCCGATATCGCTCCGCAATCACGTTCGTGGCGTTGACCTGCGCGCTGCCGTGCGGCGCGGCGGCGCAATCGGTTGACGCGCTGACGCCTCACAAGGTCAAGGTCACCGCGGTGGACTACCAGGGGAAGCATGCGGTGAAGGTCGTCGAGGACGGAACGGTCCCCAACGGCGAGGCGTATGCGATCGTCGCCGGGCCCGAGCTCCACGACGGCACGATCGAGGTCGAGGTGGCGGGCCGTCCCGCCGGCGGCGCCGGCGAAGGGGCGCGGGGATTCATCGGCGTCGCGTTCCGCCTGCGCGACGGGCGATTCGAGTACGTCTACCTGCGTCCGACCAACGGGCGCGCCGACGACCAGGTGCGGCGCAACCACTCGACGCAATACAGCTCGTTCCCGGATTTCGATTTCGCGCGGTCGCGCAAGGAGGCGCCCGAGAAATACGAGAGCTACGTGGATCTCGAGCCCGGCGTCTGGACGCCGTTCCGCCTCGTCGTGCAGGGCACGACCGCACGGCTGTTCGTCCACGGCGCCGCGCAGCCGTGCCTGATCGTCAACGATCTCAAACTGGGGGACGCGTCGTCGGGCGCGGTCGCACTGTGGATCGGCCCGGGCACGGAAGGCTACTTCACGGGCCTGACCGTTCGACCCTCCACCACCCGCTGAGCCGCCGACGATCCGCATGTCGATTTCCCGGGAAGGGACCTGCCACTACGAGTTCGAGATCCGTGGTGACCTGCTGAACGGCGGAGGGCTCACCGGCAGGCTGGCAGAGCCTGTCAGCGGCGGCGCGAAACGGCTCGTCGGCCACGCGCCCATGCTCACCGCGGTCGAGTACCAGCGCGAGGCGTGGCAACTGTATGCGCGCGTCACGCTGACCGCCACCGACCGTGCGCAGGCATTGGTCGGCCAGGCGTCGTTCTCCGTGGATCGACGCTTCGTCCGCATGCTGCGCGACGGGGACATGTTCTACATGAGCCGCACGTCGTGCGGTGGGGTCGGCCTGTCGGTGCTTCGCCAGGATGAGTTGATTGGCGCGGCCGGAGCGATCACGCACGTGCCGCTCGGTCGCGGCCAGTCGGTCAAGATTCCGCTCGATCTGATTGAGCAGGCTGAAAGCGCGTTCCGCACGCGCGATCCCCGCTACAGGATGCGTGAGCATCCCATTGAGATCTCGCTGGCGGGAGAGACGCGCATCACCGACGGCGGCCGCCCGACGATCGGGCCGTACGACGTCTTCATCCGGCATGGATTCCTCAGCGGCAGTCCCGGAACCGACGTGTGTCTGTCGATCGAGCGAAAGGGTGTCTGCTCCGATACCGCCGCGCACACGTCGGCACAACTGCTCGACGAGGAGGGGATCGATCTGCGTGACCGCCAGGATCACCGCTGGTGATCGCCGGCCGCCTGTGACGGCGCCGCGCGCAGCGGCGACAGCGTCGCCGGCAGATCCGACAGGTCCGCCAGCTCGCGCAGGCGCGGCAGCGGGGAACGCTCGCCGAGACGATTGATCCACACGGCGCGGAGGCCCAGGTTCGCGGCCGGCTCGATGTCGTGGAACAGGCTCGCCGCGACGTGGACGTGGCGCGCGCGATCGGCGCCGCTGCGCGTGAAGAACTCCGTCCAGTGGCGCGGCGCCGGCTTGTACGATCCGATCTCGGACGCGACGATCGCCAGGTCGATCGGCACGCCGATCCGCGCGATCGACGCATCGAGGTAATCGCGATCCGTGTTCGACAGGATGGCCAGGCGCCAGCCCTTCGCGCGCAGCGCCTCGAGCGCCGGCCGCACATCGGGAAACGCCGGCCACTCGGGCAGCGACTCCGCCAGCGCCGTCACGCGATCGCCGTCGGCCCCCAGCTCGCGCATCGCCTCGGTCAGGACTTCGCGATACGTCCGGCGGCCGTCCGTCTGAAGACCGGGCTCGATCTCGTGGAACCGGCGCAGCTGCCCGTCGGCGCGGGTTTCTCCGAACGCCCGCGCGAGCGCGGCGCGGATGCCGCCGTTCCAGTCGATCAGCGTGCCGTAGCAGTCGAACGTCGCCCACCAGTCGTGCGCGGTGGAATCTCTCGTCGTGTCGGCGGCCATGGAGACAGTATGGCTCGCCGCGCGGGCGGACGGCTTTTTGCTCCCGCCTCCCTCCCCGGCGCCATCCGCGCCGGTTTTCGGCCGATGCGCCGCGACGGTCGGGTCAAAACCGTCAGCGGCGACACAGATTCGTGCCGAGGAGGAACCACCATGATTCGACGCGTCGCCGCCATTGCCTTCGTCCTCACGCTCACGCCGGCGCTGCTCTACGCCCAGGACCCGGTCTTCACCGTGACGGCGCAGTCGGCGGACGTGCACAAGGGCCCGAGCACCGTCACACCCGTGATCGGCCACGTGGCGCGCGGCGCCGCGCTGCCGGTGGGGCGCAACCTCGGAAGCTGGATCAGGATCGCGTGGCCGTCGGCGCCGGACGGCGTCGGCTACGTGCACGTCACGATGGGGCGCCTCAGCGGCGTCGGGAGCGAACCGTCCGCCGCGCCCTCGCGCTCGACATCCATGTCGACGACGAGACCCGCCGAGCCGCCGACGGTGATGCCGGCGTCGCGGACGTCGCCGTCGGCGCGCACGTCACCGGAGCCGCGCGTTGGCGTGCAGGGGCCGCAGGGGGTGACGACGATCAGCCACGTCGTCGGCATCGGCGGCCTCGTGCAGTCGGCGAAGGGTTTCGGCGCGACGGGCCGCGCGTGGCGCACCGATCGCGTCGGCCTCGAGCTGCGCTTCACGCGCAACACCATGACCAGCGACACCGCGGGCGGGCGGATGACCTCGCTGGAGTTCGAGCCGCGCGTCGCCTTCGCGCTGTTCGATCACGTGAGCGACTACGTGTGGGTGCGGCCCTACGTCGGTTCGGGCGTGAGCTTCGGCCACCACACCTTGAAGGTGACATTGCCTGAAGGTGGGCCCGAGGCGGCGCAGACGGCATCCAGCAACAACGTCGCGCTGCGCCTGTTCGGCGGCAGCGAACTGACGTTCGCCGGCGCCACCCGCTTCGGCCTCAGCGCGGAAGCGGGCTACCGTCCCTCGACAACGCTGTTTACCGGCTTCGAGACGGACCGCTTCACCCTGTCGATCGCCGGGCACTGGTACATCAAGTAACCGCGCCGGCGGTCATGCGCGCGAGCGCGCCGACGAGGCGAGCGAGCGCACCTCGTCAACGAGACGATCGAATGCGGCGTCGTCCGCCGACGGCGCCGCATCGCCGTCACCCACCAGCGCGGCGCAGCCGAAATCCAGCAGAGAGGCCGGATGAGCGCCGTCGGCGATCAGGATGTTGCCGCTCGCGATCGAGCCGTGGACCAGGCCGCGTTCGTGCGCGCGGCCAACCGCCGCTCGCAGGCTGGCCAGGCACGCCTCGGCGGCGGCCGCGTTCAGCCGGCCTGACTCGACTCGCTGGAGAAGCGGCAGCCCGCGACGGAACTCGCTCAGGATCGACGGGCGGCCGGACGGACCGACCCAGGCGGTTTCCGCCGCGGGAATCGCCTCGTGCGGCCAGCCGGTCATCTCCCGTCGCAGCCGTTCGAACCGCGCCATGAAATCGCCCGGGGCCCGGCGGCGCCACGTCTTGAGCCTGAGCAGTCGAATGGGAGGGCCGTCCTGGGTCACGAGAAAGACGGAAGCCGTCGCGCTGGCGCCGAGCGGCAGCTGAATCGTCAGGGTCTCACCCGCCGCCACGGGTGAAGGGTGCATCAGCGCGTCTTCGAGCAGGCACGCGGCGCAGTGTCCGCCGTGGCGGGCCGCCTCGGGGTGCCGCACGCAGCGCGAGGAAAGGCTCAGCCCGACACCGCCCGGAGCAGTTCGCGCATCTCGTCTTCGATTTCGTCCGGCGCCAGCACCGTCTCGCCGATCTCGAGGCGGAGCATGGCCCCGAACCGCTGCCGCAGCCGGTGCACGCCAACCTTCACCGCGCCTTCGGTGATGCCCAGATCGCCGGCGACGTCGCGATACGACGGCAGCTCACCGGCATGCGTCAGGTACGGCAGCAGCCTCTCGGTGACGGCCGCCTGGCGCGCATCCACGCACTCGTCGCGCACGCGCTGAATCGCGCGGTCGATGGCGATGCCGGCCCACTTCCGATCGAACACGCGATCCGGCGTGTCCTGCTCGCGCATGTCGAGCGCATACGTGCGCTCCGCCTGGTCGAAGTCGAGCGTGAGCCGCACTTTCGGTCCACCGCGGCGTGCCGCGGTGGCGCGCTCGTGCTCGTTGATCGCGTATCGCTTGAGCGCGGTGAGCAGGAACCCGCGAAACCGCCCCCGCGCGGGATCGGCGGCGCGGATGTCGCCTCGTTCGATGAGGCGGAGAAAGAATCCCTGGGTCAGGTCCTGCGCGTCCGCGGCATCGTGGCCGCGGCGTCGCAGGTAGCTGTAGAGCGGGGGCCAGTAGCTCTGGCAGAGCTCTTCGAGGGCCGCGGCGGCGTGGGGATCCGACTCGCGGCCGGCAGCGTTCACCATCGTCCATCGCGTCGAGGCGAAGCGGCCGCCGGCGGCGCCGGGGCTCACACCAGCACCTCTTCGCACGCGGCGAGGAATTCCAGCGGATCGCGCGGCCGGCGCGCCCGCTCGGTCGAGAGCGCGGATCTGAAGAGTGCGTTGAGCGGCTCGCTCAGGGCGGCGTCGGCGGACGACACCGACATGGTGTCGCGGAAACGATCGGCGGCGGGGATCGTCTGCCGGAACGGATGCCGCGCGGTCAGCATCTCGAACGCAATCACGCCGAGCGCCCAGAGATCCCAGGCAGGACTCACCTCGTCGCCCGCGACCTGTTCCGGCGCCATGTATTCCAGGGTGCCGAGGAGCAGCCCGGCACTGGTCCTGGCCGGGGCCCGCTCGAACGACGCCGTGCGCTCGAACGTCTTGGCGAGACCGAAGTCGAGCACCTTCGGCACCACGCCGCCGGCATGGCGCAGCAGGAAAATGTTCTCGGGCTTGAGATCGCGATGGACCAGCCCGCGGCCGTGCGCCGCGCTCAGCGCCGCACACACGCCGCGCAGGATCTGCAGCGCCTCGGAGGCTGGCAGCGGAGCGCCGCGGGCGAGCCGCTGCCGCAGCGTGTCCCCGTCGAGCAGCTCCATCACCAGGAACGGACGGCTGTCGAGATCGACGCCGAAATCGTAGATGCGCACCACGTGGGGATGGGCGAACCCCGCGGCGGCGCGTGCTTCCTCGCGGAAACGGGATGCGAGATCGACCGGCGGGGTGACGTCATGCCTGATGACCTTCACCGCGACGGCTCGCTCGAGCACTTCGTCGACGGCGGCGTAGACGGTGCCCATCCCGCCGCGGCCAAGGCGGCGCTCGAGACGGTACCGTCCGTTGAGGATGCGCGACCCCGCGGACCGCACCAGCGCCTCGCCGTCGTCGCTGCAGTAATCCGTGCGCGGATCGAAACAGCGGCCGCAGCGTTCGCACTCGGCGACCGCCTGCCTGCCGAGTGACGACCGTTCGAGCAGCACCGCCACGGCCTGGGCGATGGTCACGAGCAGATCGAGATCCTCGTGGCTGTAGGGCTCCTCCGATCGGCGCGGTCCGAGCACCAGCAGCCCCAGCGGCGGCTGGCCGGCGGCGTCGCCGGAAATCGGGACCAGCAGCTCGATGCCGTGCTCGAGCAGCAGCGCCCGCTCCTCGAGCGGCAGCTGCTGCCGCACCCAGGCGGTCTGTCCCAGCGACAGCGCCAGCGGCTTGCGGAGCGCCGCGAGGACGGCGATCACGGTGAGCGACGCCGGGAGCGTGCTCCACGGCGGGTCGCCAGCCGGCGCCGCCGCGATGGCGCGAAACGCCGAGTCCGCCGGATCGTGCGTGAGCACGCCGGCGAACTCCGGATGCAGGGCTTCGTCGATCTGCTGCAGCACGGACGGCACGATCGCGTCGACGCTCGAGGCGCGCGCGATCTGATCGGCGATGCTCCGCAGCAGCCGCTGCGCGTCGTAGCGGTCGCGGAAGAACCGGCGATCGAGCTGCGACAACCACCGGTCGCGCCGCGAGCGCACGACCAGCAGCGCCGCCACCAGGAGCGCAAACCACCACCAGCGCGACTGCACGAGCGCCGCGAGCGGCTGGTCGCGGTGCATGACGATGTCCACGAACAGCACGGCGCCCAGGATCGGGCCGAGCGCGTCGAGGAACCGGCGCGCCAGCGCATACTGCAGCCCCTGGCGCACGATCAGGCCGACGTCGAACAGGCGGTGCCGCAGGATGGCGTAGGCGAACGACGCCGGAAACGCCAGGAACACCAGCGCCAGCACGGTCAGCGTCCGCGTCGCGAAGATGTCGGCGCCGGGATTGAGCCAGTAGCCGAGCACGACCCCGGCGCCGGCGACGCCACCGACGACGGTCCCCAGACTCAGGACGCCGATGCGTCGCCGCACGGTCGGCGTCTCGGCGGCCCGACGGTGCACCACGAGCAGCGCGAGGGCCAGCGCGGCGTAGACCACGTTGACGATGAAGATCACCGGGATCGAGTCCGCCATCCCGGTGAGCGGCCCGCGGTCGAGGACGATCCGAGACCACGCCTCGAGGTACCACGCAACGGTCAGGAAACCCGGCGTCAGCGCGGCGGCGAGGCGCCAGCCCGAGAGCAGCCGTCCGGGGAAGGCGGCGAAAAACGCGAAGAGCAGCGGGCCCTCGCCAACGCTGGTGGCGAACGGGACCCAGAGCAGCAACCCCAGGGGTGTCGGCAGCTCAGCCCAGAACGTCGCCAGCTGCATGGGCAGGACGACGGAGAGCGTCGCCGTCGACGCGAGCAGCCAGGCGCCAATCAGCGCCGGCGGATGGGATGCGCGGCGGAAGCCGACGAGGATCGCGAACGCCAGCGTAATCACCTGCGCGAGGCGGAACGCGATCAAACCGGGACGCGGCGGACCGCTGGCCCATTCGACGGGCCCGGACCGCAGCGGCAGCGAGACAGCGAGCGTTCCTTCGGCTCGCGCGATCTCGAGATCGAGCGGCCGCGGCGGATCGAGGTGGACACGGAGGCGCTGCCAGTCGGCCGGCCCTTCCATGCGACGGCCGTTCGCGCGCGCGATCACATCGCCGGCGCGGAGCCCGCGGGCGGCCGCGCTCGAGCCGGCGTCCACGCGGTCGATCGCCACCGCGCCGCTTTCGAACCGCGGCACGAACCCGAGCGGTGACACCCGCCACAAATCGCAGGTAATGAGGAGCGCGAGGTAGGCGACGTAGACGGCGGCGACGGCGCTGACGCCCCATCGCGCGGCCCTCGTCGGGCGGTCCGCCGGAGCGAGCGCACTGTTGGTCCCCACAGAGGCCGCCAGACCTCCGTGTCGCGCGAAAGCGCACGGGCGGAGGAGCGATGCACTGTAGCACGGATGAGCCGGAGCGCCGGTGACGGGGGACGTGCGGTGCGGCGCTATCGGGCTGGCTTGACGTCGACGTTGTGGTACGCCTCGACGAGCCACCGGCCGTCGCGCTTGACGAAGACCTGCATCAGCTGCGTCCTGACGATGCCGTCGGCGGGAACCGCGAGCCCGGAGGGAAGCGTGCGCACGCCCCTGACCTCGTTGTCGATGTCGACGACCGCGACATCGGGAGTGACGAAGCGCAGGCGCTTGACGGCCTGCGACTTCGTCGTCCCCTTGTAGAAGCTGGCGAGGATCTCGGCGTGGCGCTTCTCGAACGCGTCGTGACCGTAGATCACCATGCCGAAGATATTCGTAAAGGACGCGTCCGGCGCGACGTCCCTGGCGTATCCGGGCCCGTCGCCCGCGTTCCACGCCTTCTCTTGCGCCGCCACGATGCCGCGGATGGCCGCCTCGGCCTGCGCGTTATCTGACCTTCCTGGCGAGCCCTGGAGCAGCGCCAGGGTCAGCATCGCGACGCCGATGGTTCGCATCCGCGGACCATATCACGCGGTTCAGCGCGCCAGCGCGTAGGCCGCTTCCTGCGCGGTGATCGCGTGCACGGCCTTGCTCGGATGGATGCCGTCCCAGAAGAGGTATTCGTCGGCATCCTGGCAGGTGAACGGCGCGACGCCCGGGGTGATGCAGGCCGCCGTCACGTTGGTCAGGCCGAACGCGCCGGGATTGGCCGTCAGGTCGTTGAGCAGGCGGAACGCGTCGAGCCTGACGATCGTGATGCCCGGCAGCGCCGACAGTTGCGCGACAGCGCCGTCGAGCCCGGCGTTGAAGTTCTGCGTGATGGCCGCGGCGAGTTGCGCGGCGCCCGGCCGGACGCGGTCCAGCGTGCGGATCGCGGGCGTGAGGCCGACGTTGGGAGGCCGCCACACCAGGAACGTCCTCGCGCCCGCGGCATACAGCGCCTGGATGTTCTGGGCGATCGATCCCACGGCGCGCTGAAGGATTGGCCCGCCGTTGCCTCCGCCCGCGAACGTGACGAGCGCGTCGCGGATATCGTTGCTGCCCATCTCGATCACGTAGAGGCGATCGGCGGGCGCCGTGCCGCCGGCGTCGAGCAGGAACGCGTTCACCTGCTGCGGCAGGTTCACGTTGATGCCGTCTTCAGCGGCGCGCGCACCGCCCACCGCATAGTTGGCGGCGCCGGACGCCGCGCCCTGGAACGCCGGCTTGACGGTGCCGGCCAGCCCCAGCGGCCTGGCGAACTGTTCGACCCACGTCGCGCCATTGCTGAAGTGATGGCCTCCGCGCGAGTACGGCGCACTGGGCACGAGAAACGGATCGACCAGGTAGTCCGGGGGCTCGCTGGCCTCGCCACGCAACGCAAAGGCGTTGCCGGGGTCCGACAGGCTGGTGCCAAAGACGACCAGGCCCTCGAAACTGGTCTTCGCGGATGTCGGGACGGTGACGGCCGCGATCGCCAGTACGGTGGCCGCGGCGACGGCTGCAATGTGTCTCTGCTGCATGCTGTTCCTCCTCGTAACCTTGCCATTCGGGTGGTCGGGGAGTACTTCAGCAACGGGAGGAAAAGGTTACAGGCGGAGCGAGGGTGCGACTGGCGCGCCGAGGCCCCGTGGACGTGTCAGACTCTGTCTGACACGCTGGCGGCCGTGGAAGGCGTCTGGGTATAATCCGCATCAGTCCCCAGACCCAGTGGCCCCCCCTCTCGCACCCACGGCGGAACTGAAAGGCGAACAGCTGTTCGTTTCGCAGATCGCCGAGATCGATCGCGCGATTGCGTTCATCTGCGCGCGGCACTACCTGCAGCCGGCGGATGCCGATGACTTCGCCGCACAGGTGAAGCTGAAGCTGATCGAAGACGACTATGCGATCCTGCGGAAATTCGAGCATCGCAGCAGCTTCCGCACTTACCTGACGGTCGTCATCCAGCGCGCCTGTCTCGACTATCGCGTCAAGGCGTGGGGGAAGTGGCGTCCGTCCGCCGAGGCCAGGCGCCGGGGGGCGATCGCCGTGCTGATCGAACAGCTGAATGTCCGGGACGGCCACTCGCTCGAGGAAACGTTCGAGATCCTCAGGACCAACCATCGCATCGCGATCTCCCGGAAGGACTTCGACGAGCTGGCCTCGCGCCTGCCCGTCCATACGCGGCGGCGCTTCGAGTCGGAGGAGGGCCTGGAGGCGCTGCCGTCGACGGCGCGGCCGCCCGACGAAGAGGCCGCAAGCCGCGAACGTCAGGCGGCCGCGGCCCGTGTCGCTCAGACGCTGAACGTGGAAATCCGGCGCTTCGACGACCAGGATCGGCTGATCCTGAACATGCGCTTCGTCGACGGGCGTTCGATCGTCGAGATTGCCTCGGCGCTCGGTCTCGACCAGAAGGGCCTGTATCGGCGCGTCGAACGGCTCCTGACCGAGCTGCGCGCGCGTCTCGTGAAGGCGGGGATCGACGAATCGCTGATGCGCGACCTCCTGGAGGACCCGGCGGCCATCGACGCCGTTTTCCGCCGGAGATCGCGGTAGAGGGTCCGTCTATGAAAGAGATGGAATCACGGAATGGCTGCGTCTGGCCGGGATAGAACGGTAGTGCGCCCGGCCGGCGATTGCCCGGCGTCGGAGGACTTTGCCGCCTATATCGACGGCACGCTGACGGCCGCGCGCCGGCAATCGCTGGAGCGACACGTCGCCGACTGCGACGATTGCCGGGCGATCCTCGCCGACACCGCGGCGTCACTCCGGGCAGCCGATGCGCTCGACGACTTCCGCGGCCGGTCTCGCGGCAGCCGGCGGATGCTCTCTTTCGCCGCGCTGGCGGCGGCTGCCGTGCTCCTCATCGTGCTGCGGCTGGCCTGGACTGCGGGCCACGCACCAGCGGGACCGCAGCCGTCGCAGCTGCCTTTGCTGGTCGCCGCGCTGGCAAAGGAGCCGACGCGGCCGGTAGTGGGGCGCCTGGCCGGTGACTTCACATATGCGCCGCCGCCGTCGCTGACGAGGGGCGCCGCGGCGGGCAGCCCGTCGCCCGACGTGCAGATCGCCGCCGCCGCGATCGAGAAGCAGGCGGGGCAGGACGCGACGCCCGAACGGCGCGCCGATCTCGGCGTCGCGCTGCTGGCCGTCGGCGAGCTGGATCGCGCGATCGACGAACTCGCGGGCGCCACGTCGGGACGCGCCGATGCGGCCGCGTTCAACAACCTGTCGGTCGCGTACCTCACGCGCTCGGTGACAACAGGCCGCCGTGACGATCTCCAGCTGGCGCTCGAGACGGCCGATCGCGCACTCGCGCTGCAGCCGGCGAGCGCCGCCGCGCTCTTCAACCGGGCGCTGATCCTGAACGCGCTCGATCGTCCCGCCGACGCACAGCGCGCCGCCGACCGGTACCTCAGTCAGGACCCCAACTCGCCCTGGGCCGGCGAGCTGCGCGCGAAGCTCCGCCGGTAGACAGATGTCCGCGCGGCGCACTCCGGCGGCCATCATCGTGCTGACGGTTTCCATCGCCGCCTGCGGACAGCACCAGGTCCCGGCACCGCCGGATCCGTATCGCGCCGAGATCGCGGGACTCGTCGATGCCGCCGGAACCGATCGCGTGATCGAGGGACGGCTTGCCGGAGGCTTCCGCTACGGCGAATGGCGGGAGGTCCGCGGCGCGCCTCGCGATCTCCAGGTGCTCGCCGCGGGCGCGCGTCTGCAACAGCGCGGCGCCAGCGCGCACGCCAACGCGGTCGCTGTCCTGCTCAGCGGTGACGGCGAGCGTGCGATCGCGCTGCTCGAGCGGATCGTCGCGGCGCCGGAATGGCCGGCTTCGGCGGCCAGCGATCTCGCCGCCGCGCGCCTCGCGCGGTGGAGACGGACGGGCCAGCCGCTCGACGCGGTGCGTGCACTGAACGAAGCGCGCCGCTCAATCGCGCGCGACCCGGGCCTGGCAGAAGGCTGGTTCAACCGCGCGCTGGCCCTCGAGGCGCTGGGGCTGCCATCACTGGCCCGGGAGGGATGGCGGGATTATCAGCGCGTCGATCGGGCCGGCCCCTGGGCCGCCGAGGCGGCGCGGCGCGCCGAAAGCGACGCGCGGATCGACGCCGGGCGTCCCGCGGATCCCCGCGGCGCGTTCGCGGCTGCCCTCATGAACGGCGACCTCGCCGGGCTTGACGACGCCGTCGCGCAGAACCCGGCCGTGGCACGACAGTATTTCGAAAAGGATCTCCTGCGTGACTGGTCGTCGCCGGCGGCATCGTCCCGAGAGCAGGCCGGTCGCGCCCTCAGGCTGCAGACCGTGGGGCGGCTGCTCGGCGCGCACGGTGAACCCCTCTGGCAGCGGGTCGCCGACGAACTGCGTCACGTGCCGGCGGGCCAGCACGCAGGCGTCGCCAGGGCCGTCCAGGACCTGCTCGCGGCTGGCGCCCACATCGAGGCCAACCGGTTCGACGCCGCCGCTCCTCTGCTCGAGTCACTGCCGGCACGCCTCGCGGCGGTTCCGTCGCTGGCGCTGGGCTCGCGATTCTGGATCCAGTACGTCGCGTGGTACCGCGGCGACAAGGCCAACGTCGCCGCGGCGGTTTCGCGGCTCCAGCGGCAGGCGGCAGCCCGGCGCTTCGCCTTTCTCGAAGCGCGTTGCGCGCTGCTCCTCGCGGCGTCGTTCGAGAGTCTCGCGCGCTACGACGAGGCGGCGGCGGCGTTCCGCGAGGCGATTGCGCGATTCGAGGAGCTGCGCGAGGTCGAGTTCGCGGCCAGCGCGCACGCGATGCTGGCGCACCTGCTGTCCGTCCAGGGGGATCTCAGCGATGCCTGGAACCACCTTCGCGCGGCGCTCGAAGCGCTG
>Ga0207691_10003425_pt1 | contig 15424 bp, 20 predicted proteins | sample KBSM13metaG_FD_184327 | JGI IMG/M metagenome (GOLD analysis project Ga0207691, IMG submission 184327) | Miscanthus rhizosphere microbial communities from Kellogg Biological Station, Michigan, USA - KBS M1-3 metaG (SPAdes) (version 2) | ecosystem: Host-associated > Plants > Roots > Rhizosphere >... | reverse complement strand
ACGTTTCTGCGATCGCTAAACGAGGCGGCAATTCTTCGCGTCGGCAAGAGCGGCGACGTGCAAACGCTCGCTGTCGCCGCCGGCGCTTATGGCGTCAGCATCGACGCCCGGCGCATCACATCTGCGGTTGCGAAGCTTAGTGCTTTGCCGGCGGACGCGACCGTCGACGCCGCCACGCCCAATCGAATTGCGGTCGTCACGCGCCTCGTCCCGGGCACGAATACCTACTTGTATGTCGGTCGCTACGATCCGGAAATCGCCACCCAGATCAAGCGCGCCAGCGACGTCCTGAAGGACTATCAGGCGCTTCAGGACCGTTCGCGCATCAACCAGCTTCGCTTTAACGGCGCACTGCTGCTCGGCGCGCTGGTCATTGTTGGTCTCGCGATCCTCGCAGCGCTCAAGATCGCTGACTGGATGGTGCGGCCGGTTGGGCAGCTCGTGACCGCCGCCGGCCGGATTGAGGAGGGAGATTTCTCGGTCCGCGTGCCGGTCACCGACACCGAGGACGAGGTCCAGACGCTTGCAGCGGCATTCAACCGGATGACCGGACGCCTCGAAGAGCAAACCGGTGCGCTCAAGGCCGCTAACACGCAGCTCGAAACGCGGCGCGCCTTCATGGAGGCCGTGCTGTCGAGCGTCACCGCCGGCGTCATCGCCCTCGACCTCAAGAACCAGATCTTGCTCGTGAATCGATCGGCCGAGTCGCTCCTTCAGAGAGAGCCGGAGGACCTCGAGGGCAAAGCGCTGGCCAAGGTGGCACCTGACCTCGACGAATTCCTCGCTGGCGAACAGGGCGAGGCCAACGTGATCGTCGTCGCGGGGGGCGGCCAGCGCACGCTGGCGGTCAAGCGGGTGCGCTATCCCAACGGGAGCGTGCTGACCTTCGACGACATCACCGACCAGCTGACCGACCAGCGCCGCGCGGCCTGGTCCGATATCGCCCGCAGGATCGCGCACGAGATCAAGAACCCGCTGACCCCCATCCAGCTCGCCGCCGAACGGCTCCAGCGTCGGTTTGGTGGAGAAATCTCCAGTGACAGCGAGACCTTCGAGAAGCTGACCGGGACCATCGTCCGCCAGGTCGGCGACCTTCGCCGGATGGTCGATGAATTCTCCAACTTCGCGCGGATGCCGAAGCCGGTGTTCCGCGCGGAGAATATCCACGAAGTCGCCCGGCAGGCGCTGTTCCTGCATGAAGTGGCGCACCCGGCGATCACCTTCACGATCGACCCGCAGCAGGGCGATTTCGAGATGGTGTGCGACCGCCGACAGCTCGGCCAGGCGCTGACGAATGTCGTCAAGAATGGGGTTGAAGCCATTGAAAGTCGGCGCAGTCGTGGGGAGCACAGCCTCGCTGGCGACCGCGTGGACCTGAAAGTCCATGCCGAGGACCATCATTTGATCATCGACGTAATGGATAATGGCATCGGCCTGCCCGAGGACCGCGAGCGGCTAACCGAGCCCTATATGACGACCCGGGTGCGGGGCACCGGCCTTGGCCTCGCGATCGTCAAGAAGATTGTCGAGGAGCATATGGGCGAAATCGCCTTCCTCGACCGACCGGGCGGGGGCACGCACGTCCGCATCGCCTTCGACGTCGAAAAGCTCACCGCGCTCGCATCCGAGGATGCGGACGATAACCCAAGCGAGGATCAAGCCTGATGGCGCTAGAAGTGCTGGTCGTAGATGATGAAGCCGACATTCGCGAGCTGGTCAGCGGCGTGCTCGAAGACGAAGGCTACACCGTCCGGACGGCCGGCGACAGCACGCAAACCCTCGACGCCTTCGAGGAGCGGCGCCCATCGATGGTCCTGCTCGACGTCTGGCTGCAGGGCTCTCGGCTCGACGGTCTCCAGCTTCTGCAGGAAATCAAGCGCCGCGACCCGACGGTCCCGGTGCTGATGATCTCGGGCCACGGCAATCTCGACACCGCAGTAGCGGCGGTGAGGGAAGGGGCGATCGACTTCATCGAAAAGCCGTTCGAGGCTGAGCGGCTCCTGTATCTCGTCGACCGGGCAACGGACACCGAGCGCCTCCGTCGCGAGAATGAGAGCCTGCGCCGCCAGGTTGGCCACGAAGAGTCACTCCACGGCACGTCGGTCGCGATCAATACCGTCCGCGCCACGCTGAAGCGCGTTGCGCCGACCGGAAGCCGGGTACTGATCTCCGGCCCAGCGGGCGTTGGCAAGGAAATCGCGGCGCGGATGATCCACAACTGGAGCCCGCGCGCCAAGGCGCCATTCGTCGTCCTGCCAGCCGCGATGATGAGCCCCGACCGGGTCGAGGAGGAATTGTTCGGCAGCGAACTCGACGGCGTCGTCCGCCCGGGGCTGCTCGAACATGCCCACGGCGGGACGCTGTTCCTCGACGAAATCGCCGACATGCCGCTAACCACCCAGGGCAAGATCCTTCGCGTGCTGACCGACCAGAGCTACCACCGGATCGGCGGGCAACGCCCGGTCAAGGTCGATGTCCGGGTGCTATCGGCGACCTCCCGCAACCTGTCGGACGAGATCTCCGGCGGGCGCTTCCGCGAGGACCTCTTCTACCGCCTGAATGTCGTCCCGGTGCGTATTCCGCCGCTGCGCGAACGGCGCGAAGACATCCCGGAGATGGTCAATTATTTCCTCGCCCGCTTCGCGGCGGAGCGGCACGCGTCGACCCCGTCCATCTCCGAAGAGGCGATGGCGGCGTTGCAGGCCCACGACTGGCCCGGGAATGTCCGCCAGCTGCGCAATATCATCGAGCGGACGATCATCCTCGCCCCGGGTGACCGCGTGTCGTGCATCGAGGTCGACCTGCTGCCGCCCGAAGTGCTTGAGAACCAGAACGCGATGGGCGGGCCAACGGCGGCCGTGGCGATCATGGGTAGTCCGCTCCGCGAAGCCCGGGAATCGTTCGAGCGCGAGTATCTCAAAATCCAGATCCGCCGCTTTTCCGGCAACATCTCCCGCACCGCATCGTTCATCGGCATGGAACGCTCGGCCCTGCACCGAAAGCTCAAGGCTCTCGGGATCGGCGACAAGCGAGAGGACGACGAGTAGCGAAAGGCGCCATGTCGGCTCGGTCACTCAGCCTGCAGGATCACTTCCTCAACGCCATCCGGCGCGCCAAGCTGCCGGTCACGATCTTCCTTGTGAAGGGCGTGAAGTTGCAGGGCGTAGTGACCTGGTTCGACGCTTTCTCGCTACTCCTGCGTCGCGATGGCACGTCGCAGCTGGTCTACGTGAGCGAGGGCGGCCACCTCGCGGCCTACGAGAACCCGAGGACATTACGCGATCTCACCGCTGACGAATTGCTTGAGGTGATGCAAGACCCTGAGGTGCAGCGGGCACAGCTATTGCGCCGGCTTACCGGGTGATCACGACCGACATCTGGATCACGCTCACCCCCATTGAGATCGAATTCTGCGATTGGCTCGGCCTTGAGCGCAACCGCGCCCGCAACGCCACCGGTTCCAAGCACACCAACAACCGCCAAATCACCGAAGCCGGGGCGATCGCCGGCCATATCCTCGGCACTCGCACCGAGTGCGCGGCCAAGACGTATTTCTGGATGACGACTTGGCACATCGAACTATTGAGCGATGTCAGTAAGCTCGGCGACCTTCCTGACCTGTCACATCAGCGCGGAAACTTCGACATCAAGGGCGTGCTGCAGCACAGCCACCAACTGCTGTCCCCAGCCGCGGCCATCAAGCCTGATTGGTTCTATGTGCTGGTGTCGGCACTGGATCACCCGCGCTACTGGATCAGGGGCTGGTGCCGGGGCGTCGACCTCGCGCGCGCTCCGCTGAAACAACTACAGCCGCGGCGATTTTCCCACGCGATCGAGCCCGGCTCGCCGATGCTGCGGCCACCGCAGGAGCTGTTTGACCACCTACACAATATGTAGTGGGTTAGAATATTATTCCCCCTAGGCTGTCCACAGCTTCCACAGACTGTGACAAAATACCGTTGCGCTCCTGTGTGAACAGGTTCACCTTGGCCGCTTCGTCTGGCAGGAGGCGACCATCCATGATCGACATCAGAACGCTACGCGCGGCCGGGCTGACCGAAACCCAAATCCTTCGGGTGGTCGAGGAGGATCAGGCCAAGCGACGTGAGCAAAATCGAAAAGCTCAACAAAAACATAGAGCAGGTCAGCATGACATTGCTGACCGTGCTGACACGGTTCTTCCTTCCTTACTCGACCAACCTCTTACAGTGGTTCAGGAGAGAAAGGTGGAGATTGTGGCACTAGGGCGCGAGTTCGCCGAGTTCTACGCCGCCTATCCGCACAAGGTCGGAAAGCGTGCGGCCGCAACCGCGTTCGAGCGTGCGCGCCGGCGGGTGCCGATGGCGGAAATCATGGCGGGGCTCGCCCGCTATGCCAGCAAGACCGATGATCGGCCATGGTGCAACCCGGCCACATGGCTCAATCAGGATCGATGTCACGACCAGCCAGGACCAGCACAGGAGGGCAACGGCAATGGACGAGGACGAGCGCCGAAAGATGATCCGAAAAGCATCCGAGGGGCGTTCGATCGCCTCGCCGAACGATGGGGGCCAGGCTGGGAGGATGAAGCTCGCGAGCTATCACGCCAAGCTCATCTTAGGCTCGTTCCGGGCGGATCAGGCGGCTGATCCCGAAATCTACCTCACTGCGATCGGCCACCTACTATCGCGCTACCCGGCCGATATCGGTGCCAAGCTGACCGATCCCAAGGATGGTATTGCCGGCAAATTCAAATTCCTACCGACCGTGTCAGAGGTGAAAGAGGAGGCCGATCGGCTGATCAACGCGGAGCGCGATCAATCCTATCGGGATAACCAGCTACGCAAGCAGTGGCAATTGCGCGACGAACAAGAGCGATTGGACGAGCGCGAGCCGTTGGAGCACCGGCGCAAGGTGGCCGCTCGCATCCTGCGCGAACTCAAGGAAGCCTTCGCCAGCGGTGAACACGAACCCTACAACGTGTTCGTGCCGACGTTCGCTCCGCAATACGCTGATGTGGTTGCCCGCGGCGGAAAGCCCGGCGTCAGCCTGGAGGACAAGAACCGAGCCGGTGTCTGGGTGCGATTGAGTTGGCTGCAGGGGCGATCGTTGCCCGGTAACTGGAAGCAGGCCGGTGCATGAGCAGAACCTACGTCATCATGGCCAAGGAAAATTATCCCGGCGCCACCATCAAGGAAATCTGCCGCTGCAATGGCAATGCGCAGGATATCCGCAACGCTCTCTCTGACTACACCGTGACCGGCTCACAAGGTACTCGAATATATAAGTTCAACCACGTTGAAATCCTTGAGGTTTCCGCCCGCAAGCCAAGGGAGGCCCGCGCCCAAATGAAGAAGCCCATGAAAAATATTCATGCTCATTCCGGTAAACCCGACGCAAATCAGCTAAAAACCGTGTTCGATCAGATCGACGTCATGAGAAAAATTCATGACGACGCCATGAGGGCAGCGGATGGCGAGCAAGCGGCGCAAGGGCCGGCCGCGCAAGCCCGGCCATCGCTATCGCAACGGAAACTTGAGGCCGAGCAGCCATGAACCAGCGGTTTCCCCCGCGGCGATCGCGGCCACGCAGCCACACCGCCAAGGCCTTGGAGATCGTGCGGCTGACCAAAAGGCCGAGTCGGAGCTCGGGCGGATGGCCCTACGGGGTCAGGTCACTGCGCTCCAATGCCTGGCCGGCCAACGCTACGCCGCCCAATGGCGAGCCTACCTGGGAACGCTGGATGGCCCTAGGAGCCCGCAGCGCGGCCATGGGCGCGGAAACGGATGCAACGAATGTGATCCGCCAAGAGCCTGCGCCTGCGAGCACGCCAAGCGGGCCTGGACCCGATCCACACTCGCCCTCGATCGGGAAGCGGTAGTGATGGTTGCCCGTGTGGCGTGCTGGGATATGCCATGCCCAGCTTGGGGATTGTCCACACTTATCACGGGATTGAATGCGCTGACTCAAACCTTAGGATTGACAACGCAGGACAAATCAGGTCGGTGTGGAAATGCATCGTGGAACACTGCGTCGGCACTACCTCAACCTAAAACTCTATGATCACTTGTACGATCGCCGAGGCGAATTAGGCGATCCTTGTGCTTATTGCGGCATTCCGTCGAGCGGATGGGATCATATTCCACCGCTTGCTCATGTGGCGCGGATGCATGACGCTGGGGCGGAAATCGAAGCCGTTCCGCGCAAGGTGCCAGCTTGCCAAGAATGCAATTCGTTGTTGGGCAGCGTGCTGCTGACGACCGTTCAGGAGCGGCGGCACGAACTCAAGCGACGGCTACGGGATAAATACCGGCGGATCGTATCGATGCCCGAATGGGATGAGGACGAACTCGCCGAATTGAGCACCGATGATGCTCGTGAGTACATCCGGCAGCATCTGGCCGCCGCTCGCTACCTGAAATCTCGCCTAGGATGGACTGCCTAGCCTCTAGGAAGGCCGCTGATGCGTTTCCAGGGGTTGGGCGGACGGATTTAACCTAACCCAGGAATGTGCGACCTCCTCGCGCTGGCGCCTGGGATAGCGGCCGGCGGCCTTGGTCCCGATACAGGCCGCCGGTTTGTTTCATGAGGGGTTGTGCATGGCCAGACTGCGACGAAGGTGAGTTATGAAGCCCAATGAAGACGAGAGCATACGGCGCGTGATCGAAGGCGTGCAGAACTACTGGCTAAAACGAATAATGAATGACCCGCGCTTTTACCCCGGCATGGCAGATGGGGAGATGACGCGTCTAATCGAAGAGATGATGGATAATCAAAGAGATGATGGACGCTCGCGCTAACGACGAATGAATGCAGGTTTGGATATGGACGAACACGAGCCGCTGTATCTCACCATGCCGAGCCACCTGCAGCCGCACGATCACGACTACGACGGCCGGCCGCCGGTCGGCTGGCACGACGACGACCCGCTGCTCGAGCGGCTGTGCCGCCACCACCCTGAGCGCATCCCGGATGAATTGAGGGCTAGGTTTCAGGGTGATTACATGCGCACGCGCGCGCCTCTTGTGGCTGCTGCGCTATCGCTACATCCAGCTAAATCTGCAGATCACGACGCGCTGCTAGCCGTGGCCGTGTAGTTCTAGCCTCGGCCGTGGCCTAGCGCCGGCGGCTCTCCCGCAATCCCTGGGCCGCCGGTTGGTTACTTGTGCTTGCGTGTTGGCTTCTTGGCCTTCTTGGCCGGGCCGCGCCTCACATGCTGCTTACTCGAGGATGCTCGAGTACGGTTGGCCTTCTGGGTGTGGTGGGCGTCGAGTTCGTCGTCAGCTTCGCGCTGGGCGGCACTGTCGTCGGCCTGTGACCGCCGATTGGCGTCGTCCTGCTTGGTCTGCTGCTTGGCCTCCTTCTGGTGCTTGGCCTCATAGCCGGGCTCGTGCTCGGGCGGACGTTTGGCTTCGCCTTGCGGACCGGCTTCACGCCGCTTCGGCTCCGGGGTTTCGTACTGCTGACCGGGCTGCACGGGCGAGCCGGGCATGGTCTGCTTGGTGGTTTCGGTCGGGCGGGAGTGCTTGGGATCGCGTTGTTCGTTGGCGCCGCCTGGGGAGGCGGGCTTGGGCTGTTCGTTTGCTCCGGGCATGGTTGCCATTGGGGGTATCCTCCACCGCGGGGATCGCGGTCGGGAGGACAATGCGCCAAAGTTCCCGATGTTCAATTTTGAACAGACAGCGAGGGCGAGGGTTGAGATAGTGGCCCGGATCGCACGGGCCTGCCGGACACCCCCCGGCTGGCGTTTGCCGATCAAGCCATCGGTTCGAAGCGACGGACAAGCCGCACGATGGCAACACGACCGACAACCGAACTACTGGTGGCGCAGGGGGGGCAGGCCTTGCGGCTCCAGCGGCCGTCAACGCAGATGAGCGTACAGAGTTCCATTGTACTTTGCAACGGCATGTGACAGGCTTGTGTCGGAAATCCGACACAAGCTGTGGACAGCATGGCTTCGCACAACGTTTACACGTTCTTCTCGGTCCACAACTGCCTCGACGAGGATTTCGACGCGCCTGACGAGGGCGACCGCGATCTGTGCCGCGCGATCGTCGTCGGCAAGGCCGGCATGCATCCCGATGGCTGGGATACCCGCAGTGGGCTGACGGCGGTGATGCCGCAGGGGTTCAACGGCTACGAGTGGGTGCCGGAGCGTTACCGGCGACCGATTGCTCGCAGCGCGGCGGCAATTGCGGAGCGGGAACGGCAAGACGCGCAATGGGAGGCCAAGCACCGGCGCCGGCCGGTGGAGGAGCCGAAGCCAAAGCCACCGCGGCGCAAGCCACCCAAGCCGTGGCAGATGCCGCAGGAGTTGGTCGACGGCTATCTGTCGCCTGCGCATGGCACGCTGCAACTAACCTGCGACAACTGCCGGGCGCGGTTTCGCGTTACAATGCACTATCGCGGCAACCGGCCTGCTGTGGTGCAATCGATCCGGTTAATGGGTAAGACTGAGGGCTGGACCTGCATTGCCGGCACCGATCGGTGCCCGCGCTGCTCACAGCCCGCCGCGCCAGAACCCGTAGGCAACGGCGCAGGCGGCGACCAGGGCGATGAACAGCACGCCTAGCGCGGTGACCAGCACAACGACATCGCCGCTCATGGTGCCCCCGAAATAGGACGCGGCCCGGCGCCAAACTTGCGGCAAGGCGCCGAGCCGCTAACGATCGCCGTGGAGGTAAGTCCCGGCGACCGTGTTGGTTATGCCGCTGCTACGTCGAGTGTCTTCTTCTTGCGCCGAGCCGCCAGCAGCCCGAGGCCGGCAAGACCGGCCGCGAACATCGGAAGCGCAGCCGGGATTGGCACTGCGGCGAGCGGGACAATGTAGAACGACTCGCCGCCGTCGACTGCGCCGGACCATGTTGCTTGGAACAGCAGGCGGTCGCCGAGGTTGGCGAGGCCGGACAGATTGAAGCCTGTGATCAGGTAGTCGGCGCTGCCGTTTCCGTTTCTGATGTCGGGCAGCGGCACCGGATTAAGGATGCTGAACAGGACCAGCGAGCCAAGAGGCCCATCGCCCGATTGATCTAGGTCGATCAGCCGGAACTGCTGCAACACTTCTGACTTGGCTGACGTGCTGTTCACGTCGATGGCCACGCCGAAGGTGAGGTTGAGGTCGCCCACCGACGTTAGGAAGTTCGATAGCTGACTGCCGGTATAGGGCGTGACCGTGAGATCGTCGTCATTGGCAAACGAGCCAGTGATATTGGATGAGAACAGGTTGAACGACGCATCGTTTCCTGTGCTGTTAAAGTTGTTGTAGCCGAAGCCCACGGGATTATGGGCCTGCGTCGTGGCGCAGATGATGCAGGGTGCGGATGCCGACTGTGGCACCACCTGATCATCGGCTAGTGCGCTGACTGTGAGCGTTGCTGCGCTGGCTGGTGTCATGAGAGCCGTGCCCGCCAGCAGGACGGCTGCGAGTAGTAGTCTGTTCATCTGGATGTCCTCGGGAGGTGATTTGCCGCCCGCAATTGACAACACGCTGTGTAACCGATGTCAATTAATGTTATTTAATTAACCTTGCGTTGGGTCACGGACTGTGACAGTAATGCTCCTGCCAGCAACGCAGGAGGGTTTATGTCATGAGCACCACCCCCACATATGGGACCGCAACCACTAGCCAAAGGCGCCGCCTAACGCGCGAGAAAAACGCCCGCCTGATCGCCGCCGCGCCCGATCTGCTGAAACTGGTCAAGGACATCGCCAACCTTGATCACTATTGCCTTGCCCACGGCGACAAAACGCTGATCAACGATCTGCGCGCGTGGAAGATGGAAGCCCGTGCCGCCATCGCCAAGGCCGAGGGCACGTCGTGAAGGTCGCGCTCCTTGGCATGACGGTCATGACGGTCATGACCGGTGCCGCACTCGGGCAGGAGAGCATCCACGCCAAGACCTACGAGCCGATGAGCGCGCAGACGATCCGTATGCCGCCGGTTCCGACCGTGGGGGTCATCAAGACGGTGCCAACCACAATCGAGCGGCGACCGCCGGTCCCGATTGCCATCACGCCGATGCCGCTGCCGTCAATGGACAGCACGGTCGTCATCAGATACGGCCGCGGCGGGCGCCTGGACGAACACACGTTGCGGTTTGCCGACTATCGGCGCAATCGCACCAAGGTTGAAATCCGTGGCCCCTGCTATTCGGCCTGCACCATTGTTCTGTCGTACGTCGATCCGGCCGACCTGTGCATCGCGCCCGGCGCGTTCATGGCGTTCCACGCCGTGCGTTCCGCTGAGCGCAGGGAATACATGAGGGCTGAAACCGAATTCCTTTATACGAATTACCCGCTGCCGATCCGGCAATGGATCGACCGCACCGGTGGTTGGCAAAACCTGCCGCTCGACGGCGATTGGCCGATGTCCGACCGCGAATTGTGGGCGATGGGTTATCCGCGGTGTGCGCCCTGACCGAATTCGGTCAGGGGCAAACCGAATTCGGTTAGGAGGCCGCGATGCCCTACGATCCGCGCATGCTGCAGATGGCCCGGGCGGGCGTTGGCATGATGGGCCCGCAGGCGGGTCCATTCGACCGCAGCAACCAGCCTAAGCAGTGGTGGGAGCAGCCGATGCCGCAGGCGCAGCAGCGGCCCAGCGATGACAATCCTTCTGGCCAACCGGCCGATCAACCCAAGAAGCCGCCCAGCATGCTCGACATGATGATGGGCCTCGGCCGCATGACGCGGCCCGAATACGACAAGGCGATTGCCGGTCAGGGCGGTGCGGCCCAAGGCTACGGCATGGTCAGCCCGTGGGCGTGGCTCGGCAGCATGGGCATGCCCGGCGGCACCGGCTGGGGTGGCCCTGGCGTGAAGGGTTGATGCACTACCGCAAATATGCCCGCGGCTGCTTCCCGATCGTGGCCACGCTCAAGGCGGTGCGCGCCGAGCGCGGCATCGCGCGCAAGTATCTCGCGACCAAAATCGGCTGCGGTTACTACACGCTGGTCAAGTGGGAAAACGGGCACTGCGTGCCCTCGCTGCAATCACTGTACGACTGGTGCGAGGCGCTGCAGTTGGATTTGTTCGTAGAACGCGACGACATCTAAAGGTGGCCCATGGCCGATGAAGCACCGCCCGTTGATCCAACTCCCGACGATACCGAAGGTGTCGTCACGCCGCAGGTAGCCCATCTGCGCGATGGCAATCTCACCTATCACTGTGGGTTGTGCAAGAATTACGAGGGTGCCGCCAACATGACTTGCACCAGGGTCAGCGGCACGATCAACCCGTATCAGCTGTCGGACGAATACGAAGGCTATCCCAATCCGATAAAGCATAAGACGCCAGCGCGGTTTCAGCCCAAACCCCGCAATGCCGAACCCGCGGCCGATGCCGGCGAAGAAGTCGAGGCTTACGCCGATGCCGAGCCCGATATGCCGCCCCCTACCCGCATCGGACGCAAGGCTTACGGCTGAATTCAATCGCTGCTGGCCGTGGCTCGAGGCCTCGCTGCTGGAAGGCGCGTTTGAGCACAACGGTCGCAAGTGGCCGACCCATAACCGGCAGCATGTGTTCTGGCGCATTGTGCACCGCCGGACGTTTTTCTGGCCGTTTCCAAACTGCGCTTTTTGTACCGAATTCAAGATCGCCCCAACCGGCCTCAAAAGCCACATCACCTGGCTGGCCGGCGGCGAGCTTGCCGAAATCGTGGAGAAGACACCCCTGATTGAGCAATGGGGGCGCGCGCACGGTTGTCACCGCCAAGTCGGCTACGGCCGACGCGGCTGGCTGCGCGTGCTCGACGGTTATTCCGAATATGGCGTGTCGCGGCAAAAGAGCCTGATCCCATGAAAAAATCTCCCCTGATCTATTTCAAGAAGAACACCGCCGAATTGCCCGAAGGCTATCGCAAGCCGATCAAGCGCAAGCGCAAGGCAGTTGCACAAACCGCGCCGCAAACTCCGCAAAAGCCGGTGATCCGGCGGCGCACGCCGCGCGGCCGGCTGATGCCGCTGCGGATGAAGAATGAGTTTATTCCGCCCGGCGTCGATTGGTGCCAGATCAACGGCCAGAAGGTGCGCCAGGACATCTACTTCGGCGATGTGCGCGGCCGGATGTTCATTCCGGGGCGATGGACCGGCGAAGGCTGCGGCCCGTGTGGGCCGAGCATGTTCGATTTCGGCGGTGGCTGCGGCGACGACGGCGGCTGCGACAGCGGTTGCAGTGGTTGCGACAGTGGCTGCGCCGATACGGGATGCGCGGTTGATGGCTGTGCTGGGTGTGCCAGTTGCGCCGATACCGGCTGCGAGACTGCCGGCTGTGAAACGACCGGCTGTGCCGAGACAGGGTGCACCACGACCAGCGATACCGGCTGTGAAACGACCGGCTGTGCCGAAACTGGATGTACCACCACCAGTGATACGGGCTGCACCGGCTGCACTACCAGCAGCGACAGTGGCTGCAGTGTGGGATGCGCTACCGGCTGCAGCGACACCGGCTGCGGCATGGGCTGCGACATGGGCTGTGCTACCGGCTGCGACACCGGCTGCGGCATGGGCTGCGCACCCAGCGCCGATAGCTTCAGCGGCTGTGCCGTCGACTACACCGGCGGCGGGCAAGGCTTTGGCTTTGGCCCCGATGTGGGATCGAACTTCGGGATGGGCAACGCCATCGGCGCGCCCGGCTGGTCAACGGGCGATTTTGGCGCCTACGGCATCGGCGGCCCTACCGGGACCGGCTTTGGTCCGGGTGCCCCCGGCGCTTCGATCGGCGGGCCCGGCATGTACGCCTCCGCTCCCGGCGTCACCGGCTTCCCGGGCGACTTCAATGCCGCTCCCGGCATGGCATTCGGCATGCCAAATTCGCAGGATGTCGGCCCGCAAACCGGCCCTGGCCTGATCGGCGGCCCGTCAACCTCGCAACCGGGAGAGGCGTTGTTTGGCCCTGGTAGGGAAAGCACCCCCTCGGTCGAACCCGTCAACCCCGACGATCGCACGGAGGCTCCGAGTTCGGTCTTCGGTCCCGAGTTTGCATCCAATCAGGCCGCCCCCAGTGCCGGCTTCTTCGGTCCCAGCCAGGCGCAGGCGGCGAGCCGCGGCAGCGATGAACTGGCCGTGGCGTTGCAATCCTCCCCATTCGCGCAAGTGCAGGCGATGGCCGAGCAAGTGGCGCAAACCAATCCGCAATTGGCGGAAGCCCTCATGGGGATTGTGGCCAATCAGAACACGCAGACCAATATGGTCGGCCCCATGATGACCGGCTTCGAGCAAGCGACGCCGGGCGCGCAGCAAGGCTTTACCGGCGTTGGTCCGACACAATCCTCGCAGAGCGCCTTTACCGGCCAGCCATCGCTGTCGGGCGTGACAGGGTTTGCCAACGAGCAGGCGCAGGGCAAGGGCGATCTGTTCGGCCCCGCCGTATCACAGACCAATCCCAATTTTGACCTTGTTGGTCCGATGACGACCCAGCAGGGGTATGATCAGCTTGCGGCCGAAATGAACGCCCAGCAGGCCCCGACGGCGCAGGCCCCGACGGCCCAAACCGAAACTAGTCCGGCCCAAACCGTGGCGAATGCCTTCAATGACTTGGCGGGCCGCGGGCCTGGCCTGACGCAGACCGATTTCGACAGTCGGTTCGGTCAGCCCGATATGTTCGCGCCGACCTACGGTCCCAATGTAACAGCGCCGACCCAGCAAGACCCCTTCGACTCGCGCTTTGGTGACTTCCGAAGCAACCAGGAACAGCAGCAACAACTGGAGCAGCTGTCGACCAACTTCGGCCCGAATTACGGGCCGCAGGCCCCCGGCCTTGCCGAGCCCGGCCAGCTTGGGCGTGGGTTTGAGTTGGCCGATCCAAACGTAACGCCGGGCCAAACGCAATTCGGGCAAGACCCCCTCGGCGCGCAGTTTTCTGCGCCGACAGCTTCACGGGGCCAGCAGGAAGCGGAAACCCTCGGGCCGCAACTGACCGACCTGCTCAGCAACATAAACCCGCAAACGCTCAATGTCGGCCGTGAGGCGGCCCCGATCGGCTTGTGGGGCATGATGGACCCGGCACCGAGTCGTGGCTCGCCGGCCGGCCTTCCAAGCCAAGCCGGCAGCCGTGGGTTTGACCCATTTAGCACCCCCGGCCGTGGGCCTGAGAGTGGCCGCGGCCCGGGCCTGTCGATTACTGTCGGTGCCAACCCGCAATCGCAAGGGCGCGGCGCTCCTGGCTACTACAGCACCGGCGGGCCCGGCATTGCGCCCGGCGCCAGAGGCGCGGAATTCGGCGGCGTGTATGGCCCCGGCGTGGCAACTGGAAAGGCTGGCACCAACTCATTTGGGGTTAGTGGCCGCGAGGGTGCCACCGGCTTCTATGATGCGGTCACCGGCATCTACTACCGATAGGGAGCAACCCCAATGGATTTCCGTTCGGTTTCAGCGTTGGCTCAACAGCAGCCGTCTATTCCGGGGTTGTTGGCAATGCTGCGTGGTGGCGATCCGCAAGGAGTGGGTGGCGGTGGGGGTATTTCCCAAGCCATGGGCGTTGGCCCCGGCGTTGGCGCTGGTAGTGGCGGCGGCGGCGGCGGCCGCGGTGCGGCCCAGGCTTATCCTCAGGCTCCGGTTCAGGCTCAGGCCCCGGTTGATGATCAGTGGGGGTGGGGGAGCAATCCGGCTGCGCTCATCACGGCACCGCCGGAAGGCTGGAAATCCCAAACCGAGGCTTACGATAAAGCCGGGTTCGGCAACGGCTGGATCACCGGTAATAATATGGAAAACCCAAACGCGGTGGCGCGCACCCCGCAAATGCCCCACGGCATCAATCCGTTCACGGATATCGTCTACGGCCACAATAGTTACGGTGATTTTCCTGGGGCGGAAGGGCAATCGTCTGGATTTAACCTCGCCAACCCGGATGGCACCGTTGGCCCCGACTTGTTTGGCGGCAAACAATTCAAGGCCGGCAATCTCCCGCACGATATACCGCAATCATTGCAGCCATGGCTGGCGCCTGCGCTGATGCGTTATTTCTATCAGAGTGGCTACGCCAACCAGGGCGGCAGCGGCATCAATGCCCCATGGACCCGCCAATACGCTCCAACGGCCCCCGACATAAAGACCTGGCCCGGCATCACCAAGTATGACCCTTGGGGGCGATCGATGGGCGAATTGGCAAATTATAGCAGTTAGGTGCACCATGCCTTTACGCGGCGGACCGCCACCGGAATTAGGGTTGGGAGGAGTGGGGCAACAGGCGGCGCCCCAAGTGCCGGGCCTGCTGCAGATGGCGCAATCGGCCATGGACGGCGGCGGCGGTGCACCGCAGACATTTGCGGGCGCCGGACCGCAGGCGCAACAGTATGAGAATGCGTGGGACAATCCGGCCAATTGGGGTGCACCCCCGCCCATGAACCCAAATCTCAACAAGGATAACTTCCTGCAAAATCCGGGTTTCTTTCCGGGCGGGTTTCAGCCCGGCGGCCGCGGCGATCCCAACGGTAAATTCTTCAGCATGA
>Ga0207691_10003424_pt1 | contig 15425 bp, 14 predicted proteins | sample KBSM13metaG_FD_184327 | JGI IMG/M metagenome (GOLD analysis project Ga0207691, IMG submission 184327) | Miscanthus rhizosphere microbial communities from Kellogg Biological Station, Michigan, USA - KBS M1-3 metaG (SPAdes) (version 2) | ecosystem: Host-associated > Plants > Roots > Rhizosphere >... | reverse complement strand
CGTTGCATAACCGACGCTCATCTCGCTCTTGTTCCCGGTCGTGAGGAGCATCTGCCCCTCGGCGTTGCTGAGCGCCATCAAGGTCACCATCCGGAGGCGCGCCTGGACGTTCTCGGCAGCGGGGCCGCTCAACTGAGGAAGCATTCCGTCAATCGCGTCGACGCCGGGAGCAATCGAAATGACGTCATGGCGGCACCCTAGCAGGCGCGCACACTCGCGCGCGTCCTCGAGGCTTTCGTCGCTGGTATATTTCGAGGGGAGCATCACACCCCAAACCCTGCTCGGCCCAAGCGCGTCTACCGCAACCGCAGCCGAAAGCGCGCTATCGATGCCGCCGGACAGGCCCAAGATTAGGCCCTTGAAGCCGTTGCGATCCACGTAATCGCGGAGCGCGACCATCATCGCCCGGTATACGTCGGCCGGAAAGCTATCGAGTTCGTGCTGGACACGCGTCTCGCAGCGCCAGCCGTCCGCCGTCCTCATCCAATCGGTGATCAGCAGGTCTTCGTCCCAGTCGGCCAGCTGGACGACGATCTCTCCGTCCGGGTGCATGATGAAGGACGAGCCGTCGAACGCCAGCTCGTCTTGCCCCCCGACGCGGTTGAGGAAGACGAGGGGCAACCCGGTGCTAGTTGTCCGCGCCCGCACCAGCCGCTCGCGGGTCTGGTTCTTGTCGAGCTCGTAAGGGCTACCGTGCGGAACGATGAAAAGCTCGGCGCCACGCTCCGCGAGATGAGCGCAGACCGGCTCCAGCCACATATCTTCGCAAACCGGCAGGCCAAGCTTCAGCCCGCGCCACTCGACGGGATCCGGCAGCGGGCCGGGGGTAAAGATGCGCTTCTCGTCAAAGGTGCCGTAGTTGGGCAGCTCATGCTTGAAGGTGCGCCCGACGACCTTGCCCGCTTCCGCCAGAAGCAGGGTGTTGAAGTTCTGACCGCCGATCTGCGTTATTGTGCCGATCAGCAGCGCAGGGCCTGGCTCGACTGTCGCCTCGACCAGCTCGTCGGTGCATTCGTGGACCCGGCGAATGAACTCGGGTTTCAGCACCAGGTCCTCGGGCGGATACCCAACCAGCTGAAGCTCCGGGCAGACGACCAGGTCCGCGCCGTGGGCGGCCGCCTTGCGCCGCATCTCGAGCATCGCCTCAGCGTTGCCCTCGAGGTCGCCGACGCGCTGGTTCATCTGCGCGAGCGCAATCTTGAGGCGGTCGGTCATGGACGGCGATTTAGCGACGATCCTCCGGCGGGCAACCTTTACGGGAGAGGCAATCGCTCGCTAAAGCCCTGCCACGCCGCCGCTCGGGGAACGACGCACATGAAATTGCTCGCGGGAAACAGCAACCTGCCGCTCGCGCGGTCGATTGCCGATTATCTCGAAATGCCCCTGACAGACGCCAGCGTCCGGCGCTTCGCCGACGAGGAGATTTTCGTCGAGGTCAATGAGAACGTCCGCGGCGAAGACGTCTTTGTGGTGCAGTCGACCAGCTACCCGGCGAACGACAACCTCATGGAGCTGTTGATCTGTATCGATGCGCTGCGGCGCGCGTCGGCCAAGCGGATCACCGCCGTCCTCCCCTATTTCGGCTACGCCCGACAGGACCGGAAGCCCGGGCCCCGCACCCCGATCTCGGCCAAGCTGGTCGCGAACCTGATCACGACCGCAGGCGCCAACCGCGTGCTCTCGATCGACCTCCACGCCGGGCAGATCCAGGGCTTCTTCGACATCCCGACGGACAACCTCTTCGCCTCGCCCGTGATCGCGACCGACATCCACGCGCGCTTCGGTAACCGCGAGCTGATCGTCGTTTCGCCGGACGTCGGCGGCGTGGTCAGGGCGCGAGGGCTCGCAAAACGGCTGAACAACGCCCCGCTCGTGATCGTCGACAAGCGCCGCGAGCGAGCCGGCGAATCCGAGGTGATGAACATCATCGGCGACGTCGACGGGCGGACCTGCATTCTGATCGATGACATCGTCGATTCGGCTGGGACGCTCTGCAATGCCGCGGCGGCGCTGAAGCAGCAGGGCGCGACCGAGGTCTTCGCTTACTGCACCCACGGTGTGTTGTCGGGCGGAGCCGCGGCACGGGTGGCGAAGTCCGAGCTCAGCGAGCTCGTCGTCACCGACACCATCTGGACCGGCGAGGCGGACCCCAAGGGCGCGAAGATCCGGCGCTTGACCATGGCGCCGCTGCTGGCCGAAGCGATCAAGCGGATTTCGGACGAGGCTTCGGTGTCGAGCCTGTTCGATTGAGGAACCTCCGCGCTGCGGAGCGTTGAGCTAATATGCCTACAGTCCTCATCACCGGCGCCAATCGAGGGATTGGCCTAGAGTTCGCGCGGCAATATTCGGAGGCAGGCTGGAACGTGATCGCGACGGCGCGGCAGTCGAGCCCCGAGCTCGATGCGCTTGGCGTCACCGTAAGGCCGCTCGACCTCTCCAATCCCGATGCGGTCGCGGCGTTCAGCGTCGACCAACAGCTCGACGTGTTCATCGCCAACGCCGGCACCAACCATCCGATGAATCCGGAAGGACCGGAGAACGCCCGCGCCTGGCAGACGATGATGATGATCAACGTCATCGCGCCCTACCAACTCGGCAAGGCGCTGCTCCCCCGGATGGCCGACGGCGGCAAGATGATCGCCATTTCCAGCGGCATGGGCAGTATCGGTGACAATGGCGGCGGCTGGGTTGCCTATCGCACCTCCAAGGCCGCACTGAACATGGCCTGGAACTGCCTCGCGCTCGACGCACGAAGTCGCAACATTGCGTGCGTCCTATTCAGCCCCGGCTGGGTTAAGACGCGCATGGGCGGCGCGGGCGCGGAGATCACGAGCGAAGAGAGCGTCTCCTCGATGCGTGCCCTGATCGAGGGGCTGACGATCGAGGACAGCGGCAAATTCCTCCGCCGCGACGGCTCGGAGCTGCCGTGGTAGGTTGCGTGAACGAACTTCCGCCTCTATAGGCGCGCGCTTCCAAGTCATTGGAAACAACGAGAACGGCCCGGCCGAAAGGGCTGCCGTGGCGGTTCTAAAACTCGCTCGCCAGTCGAGCAAAGGAGAGAAAATGCCCAAGCTGAAGACCAAGAGCGGCGTCAAAAAGCGCTTCAAGCTCACGGCGACCGGCAAGATCAAGATGGGGGTCGCGGGCAAGCGCCACCGGCTGATCAGCCACAACGCCAAATATATCCGCCAGAACCGCGGCACCAAGATCCTCGCTGACGCCGACACGGCGCGCGTGAAGGCTTGGGCCCCGTACGGCCTGAAGTAAGGAGGCCGAGACATGGCACGCATCAAACGCGGCGTAACCACACGCGCCAAGCACAAGCGACTCCTGGAGCAGGCGAAGGGCTATTACGGCCGCCGCAAGAACACGATCCGGGTCGCCCGCCAGGCGGTCGAGAAGGCAGGGCAGTACGCTTACCGCGACCGCAAGGTGAAGAAGCGGAGCTTCCGCGCCCTCTGGATCCAGCGCATCAACGCCGCGGTCCGAGCGGAAGGGTTGACCTACGGCCAGTTCATCCACGCGCTGAACCTCGCCGGAATCACCCTCGACCGGAAGGTGCTCGCCGACATCGCGATGCACGAGGCCGAGGCGTTCTCTGCAATCATCGCCCAGGCGAAGGGCGCGCTGGAGAAGAAGGCGGCTTAAGCTTTCTTAGCTAAGAACAAGGAAGGGCGTCGGAAGCGATTCCGGCGCCCTTTTCTCTTTACTTGGGCCGACAGCGACGGGATTGGCCGTCCTGATGCTGGACCAGATCGAAACCGGCTATGAAGCGAAGTTCGACTTTCCGCTTCGCAAGGAAGGCCCGTCCGTTCCTTACCTCCTCGCGTCGATACCTCGTGCGGGAAGCACCTATTTCAGCCACCTTCTATGGAAGACTGGGTGTCTCGGAGCGCCGCTCGAATATCTGAACTTCCTGCCTCTCAGCCCATATGGAGCCGCGGCCAACTCGCCGTCGCTCCAGAACCAGATATGGGAGTCCGTGCTGCACCGCCGCTGCTCGCCGAACGGCGTTTTCGGGCTGAAGGCGTTCCCGCAGCAATTCGATGAGCTTCAGCGCAAGAATCCTCCCCTGCTCGGCGAGGTCCTGGCGACCATCCTGCCCCGCGACCGCCCGCGACGCATCGTATACCTGCGGCGCCGGGACCGAGTGGCCCACGCCGTATCCTACGCGCGAGCAAACAGTTCCGGTGTGTGGCGGCGAGAACAGGAAAGCGAGGCAGCGCCAGCTCCGGAATATTCGCAGGAAGCCGTTGAAGCTGCCGAGCGCGGCATAATGGTCGTCGAGAACATCTGGGGCAGGATGTTCAGCGATCTTCGGATAACGCCGCTCAGCGTGTGGCATGAGGACGTTCTCGCCGACCCAACAGGGGTTACCCAGCGCGTCGCGGATTATCTCGGCGTAACGATCGATCCGACCTTCGAAATCGAGATCCCGGAGATCCGCAAGCAATCCGAAGGCGATGCGCGAGTTTGGATCGAGAAGTACTCGAACTCCCGACCCGCGTAAGTCAGTCCAGCAATTCGTAGGCCGGGAGCGTCAGGAACTCGACCAGGTCGTCGGCGACGATCATGTTGTGCATCAGCCGCGCGGCTTCGGCGATGTCGGGCACCTCGGCGAGCAGGCCGACCTCCTCGGCGAACCATTGCTCGAACAAGTCGAGGGTAAGGTTGCGGCCGTCGTCGAGGGGCGCTTCGAACCTCAGCCACTGCCACAGCTGCGTGCGGCAGATCTCCGCCGTCGCCGCATCCTCCATGAGGTTGTAGAGCGGCACGGCGCCCTTCCCGCCGAGCCAGGCGGCAAGATACTGGACGCCGACGCGGATATTCTCCCGCGCTCCGGTTTCCGTGCGGACACCCTCGTGGAGCTTCAGCATCTCCTCGCGGCCCGGGATATTGGACGGTACATTAGACAGCTGATTGGGCGCGACTGAGGCGAACACCTCCGCCGCGACCGGCACCAGCGCCGGGTGGGCGACCCAAGTTCCGTCATGACCGTTGCCGACCTCGCGGAGCTTGTCGGCGCGGACTTTTTGCAGCGCGTCGGCGTTCGCGGCCTCGTCGCCCTTCACCGGAATGAAGGCGGACATACCGCCCATCGCGAAGGCGCCGCGGCGATGACAGGTCGCAACCAGCCGCAGCGAGTAAGCGGCGAGGAAAGCCTTATCCATCGTCATCTGGCCGCGGTCGGGTGTCAGCCGGTCGGCCGAGCGGCCGCAGCGCTTTATGGTCGAGAAGATGTAATCCCAGCGGCCGCAGTTGAGGCCGACGATATTCTCACGAAGCGCGTAGAGGATCTCGTCCATCTCGAACGCCGCCGGCAGCGTCTCGATCAGCACGGTCGCCTTGATCGTCCCGCGCTCGAGCCGGAGCTTGGCCTCGGCGAAGGCGAAGACGTCGTTCCACAGCGCAGCCTCCTCCATGCTCTCCAGCTTGGGGAGGTAGAAATAAGGGCCGGAGCCTTTGGTGAGCGCCGCGCGAGCGTTGTTCCAGAAATAGATGGCGAAATCGAACAGTCCGCCGGCGACTACCTCGCCGTGCACGGTCACATGATCTTCGGGAAGGTGCCAGCCGCGGGGGCGAACCATAAGCACCGCCGGATGGTCGCCGACCGCATAATGCTTGCCGCTGTCAGGATCGGTGTAGTGGAGACGACTATGCCAGTAATCGCGGAGGTTTACCTGGCCCTGGAGCAGCTCGTCCCAAGTCGGGCTGGTCGCGTCCTCGAAATCGGCCATGAATGCCTGCGCGCCCGAGTTCAGCGCGTTGATCAGCATCTTGGCGTTGGTCGGGCCGGTGATCTCGACGCGACGGTCGAGCAGGTCGGCCGGGATGCGGCCGATGGACCAGTCGGCTTCGCGGATGTCGCGCGTGTCATCCCGGAAGTCGGGAAGCTCACCGTCATCGAACCGCGATTGCCGCTCCTGCCGTGCCCCGAGCAAAGCACGGCGGCGCAGCTCGAACCGCTCGTGCAACTCGGCGAGGAATTCGAGCGCGGATTCGCTCAGCACCTCGTCGGCGCTACGGATGCTGGAGGGTTCGGCAATGATTCGTGGACGATCGAGCACTTTGGCCGCCTTTGGAGTCACTGTAGCACGGGCTCCACGCAGATCGAGTAACGTTCGGTAGCGGCGCAGCGATCCCGAAAGGTCAACCGCTGCCACTCCATTCGCGCCTTCAGCTCATCGACGAAGGGGCCGGAGATGACCTCGGTGCCCGGCTCGAGCTCACGGAATCGGCAATCCTGGTAGTGGCCACCGACGACCCAGTAACGCTGTCCCATTGTCCTACTCCCTCAATGTGCCGCGGCGAATTGCGCGGCTTCGGTCGATTCGCTGAGAGCGACGGTCGAGCTGTTTCCTCCTGCGACCGCGGTTGCGATCGCGTCGAAATAGCCGGTCCCGACTTCGCGCTGATGGCGGGTCGCGGTGTAGCCAGCCGCCTCGCTGGCGAATTCGGCCTGCTGCAGCTCGGAATAAGCCGCCATGCCGCGGTCGCGGTAGTCGCTCGCCAGCTCGAACATTGCATGATTGAGGCTGTGGAAGCCGGCCAGCGTGACGAACTGGAACTTGTAGCCCATCGCGCCGAGCTCGCGCTGGAAGCTGGCGATGGTTTCCTCGTCGAGCCTCGCCTTCCAGTTGAAGCTGGGCGAGCAGTTGTAGGCCAGCAGCTTGCCCGGAAACTGGGCGTGGATCGCGTCGGCGAATTTCCGCGCGTCATTCAAATCGGGATGGCTGGTCTCGAACCAGATGAGGTCGGCGTGCTTCGCAAAGGCGAGGCCGCGGGCGATGCAATGGTCGAGCCCCGTACCGTCCTTCAAACGATAGAAGCCCTCGGGCGTCCGCTCGCCGGTGATGAAGGGACGGTCGCGCTCGTCGACATCGCTGGTGATCAGCTTGGCGCTTTCGGCATCGGTCCGCGCGACGAGGATCGTCGGAACACCGCAGACGTCGGCGGCGAGGCGCGCCGCGTCGAGGTTGCGGACCGCGGCCTGGGTCGGGATCAACACCTTGCCGCCGAGGTGCCCGCACTTCTTCTCGCTCGCGAGCTGGTCCTCGAAGTGAACCCCCGCGGCGCCCGCTTCGATATAGGCCTTCATGATCTCGAAGCAGTTGAGCGGCCCGCCGAAGCCGGCCTCGGCATCGGCGACGATCGGGGCGAACCAGTCGCGCTTCGCGCCGCCCTCCAGATGCTCGATCTGGTCCGCGCGCTGGAAAGTCTTGTTGATCTTCTTGGCGAGCTCGGGGCCCGAATTGGCGGGGTAGAGCGATTGGTCGGGATACATCGAGCCGCTCACATTGGAATCGGCAGCGACCTGCCAGCCGGACAGGTAGATCGCCTGCAGCCCGGCGCGGACCATCTGCATCGCCTGGTTGCCGCTCAGGGCACCGAGCGCGCGGACGGGCTCATCCTGCTTCAGCAATTCCCACAGCTTCAGTGCGCCGCGGCGGGCAAGCGTATGCTCGATCGGGATCGAGCCACGGAGCTTCAGCACATCCTCGACCTCGTACGGTCGTTCGATGCCTTCGAACCTGCCCTCGGGTGCGGCAACCACTTGTCCGAAATCGCGCATACCAACTCCTGTTTCCTCGAAGCCGGATGGAAACCTATCGCGATGGTAAAAGTCGCACCGAAAAGAGACGCCGTGTCAAAGCCGCTCTTGTGTTTTTGTAAATTGTTTGACAGCTTTACTACTGATGCTTCAACGCAAGCTCTTCCTCGGCGCACGGCTCAAGCGGCTGCGGCGCGAGCGCGGGCTCAACCAGAGCCAGATGGCCGACCAGCTCGGCATCTCGGGCTCATATCTCAATCATCTCGAACGCAATCAGCGGCCCGTTACCGCCGGCATATTGCTCCGCCTCGCCGAGGCGTTCGACGTCGACGTGAAGAGCTTCGCGTCGGAGAGCGGCGAGGGCACAGGTGGAGCCACGCAACTGGGCGAGATATTCTCCGACCCGATGCTCGCCGACCTTGGAGTCAGCCGCTACGAACTGGTCGAGCTGGCCGACAACGCACCCTCGGTCGCGGAAGGGATCGCGCGGCTCTACACCGCAGTTCGCGAAGTCCAGCGGCGTCCCGACGGGGGCGAGGAGCGGCGCGCCGATCCACGCTCGCTGATCACGCCCGAGACTTGGGTCCGCGACTATATCCAGGCACAGCGAAACCATTATCCCGAACTCGAGGAAGCATCCGAGACCCTGGGCGGGGCGCTGAGCCACCCCCTGTCGCTGTCGGAGCCGCTCAGGCAGCGGCTCAAGGACGCGTGGGGCGTCGAGGTCCGGGTCGTCGAACCTGAAGTCCTAGACGACGCCAGCCAGAGCTTCGACCCGCAGCGGCGGCTGCTGATGTTGTCGTCGCTGCTCCGGCCTGAGAACCGGACCTTCGGCATCGCCTACCAGCTCGCTTTGCTCGAGTTCGCACCGATCATCGCGCAGATGCTGGAGGCTGCACGAGCGCCCGACCCCGGCATCCGCCGACTGCTGCACATGAGCTTCGCCAATTATGCCGCCGGGGCAATCATGATGCCGTACGGCAAGTTCCTCCGCGCTGCCGAGGAGCATCGCTACAACCTCGACCGGCTGACCGCGCAGTTCGGAGCCAATGTCGAGCAGGTCGCGCACCGACTGACGACGCTCGGCCGCCCGAACGCCAAGGGTGTGCCCTTCTTCATGCTGCGCGTCGATCCGGCTGGGAACATCTCCAAGCGCTACGCCGGCGAGAGCTTTCCGTTCTCACACTTCGGCGGCACCTGCCCGCGCTGGCACCTCCACACAGCCTTCCAGACGCCGGGCCAGACCATCCGCCAGCTAATCGAGACACCCGACGGGCAGCGATACTTCACCATCAGCAGGACGATCGAGCGGCCGATCCGTCCCGATCTCCGCGACGATGCGCTGCTGGCGATCGGGCTGGGCTGCGACGTCAAGCACGCGCACCGCATCGCTTATGCCGACGGGCTGGATCTGGCGAAGACGGCGGCGACGCCGGTCGGGCCGGCCTGCACAATCTGCCCGCGGCTGCAGTGCGCCTATCGCGCGACGCCCCCAGCTGGGCGGATGCTCGCGGTCGAGGAGAACCGCAAGTCGATCTCCCCTTACCCGTTCGTCCCTAGCTAGGCGGAACAGGCTCACGTTCGAGCACGGCGCGGTTCCATTTGGCCAGATCAGCGCCCGCTCCGTAGGCGCTCTCGAAGAACTCGAGCAGCATACCTGCTGGGTCATCTGCAGCCCGGACCTCCGCGTATGACAGCACATACTCGCCATAGGTCTCGTCGAAGCGGCCGTGCTTGACCGACGCAGAGCGGTAGCCGTCGGGCTCCGGGTAGATGTAGCTATAGAAGAAGGGTTCGGCCGCGGTCACCCCGCCGGCCCAAAAGCCGGCGCTGGCGACTTCATCGCTATAGGCCTCGCGCGCGACGCGGTCGGGAAGGCCCGGAACCCCTCCGGGATGCGGCGGCGCCTTGCGCCCCGAGAAGACGCTCGCCGCCAGGTCGAAGCTTCCCCACCAGAAGTGGACCGGGCTGGCCTTGCCAGTGAAGCCTGCACGGAAGCGCGCGAAGACAGGCATCATCGCCGCTAGCGCTTCACGGAAGCGTCCGGCCGAATCGCGATCGTAATCGCGTGAATCACTGTCCTCGGCGAAGGGGACGGGGTTGGGTATCTCGTTCGGCACGCCGTTGAAGTCGCTCGGAAGCCCATGTCGGTCGAGGAGGTCAATCAACCGGTGATGCAGTGCCGAGATGCTTCCGGCGTTGAGCGGAAGCTCCTCGCGCGATTCGTCGCTCACCCACAGAACGATCGCGTGGCGGCAGAGGTCTAACGTCAGCGTGAAGCTGCGCCCGCCGCTTGCCGCAGTCGGCAATGTCGCAAGGCCGCGCGCATTGGGCTGGAGCGCGACATGCCAGCCATGGTTGACCCAAGGCGCATGGGCGACGCGGATCTTGCCAAGCATCTGCGCCGCAAGGTGGAGGACCGCGAAGGTCTCGTGATCGCGCTCGACGCTGAGCTCTGGCCAGTCGCTCATGATCCACTGCCTTTGCATTTTGCGCTGCGGCATTGCTAGAGCCGCTGCGATGATCGACGCCGAAACCATGCTCGACCGGATTGCCGCCGCCGAAAGCCTCGGCGACCTCGAGGCGCTGCGCGTCGCGGCACTCGGCAAGTCGGGCTCGGTGACCGCACTGCTGAAGTCTTTGGGATCGATGGACCCAGCCGCGCGTGCGACGGAAGCTCCCAAGGTCCATGCGCTGCGCGAGGCGGTGAGTGACGCCATTGCGTCGCGAAAGGATGCGCTCGAGACAGCGGAACTGGAGCGGAAGCTCGCCACCGAGAAGATCGATTTGTCACTGCCGGCCCCGGAGGTGATCAGCGGAACGGTGCATCCGGTGAGCCAGGTCATGGACGAGCTTGCCGAGATCTTCGCCGACCTCGGCTTCTCGGTAGCCGAAGGCCCCGAGATCGAGACTCAGTGGTATAACTTCACCGCGCTCAACATGCCGGAGAACCATCCGGCGCGCGCGATGCAGGACACCTTCTATCTGGAGCCGCGGACCGCGGGCGAGGAGCCATACGTCCTGCGCACCCACACTTCGCCGGTGCAGATCCGCGCGGCGGAAAAGATCGGCGCGCCGCTCTACGTGATCGCCCCGGGCCGTGTGTACCGCTCCGACAGCGACGCCACCCACACGCCGATGTTTCACCAGGTCGAGGGCCTCGTTCTCGACAAGGGAATAACCCTCGGCCACCTCAAGTGGACGCTCGAGACCTTCCTCAAGGCCTTCTTCGAGCGCGACGACGTCGTGCTGCGGATGCGGCCCAGCTACTTCCCGTTCACCGAGCCCTCGGCCGAGGTCGATGTCGGCTGGTCGATGGAGAAGGGCCGGCGCGTGGTCGGTGGCCAGGAAGGATGGATGGAGGTGCTCGGCAGCGGGATGGTCCATCCGCGGGTGATCAGGAACATGGGGCTCGATCCCGATGAATGGCAGGGCTTCGCCTTCGGCTGCGGCATCGACCGTCTGGCGATGCTGAAATACGGGATGGATGACCTCCGCGCCTTCTTCGACGGCGATATCCGGTGGCTCAAGCATTACGGCTTCCGCGCGCTCGACGTGCCGACACTTTCGGGCGGAGTCGGCGCATGAAGTTCTCGCTCGACTGGCTGAAGCAGCACCTGGAGACGAATGCGTCGGCGCAGGAGATCGCGGACAAGCTGACCGCGATTGGCCTTGAGGTCGAAGAGGTCAGCAACCCAGCCGAGGCACTGGCCCCTTTCCGCGTAGCCAAGGTCCTAACGGCGGAGAAACATCCTCAGGCGGACAAGCTACAGTTGCTCACCGTCGATGCCGGCGAAGGCCCGGTGCAGGTCGTGTGCGGCGCGCCCAATGCGCATGCCGGGATGCTCGGCGTGTTCGGTCCGCCCGGAGCCTACATTCCCGGCAGCGACATGACCCTGGGTGTCCGCGCAGTCCGCGGCGTCGAAAGCTTCGGCATGATGTGCTCATCGCGCGAGCTGGAGCTGGGCGACGATCATAGCGGGATCATCGAGCTGCCCGCCGATGCGCCTGTCGGAGCGGCGTTCACGGCTTATGCGGGCCTCGACGACCCGGTGTTCGACGTCAACGTCACGCCCAACCGGCAGGACTGCATGGGCGTTCGCGGCATCGCCCGCGACCTTGCCGCAGCAGGCGTCGGGACACTGAAGCCCCTCGCGGTGCCGCAGATCGAAGGCAGCTTCCCCTGCCCCGTGCCCATTCGCATCGACGATCCCGACGGCTGCCCCGCATTCTTCGGCCGGGCGGTGCGCGGCGTGAAGAACGGCGCCTCGCCTGAGTGGATGCAGCGTCGGCTGAAGGCGGCGGGCCAGCGACCTATCTCAGCGCTGGTCGACATCACCAACTATGTGATGCTGGAGCATGGCCGCCCAGCGCACGCCTATGACATCGCAAAGCTCGCGGGCGGACTAACCGCCCGCGCCGCGAAGCCCGGCGAGAAGGTGCTGGCGCTGAACGAGAAGGAGTATGAGCTCCAGCCGTTCATGACCGTCATCGCCGACGAAAAGCAGGTCCACGACATCGGTGGTATCATGGGCGGCGAGGACAGCGGCGTCAGCGCCGACACGACAGACGTCATGCTCGAGGTCGCATACTTCACGCCGGAGCGGATCGCGAGGACAGGCCAGGCCCTGGGGCTGACGTCGGACGCGCGGAGCCGCTTCGAACGCGGCGTCGACCCGGCTTTCCTCGACGACGGCCTGGCGATCCTGACCGGCCTGATCATCGACATTTGCGGCGGTGAACCGTCGGCGGCGCTCAACGTCGGCAAGCCGCCGGCCGAAAAGCGGACGATCACCTTCGACTTCGGGCGTACCAAGGCTCTTGGCGGGATCGACGTGCCAGAAAAGCGGCAGCGCGAGATCCTCGAGAGCCTTGGTTTCGAGCTCGACGGCAACAAGGTGACGATCCCGACCTGGCGGCGCGACGTCGACGGGCCAGCCGACCTGGTCGAGGAGGTCGCCCGGATCATCGGTTATGACCAGGTGCCTTCTACGCCGCTCGACCGCGCGCCGGGCGTCGCCAAGCCGACCGCAACGCGATCGCAGCTGATGGAGCGGCGCGTGCGCCGGACTGCAGCAGCACGTGGGCTCGACGAAGCCGTGACCTGGAGCTTCATTTCCGAAGCCGAGGCGGCGCTGTTCGGTGGCGGTGAGTGGCGGCTCGCCAACCCGATCAGCGAAGACATGAAGGTCATGCGCCCGTCGCTCTTCCCGGGTCTGATCGGCGCGACACGCCGGAACATGGACCGAGGGGCGTCGTCGGTGCGGCTGTTCGAGATCGGCCGCCGCTACCTCGGGGACAAGGAGCATCCGACGCTCGCGTTCGTGCTTGCGGGCGACCGTAGCCCACGCAGCTGGCAGGCCGGCAAGGCGCAGGCTTTTGATACGTTCGACGCCAAGGCCGAAGTGCTGGCCCTGCTCGATGCAGCAGGAGCGCCGGTCGGCAACCTGCAGGTCTTCCCCGACGCGGGACCGACCTGGCATCCGGGCCGTTCGGCCAAGCTGGGTCTTGGGCCGAAGACGATCGTCGCAGCCTTCGGTGAGCTTCATCCAGGCCTGGCGAAAAGCCTCGACGCGCCGGCTGGCGCCATAGCGGCTGAGCTCTATTTCGACGCGATCCCCGAGCCGCGGTCCAACGGCCATGCCCGCTCGCAATATACCCCACCGGCGCTCCAGGCCGTTACGCGCGACTTTGCCTTCGTCGTCCCGGCGGAGGTGGCGGCGGAGAATCTCATTCGGGCAATCCGCGGGGCCGACAAGACAGTGATCACTGCGGTTCGCCTGTTCGATCGGTTCGAATCAACGGACGGGCTCAGTCTCGCCTTCGAAGTCACGCTTCAACCGAATGAGAAGAGCTTCACCGAGGCAGAGATCGGCGAAATTTCGCAGCGCATCGTGACTGCTGCCGAGAAGCTAGGCGCGCGCCTCAGGAGCTAGTTCGAGCGCGTTGATCGCCGCGTGAACGCGTGCTTCGACCGTTTTGCGATCGAGGCCGGCAGAAATCGTCTCGCCGACCTTCAGTGTGACCGTGCCGCTATGATGGAGGAACCCGCGGCCCCACAGGCGTCCGCTGTCGACCGCGACCGGAACAACGGGCAGACCTAGCGCGCGATAGAGTGCAGCGAAGCCCGACTTGAGCGGCGGAGCTTGCCCCACCCGCACTCGCGTCCCTTCGGGATAGATGACCACCGGCCGGCCGGTCGCGATCGCCGCTCGTCCTTCCTCGACCAGGGCCCGGAGCGCCTTCGCGCCAGCGGTGCGCTCGACGGCGATGACGCCATAACGCCGCGTCATCCAGCCGAAGAGCGGCAAATCGGCCAGCTCCCGCTTGATCACGATCACCGGCAAATGGGTGAACCGCAGCATCTCGATCGTCTCGAACATCGACTGATGCTTGACGGCGATGAGGTGCTGGCCCTGTGGAATGGTCCCGTCGATCCGGGTGCGGATGTGGAGGATATGGACCGCCAGCCAGTGATGGACCTCGACCCAGCTCCGGACGACGGCAAGCGTCGGCTCTCGTCCGAAGAGGCTCGCCGCAATCCCGGCGAGAACCCACAGCAGGGTCATGGGATAGAAGACCGCCGCGTAGAGCAGCGACCGGAGGACGGTCATCAAATGTCGGCCCACACGGCAAGGCGCCGCAGCAGATATTTGTTATATTCGCCGAACAAGGTGAGGAAGCTCGGCTCGGTCCGGACCGCATCGGTTGCGAGCACGTATCGATTCCCGAGCACCTTATCGAACTCGTAGCGGGCGCGGCGCATGTGCCAGTCACTGGTGATAAGCCGCACCGACCGGTAATCGTGTTTGGCGAGCCAGCGCGCCGCTTCTTCAGCGTTCGATCGCGTGTCCACCGATTCGCTGCCGAGATCGACGCAGCAGGCGAACCACTTCTTGCTGCCGGCGATGCGGCGGGCGAGGTCGGGCTTGGTGACCGCCGGGTCGACTCCCGCGACCAGCAAGCGGTGCGCCTTGTGGACCTTCAGAACGTCGATCGCATGCTCGATCCGGCCGGGTCCGCCGGTCAGGACCACCGCCGCATCGGTCGCTGGAGCGCCGGCGCGGGCCGGCTTGCCGAGCGTGAACGCGAACAAGACGAAACCGAGCGCATAAAGCAGCAGGATGAGCGAGCCGATGCGCGTGATCATAGGGCTTCGCGCAATGTGCGGAGGACCGCGGACCGGGCAACCCAGGTCGCGAGAAGCGTCAACGCGAACGGCAGGGCCGCCAGGATCACCAAATCGCCGGCACCCAGCGTCGCGCCCCCCGTCAGTTCCCCGGCAAATGAAGCGCCGCTAGCAAGCAGGAGTAGCACCAGCCCCGCCGCCAGCGCGCCTGCGACACTTCCGATCAATGCGTCGATGGCGATCTTGCGCTGGAACAGGTGCGTGACCTGGAGGTCGGTGGCGCCGATCCCGTGCATGACCTCGATCGTGAAGCGGTGGGTGTCGAGAGCGCCCCGAGCGGCAAGGACGACGGCCGCCGAGGCGGCGGCGCTCAGCAGCAGCACCAGCCCGAATGCGACCGACTGCAACAGGGTCAGGGACCGCAGCAGGGGACCGACGCTGTCACGGTGCGACACGACGCGGGCGCCGCTCGCGATCCCTTGAGCGCGTTGCTGGACGGCGTTGAGACTGCCGCCGTTCGTGACATCGAAATTGACCAGCGCAGGCACCGGAAGCTCGCCGCTTCTAGCCGCCGGGCCAAGCCACCGTTCCAGTGTCTTGCGCATCTCGCTTTCGGGGACGGCCTCGACCCGAGTAACGCCCGGCGTAGAGCGAACCGCCTGGATCAGGACATCGAGGTTGGCGCCTCCGCCGGGGACCTCGAGCGCGTAGCGAGCCTCGATCGCCCGGCTGAGCAGGCCGGCC
>Ga0207691_10003421_pt1 | contig 15434 bp, 9 predicted proteins | sample KBSM13metaG_FD_184327 | JGI IMG/M metagenome (GOLD analysis project Ga0207691, IMG submission 184327) | Miscanthus rhizosphere microbial communities from Kellogg Biological Station, Michigan, USA - KBS M1-3 metaG (SPAdes) (version 2) | ecosystem: Host-associated > Plants > Roots > Rhizosphere >... | reverse complement strand
TGCGCAAGCTCGACCATTCCGCGATCTATCTACTCATCGCGGGCACGTACACGCCGTTCACGTTGCTGGCGATCCGCAGTCCCTGGGGATGGGTACTGTTCGGCGTGGTGTGGACGCTGGCCACGATCGGCATCGCCGCCAAGCTGACCGTGGGCTTCCGTTACCCGCGCCTGTCGACGGCGCTGTACCTCGGCATGGGGTGGGTGGGCATATTCGCCATCCCCCTGGCGGACAACGTGAGCAACCTGCAGCTTGCCTGGATCCTCGCCGGCGGACTGGCTTACACCGGCGGCGTGCCGTTCTACGTCTGGAAGTCCCGTCGCTACACGCACGCGGTATGGCACCTGTTCGTGCTCGGGGGCGTGGCCTGTCACTTTGCGGCAGTGCTCAGCCTGGTGACGTTCCCCGCGCGCTGAGCTTCATTTCTTGCGGCGCGGCGGCGCGCGCTTCTTCGCTGGTTTTCTCGCCCGTTTCTTCACCGCCTTCTTTGCGGCCTGCTTCGCCGGTTTTGTCGCCGACTTTTTGGCCGGACGCTTTTTGCCGGACGGCCTGGCCTTCGCCGTCGCCTTCGCCGTCGCCTTCTCCTTCGCCTTTTTCTTCGGCTTCGACTCTGCCTTCGCCTTTACCGCCGGCGCGGCGGCCGCGGACTCGACGCCCCGCAGCTGGTCGATGATGGAAGGATTCTCCAGCGTCGAGAGATCCTGCGTGATGTCCTCGTTGCGCGCGATGGCACGCAGCAGGCGTCGCATGATCTTGCCCGACCGCGTCTTGGGAAGATTGTTGGCAAAACGGATGTCGTCGGGCCGGGCGATGGCTCCCAACTGTTCGCTCACCCAGTCGCGCAGCGTCTTCGCGAACTTCTCGGTCTCCGCACCGGCGGGTCGCTCGCCGCGCAGCACCACGTAGGCGAACACCGATTCACCCTTGATCTCGTGCTGTCGACCGACGACGGCGGCCTCCGCCACGCGCGGGTGCGCCACCAGCGCCGATTCGATTTCCATGGTGCCGAGCCGATGCCCGGCGACGTTCAGCACGTCGTCAATGCGGCCCATGATCCAGAAGTAACCATCCTTGTCGCGATGCGCGCTGTCGCCCGCGACGTAGTAGCGATTCTGGAAGGTCTCCCAGTAAGTGCGCAGGTAGCGTTCGTTGTCGCCCCAGATGGTGCGCAGCATTGCCGGCCAGGGTTTGCGGATCACGAGGAAACCGCCGGCGTCGGCGCCCAGCACTTCGTTGCCCTTGGCATCGACGATGGCTGCATCGATGCCGGGCAGCGGCAACGTGCAGGAGCCCGGCTTGGTCACGGTAGCGCCCGGTACCGGCGAAATCATGATGGCGCCCGTCTCGGTCTGCCACCAGGTATCCACGATCGGACAGCGCCTGCGGCCGATGTGCTCGTGGTACCACATCCAGGCCTCGGGATTGATGGGTTCGCCCACCGAGCCTAACAACCTCAGTTTCGTCAGGTCATATCTTGCGGGGATGTCCTCACCGAGCTTCATCAGCGCGCGGATCGCGGTCGGCGCCGTATAGAAAATGGTGACGCCACGCTGCTCGATGATTTCCCAGAAGCGCCCCGGGTGCGGCGTGGTGGGGCCGCCTTCGTAGATCACGACGCTGGCGCCCGCGGCCAGCGGGCCGTAGGCCACGTAGCTGTGTCCCGTCACCCAGCCGATGTCGGCGGTGCACCAGAAAACATCGGTGTCGTTGAGATCGAACACCCACTTGCTGGTGAGCTTGGCGCCGAGCAGGTAGCCCGCGCTCGAATGCTGGATGCCCTTGGGCTTGCCGGTGGATCCCGAGGTGTACAAAAGGAACAGCGGGTGTTCGGCATTGACCCACACCGGCTCGCACACCGGGCTCTGGCCCTCGATGACATCGTGCCACCACAGGTCGCGGCCCTCTTTCATGCTGACATCGTGGCCGGTGCGCTTCAGCACGACCACGCTGCGAATGCTCTTGCAGCCCCGTGAAAGGGCCTTGTCGGCGGCATCCTTGAGTTCGATGACCTTGCCGGCTCGCCAGCCGCCGTCGGCGGTGACCAGCACCGTGGCCTGCGCGTCTTCGATGCGGTCCTTGAGGGACATCGCCGAAAAGCCGCCGAACACCACCGAGTGGATGGCGCCGATGCGCGCGCAGGCATGCATCGCGACAACGGCCTCGGCAGTCAGCGGCATGTAGATCACGACGCGATCGCCCTGCTTCACGCCCAGCGCGCTGAGCGCATTGGCAAAGCGGCAAACGTCGGCGTGCAGCTCGCGGTATGACACATGGCGTACATCGCCAGGCTCACCGACGAAGGTCAGGGCCGTCTTGTGGCCCCGCTCCTCGAGGTGCACATCGAGACAGTTGTAGGAAACGTTGAGCTCGCCGTCGACGAACCAGCGGTAGTTCGGGGCCTTCGACTCATCCAGGGTGACCGAAAATGGCTTGTGCCAGCGCAGCTCGCTTTGCGCCTGGCGGGCCCAGAATCCCTTGTAGTTCGCGGCCGCATCGCTGCGCATGGCAGCCAGATCCTCGGACTTGAGGCGGGCCCGGGCGGTAAATTCGGCGGAAGGGGTAAAGCGTCGTTCTTCAATGAGAACGGATTTGATGTTTTGGTTGCTCACAAGGTCCGGAGTGTAAACCGAAACGCCCTCTCGGCAGTCTCAATGGACACGACCCGAATTCATGGGAGACGACATATGCGCTCGACAATCTGGCTGGCCTTGCTGGCCTTCGGCCCGGCGGCCGTCATGGCATCCGACAACGACTGTAAATTCCGCGCCGATCGCGCCGCAGGAACCGATGCCCAGGGTGTGGAAAAAGTGGTGATCCGGGCCGGCGCGGGCGACCTGAAGGTGGTCGGTCGCGCGAACACGACCCGCATCGACGCGAGTGGTGTCGCCTGCGCGGGCAAGCAGCCGTTGCTCGACGCCGCGCAGATCAATGTGCATCGTGAGGGCAACGTGGTGTACGTCGAAACCGCGCTGCCGCAGAACGACGCCGGGTGGACATGGGGCAAGAATGACTACGCCAGCATCGACCTCGGCATCACCCTGCCGTCGAATCTGCCGGTCGACGCCATCGATTCCAGCGGCGACGCGGTATTCGAGGATCTCAAGGCCCTGGCCCTGCAGGACAGCTCCGGCGACCTGCGGCTCGAGAGAATCGCGGGCGCCGTCGACCTGACCGACAGCTCCGGCGATTTGCGCATCGCGCAGGCCGGCAGCGTGCGCCTGCGCGACAGTTCGGGTGACATCGAAATCGACCGGGTGCGTACTGACGTCGACGTGCAGGTGGACAGCTCCGGCGACATGGAAATCTCGCACGTTGACGGCAGCGTGAAGGTGGAACAGGACAGCTCGGGCGGTATCCGCGTCGAGGACGTCAAGGGAAGCGTGCAAGTGAATTCCGACAGCTCGGGCGACATCTATGCCGCGCGGGTCGGAGGCGACTTCACCGTGAGCGAAGACAGTTCCGGCAGTATCGGGCACGAAGGAATTGGCGGCCGGATCTCCATCCCTCCGAACAAGCAGGAGTAGGTCGAATAACCAGCGCGCGACTCAACCGGCGGCGTTGAGCGGCATCGAGGCGAGGCGTTCGGCCTGCCTGCGCAGCGTCGGGCCGAAGTTGTGGCGATCGAAGAACTCGGTCAATGCCGCGACGTCCGGCGCACGGCGCGACAGCTCGGCGCGCGCGATCTCGATCGGCATGTCGCAGGCGATTTCGGTCAGTCGGCGCGCCAGGTATGCGGCCTCGCGATGCTCGGTGAGCCTGGCCGCGAGTTTTGCCGCGCCGCGAATGGGGATGCCGGCAACCTTGTCGAGGTTGTCGTAGAGTTCTTCGAGCGAAGCGAATTCCTTCATGAGCGCCGCGGCAGTCTTCGAGCCGACACCGGGTACACCCTTGATGTTGTCGACGCTGTCACCCATGAGCGCGAGGAAGTCCGCGAAGCGTTCGGGGGCGACGCCGAATCGTTCCTCTATCTGGTGATAGCGATAGTGCGCATTGTCGGTGTAGTCCCAGTACACGTCGCCATCACGGATCAGTTGAGCGAAATCCTTGTCGCGCGTCACCAGCGTGGCCGGCAGTCCCTCGCGGCGACAGCGAGTCATCAAGGTGCCGACGATGTCGTCGGCTTCGTATTGGGAATGGCTGAAGGCCGGAACGCCCACGTGACGGCAGAACTCACGGCAGCTCGCGAACTGCAGCTTCAGATCCGCCGGCGGCGGATCGCGATTGGCCTTGTAGGCCGGGTAGATCTGGTTTCGAAACGAAGTTGTCAGGCTCTCATCGAATGCCACCGCGATGTAATGCGGCTTCGCGCGCTCGATGAGATCACCGAGAAATCGCGCAAAGCCAAAGGTGGCGTGCGACGGATGACCGTCGCGGTCGGTCATGTCTGGTGGCATCGAGTAATAAGCCCGGAAAACGTATACCGACGCGTCGATGAGGTAGATCACGCGCGGATGGTAATTGCGGTGGAAATCGCCCGCACAGGATTCGCATGCCCGCAGCGCCGGGCGGGAAATCAGCGGAAATCTCAGCCCGTCAGGGCAATCTGCCCCAGGCCGCTGTCGATACTGTTTTCGACCACCGGCACGCGGCGGCGCTGGGCCCGCTGCACGGCCGCGTCCACCATGGTCGCGAACAGGACGGCGGTGTCGTCGAGACTCTGCGTGGCGAGACCCAGGTCGCGCGGGCGACGCACGATCTGCCGGCAACAGGCGGCCACCTGGTTGTCGCGCACCGAATCGACGATGGAACCTTCGGCCAGCGCGCGCAGCGCATTGTCGGCCACGCCGCCGCGTTGCGACGCCGCGTGCCACAAAGGGTAGAGCACGCGCGGCATGCGTTCGAAGAACCACAGGTAACCCACCAGGCCCACTGCGGCACGTTCAACCAGCTGGTAGTGCGCGTAGGCCGCCATCGCGATGGTCTGTGGCAGCGGGGTCAGCGACACACTGTCGAGTGAATTCAATCCGAGCGAACGCAGGTCATCGAGGAATGAACGGCCCTGGGTGAATGCCAGCGTAGGAACGGAGAGCAGCTGCTGCCAGGCGCTCCAGTCTTCGGCCGGCACCACGTCAACGGCGATCTCGCGCAGCCGCGAATGGACGTTGATGACGTAGTTCAGCTCGAGGAGAAGTTGTCGATGAGTGGCCGCACCGAGGGCGTTGCCGCGAAACCACGCAAGCGTTCCGGCCAGCGCCGAGGTCCGCGTGAGCATGTCGAACTCGAGCGAGAAAACGTCGGCGCTGTTCATCCTTGGCCTGTGGTCGTGGCGCGGCAAACTCGTCCTGTCTATGTAGTGTCACGACTTCAGGGTTTCTCTCACCTCGTGCTGTCATAACGACAAACTATTTTCAATCAAAGACTTACTATAAACCCTGCCTCCATTCTCTATTTTTCGTTGCGGGGCAGCGCAGGTGCCTGTAAACATTGGCGTTGCAACAAGGGGACTCGCGGTCATGCGCGGATGCGCTGGCGCCATAAATACATACCAACATCGCCTGCGCGCCCTGTTCCAGACACTGTGCACCGCCTGCGTGTTGTGCCTTTGCGCCTGCAGTGGCGGCTTCGAGGCCGACCCATTGGTCGAATACTCGACCGAGGTGGTGGTTGGCGGCACGCGGGCGCAGACGGTCTCGCGCCAGCTTGAAGCCGGGACCTACCTGCTCGAGGTTCGCGAACGCGACATCGACCTGCACGTCAGCATCGACACCGGTGCCGTACACGCCGAACTCGGCGATGCCTATCTGCGCCATGGCCTGCACCGCACGGTAGTTAGCCTGGCAGCCCCCGCGCGGGTCATGGTCACTCTGCTCAGCATCGACCAGCGCACCTGGAAGGGCGCCGCCGCCATACGCATGCTGCGCTGGCCCAAGAGCGCACCGGATGCGGAGCCCGACCATCGCCTGCTTGGCTTCCGCGCTCTCGGTGAGGGCAATGCGCTCACGGCGCAGGACAACTCGTCGGCATGGCGCGCCGCGCTCATACCGTTACGGGAGGCTGCACGCCAGTTCCAGGCCGCCAATGACACCCAGTCGCTGGCGGAAACCGAGTACCAGCGCGGCTCCGTCGAATACAACCTGCTGCACGACTACGCCGCCAGTCGTCGAACCGCCGGGTCGGCCATGGCTCACTTCCGCTCGGCCGGCGACGCTATCGGGGCGCACCGCGCCGCGATGTTGCTGGGCCTGGCCGAATTCGGCATCGCCGGCGGCATGGGCCCCGAGGTGCCACGCGCCGAGCAACGCGCCTTGCTCAATACCGCAGCACGGCGCATGGCCGAGGCGCAGACATTCTTCGAAGCCGATGACATGCAGACCGATGCGCTGGCCGCACTCGGCTGGTCACGAATCCGCGAGGACGTCCTCGGCCGATTCGAAGAGAACGTCGCGGTCTACGAAGAAATCAGGCGCCGCGCGCATGCGCGCGGCGACCAGTACTTCGAAGCAATCGCCACGCAGAATCTCGGCTACATCGCGCAACGCCGCGGAGACGTCGTGCGGGCGGCGGCACTGTACGAGAGTGTGCTTCCTTACATCGAGCGCAATCGCAATCCGGAAATGTACGCCACGCTGCTGGCCCGGCTCGGCACGGCGTTGATCGCGCGCGGCGAATTCGATCGCGCGCTGGTGCTGCATTCCGATGCCCTGGGCGTGTTCTCCGCGCGCGGCGACGACAGCCAGACAGCGCGCGAGCTCGGCGCCCTGGCCTCGATCCAGTTCCGCACCGGTAGCGTTGAACGCGCGCTCGGCACACTCGAGAGCGCGCTGCCGCTGTACGAGAGTTCGCGCGACCTGGAGGGCCAGGTATCGGCGTTGCGCCTGGCCGGTAATGCGGCTGCCGAACTCGGCCGCCACGATCGGGCGATCGAGTACCTGCGGTCGGCCGAGCGGCTCGATCGTCACGGCATTACCCTCGATCGCACCCGTGTGCTGATCGCACGGGAGCTGCGCCTGCTCGGCAACCTGCATGGCGCGGACGATCTGCTGGCCCAGGTGCTGCGCACAGACAACGAGTCCGTGCGCGCCGACGCGCTGGCGGAACGCGCGCGACTGCGCATGTGCCAGCAGCGGCAGCGCGAGGGGCTGGCCGACCTGCGCGCAGCCGACGCGCGCTACGCAACGCTCAGGCTCGACTTCGACCGCATCGACTCGAGCTCGGCGCTGGCGCTCGCCCTGCTGGACGCGGGCGATTTCGCCGCGGCCGGCGCCGCCGCGGACACCGCGGTGGCGATGGAGCGGCGCATTCGCGTCAAGGCTGCCAACCCGGAGATGCGTGCGCGCTTCCTGTCGGCGAGCTACGCGCCGTACGAAGCGCGCATCGAGGTCGACCTGGCGGCAACGCCGGCCGACCATGAAGCGGTCTGGCGTGCGTTCCGCACCGCCGAGACCATTCGGGCGCGTTCACTCGCCGATCGGCTCGCGCACAGCGCGCGCGGCGGAGCCACCCGCCGCGACGCCGAAATCGAGCGCCTCCGGCAGGCGATGACTGCGCTGCAGCTGGATCTCGAGAAGCACGCGCGCGCGGGCGACGTCGACGACGATGCGTTGCTCGAGACCCGGCGTCGGATCGACGCCACCCAGGCACGGCTCGAGGCTCGGCTGTTGCGCCAGGACGGTGTACAGGCGTCGAACAATCTCGCCATTCCGGAGGCCCGCTCCGACGTGCAGGCGGCGCTGCCCGAGGACACGGCGGTGCTGGCTTTCTTCGTAGGCGACCGGCGTTCGCACGGGTGGCTGCTGACCCGTCACGAGTTGCGCCACAGCGTGCTGCCAGGTCGCAGCGTTCTCGACGAACTCGTGCGCGCGGCAATTGCGCAGCAACGCAGCCCGCTCAAGTCACCCGCGACGAACGCCTTCACGCCGTTGCTCGACACTCTCCTGCAAGGTGTGACGGCGAAACGCCTGCTGGTCCTTCCCGATGGTCCGTTGCACGGGATGCCGTTTGCCACCATCCCCATGCCGCGCGGTGCACCACGCGAGCTGCTGATCGACCGCTTCGTGATCGCGGGAGCGCCGTCACTGGCGGTGGCGCTGCACGCGACGCCGCGGAACAGCAGCCCCGATACCCTGGTCGCCGTGATCTCGGATCCGGTCTATACGCCGGACGATCGCCGTCTCACCGTGGCCGCGAACCAGGCGTCGCGCTTCCGCGGCGGCGAAGGGCAGCAGCGGCGGCTGGCGCGCCTTCCATACTCGGCCCTGGAAGCGCGCGCCGTCATACGCGCCTTCACCGGCGCCGACATCATCGAGCTCAACGGCTTCGACGCCACGGCACGGCGCGTGATCGAGCTGCCATCGCAGCAGCTCGACGTGCTGCACTTCGCCACGCATGCCGTGATCAGGGAGGACGCGCCCGAACAGTCCGCTCTGTTCCTGAGCGAATTCGCAGCGGATGGTTCGCCGCTGCAGTCGGACCGGCTGACTGCCGATGACATCACGCGCAGCGGCCTGCGCGCCGACGTCGTGGTGCTGTCCGGCTGCGCCACAGGCGACGGCCGCGAGTTGCGCGGCGAAGGCGTGCTCGGACTCACTTACGGGTTCCTGGCCAATGGTTCGAACACCGTGGTGGCCTCGTTGTGGCCCGTCGAAGACGCACTCACCGCGCGTTTCATGGAAGAGTTCTACACCGCCTACCGCGCATCGGGGCACGCGGCCGACGCGCTGCGAACCGCGCAATTGCGCACCCGCAGCAAGACCGGACCCACTGTCTGGTCGAGTTTCGTGGTGCGCTCCAACGGACTGCCCTGATCGGGCGCGCGCCGCCGGCGCGCATCCCTAACTACCCGGATCCAGGATCGCGCTGAACGCCTGGCGTGGCAGACGCGTCGCCGGATGGCGACGCGCCGCCCGGGCGCAAAAACCGCCGGCCATTCGATATAAGTGTCACGACCCCGCGATTTCTCCCACCTGCGGGCGCATCCGTGAAAGTTTTTTTTCAGCGGACTTACTACAAACCCTCCCGACGAAATCGGCAGTCAATTGCGGCACAATGCCTTCGCCATTAAACACTTACCCCCGTCGCGGGGGGGTCCGCTTGCATGTCCTTGCGCGATCGCGTCGCTACAGATTTCGATCTGAATCCGCGGACCGGCGTTGTTACAGGTTTTTTCGCCGCCTGCGCGTTCTTGATCGTCGGATGCACTGGGGGATCGGGCAGGGAGCTTGACGAAGTTCTCTCCTCCGATCTGCCGGTGGGCGCCGACTCGCCCGCGAATGCCGCATCGCAACTGCGGCCCGGCGTGTACCTGGTGGAGGTGCGCGAGCGCGACATCGACCTGCGCGTGGCAATCGAAGCCGCCGGCACACGCCTCGAGCTCGAGGACGGCGTGCAGCGCCACGGACTGCTCGCCGAGGTAGTTAGGCTGCGGCAGCCCGCGGAACTGCACATCCAGGCGCGCAGCGCCGATTACGGCGGCAAGACCGGCAGCGCGCACGTGCGGGTGTCGCGCTGGAAATACTCCGTGGATGCGGCGCCCGGCGCGCTGGAGAATGGCTACGCCGCGTTCGGCGCCGCCGGCCGCGAGACCGCGCGCGGCGAGCCCGCGGGCTGGGAGCGCGCCGCGGAGCAGTTGCGCCGCGCCAGCGCCCTGTTCGCGAACGCGTCCAGCGAAGGCGCGCGCGCCCAGGCCGAGTATTCGCTCGGCAGCCTCGAGTACCTGCTGCGCATGCAATGGCAGGCGGCGATCCGCGCCGCCGATGCGGCCGCCGACGAATACGAATCGCTCGACGACCGGACCGGCTGGCACCGCGCTGGCGTGTTGCGCGCTTCCGCCGAGATCGAGATCGCCTCCGGCATGAGCGCCAGCTCGCAGCGCGCCGAGCGCGGCGCGCTGTTCGAATCGATCGACAAGCGCCTGCGCGAAGCGGCCGCGCATTTCGGCAGCCATGGGGAGCCGGTCGACGAGGCCTACGCCATCAACATGCGGGGCGTGGGCTTCTTCAGCGCCGGAGATGACATGCGCGCGGCGGAATTCTTCGCCCAGGCCAGTGAGCTCGCGCGCCGCAACCAGGACTCGACGTTGCTGGTGAAGACGCTGAGCAATCTCGCCTGGATCCACCAGCGGCGCGGCGAGATCGCGCGCGCCGCCGGCGAATACGCGGCGCTGATGCCGCTGCTGGACCGCGACCGTGACGCCGACATGTACGCGACGACGATCACCAACTACGGGCAGTGTCTTATCGCGCTGGGCGAATTCGACCGCGCGCTGTCGCTGCATACGCAGGCGCTCGAGGTATTCAGCGCGCGCGGCTCCGATGCCGATCGCGGCCGGCAACTCAACGCGCTTGGCGGCCTGTACATCCGCGTCGGTGAACTCGAGCGCGCGCTTTCGACGCTGCGCGCGGCCATCGAAGTGCACGCGCGCGTCGGCGCCGGCTCGGCGCGCGCCACGGCGCTGCGCATGGCGGGCAACGTCTCCGGCGAGCTCGGCGACCCACGCGCCGCGCTGGCCTACCTGCGCGAGTCGATGGAACAGGATGCGCAGCCGGACGCCGTGGCCCGCACGCGCGTGCTCATCGCGGCGCAGCTGCGGGCGCTGGGCGATCTGCGCGGTGCCGAACGGGAACTGGTCGAGGCACAGCGCGACGGCAACGAATTGACGCGCGCGGATGCGCTCACCGAGCGGGCACGGCTGCGCCGCGCGCAACGCGATTTCCCCGCAGCGCTGGCCGATGCGCGCGCCGCGGATGCGTTGTACGTATCGCTGGGCCTCGATTTCGACCGCATCGAGACGCATACGCTGATGTCGCAGTCACTGGTCGCCCTGGGCGACGCGGGCGGGGCGCTGGGCGCCGCCGACGCGGCAATCACCATCGAACAGCGCATCCGCGTCGGCTCGGCCAACCCGGAATGGCGCGCACGCTTTCTCGCCGAGCGATATACGCCGTACGAGGCGCGCATCGCGGCGCAGCTCGCCGCTGGCGGCGACGATGCGGTGTGGCGCGCATTCCAGACCACCGAGACCGTGCGTGCGCGCTCGCTCGCCGATCAGCTCGCGGCGCGCGAACACGGGGGCAAGTCCGTTGCCGATCCGGCCGGCAATGCGCTGCGTGCCCAGTTGACCGCGCAGCAGCTCCGCCTGGAAAGCCGCATGGACCGGGCCAACGCCGATCCCGCCGAACTCAGCGAGCTGCGGCGTTCGATCGAGGAGATCCGGGCGCGCATCGATGCCAATTCGCTGCGGCAGCAGGGCGCAGACGGCTCGGTGGCCACCGCCGCGCACCTGCCCGGCGACCTGCGCGAGGTGCAGGACGCCATCCCGTCCGACACGGCAGTACTCACCTACTTCGTTGGCGATGAAACCAGTCATGCCTGGGTGCTGACGCGCGGCACTCTCCGGCACGCGACCCTGGCGCGCCGCGCCGAACTGCAGCGCACCGCGGATGCCTTCGTCGCCGCCAGCCGCGGTGGTGTGGCGACCTCCGCGGCGCGTGACGCCGGCCGCAGCCTGCTCGGCGCACTGCTCGACAACGTCACGGCGAAGCGCCTGCTCGTCATCGCAGATGGTCCGCTGAACGGCGTGCCATTCGCCGCGCTGCAGTCGGGATCCGCGGCGGGCTCCGGCGTGCTGGTCGAACGCTTCGTGATCTCCTACGCGCCATCGCTGGCGCTCGCCATGCACGCGTCGCCGCGCCCGACCGCCGCGCCCACCCGCGTCGCCGTGATTTCCGACCCCGTCTATGCGCAGGATGACAGCCGTCTGCACCTCGCGGCCTCGGGAGACGCCAGTTCGTTTCGCAGCGACGAGCAACCGCGCGACAAGCTGACTCGCCTGCCGTACTCCGCTCTCGAGGGACGCACCGTGGCGCGCGCGTTTGCCGGCAGTCACACCATCGAGATCAGCGGCTTCGATGCCACGCCGGAGCGCGTGCTCGAGCTGCGAACGCAGCCGCTCTCGGTGCTGCACTTCGCAACCCACGCGCTGGCGCGACGCGACGCCCCCGAGCAATCCGCGCTCTACCTCAGCGAGTACGGCGTCAACGGCGCCGCAAATGCCGAGTCGCGGCTCACGGCGGACGAAATCGCGCGCACCGGACTGCGCGCCGACCTCGTGGTGCTTTCCGCCTGTGCGACCGGCGACGGTGGCGCGGTGCGCGGCGAAGGTGTTCTCGGCCTCACCTACGCATTTCTCGCGAACGGCTCGCGTTCCGTCGTGGCATCGCTTTGGCCCATACAGGACGCGTCCACGGCGCGCTTCATGAAGGAGTTCTACGACGCGTACCGCAAGAGCGGCCGCGCCGCCGACGCGCTGCGCGCCGCCCAATTGCACGAGCGCAACGGCGCCGCGTGGACCAGTTTCGTGGTCCGCGCCAACGAATTTCCCTGATTTCGTCAAAGGAGACCCCGATGTTCAAGTTCCCCGACAACTTCCGCAGTTTCACGCGCCTCTGCCTCATGGCGACCGCACTCACGAGTGGCGCCGCAACTGCGGCCGATCCGAATCCGGCGGTCGCGCCGTGGCTCGGCAAGGAGATCACCATTACTTCTTCGTCGCTGGATGATCACGTGCCCGCGGGCGCCAAGCTCACGCTGGTGTACGACAGCGAAGACGACGTGGTGCGCGTCTGCACGCGTTCGATTCCGACCAAGCGCGCGGTGTGGCGTATGGATTTCGCCGTGCCCTGCCTGGTGGCGCTCAACGTCGTGCCAGGAGAGCGCTACTGCTCGGCGGATGATGTGAATACCGGCGACGCCGAGGTCCTGGCGACCTGCCATCGCCTGCGCAGTCATGACGTCGCGCTGCACCCGGCCGCCACCAAGGGTGCGGTGGAACTGCACGACGTGATCGTGTTCCTGCTGCAGCCCGTTCCGGGCCAGGGACATTCGATCTCAATCCTGCTCGACTCGCCGTCGCGCGTTACGCACGCCGGACACATCATCGGCGATTCGCCTTGACCGGTCGTTCTCCTGCGCGGAGTTTCCTGACCATCGTCCTGCCTTTCGCGGCCTCGGTCGCACTGGCAGGAACAGCCGCGCAGGCGAACGATCCCGGTATCTGCAGCCACGCGCCGCAGCGGGAGGCAAATGGATCGCGTGCGCCGGCGGCGGTCACTGCCTACCTCGATGCGCTGGCGGGCAATGCGCGCTTCGACCAGCGCGACGCCTGTGCCACCTGGGCGGGAACCTATTCCGATCGCCGTCGCCACGCTGAAGATGAAGCGCGCGGCGAACCGGTGCCGGCACGCTTCATTGTTTTTCCCACGGCCGCTCTCGGCCTGCAGGCACTCGCGGCACGGCTCCAGCGAAATCCGCATATCTACAGTGTCGAGACCGCCAGCCGTTTCGTGGTCGTGTCGTTCGATCGCCGCATTTCGACGCAAAAACTTCGACAGATCCTCGCTGACCCGACGCTTGACTACGCCGAGCCCGATTGCGATGGGCCGGATTTCCTGACCACGTCCATCGAGGCGCTCGATTTCGGCAGCGAGGGATCGGGTTGCTGGAAACGCGCGGCCCGCGATTCGTATCCGAACGATCCCTGCATCGATGAACTGTGGGGTCACGCCAAGATTGGCTGGAATTCGGGTATCGCCGCACGTTCGCTGCCGCGAATCGTCGCGGTGCTGGATTCCGGCATCGACGCCTCGCACGAGGACCTCGCGGACAGCGTGATGATGAACGTGGATCCGGGAGAACCACCGCGCTCCCAAGGCAGCCGCCTCAACGCGCGCTGCGCCACCAGCGGCCGTTGTTATCCGCACGGCACCGAGATGGCCGGCACGATCGGCGGGCGCATGGACAACGGTATTGGCGTCGCCGGGGTCGCGCCCAACAGCCTGTTGCTGCCCATCGTCATCAGCCGGGTCGATCATGGCCTGCTGGCGCGCCTGTCCACCATTGCGGAAGGCATCGATGCTGCGGTGCGAGGCGGCGCCGATGTCATCAATATCAGCGCAAAGTGGCCGGTCGACAGCCGCGCAATTTCGATGGCGATTTATGCCGCAGTGGGCGGAGATTCCTCGGGCCGGCGGCTGGTCGTCACCGGGTATGCCACCAGCCTGCAGCGCGATGAATCCGTGCGGGAATACTACCCCTCGCGCTATCGATGCCTGTCCGGCGTACTCGCGGCCGTGCCCACCGACATGCGCGGCCGCGATCTGTTCAATCCCGCCGGACGGCCAACTGCGACGGACGGCAGGATTCAGGCACCCGGCGTGGACATCGTGGTGACAACGACCGAGAATTCCGAGCGAGGTTACGCGCTCTCAGAGGCAGCCGGTGCGTCCAGCGCCGCGGCCTACGTGTCCGGCGCCGTAGCCCTGGTCTGGGGCAGCCCGCCGCTGAACAAATGCGACGCCCAGCAGATAAAACAGTTGCTGTTCTGCAGGAGCAAGACCAGCAGCACGTCGCGGTACCCATGGATCAATGTCGATTTCCTCGGTGAACTTGGCAAAGTCGACGCAGGCGCTGACTGCCGCACCGCCATGGAAGCGCTCGGCTGCACCTAACTATCCGCGCGCGGAGGAAACTCCGTGAGCGGCATTTCCAGCGAAGAGATCGAGAAAATTGTGGCCGCGGCGCTCATCGGCGACCGCCAGGCCGAATCGCGCATGCTGGTCGCGCTGCGGCCAGGTGTACTGGCGGTGCTGCGTTTTGGCGCATTTCACCGCTGGATCGACGCCGAAGATCTGACACAGGAAACCCTCCAGGTCGTGGTCGAGCGCGTGCGCGCCCGCACCATCGACGATCCGCGCAAGGTGTTCGCATTCGCCGCGGCGACCGCCCGCAACATGGCGCTGAACGCCGCGCGCAAGATGCTGCGCCAGCAGACGGTGGTCGACTCCGGGCTGATCGACGAGCTGGCGCAGAACCTGGAATCCGAGCCCAGCGACCTGTCGGAGGCGGACGATCGCCAGCTGGCGCAGGCCATCATGGCGCTGCTCGACGAACTACCCACCGAGCGTGACCGTGAGGTCCTGGTGCGGTTCTATCTAGATGGCACGGACAAGCAGCAGCTGTGCCGCGAACTCGGACTTTCCCCTAAGCACTTCGACCGCGTGCTGATGCGGGCCCGTACCCGGCTGCGCTCCATCATCGAACGGCGCGCGCCCCATCTCGCGCTGTTCCCGCGAATCACCTCGGTATTGCTGCCATTGGCGATTTCTTTCACGTTTTGGGTGAGAGATTTTGGCTCCTGGTGACACATCTCACACATGAAGTCTCTTGATCGCCAATCGCTGGAAGAACAGGCGCGCCTGGTCTCGCGTTATGTCGCGGGCGACCTGTCGCGTTCGGAAAGGGCCGAATTCGAGGCCTGGCTGGTCGCCTCTCCCGAGCTTGCTGCCGAAGTCGAGATGGAACGCCGCCTGCGGCGGGGCATTGCGAGTGCGGCGCGGCGCGGCTGGCTGAAGCGCGGGGCCGAACACGCATCGGAAGTGCGAGAGCGCCGCTGGAGCATGGCCATCGCCGCGAGCGTCGTGGTGTCACTGCTCACGATC
>Ga0207691_10003420_pt1 | contig 15434 bp, 14 predicted proteins | sample KBSM13metaG_FD_184327 | JGI IMG/M metagenome (GOLD analysis project Ga0207691, IMG submission 184327) | Miscanthus rhizosphere microbial communities from Kellogg Biological Station, Michigan, USA - KBS M1-3 metaG (SPAdes) (version 2) | ecosystem: Host-associated > Plants > Roots > Rhizosphere >... | reverse complement strand
TTCAAGTACCACCCGAAGGACGTCATCAGCGGCACCCAGGACTGGGTCTACGAGCACCTCGGCGCGCTGTTCTGGGTGGTCGAGATCTGGGCGCCGAACGTCGAGGCCGGCATCACCGGCTACAAGTGGATCGACTGGTATCGCGAGCACCCGGTCGAGGACGACCTCAAGCTCATCAAGTGGAGCGACGAGCACTGCGGCGGCAAGGCGCACGTCGACTGGAAGCCGTTCATGCATCCGCAGCTCGGCCCGGTCGAGATCGGCGGCTGGGACAAGATGAACTACTGGCGCAACCCGCCGCCGAATTTGCGCGAGCGCGAGGCGGCGCGCTTTCCGAAGTGGATGACGACGATCGCGCTCTCGCTGCCCAAGCTCGAGCTGCTGCGCACGGAGGTGCGCGCGCTCGGCGCCGACACCTGGCGGGTGCGCATCGCTGTCGCCAACAGCGGCTGGTTGCCGGCCTACGTCAGCAAGCGGGCGCTGGCGCGCAAGGTCGTTCGCGGCGTGATGTTCGAGATCCACCTGCCCGAGGGCGACCGCTCGGTCTCGCTGGTCAGCGGCAAGCCGCGCATGGAAGGGCCGCAGCTCGAAGGGCACGCGCCGAAGAACTCGCTCAACGCGTTCCTGCCGCACAAGGAGGTCACCGCCGATCGCGCCGTCGGCGAGTGGGTCGTGCGTGCGCCGCAGGGAACGCGGCTGGCGCTCTCGGCCCGTGCCGACCGTGCCGGTGTCGTCCGCGCCGAGGTCATCCTCGACTGATGCCGAGCCGAGCTAGAAGCGGTGGCGGATGCCGCCGGCGAACGAGTTGCCGTTCGAGGTGAAGCTCAGCTTCTCGTACATCGCGGCGACGTAGAGGTCGGTGCTCTTCGACAAGAAGTAGTCGTAGCCGATCGACGTGATCTGGTCGGTCGTCGCCGTCAGCGACGTCTTCATGTGCGAGTGGCCGTAGGCGAACAGGATCACGCTGTTGCTGAGCGGGATCGCCGCACCCAGCTGGTACAGGATCGACTGGATATCGGTGTCGGCCTCGGTCTTGACCCGGCCGAGTTGGCCGTAGACGCGCAGGAACTTGAAGTCGTAGGTCGCGCCGAGCTGGATGGCGTTCTGGTGCTGGAACCCGGCCGGCAAGGGCTGCGGGCTGGTCTTGACCTGCTCGTAGACCAGCGACGCCGCGAACGGGCCGGTGATGTAGGAGGCGCTGGCGCCCCAGTTCGGGCCTGGCTGGGGCGAGCCGTTCAGGTTGGCCAGGCTGCCGATGGCGTTCAAGCGCAGCGGCGAACTGCTGGTGTTGTTGCTGTAGTTGATCGAGTTGTTCCAGCGGCTGTCGCCGAGCATCACGCCGCGGCTGCCGAAATACTGGCGCGTGCTCGGCGAGAACTCCGCCGATTCACCGAAGGGGTTGTAGTTCACCGTCGTCAGGAACATCGGCGTCACGGTGCGGCCGAGGAGCGTCGTGCCGAACGCTCCCGAGAGCCCGACGCTCGACTCGCGGCCGAAGAATGCGTCGTTGGCGTCGCGGCCCACGGTGCCGTTTTCGGGCCGAAGATACGCCTCCAGCTTGAATACCGCACGCAGGCCGCCGCCGAGGTCCTCGGCACCGCGAAAGCCGAGGAAGCTGCGTTGCAGTCCGCCGGTTTCGAGCAGCTCGACCGCCTCGCCGCCGACTGGCTTGATCTGCGCTGCCGAGACGTCCATCAGGCCGTAAAGCACCACCGACTGGGCGTTCGCCCCGCTGCTGCCCAGCAGGGCGCCGGCGCCGCACAGCGCGGCGCAGATCGATCGGACCAGTCGGGACATCGCGGCTTTCCAGGCAGAGGGACACGAGGGCGAAGCCGCGCGGCGGCGTGCCGGCCGTCATTCTGGCCGAGATCGCCGCGCTCGTCGGCCGCGTGCAAGCGCCTTCATCGCTGCCGCCACACGTTTTCGCGCCGCTAGCGACACGGCCACGAGTGTTGCCCTTTCTGCCTGTGGCGTCGGAGCTGCTCAGCGGGGCGCTGGATGGGGCTCCGCCGCTTGCTCTCGGAGGTTGGGTCGGAGCAATCCCGTCAGCGCGGCGCCCGCGGCGCTTGTTGCGCACGCGCCGCTGCCAGCTCGGCACGCGCGGCGTCCGCCGCGCCGCGCGCGGCGAGCGCGTAGTCCGCGTCGCTGCCGGCGTAGAGCACCGCGCGCGACGAGCTGACGATGATCGGGCCGGTGGTTCGCTCGCCGTCGCCGCGCCAGCCGGCGTGCACCGTCGCCGCGGCATCGCCGCCCTGCGCGCCGATGCCAGGGATGAGCAGCGGCACGGTCGGCGCGATCTCGCGCACCCGCTCGATCTCGGCCGGGTAGGTCGCACCGACGACGAGACCGATCTCGCCGCCCGTGTTCCACGTGTTCGCGGCCAGACGGGCGATCCGCTCGTAGACCTTCTCGCCCGATTCGAGGCGCAGCTCCTGGAGGTCGGCGCCGCCGGGGTTGGAGGTGCGGCACAGCAGGATCGCGCCCTTGCCCTGGTAGCGCAGATAGGGCTCGATCGAGTCGAAGCCGAGCAGCGGCGAGAGCGTCACCGCGTCGGCGCGGTAGCGGACGAAGACCTCGCGCGCGTACTGCTCGGCGGTCGTTCCCATGTCGCCCCGCTTGGCGTCGAGGATCACCGGCACCGCCGGCGCGGTGTCGTGGATGTAGGCGATCAGCCGCTCGAGCTGCGCTTCGGCGCCGTGCGCCGCGAAGTAGGCGATCTGCGGCTTGAAGGCAATGACCAGGTCCTTGGTCTGGTCGACGACGTTCGAGCAGAACTCGAAGATGCGCGCCGCGTCGCCGCGCATGGCGACCGGGAAGCGCGCCGGGTCGGGGTCGAGCCCGACGCAGAGCAGCGAACGGTTGGCGCGCTCCGCGCCGGCGAGCCGGGCGATGAAGCTCATCGGCCGGCGCCTGCCCGCGCCTTCGCGACGACGGCGCCATCGGCCGCCGCGCGCGCCAGGGCCGCTGCCTTGCCGACGTAGTCGCGGGGCGTCAGCGCCAGCAGCCGATCGCGCTCGCCCGCCGGAATGGTCAGGGCGCGGATGAAGCCGTGCAGCACGTCTTTGGTGATCGCCTTGCCGCGCGTCAGCGCCTTCAGCTGTTCGTAGGGCTCGGCGATGCCATGGCGGCGCATGACGGTCTGCACCGGCTCGGCCAGCACTTCCCACGCCGCGTCGATGTCGGCGTCGATCGTCGCCGTGCCGATGCCGAGCTTGGCCATGCCGCGTGCGATCGAGTCGTAGCCGAGGGCGCCGTGGCCGATCGCCACGCCGAGGTTGCGCAGGACGGTGCTGTCGGTCAAGTCGCGCTGGAAGCGCGAGATCGGCAGCTTCTCGCTCATGTGCCCGAGCAGCGCGTTGGCCAGGCCGAGGTTGCCCTCGGCGTTCTCGAAGTCGATCGGATTGACCTTGTGCGGCATCGTGCTCGAGCCGACCTCGCCCGCGAGCGCCTTCTGCGTGAAGTAGCCGAGGCTGATGTAGCCCCAGGCGTCGCGCGCCCAGTCCACCAGGACGGTGTTGGCGCGGCGGATGGCGTCGAACAGCTCGGCGAGCGCGTCGTGCGGCTCGATCTGGGTCGTGTGCGGGTTGAAGGCAAGGCCGAGCCGGTCCTCGACGACGCGGCGCGCGAACGCCTCCCAGTCGACCTCGGGGTAGGCGGCGAGATGAGCGTTGTAGTTGCCGACCGCGCCGTTCATCTTGGCGAGCAGCGCGACCGACGCGATCTGCGCGCGGGCCCGACCGAGGCGGGCGACGACGTTGCCGACCTCCTTGCCGAGCGTCGTCGGCGTCGCCGGCTGGCCGTGGGTGCGCGCCAGCATGGGCACGGCGGCGTGCTCGCGCGCGAGCGCGGCGAGGGTCGCGATCAGTCCGTCGAGCGCGGGCAGCACGACCTCGCGCCGGGCCGCGTCGAGCATCAGCGCATGGCTGGTGTTGTTGATGTCCTCGCTGGTGCACGCGAAGTGGATGAAGCCGGCGGCGCCGGCGAGCTTCGGCTCGCTCGCGAAACGCTCGCCGAGCCAGTACTCGACCGCCTTGACGTCGTGGTTGGTGCGCCGTTCGATCGCCTTGATCGCCTCGGCGTCGGCAAGCGAGAACGCTTGCGCCAGTTCATTCAGAAAGGCGAGTGCGCTGGCGTCGAGCGGCGCCAGCTCGGCGAAGCCGGCCTGCGCCAGGGCGATGAACCACTCGACCTCGACCCGGACCCGGCAGCGCATCAGGCCGAATTCGGAGAGCCACGGCCTCAGGGGATCGAGCTTGGCGGCGTAACGGCCGTCGAGCGGCGAGAGCGCGGTGAGGGTCGAGGCGTGCATCTTGCTGTGCGTTTGCGGGGAAGCCATTATCTGCGCTGGCCCTAGAATGAAACCGAACGTAAGCCGAGAAGAAAGCGACCCGCACGTCCCATGAAGCTCATCGGATCGCCCACCAGCCCGTACGTGCGCAAGGTTCGCATCGTCATGGCGGAAAAGAAGCTCGACTACCAGTTCGTCGTCGAGGATGTCTGGGCCAGCGACGCGATCCTCGCCTCGAACCCGCTCGGCAAGGTGCCGTGCCTGGTGATGGAAGGCGGCGAGGCGGTGTTCGACTCGCGCGTCATCGTCGAGTATCTCGATGCCCGCTCGCCGCTGGCGCGCCTGATCCCGGAGCCGAACCGCGAGCGCACCGAGGTGCGCACCTGGGAGGCGCTCGCCGACGGCATCGTCGACGCGTCGATCCTGGCGCGACTGGAAGCGAATTGGCCGGGCCGCCGCGAAGGCGAGCACTCGCAGGCGTGGATCGACCGGCAGATGAGCAGGGTGCGCGCCGGGATCGAGGCGATCGCCACCGGACTGGCGGCCAAGCCGTGGTGCGCGACCGGCATCCACATGACGCTCGCCGACGTCGCCGTCGGCTGCGCCCTTGGTTACCTCGACTTCCGCTTTCCGCAGATCGCCTGGCGCGACGAGTATCCGAACCTGGTGCGTCTGGCGACCAAGCTGAACGCACGCCAAAGCTTCATCGACACCGCGCCGCCGAAGCCGAGCTGATCAGGCGGCCACGGCGGGCGTCGCCGTGAAGCTGGTCGCGCTGGCCATCGGCCAGTAGACACGAAACACCTCGTGCGGCATCTCGCCGTGCAGCAGGGCTCCGTGCTTGACGAACGGCAGCAGGTTGGCGAGCAGCTTGACCCCCGCCTCCGAGTTGCGCCTGACGATGTGCGCGGCGGTGATCTCGCTCGGGTCCTTCAGGCCCGCCGCCTGCACCAGCTCCTTCAGCGCGAGCAGCGTGTTGCGGTGGAAGTGATAGACCCGATCGCCCTTGCTCGGCACGTCGAGCGCGCGCTGACGCTTCGGCTCCTGGGTCGTCACGCCGGTCGGACAGTGGCCGGTGTGGCAGGTCTGCGCCTGGATGCAGCCGAGCGCGAACATGAAGCCGCGCGCGGCGTTGCACCAGTCGGCGCCGAGCGCCAGCATGCGCGCGATGTCGAACGCGCTCACCACCTTGCCGGCGCAGCCGAGCTTGATCCGGTCGCGCAGGCCGAGGCCGACGAGCGTGTTGTGGACCAGCAGCAGCCCCTCCTGCAGCGGCGCGCCGACGTGATCGCAGAACTCGAGCGGCGCGGCGCCCGTGCCGCCCTCGGCGCCGTCGACGACGATGAAGTCGGGGACGATGCCGGTCTCGTGCATCGCCTTGGCGATGCCGAACCACTCCCACGGATGGCCGATGCAGAGCTTGAAGCCGGTCGGCTTGCCGCCCGAGAGCTCGCGCAGCCGCTCGATGAAGTGCATCATCTCGACCGGCGTGCTGAACGCGCCGTGCGATGCCGGCGAGACGCAGTCGACCCACGGCTGGACGCCGCGCGCCTCGGCGATCTCGAGCGTCACCTTCGGCCCCGGCAGGACGCCGCCGTGGCCTGGCTTGGCGCCCTGCGAAAGCTTGACCTCGATCATCTTGACCTGCGGGTCGCGCGCGTTGGCGGTGAAGCGCTCTTCGGAGAAGCTGCCGTCGGCGCCGCAGCAGCCGAAGTAGCCCGAGCCGATCTCCCAGATCAGGTCGCCGCCGTGGACGCGGTGGTGGCGGCTGATCGAGCCCTCGCCGGTGTCGTGGGCGAAGTTGCCCTGCCTGGCGCCGGCGTTGAGGGCCAGGATCGCGTTCGCGGAAAGCGAGCCGAAGCTCATCGCCGAGATGTTGAACAGGCTCGCGCTGTACGGCTGGGCACGGCCGGCGCCGATCGTGACCCGGAAGTCGTGCGTCTTCAGCATCGTCGGCTGCATCGAGTGGTTGATCCACTCGTAGCCGATCGTCTGCACGTTGATCTGGGTGCCGAACGGACGCTTGTCGGAGTCGCCCTTGGCGCGCTGGTAGACGAGCGAGCGCTGCTGGCGCGAGAACGGCGCCGCCTCGTTGTCGCTCTCGATGAAGTACTGGCGCATCTCCGGCCGGACGAACTCGAGCAGGAAGCGCAGATGGCCGATCACCGGATAGTTGCGCAGGATCGCGTGGCGCTTCTGCAGCACGTCGCGCAAGCCGACCAGGACCAGGCCGACGAAGACGATCGCCGGCCACGCGCGCATTCCCATGTGGGTCCAGGCGAGGGTGGCCACCGCGCATGCGACCATGCACAGCACCCAGGCCGAATAGCGGATCGGAAAGTACGGATCGAGCCGGTTGATCCACTGGAACATGCGCGCTCCTGCGGCGAAGTGGCGCGATGGTAGACCGCCCTCGCGCCCGGGCCGGGTTCGATCGCGTGACGCTCTGCTCGGCGCTGCTGGAACGCCAGCAGTTGCGCTGCCGACGTCAGCCGCGGCGTGCAGCGCGCCGCTCAGGCCGCGTCGAGCAGCACTTCGGTCCGACGCGGCATCGGCACGGACGGCTCGCCGACGCCGAGCCCGCGGACGACCTCGCCGACGCTCTCGCGCAGCCAGCGTTGCGCCGGGTCGCGCGCGTGGCGACGGTGCCAGAGCATCGCGACCTCGATCCGCGGCAAGACGATCGGCACGGCGCGCAGCGTCAGGCCGGCGCCGAACCCGCTGGCCGGGACGTAGCTGCGCGGCAGCACCGAGAGCAGGTCCGACTCGTGGACCACCCGAGCGGCGGTCGCGAACTGGTTCACCGTCAGGACGACGCGGCGTTCGCGGCCGAGCGCGGCCAGCCCCTCGTCGACGAAGCCGCGCGGCCGTCCGGCGAAGCTGACGCGCACGTGCTCGGCGGCGCAATAGTCGTCGAGGCTGAGCGACGGATGGTCAGCGAGAGGGTGCCCGCGCCGCATGACGCAGACGTACTCGCAGCGGTAGAGCGGCTCGATCGCCGTCATCGCCCGGCTGCCTTCGGCGGCGAGCTCGCTCGCGACCGCGGGAAAGAAGCCGAGCGCGAGGTCGGCGCTACCCTGCTCGAGCTGCGGACGCGGGTCGCGCGAGGCCAGCGGCAGGACCCGCAGGTCGATCTTCGCGTGGCCGCCGACCAGCGCCGCGACGAGTGCCGGCATGAGCACGGTAGCGGTGGCGTCGGCCATCGCGAGTGCGAAGGTTCGCGCATCCTGGGTGGGGTCGAAACCCTGTGGGTCGAAGACGTCGCGCAGGGCATCGAGGGACGCGCTGACTTCGGGCCACCACGCCTCGGCCTTGGGCGTCGGCACGACGCCGCTCGGCACGGTCACGAACAGCTCGTCGCCGGTCGCCTCGCGCAGGCGCCTGAGGGCGTTGCTGACGGCCGGCTGGGTCATGGCGAGCTGCGTCGCCGCCCGGGTGACGTTGCGCTCGACCATGACCGCACCGAAGACGCGCAGCAGGTTGAGATCGAGCGTGCGGAAGTTCACGGGCGGCGCGCCGCATTCACGGCGGTGATGGGAGGGTGCGGAATGGCAATTTCCAATCGATTAGGGAAAACCCTAGTCTAGCGGTGTCGTGCTCTCCCTGGGCACGGCTCGCCTGAGAGGAAAAGCCATGCCCATGCAAAAAGTCTCCGTGATGGTCCCGCCGCTTCGAACCGCGCCTCCCGGCGCGGTGTGGCTCGGCAACGCCGTGTCCTGGCTGTTCGGCGGCGATGCCCGAGTCCGTTCCGGCTTTCCGGCCTGGCTCGAGGCGGTCCGCGCTCGGGTCGAGCTCGGCCGGGCGGCGCGGTCCGAGGCGCGCAGCCGCGGCGAGTTGCTCGCTTTGGCGGCGCGTTATCAGTCGAGCCAGCCCGAGTTCGCCAAGGACCTGTTCGCCGCGGCGAACAACGACCGCGGCTGACGGCCGACCGCATCTGACGGTGGCGCCGGCCGCGGACCGGTCCGCGTCGATGGGTCGCTATACTGGACCCCGAAGCGCCGATTTGTTCCGGCTTGCGGGCGCTCTATAAATTCGGCTAAAGACAGGACGCGCGATCCCGGTGTCCCGCTTTGGCGGCGCCGGGATTTTTCTTGCCCGCGTCCCGATGAGCTCTCTTGGCGATGTCCAGCCGCAGTCGATGCACTTCGCCGCGCCGTTGCCGCTCGCGAGCGGGGCCCGGCTTGCGGACTACGCGCTCGCCTACGAGACCTACGGCACGCTGAATCGAGCGCGCAGCAACGCGGTCCTGGTCTGCCACGCGCTCAACGCCTCGCACCATGTCGCCGGCACCTACGCCGGCCAGGACCGAAGCGAGGGCTGGTGGGACAACCTGGTCGGCCCCGGCAAGCCGCTCGACACCGACCGCTTCTTCGTGATCGGCGTCAACAACCCGGGCTCGTGCTTCGGCTCGACCGGGCCGGCCAGCCCGAACCCCGACCCTGCGGCGCAAGGCCGTGCCTACGGCAGCGACTTTCCGGTCGTCACGGTCGAGGACTGGGTCGACGCGCAGGTGCGCCTGATCGACGCGCTCGGCATCGACCAGCTTGCCGCCGTGCTCGGCGGCAGCCTCGGCGGCATGCAGGCGCTCGCCTGGTCGCTGCGCTATCCCGACCGGCTGCGCCAGTGCGTCGCCGTCGCGACCGCGCCGAACCTGTCGGCGCAGAACATCGCCTTCAACGAAGTGGCCCGGCGAGCGATCATCACCGACCCCGAGTTCCACGGCGGCCACTACCGCGACCACGGCGTCGTGCCGCGGCGCGGCCTGACCGTGGCGCGGATGATCGGCCACATCACCTATCTCTCCGACGACTCGATGGCGGCCAAGTTCGGGCGCGACATGCAGGGCGCCGCGCTCGGCTACTCGACCCAGGAGATCGAGTTCCAGATCGAGGCCTACCTGCGCCACCAGGGCGACAAGTTCAGCGACTACTTCGACGCCAACACCTACCTCCTCATCACCCGGGCGCTCGACTACTTCGACCCGGCGCGCGCGCACGGCGGCGACCTGACCGCGACCTTCGCCGCGGCGCGCTGCAAGTTCCAGCTGGTCAGCTTCACGACCGACTGGCGCTTCGCTCCGGCGCGCTCGCGCGAGATCGTCAAGGCGCTGGTCGACAACCGGCGCGACGTCAGCTACGCCGAGATCGACGCGCCGCACGGCCACGACGCGTTCCTGCTCGACGATCCGCGCTATCACGGCGTCATGCGCGCGTGCTTCGCGAACCTGGCGAAGGAGCTGGCATGAGCGATCGCAAGGACATCGAGCTGATCGCCGAGCTGGTGCCGCACGGCTCGCGCGTGCTTGACCTCGGCTGCGGCAACGGCGAGCTGCTCGCGCTGCTGCGACGCGAGCGCGGCTGCAGCGGCTACGGCATCGAGATCGCCGACGAGAACGTGCTTGCCTGCCACCAGCGCGGCGTCAACGTCATCCAGCTCAACCTCGAGGAGGGCCTCGCCCTCTTCGACGACCGCAGCTTCGACGTCGTGCTCCAGCTCGACACGCTGCAGCATCTGAAGAACACCGAGAGGATGCTGCGCGAGACGGCGCGCGTCGGCCGGATCGGCATCGTCAGCTTCCCCAATTTCGCCCATTGGCCGAACCGGCTCCACGTCGCCGCCGGCCGGATGCCGGTGACGCGCGTGCTGCCGTACGAGTGGTACGACACGCCCAACATCCGCGTCGGCACCTATGCCGATTTCGAGATCCTGGCGCGCAAGGACGGCCTGACGATCCTCGACGCGTTCGGCATTCAGGCGGGCAGAGCCGTGCGCACGTTCCCGAACCTGCTCGCGAGCGTCGCGGTCTTCAAGTTCGAGCGTTCGATCAGCACCGAATCGCCGAACTCGTGAGTGCGATAGCCGCCTGACTCGAGCGCGCCATCGATGCGATCGAGCGTCGCATCGGCGACGAACGCGCGCAGCAGCTCGTGGTGGCTCGACCCCGGCTCGTGCGTGCCGCTGACGAGCGCATCGACGACCGCCAGACGTGTTGCCTTGCCGAGGCGATTGGTCGCCAGGCCGGCGCCGGCAGCGACGCCTCCGGGCTGCGCCGCGGCGTGCTCGAGCGCGCGCACGACCGTCGTGCCGAGCGCGACGATCCGATCGCCGCGCGCTTGCGTCGAGCGGATCGCCTCCACCGTCGTCGCAGGCAAGAGATAGGGCTCGGACAGCGGCAGTCGCGAATCGAGCGCCATGTCGCCGGTCGACGACAGGCCGGCGGCGTGGGTCAAGGTCGCGAAGCCGATGCCGCGCTCCTTCAGCCGGTCGAGCAGGCGCCAATCGAGGACGAACCCGGCCGAAGGCGGCTCGAACGCGACCGGCTGCGCCGCGACCCGCGTCCACACGTCCCAGAGCGCGAGCGGCTCGGCGACGTGGGCGTATTGCACCGGCCGGCCGTGGCGCGCGATGCCCGCCCGGATGGCGTCGGCGCTGCCCGCGAACGAGAGCTCGATCAGCCGCGGATGACCGAGCAGGCGAACGATCGTGGCTCTCAGCGGGCCGAGCGCGAGCACGTCGCCGGCGCACAGCGGGGGTGGCGCCGCGCGTTCCTCGGTGCGGGTGCGGAAGTCGCCGGCGCCGAAGACCAGGGCGCTGAACACGCGGACGTCGTCGAGCACGAGCGAGCGCCTGCCGGCCAACCGCACCTCGACCGGAGCGCCGGTCGCGACATGGTGTCCGGCCAGGCTTGCCGGCAGGGTCGCCGCATCGTTGGCGACGACGAGATCGCCGGGAACCAGGAGGGCGGCAAGGTCGGCACGCGCATGGTGAGCGATGCGACCGGTGCCGTCGACGACGAGCAGGCGCGCGTCGCGCGGTCGCTGCTCCGCTCTCGTGGCGGCCTTCACGACACGCGCTCCTCGCTCGGTGCAATCCGCTCGGGCTCGCTGGGCGCGTTCGGCGCGCGGCGCTCGCGGTCGACCCGCGCGACGATCTCGCGAGCCGCGTCACGCGGCCGCTTCAGGGTCGCCGGATCGGCATCGGGCACGGCCGCCGCATGCAGCGGCGTATCCATGTCCCCCGGGTCGACGGCGATGACGGCGACGCCGTGCGGCGCGAGCTCCTCGTGCCAGATGCGGCTCATGTGCGCGAGCGCGGCCTTGCTGGCGCCGTAGGCACCCCAGCCGGCATAGGGCGTCACTGCGGCATCGCTCGTGACGTTGACGACGAGCGAGCGATGCGTGCCGCGGCCTGCGCGTGCCGCGGCGGCGAGCGCGCCGAGCAGCGCCTTGGTGAGGCGAAACGGCCCGAGCAGATTGGTCGCGAGCGCGAGCTCGAAGTCCTCGCACTCGGTGTCGGCGAGCAGCGCCAGCGGCATCGGGCCTAGGCTCGACGCGTTGTTGATCAGCACGTCGAGACCGCCGAGCGCGCCGCCGATCTGCAGGGCGATGGCGTGGCTGTCGGTCTTGCTGGCGACGTCGCCGACGATGCCGTGGCTGCCGGCGATCGCCGAGGCGACGCGCCGAACCCGCGCGCGGTCGCGGGCGACGAAGGCGACAGCGTCGCCGCGTGCGGCGAACGTTTCGGCGAGCGCCAGGCCAAGGCCGGACGTGGCGCCGGTGATGGCGATGCGAAGCGGGATCGAGGCTGGGCGGGGCTGGGTCATGATGGTCGATGCGGTGGCGATGGCGCGAAGGTAGGGCCGTTCCAGACGCATCACCAGTGCGTTGTCCGCCGCATTGGCAGAGCGTCACAATGAAGTCAGCGATGAACCCATCGGACGCGATCGACCCGACTGATCCGGCCGCGAGCGGCGCCGGCGACGAGCGCTCGGCGGCCGCTCATCTGGCGCGCAACCTCGGCAGCCTGCGCCATGCGCGCCAGCTGACGCAGGACGCGCTCGCGCGCGCCGCGGCGGTGCCGCGATCGACCATCGCCAACCTCGAATCGGGTGCCGGCAATCCGTCGCTGGTGGTCCTGGTCAAGGTCGCGCATGCGCTCGGCGTGCCGATCGACGAGCTGCTCGCCGCGCCGCGTGCCAAGGTGCGGCGCTGGCCTGCGGCCGACGTCGCCTTTCGCGTCAAGGGCCGCGGCGTGACGATCCGCGATCTCGTCCCCGAGCCGGTGCCCGACGAGATGATGGAAGTGCTCGACTTCGCTCCCGGCGCGGCGATGGCCGGAACGCCGCATCTGCCGGGAACGCGCGAGTTCTTCACCTGCCTCGACGGCAGGGTCAACCTGATGGTCGCCGGCGAGCGTCACGCCCTCGCTACCGGCGACGTGCTCGCCTTTCCCGGCAACCTGCCGCATTCGTACCAGAACGCCGACGGGCTGGCGGCGGCGCGCGGCGTTTCGGTCGTCGTCTTCGCCAAGGCCGGCGTATGAAAGTCACGGCACCGTCGATCCCCGGCGCGGCCGCCGACGCCGCACGCTATGGCCGGCCCTCGGGCGGCTGGCGCCTGCGTCTCTACAAGATCATCTTCGAGTCCGACACGCGCGCCGGCCGCAGCTTCGACCTGGCGCTGATCTGGCTCATCCTGACGAGCGTCGCCGTCGTCATGATCGACAGCTTCGAGTCGCTGCACGATCGCTGGGGCGCGGTGCTCGAACCGCTCGAATGGGCATTCACCGTCGTCTTCACGGTCGAGTACATCGCCCGGCTGGCGTGCCTGCCGCGGCCGCTGCGCTATGCCCGCAGCCCCCTCGGCATCATCGACCTCGTGGCCGTGCTGCCGATGTGGGCCGCGCTCTTCTTCCCCGGCCTGCACGCGTTCATCAATGTGCGCCTGCTGCGCATGCTGCGCCTGTTCAGGATCCTGAAGCTGGCCGAGTACGTCGAAGAATACGCCGCACTCGGCCGGGCGCTGATGGCGAGCCGGCGCAAGATCCTCGTCTTCCTGAGCTTCGTCCTGCTCGTGGTCGTCGTCTTGGGAACCGTCATGTACGTCGTCGAGGGCCCAGAGCACGGCTTCACCAACGTGCCGGTGTCGGTGTACTGGGCGATCTCGACCATGACGACGGTCGGCTTCGGCGACATCACGCCCAAGACCGGCCTGGGCCGGTTCATCGCCTCGGTGATGATGCTGATCGGCTGGGGGACGCTCGCCGTCCCGACCGGCATCGTCAGCGCCGAATTCACCGCGCTTCGCTTCGGCGGCACCGGCCCCGGCGGCGAGCGCGCCTGCGCCAGCTGCGGCACGCACGGGCATGGGCCGAGGGCGCACTTCTGCCAGGACTGCGGCGCGCCGTTGCCGACCCGCTGACGCGATCGGGGGGTCCGCCTCACGAATCGCGAGCCTCGGCTATTCTCCGCAGCTTTGGCTGCAAAAGCACCCCGATGACATCGATTCGCCCCACGCGCAGCGCCCGGCTGCTTGTCGTGGCGCTGGCCGCGCTGGTCGCGGCCTGCGGCGCCAAGACCGACAACGCTTCCGCGGCGGCCGGCGGCAAGGGCCCCGGCGGCGGCGGGCCGCCGCCGGCCGAGGTCGGCGTCGTCACGGTCGCGCTGAAGCCGGTCGGCCTGGTCACCGAGCTGCCCGGCCGGCTCGAGGCGTCGCGCGTCGCCCAGGTGCGCGCGCGCGTTCCGGGCATCCTGCTGAAGCGCGTCTTCGTCGAAGGCAGCGACGTCAAGGCCGGCCAGCTGCTGTTCCGGATCGACTCCGCGCCCTTGCAGAGCCAGGTCGCGGCGGTCCAGGCGCAGATCGCGCGCGCCCAGGCCAACGTGACGCAGGCGACGGCGCAGGCCGAGCGCTACAAGCCGCTCGTGGAAGCCAACGCGATCAGCAAGCAGGACTACATCAACGCGGTCGCGGCGCAGAAGACCGCGGAGGCCGATGTCGCGGCGTCGAAGGCGAGCCTGCAGAACGCGCAGATCAGTCTCGGTTATGCATCGGTCACCGCGCCGATCTCAGGGCGGATCGGCCGAGCGCTCGTCACTGAAGGGGCGCTCGTCGGCCAGGGCGAGGCGACGCCGCTCGCGGTGATCCAGCAGATCAACCCGATGTACGTCAACTTCACGCAGTCGACGACCGAGCTGCTCAATCTGCGGCGTGCGGTCGAGAGCGGCAGGTTCAAGGCCGCGGGCGGCGCCGAATCGGCGAGCGTCTCGATCGTGCTCGAGGACGGCAGCGTCTATCCGCAGCCGGGCAAACTGCTCTTCTCGGATCTGAGCGTCGATCCGACGTCGGGTCAGATCACCCTGCGCGCCGAGGTGCCGAACCCGAAGGGCCTGCTGCTGCCGGGCATGTACGTCCGGGTCCGTCTCGAGCAGGCGCAGACGCCGACCGGCATCGTCGTGCCGCAACAGGCGGTGCAGCGCGGCTCGACCGGCGACAGCGTGATGGTCGTCGACGCCGAGGGCAAGGTCTCGCCGCGGCCGGTGAAGGTCGGCGCCGCGCAAGGCGGCGACTGGGTCATCCTCGACGGCGTCAAGACCGGCGAGATGGTGATGGTCGACGGCTTCCAGAAGCTGCGCGGCGCGGCGCCGGTGAAGCCGGTGCCGTGGCAGCCCGCCGGGTCGGCCAGCGCTGCCGGCGGCGCCAATGCTGCCGCCGCAGTCGGCGCCGCCGGCAGCGGCACAGCCGCTTCGGCCGGCGCAGCCGCTTCGACCCCCCGCTGAGCGCGCCATGGCCCAGTTCTTCATCGATCGGCCGATCTTTGCGTGGGTGATCGCGCTCTTCATCCTGGTGATGGGCGGCGTCTCGATCAAGCAGCTGCCGATCGCCCAATACCCGAGCGTCGCGCCGCCGTCGATCGTCGTCACCGCGGTCTACCCCGGTGCTTCGGCGCAGACGCTCGAGGACAGCGTGATCAGCGTCATCGAGCAGGAGATGAACGGCTCGCCCGGCCTGATCTACCTCGAATCGACGAGCCAGGCCAACGGTGTCGGCACGATCACGCTGACGTTCGAATCCGGCACCAGCGTCGACTTCGCCCAGGTCGACGTCCAGAACCGGCTTTCGCGCGCCGCGCCGCGACTGCCCGCGGCGGTCACGCAGCAGGGCGTTCGCGTCGACAAGGCGCGCTCGAACTTCCTGCTGTTCACGATCCTCTCGTCCGACAACCCCGAGTACGACCCGATCGCCCTCGGCGACTACGCATCGCGCACGGTGCTGCCCGAGATCCAGCGCCTGCCGGGCGTCGGCCAGGCGCAACTGTTCGGCACCGAACGGGCGATGCGGATCTGGATCGATCCGGCCAAGCTGGTCGG
>Ga0207691_10003419_pt1 | contig 15434 bp, 10 predicted proteins | sample KBSM13metaG_FD_184327 | JGI IMG/M metagenome (GOLD analysis project Ga0207691, IMG submission 184327) | Miscanthus rhizosphere microbial communities from Kellogg Biological Station, Michigan, USA - KBS M1-3 metaG (SPAdes) (version 2) | ecosystem: Host-associated > Plants > Roots > Rhizosphere >... | reverse complement strand
TGTTCTTGTCCTTCCACTTGAAGTTCTGACCCTGGCGTTCGGGCTGGTCGAACTGCCCTGTGTTTGTGGGGATCTCGATGCCGTTCGCAGTGAACTCCCACCGCGGCGTGATGATCTTCCAGTGGATCTGGACATTCGGGCCCTTTCCACTAAGGTCAAGTGTGGGCTGATCCACCGAGATTTTGCCGCCGACGATTGTGACTTCGACTTTTTCTGCCATGGTCGTCTCCTAAATCTCCATGCGTCGACATGACGCTGCGCGCAATGCACTGCTGACTGCGCAGATGATTTGAGCGCTTTGGTAGAAAGCACACAGCCGGGTTGCGCTGGGCATGACTTGGGGAGCGCCCATCGCGCGTAGAACAGCTGGCCCAATGATCGAGTCGATTCTCACGACCCGTTCCCGCACCTTCATGCCCAGTGGGCAGCGCCGCCGCACGAGCGAGTGCTCAGGTATTGATCTGGTACAGGTGGACGATGTCCGAGAAGTACGCGGCGCCGGCGCTCACCTGGATCCGCAGCTTGTGCACGCCGATGCCTGTGTTCACCCTCTTCAAGGTGTTGGCGGCGATCACTTCCTGGCGCAGAAAGGGGTAGGTCGAGGGGAGCGTCGAAGAGGGGACGATTTCCTTGAACTCGAAACTGCCGTCGGCAAGTAGGTTCGACACCGACATCTTGAACGTGACCCCCGACGCTGATCCCGGGTCGACCATGTAGGTCAGCACGGAACGGACGCCGAAATCGGCTCGTGGGTCGAAGCCGAGCTCCACGTCCTTGAGGGTGCTCCCGACTTGGTCGGCATTCAGCAGGAATCTCTCGTCAGCGACGACGTCGTAGAGGGCGAAGCGGGCCATGGCGTTATTCCTTTCGACTTATCGACACTCTGTTGCAGAGGCAGGAAGCTCCCGCGACGAGCGCACACTGCGACAGGACTACTGCACTTGCCGAGGATGCCGCAACCAGTATAGGAGTGGCAGCGCGCGATGGAAAGGGGTGGGGGGACGCGTTGCATCCGTAGAGTCACCTGGGGGCGCCACGGGCCTCGCCGCCTGCCACGACCCCCGACCTACAAAAGTGATGATAGCGCTAATGCGCAACCGTTTGGCCTCGTGTTCAGCAGGATCTCTTACAAGTCGAGCAACAACTGCCGCGGGACCGAAGTCCGCCGCTATCGGCCACTTGTCGTCATTGCGAGCGCTGCAACACCGCGCTTCCGAGCGACACATTCGGACTCCATAGCAGCCATCGGCCACGATGTGGCGCCGATGCGCAGCCATCGCTTTCATCAACGACGTTATGGCCGAGTGCGAGACCCACGGGCATGTGCGCGATGGCGCCACCTCGGATCGGCTCGCCCGCGGGCCGCTGCTGTGGAAGCAGGCGGGCGCCGAGGACGCCCGAGCCGCGATACGGCTTTTCCGTAGAACGGCTCCGCGGTAACGTTCACCGTCCCGTCTCACCGCCAGGCGGGTCGCGTCGCCCCGTGATACCTGAGCCCGGTCGCGTTGAATCGCGCCGTGATTTCACGCATCATGCCGTCGAAAGGGACCCCGCGCATGCGCCGGACTGCTTATTCGTGCCGTTTGCTGATTGCGTTGTGGTTTGCCGGCTGGAACGGCGCCCAAGCAATCGACCTTACGGATTGCGACGACAATACCGTGAGCGATGCGGCCTTCGATGAGCCGATCGTTCGCGATCACAGCGATGCTTCGGATGGGGCCCTGGGCAATCCGGCAGTGCGGCCGCTAGGCGGAGGCGAAGGCTATGGCCGGATTGTCGAGCGGCCCGAGACGGGGGTGGTACGGACGATCGACGAGTTGCGTCAGGCGCTGGCGGCGCCGGTTGAAGGCGCGCGGCTGATCTATGTCGATGATGACGCGGAACTCGATCTTACGTATTGCGCCAGGAGGCCCCTACCCGAGCGATGCTTCAGCGTGCGCTCTAGGCCGCCGCTGGACTGCAAGGACTATACGCTGAGCATTCCGCCCAACACGGTGTTGGCTAGCGGACGGGGGCGCGGCGGCTCGCGCGGCGCCCTCCTCTCGACCCGGACGTATACGGCCTGCCCGCTCATTTCAGTGACCGGCCCGGGTACACGCGTCACCGGCTTACGCATCCACGGTGCCGACTCCACCATCGAGAACGATGATCCCTTGCATTGCGACGGCGACTCCTCGGGGATCAGCGTCATTTCGCCGGCAGGCGCCGTGCGATGGGACCCTGAGATCGACAACAACGAGATGGCGGCCTGGCCCCAGGCTGCCGTCAATGTGGGCAGCGTGCTTGGCGTAAACGTCCATCACAACGTCATCCAGTTCAACCGCCGGCACGAGGAAAACGGCACCTGCGGGCACGACTATGGGCTGGGCTATGGCGTCGTCGTGGGACCGGGGAGCGCCGTGATCGAGGCCAATGTCTTCGACCATAACCGGCATGACATCGCATCAAGCGGCGCGCCCGGCTCCTTCTACCGCGCGACCTATAATCTCGTGCTCGCAGGCGCGGTGGACCACAGCTATGACGTGCACGGCGGTAAGGACCGCGAGGACTGCACCAATGTGGCGGGCAGCGGCTTCGTCATCCACCACAACACGTTCCTGCAGGCGCACAAGCCAGCGGTGCGTTTCCGCGGCATTCCGATGAAGGGCGCGTGGATCTACAAGAACACGACGCGCTCCACGCAGATCGGGAGCGCGTTCACGCAGATCAATGCCCAGGGCCGGTTTCATCGCGAGGACAATCGCATCGGCATCAACAATTTCCCGGCCTGGTTCATCTCCTTCGGCGGATCGTCGTTCTGGCAGTGGCGGCGCTTCGACGCGCAAGGCATGGCGGGTGCGGCGGCCGGCGATTTCGATGGCGATGGCGTGAGCGACGTGATGCGGCGGCGCTCAAGCGGATGGCAAATGTCCAAAAGCGGGCGCGAGGAATGGACGCCGCTCAACAGCCTCAACACGCCAGTCTCGGCGCTGCGCCTCGGCGATTTCGTAGGCGACGCGCGCACCGACATCATCCGCGATGCCGGCGATCACTGGGAGGTTTCGGATGGCGGCCAGACGGGCTGGGCGAGGCTTCTTACCACCAACAAGGCGCTCTCCGACGCCGCCTTCCATGATTTCTCGGGCGACGGGAAGACGGATGTGTTCTTCGCGGATGGCAATGGCTGGACCATCATAGAGAGCTTCGAACCGCTGGTGAGCCGGCATTACAACGAGCCGTTCAAGCTAAGCGAGCTGCGCTTCGGCCAATTCACCGGCGACGAGAAGACGGATGTGGTGCGGAAGGAGGGAGCTCATTGGGTGGTGTGGGACCCAGGCACGCAGGCCTGGGATTATCTCAACACGTCGAACTTCGCGCTCAAGGACCTGACCTTCGCCGATTTCAACGGGGATGGGTGGACGGATATCCTGCGGGTTTCAAACGGGAACTGGTACATCTCGTGGAGCGGGCGGAGCGGGTGGGAGTTCCTGAACAAGTCCGATCTCAATCCGAAGAACCAGCTGGTGGCGGACTTCAACGGCGATGGGAAGGCGGATGTGCTGTCACGGCAGACGCCGGATCCGTGATGAAAGGTCAAGGTTTCCATGGTTGTAAATCGGTGGGGGTCACGCGCATAGGGGTCCGGTCGTATGTTTTGCCTCAGTCCGTTCTGCATGGGCGGCACCGGTGCGATTAAGGCGCAATACTGCAAGCCCACCTCACTCGCGACGACGTTCAGGGTATGGCCGCCTTCGCGGTGTGCTCGCGCAATGCCTTCTCGGCGCTGCGGCCGGCGTGCTTATGCCGCTCGAACTGATCGAGCGTCTCGCCGCCTTGATCACCACCACGGCGGCATCGCCACCCCGAATACGGAGTGCTAACGCCCAAAGCGCCGCTACCCTCGGCGGTTACCGCGCCGGCAGGCTGCTGGCGTCCGGAAGCAGCCATTCGTTGGTGCGGAGCCCGTTGGCTGTTGTGCGTCGATGGCAGCCGTTCGTGCGTGCTTCGTTAGGGTGCCAGCGGATAACTACCTGATTCGTAATCGCTTCTGGGTCGGGTTGCGCCCGCCGCAACCCGATCCGTAAACACGCCGCCGACGGCCAGAAAGAGCCTCTCGGCGGCGTTGTCACATTCGGCGAGAGCTCGCGTTCTCCTCGATCAAACTGGATATCGCCAACAACGGACGTCGTGCGTCACGAGCGCGCGCTACAGCTGCGCGCAAGGCGACGTCCAGGCCGGTCACCAACGCGCGAACGTGTGCCCGGATGGCTGAGGGTAGCGGGCAACCGCTGAATGCCTAGCCTGCGTGTCAGCACGGCGGCATGCATTAGAAGTAATTGCGGCCCGACGGAAGGACACCGCTGCCGATTCGCCGATTGCCTGAATAGAGCGCGCACCGGCGACTTGGATGCCGGGCCACGGCGGGTCGACGCGAGGCAGTCAAACTGCCGGGCTTCGTGGCCGTGTGATTCAACGATCAATCGACAACGTCCTTCATTGTGGACGTGTTGCGGTGTGGACGACCGCAGTGCTGCCGTCTAGCGCCACTCCGCAGTTAGGGCACATGCGTTGCCCCCAATCGCGACGCTGGTGGTGCATCGTCATTTCCGCGGTCACGATACCGGTGGGCACGGCGAGGACACCCCAGCCGAGCAACATCATAATGCTCGCCATCAGCCGGCCGACAGCCGTTTGCGGCACGATGTCGCCGAAGCCGACGGTAGTCATTGTCGTCACTGCCCAATAGACCGACGTTGGAATGTTTGTGAACCCGTTCTGCGGTCCCTCAACGACGTACATCACGGTGCCGCTGACGAGTACCGCCGTGAGCACGGCGCTAAGGAACACCAGGATCTTGCGCCAGCTGTCGGCAAACGCCTGCGCCAGGAAACGGAATTCGTCCATGTATGGGCCGAGTTTGAGCACGCGAAAGATGCGCAGCAGTCGCAGCACACGCACATCGATCAAAAGCGCAAGCTCCGGGAAGAACGCCGCAACGTAGGTGGGCAGTATCGCGAGCAAGTCGACCACGCCGAAGAAACTTGACGCGTACGCGAGTGGCCGCCTGACGCATGACAAGCGCAGGACGTACTCCAGGGTGAAAAGACCGGTGAAGGTCCATTCGAGCCAATTGAACAACGTGCCATAGCTTCGGGTGAGCGGATCTACGCTATCCAGCATCACGACAATGACGCTCGACATGATGAGCAGCATGAGGCCGAGATCGAAGGTCCGCCCGGCGCGAGTGTCCGACTCGAAGATGATGTCGTACAGGCGACCGCGCCACGCGCCCGATGGACGCCCGAACTCGCTGGCGATCGGTACCGCGGCAGGCACTACGGTGGAAACAGTGAGGCCTTCATTTCCTTGCATGGACACTCCCTATGACAAGAGCAGATGATGGCTAGCACGCTATAAACGATTATGGGCTGATCGAACCGTCAGCGATGCAGAGGCCACGAGTTGCTCGAACGCGCCGAAACATATGGGGCACGCGCTCGTACAGATCATTCGCGCCGCTGCTCACAACACCGCCGTCACGGACGACGATCCGCTGCTGGAACGGATCGGCGACGCTCGCTTCGTGCTGCTGGGCGCGGCCCCGGACGGAAGACACGATTTCTAACAATAGCGCGCACAGGTCCCGCAGCGGTTGATCGAGGAGAAGAAGTTTACGGCAGTCGCCGTCGAAGCGGATTGGCCGCAGCGTATCGCGTCAGTCGCTACATATCGGGACCGGCGCCGAAATGGAGGGCGTCGCCTTCCCGGGGTGTCGCAATAGCCCACCGGGGGAGAGCGCGCCTGCAATCTATGCGATTCGTTCCAGCTAAAACTTTTTGGCGTGGGCAAGCCGATAAAGTATGGCTGCGATCTCGCTGGCGAACCGCTCTTCGCCCAACTGATGCGAATCGCTCTCTTCCATCGCGCTGCGCGCAGTGCCCACGCGGCGGACGTGCGACCGGGCTTATCCGTGCCCTGCTCGTGCGTCGACGGATTGCCGTGGGCCAAAACGTTCTCGACCTCGAGCTCGAGCTTTCGGACGGTCCCCACGTTCCGCAGAAAGAGTGCTTTCTCACCATCGCCTACGACCACGAGCGCTTGTTTAGGGATGTTCAACGGTGCGTCTCCCAACGGCGATTCACTTGCACGAATTGAAAGTGTTGGGGTTTCGGGAAACGGGGTCAACCATCGCTCGCCGAATACTTGAGGGTATCGAACGCCACACACGAAAGCAGATCGCCCGTGACACGAAGATTTAGGGCTAGAGGGGACTGCCAGAGTATTCGGCGGCCCGCACTCGGCCCGCTGGTTGGTGTAGTTTTGCGTGTAGCAGATGCCATGCGCGCTAAGTTCATCAATGACGCGGACGAGCTCACTCCGCCTATATCTAGACCGCGAGGAGGCTGCGGGCGGCCTGCGGCGCCTTGCGCAGGAGCACGATTTGTCGGCGACCCAGTTGCCCGGAGAGGTGACTAAGCCCCTAGACCAGACCAGAGGCAACGGTCGCGCGGGCCGCGCTCGGAGCGCGCCGGCTATTTCCCTCTGCGCAAGATGTAGCGTCTGTGCCTGACGCGTTCTACGCCGTTGCGATCGGCCCGATCCACGAAGCAGCGCGTGCGGATCGCTGGAACTGAGCGCACCTCGGGAACGGGCAAAACTGTGTCGATCATTTTTACATTACTGATTCGTTCAGACGGAGAACACGCGTGTCAACACTAGAGATACCGGCCACAAGTGGTTGAACAGTCGCAGTTTAGGCGATTGATGGAATACATCTTGCACCTCCTATGGATGAGTGTGGTGATGCGTTCATCGCACAACTTGTGGAGGTCAAATGAAGTCCATTCTGGATCCTTCATTCCGCTATACGAAGAGTTTGGAAACCGATTTGCGGAAAACGTTTGCCAGAATCCGGCGCGAGCTGCGGAAGCAACAGCAACAACAGGCGACGGCTCGCGTCGAGGCGATGAAAAAGGTCGTTTCATTTCATTCGCGGTAAGCGGCAAGTCGCAGCGAATCCGTCCCACCTCACAGTTCGCATTTTGGCCGCCGCGGCTCGCACTTTGTGTGGGGGCGGCCACATCGTAGTTTGTAGCACTGCTGCCTATAGAGTCGAGGTGCTCGCTGCTACTGCGGCGCGTTACACCCACCGCTTTGTTGGATGGGTGCGGCCTCCATTATTAGAACCGCATTATCTGAAGGCGCGGCATCGGTAGCCGCGAAGACCACATACCAGCCTCAGTTGGTAGCGAGACGCCGCCAGAAGCGCACCGCCGCTCGCTTCCCTTCTGGCGTCACCACTTTCGGTGGCGGGCCTCTTTTAGCGCTGACACATCAAGAGCCCGGTCGGCGACGATCTTCTTCAAGCGTCCGTTCTGTTCTTCCAGTTCTTTGAGCCGCTTCGCCTCGTTCACACGCATCCCCGCGCACTTGTTACGCCACGGGTAAAGCTTCCATTGGCTAATCCCGTGCTTGCGGCACAAGTCCGCTACTCTGGTCCCGGCCTCCGCTAGGTTTAGGATCTCCATGATCGGTTCAGTTAATCGCGGCGACCTCCGAACGTCCGCAGGCGATGAAGGCGAGCACGAGCACCAGCGCCAGCACAGCATGACCGTGCCCGTTCGCGGCTGTCGAACAGGCGCAAAGGTAGAAGCGGCTGCTCGGCCCGCGACTGCCAGCCCTGGAGCGCTCTCGGAAGGGGATATCGCAACGGTACAGCCATAGCCGTACGTTTCAGAATTTCGCCGAACATCTCTTGGAGCATCGCTCTAGCGCGCGTCGTAGGCATGCGAGCGCTCCTTCAGGGTTCCATGACCAAGCGCTTGTAGCGTTGCCACGATGTCCGCTGCGGCGCCCGGGGGCTGCGAGTCGTTCCTGCGTCTTCTCCATACTGAGACACGCCTTGCAAGAACGCTGTGGCGGGTACCGATTCCAGCTTCAATGGCGCCCGGGTGCTGGCAAGTGTGTGCCCGCGCACAGTGTGGAATGCGGGTCACTCCCCACAATCCCGGAGACTGCGGTTCGTGCCACCGGCGGGTGCGCCGGTGACCGAGACCTAATCGTACGCGAACTACACTGACCATCTCGGGAGTCTCCGAATGAGCGATTTCGACGCGACGAGACGCCACTTTTTGCAGGCGACTGCGGCCACCGGCGGTGCGTTCGTTTCGGGGCAGGTCATGCCGGTCGCCGCCGCGACTTCGCAATCGAGGATGGAAGAGGCCGGCAAGATCCCCCAATACGAAGTACGGCTACGCGTGAACGGTTCGGATCATCACCTGATGATCGATCCGCGCATCACCCTGCTCGATGCGCTGCGCGAGCGCCTGCACCTCACCGGCCCCAAAAAGGGCTGCGACCAGGGCCAATGCGGTGCCTGCACCGTGATCGTCGACGGGCGGCGCGTTACCTCGTGCCTCACGCTCGCGGTGATGCACGAGGGGCATGAGGTGACGACGATCGAGGGGCTCGGCACGCCGCGGAACCTGCATCCGATGCAGGCGGCGTTTGTGAAGCACGACGGCTATCAGTGCGGTTTCTGCACGCCCGGTCAAATTTGCTCGGCAGTGGCAATGCTCGAGGAAGTGAAGGCCGGCATCCCGAGCCATGTCACCGCGGACCTCACGCGGGCGGCGGAACTGACCGATGCCGAGATGCGCGAGCGCATGAGCGGCAATATCTGCAGGTGCGGCGCGTACTCCAACATCCAGGAGGCCATCACCGAAGTTGCGGGAGGCCGCCGATGAAATCGTTCACCTACGAACGGGCAGCTTCGGCCTCCGAAGCCGCGGCGGCCGCGGTGCGCATCGAGGGCGCGAAGTTCGTCGCCGGTGGCACGAACCTGCTCGACCTCATGAAACTGCAGATCGAAACGCCCGGGCACCTCATCGATGTGAATCGCCTAGGCCTCGATCGTGTCGAGGCGACCTCCGAAGGCGGACTGCGCATCGGGGCGCTGGTCCGCAATACCGATCTCGCCGCCGACCCGCGGGTTCGCCGCGATTACGGTGTCCTTTCGCGTGCGCTGCTCGCCGGCGCTTCGCCGCAGCTTCGCAACCAGGCGACGACCGCAGGCAACCTGCTGCAGCGCACGCGCTGCCCGTACTTCTACGACACCAACATGCCGTGCAATAAGCGCAAGCCGGGCAGCGGCTGCAGCGCAATGGGCGGCTTCACCCGGCATCACGCCATAGTGGGAACGAGCGAGGCCTGCATCGCAACGCACCCGAGCGACATGGCGGTCGCGATGCGCGCACTCGACGCGAGCGTGGAAACGGTGCGCGGCAACGGCAGCAAGCGCGTGATTCCCATTGCCGACTTTCATCGGCTGCCCGGTAACACGCCGCATATCGAGAACGCGCTTGAGCGGGGTGAGCTCATCACGGCGGTGACGCTGCCCAAGCCGCTGGGCGGCCGGCATCTCTATCGCAAGGTGCGCGATCGCGCGTCCTATGCCTTCGCGCTGGTGTCGGTCGCGGCAATCGTGCAGCCGGATGGCAGCGGGCGCATCGCGCTCGGCGGCGTGGCGCATAAGCCGTGGCGCGTCGAGGTGGCGGAGCGCGATCTGCCGCAAGGTGCGAAAGCCGTCGCCGCGGGCCTGCTCGCCGGTGCGCGTACCACCGAGCACAACGCGTTCAAGGTGCCGCTTGTCGAGCGAACGATCGCCGCTGTGCTCGCCGAAGCGAGGGCATGAGCCATGAAATTCGATACGCCCGCAACCACCAATCCCATCGACCAGTTGAAGGTCGTGAGCCAGCCGCTCGACCGGATCGATGGTCCGTTGAAAACGACGGGCACGGCCCCGTACGCGTACGACAGGCATGACGTCGTGGCAAACCCTGCCTACGGCTACATCGTCGGTGCGGCGATCGGCAAAGGACGCATAGCGTCGATGGATCTCGCCGCCGCCCGCGCGGCGCCCGGCGTCATCGCCATCGTCACCGCCGAGAATGCCGGCAAGCTCGCCAAGGGCCCACGCAACACGGCGAAGCTCCTAGGCGGGCCGGAGATCCAGCACTATCACCAGGCAGTGGCGGTTGTCGTTGCGGAGACGTTCGAGCAGGCGCGCGCCGCGGCGCAGCTCGTGCGGGTGCACTATGCCCCGGCGAAAGGCTCGTTCGAGCTCGCGGCCATGAGGGAAAAGACGAAAGTTCCGGAGAAGACGTTCAGCGGTCCCGGCGCGTCGAAGGTAGGCGACTTCGACACGGCGTTCGCGCAAGCGCCCGTAAAGCTCGATGCGACGTACACAACGCCCGACGAGTCGCACGCAATGATGGAACCGCACGCGACTATCGCCTTGTGGGAGGGCGATCGGCTCACGGTGTGGACGTCCAACCAGATGATCGACTGGGCCGCGCAGGATCTGGCAAAGACACTGGGCATTGCACGGGAGAAGGTCCGCGTGCTGTCACCCTATATCGGTGGCGGCTTCGGCGGCAAGCTGTTCTTGCGCTCGGATGTGCTCATGGCTGCCCTCGGCGCGCGTGCCGCGAAGCGCCCGGTGAAGGTGGCGTTGCAGCGCGCGTTGATGATGAACAACACCACGCACCGTCCGGCGACGATCCAGCGAGTTCGCATCGGTGCGACCACGCAAGGACGGATCACCGCAATCGCTCACGAGTGCTGGTCGGGCGACCTGCCGGGCGGTAGTGCGGAACTGGGCGCCATGCAAACCCGCGCCCTCTACGCAGGCGAGCATCGCATGACGGCCAATCGCCTTGCGGCGCTCGATCTGCCCGAAGGCAACGCCATGCGCGCTCCGGGCGAGGCGCCGGGCATGATGGCGCTCGAGATCGCCATGGATGAGATGGCGGAGCGGCTGGGCGTCGATCCGATCGAGTTCCGCGTGATGAACGACACGCAAATCGTGCCCGATTCGCCGCCGCCTGCGAAGGGCGATTCGACCGACCCGCAATCGAAGAAGGCAGAGTCTCAGCACCCCAAGCGTGAGCACCCGCCGTTTTCCGAGCGGCAGTTGGTGGAATGCTTCCGCCTCGGGGCCAAGCGATTCGGTTGGGAGAAGCGCAACGCGAAGCCCGCACAGGTACGTGACGGCCGCTGGCTCGCGGGCATGGGTGTGGCGGCGGCGTTCCGCGATAACCTGCTGACCAAGTCCGCGGCGCGCGTGCGGCTCGAGCGCAACGGCAGCATCACCGTCGAGACCGACATGACCGACATCGGCACCGGCAGTTACACCGTCATCGCGCAAACCGCGGCGGAAATGATGGGGGTGCCGATCGAGCGCGTCGACGTACGGCTCGGCGACTCGAGCTTTCCGGTGTCCTGCGGCTCCGGCGGGCAATGGGGCGGGAACAATTCCTGCTCGGGCGTCTATGCCGCGTGCCTGAAGCTGCGTGAAGCGGTCATCCAACGGCTCGGCATGGGCGGCGACGTGATGTTCGCCGAGGGCCACGTGCGCGCAGGCGGCAAGTCCGTGCCGCTGGTGCAGGCCGTGCTCGAAGCGCCGCTGGTGGGCGAGGATCACATCGAGTACGGCGACCTCGACAAGCGCTACCACCAGTCGACGTTCGGCGCGCATTTCGTCGAGGTGGCGGTCGATGCCGACACCGGCGAGACACGCGTGCGACGCATGCTCGCGGTGTGCGCTGCCGGCCGCATTCTCAATCCCAAGACGGCGCGCAGCCAGGTGATTGGGGCGCTGACGATGGGCGTGGGCGCGGCGCTCATGGAGGAGCTCGTCGTCGACACACGCCGGGGCTGTTTTGTGAACCACGACCTTGCCACGTACGAGGTGCCCGTCCACGCCGACATCCCGCACCAGGAGGTGATCTTCCTCGACGAGACCGACCCGATATCGTCGCCGCTGAAGGCCAAGGGCGTCGCGGAGCTCGGCATTTGCGGAGTCGCGGCGGCGGTGGCGAACGCGGTCTACAACGCCACGGGCGTGCGAGTCCGCGACTATCCGATCACTCTCGACAAGCTTATCGAACGGCTGCCGCAATCGCGTGATTCAGGGATTGCATCGCAGAGCGAGAGCGTAACTCGAAACCAGGAGCCCCTGCGCATCGGGCTATAGCGCCGATGCGCCACCATCGACGAACTCCCTACGGTCGACTCGGCGTACGGCAGCGCACATACGCGATCGAATTCCCAGCCTAAAGTCCGCAACAGAGTAGCTACCTGGGCGCCGTATGGTGGCGGATGCTGGGAGTACCCTTCCGGTCATCATTGCATGTTTGTGCGACAGCATCGGTGAAAGTGGCCGCCAAGGGCTTTATTTCGTACGCATTCGGCGATGGCTCTCCTTGCTGCGCAAGGTGTGGGCTCGTTACCCTCAGCCTCCCCTGACCACGCGGACCTCGCTCCACAATGTCCAGTCGAATCGCCGAGAAGGCTGCTAGCTTTGACGGCTTCGTCCGAGTGCGTGGCGCGCGCGAGCACAACCTCAAAGACGTTACTGTCGAAATCCCACGCGACGCCCTCGTCGTCTTCACAGGCGTTTCGGGATCCGGCAAGTCCTCACTCGCCTTCGGCACGTTATACGCCGAAGCGCAACGCCGATACCTTGAATCCGTCGCGCCTTATGCCCGCCGCCTCTTTCACCAGATAGGCGCACCCGAGTTCGACGAGATCGAGGGGCTGCCGCCTGCTGTCGCTTTGCAACAGCAGCGTGGCTCGCCAACCACTCGCTCCTCCGTGGGAAGCGTCACCACGCTCTCGAACCTGCTGCGCATGCTCTATTCGCGCGCCGGCGACTATCCCCGGGGGCAGCCCATGCTCTACGCCGAGTCGTTCTCCGCGAACACGCCCGAGGGCGCGTGCTCCAAGTGCCACGGGCTCGGAAGTGTCTACGACGTAACCGAAAAATCGATGGTGCCAGATCCGTCCCGCACGATCCGCGAGCGGGCCGTCGCTGCATGGCCGTTGGCTTGGCAAGGCCAGAACCTGCGCGACATCTTGACGACGCTTGGGATTGACGTGGACGTGCCGTGGCGCGAGCTCCCGAAGAAAACGCGGGACTGGATCCTGTTCACCGACGAACAACCGCGCGTTCCGGTCTATGCGGGCTTCGACCTCGAAGAGGCGAAGCGAGCGCTGCGTCGCAAGGAGGAACCGAGCTACATGGGCACCTTCATCGGCGCCCGTCGCCATGTATTGAAGTCGTTCGCCACGACGCAAAGTGCGATGATGAAGCGTCGCGTCGCTCAGTACATGACCGGAGCCCGGTGTCCACTTTGCAAAGGCAAGCGCTTGCGCCGCGAAGCGTTATCGGTAAAGTTCGCGGGGCTCGATATCGCTGAGATGGGCCGGGTTCCGCTTGAACAACTGGGCAAGATCTTGCATCCATATGCGTCGGGCAACCCGTCGGCGCTGGCCGACATTGGACGCGGCCACCCCGAGAAGGCTGAAGTCACCCGGCGTATCTGCGAGGACCTGTGCAGTCGGCTCACCAACGTGCTCGAACTCGGGTTGGGGTACCTGACGCTCGAGCGCAGCACGCCCACGCTCTCTCCTGGCGAGCTGCAACGTCTGCGGCTTGCCACCCAAGTTCACTCTAACCTCTTCGGAGTCGTCTACGTGCTGGATGAGCCGTCTGCGGGACTTCATCCGGCGGACACCGAAGCGCTTCTGCGCATACTCGAGCGACTCAAGGGCCAAGGCAACTCGCTGTTTGTCATCGAACACGAGCTCGAAGTCATGCGCCATGCCGACTGGATCGTCGACGTTGGGCCCGAGGCTGGCACGAACGGAGGGGAGATTTTGTACAGCGGTCCCCCAGCGGGCCTCGCCGACGTACCGGCGTCGCGCACCGCGCGCCACCTCTTCCGCACGGCGACGCCGGCGGTCCGAGCGGTTCGCAGGCCGGTCGGCTGGATGCGTCTCACCGGCGTGACGCGAAACAATCTGTGTAACCTCGATGTCGCGTTTCCGCTCGGCGTGTTGAGTACGGTCACTGGCATTTCTGGGTCGGGGAAGTCCACCCTGGTCAGCCAGGCGTTGGTGGAACTCGTCAGTCGAGAGCTTGGGGACGAGATCGAGAGTGACGCAGACCAGGTCGATCCCCTGGAGCGCGCAACCCTGCCGGTACTTGAGGGCCGCATCGCCGGCGGTATGGAGTCGATCAAGCGCCTCATCCTCGTCGATCAAAAACCAATCGGGCGTACACCGCGCTCAAATCTGGCGACCTACACGGGTCTGTTCGACCACGTCCGCGACCTCTTCGCCGCGACCCGCGCAGCGCGGACTCGACATTACGATGCGGGCCGGTTTTCGTTCAATGTGGCGAAGGGCCGATGCCATCATTGCGAGGGTGAAGGGTTCGTGATGGTCGAGTTGCTTTTCATGCCGAGCGTGTATTCGCCATGCCCCACGTGTCGTGGCACGCGGTACAACGCCAAGACGCTGGAGATTACCTATCGTGGAAAGAATGTCGCGGACGTCCTCGCGATGACGGTCGACGGCGCCTTCGAGTTCTTTGTCGGCGCGCCCGCGGTGCTTCGGTCGCTGACCGCATTGCGCGAGGTGGGACTCGGCTACCTTCGCCTCGGACAACCGGCCACGGAGCTTTCGGGCGGCGAGGCGCAACGCATCAAGCTCGCAACGGAACTTCAGCGCGCAGGTCGCGGTAATGCGCTGTACGTCTTGGACGAGCCAACAACGGGTTTACATCCGGCAGACGTCGACAGGCTGCTCGTGCAACTCCAAGCGCTTGTCGACGCCGGCAACACCGTGGTCGTCGTCGAGCACGACGTAAACGTGATCGCCGTTTGCGATTGGGTGATCGACATGGGGCCTGGTGCAGGAGAAAAGGGGGGTCAAGTCGTCGCCGAGGGACCGCCACGTTTAGTGACCCAATCGACGACGAGCAAAACCGCACCCTATTTGCGCTCCATCTTCGGATCTGACCAACGCGGAGGCGCCTCGAAGCGAGACCTCGCGCAGTCCTGACGCGGCCCCGCTCGGGACCGCCTCGAATTCCAGTGTCGCCCACATACACTGGTTCGGCGTTAAGGCCGCCGGGTTGGGCGGCCGTGCCCGCGTGCGCTCCGGGAGGGCCAACAGATTCAATGCGCGAGCGCGCGCATCTCGTCGATTAGATCCGCCTTGCCCTCGAACCCGATGCCGGGCAGGTCAGGCAGCGTGACGTACCCGTTTTTCACCCGGACGCCATCGGGGAATCCGCCATACGGCTGGAACAAGTCAGGATACGATTCGTTGCCGCCGAGTGCGAGGCCGGCGGCAATGGCGAGCGACATCTGATGCCCGCCGTGCGGGACGCACCGCGATGCGGACCAGCCATGTTGCCGCAGCATGTCGAGCGTGCGCAGGTACTCCACCAGTCCGTAGCTCAATGCGCAGTCGAATTGCAGCCAATCGCGGTCCGGACGCATGCCGCCATACCGAATGAGGTTGCGCGCATCCTGCATCGAGAACAGGTTTTCCCCGGTGGCCATGCTGTTCGCGTAATGTTTCGCGAGCTCCGCCTGCAACTC